>Ga0209341_10006946_pt1 | contig 10068 bp, 9 predicted proteins | sample RifCSP13_2_FD_184020 | JGI IMG/M metagenome (GOLD analysis project Ga0209341, IMG submission 184020) | Soil microbial communities from Rifle, Colorado - Rifle CSP2_sed 13_2 (SPAdes) (version 2) | ecosystem: Environmental > Terrestrial > Deep subsurface > Rock core/Sediment | place: Rifle... | reverse complement strand
CCTCCGCGGGGCCCTCGGCCGCGGCGGGAAGGTCCTCGCGTGGCCCCTCCCCGGCTTCGCAGGGCTCCTGAAAGGCAAGCTGGGACCCGAGCTCGCGGCCCACGCGCGGATCGCGGGCGTCGGGGGGATCTTCCACAGCGACGAGCTGCCCGCGTACGGGATCGCCGCGGAGGAGGTCGGGGCCGTGCGGGCCTCGCTCGGCCTGGCAGACCGGGACGCGTTCGTCCTCGTGGCCGACTCCGAGTCGAGGGCCCGCGCCGCGATCGAGGAGATGGTCCCGAGGGCCGCCGCGGCCCTCCGGGGCGTGCCCGAGGAGACGCGGGAGCCGCGGCCCGACGGGACGACCGTGTACGCGCGCCCGCTACCCGGGAAAGCCCGCATGTATCCGGAGACGGACGTGCCGCCCGTCCGTGTGACGGACGAGCGCCTGAGGCAGATCCGCGAGTCCCTGCCGGAGCGGCCCGAGGTCGCGATCCCCCGTCTCGCCAGCGAGTACGGCATCCACGAGCAGATCGCGAGGCAGATGTTCGAGGAAGGTTCCTCCCACGTGTTCGAGATGATCGCGAGGGAGTTCGGCGAGGCGAAGACGGCCGCGACGACCCTCACGTACACGGCGGCCGAGGTCCGCCGCGAGGGACTCGACGTGGACGCGATCCCGGAGGACTACTGGCGGGAACTGTTCTCTCTCCTCAAGGCGGGCCGGTTCGCGAAGGAAGCCATCCCCGACCTCGTGCGGGAGATGGCCCGGCGCGGCGTGCGCGCCTCGGACGCGATCGCGGCGACCGGCGTGATCGGGATGGGCCGCGCGGACGTGCAACGTGTGATCGACGAGATCCTCGACGCATCCCCGGACCTCCTGGCCCGGGGCGAGGCCGGGGAGAAGGGGCTCATGGGCCGCGCGATGGAACGGCTTCGAGGTCGCGCGGACGGGAGGCTCGTGAGCGACGTGCTGCGGGAACGGCTCCGACAGCGGTCCGATGCGAAAAAAGAGAAGAAGAAAAAGAGATGAAAGGCTCCACAACGTCCGTCCTCATGGAGGACGGTTACCGCTTGCCTTTCTTGGCCTTCTTCGCGGTCTTCTTCGCGTGCTTCGCTGCCATGGTGGGTCTAGCTCCTCCTCGGGGCCAGGCCCCGGTTGATGCCGATACGTTGCGTCGTCCACCGCTTAAAGATGTGCAAGGATTTCCGAGGCGCGAGAACAGCGCAGGCCGCCACAGAAGCGTTAAGCGGTCGCGCTCGTTCAGCGGTCGGAGATCCGGTGAAGGCGTTCCTGTCCGTCGACATGGAGGGGATCTGCGGGATCGTGAACGAGCTCGAGACGGATCCCGAGAAGGGCGGCGAGGCGTACCAGGCGAGCCGCCGGCTCATGACGGGCGAGGCGAACGCGGCCGTCGAGGGATGCGTGCGCGCCGGGGCGAAGGAGATTCTCGTCGCGGACTCCCACTGGAACTTTGACAACCTGATCCAGGAGGACCTCCACGAGGCCGCGACCCTCCTCCGCGGATGGCCTCGCGCCGGCTCCATGGTGGGCGGCCTCGACGGGACGTTCGCGGCCGCGCTGTTCGTCGGGTACCACGCGATGGCCGGCACCCCGCGCGCGATCCTGGACCACACGTTCAGCGGACGCATCGCGCGGGTCGAGATCAACGGCAAGGCCGTCGGCGAAACGGGCATCAACGCGGCCCTCGCGGGACACCACGGCGTCCCGGTCGTGCTCGTCACGGGCGACACGGCGGTCACCGCGGAGGCGAAAGGCCTCCTGTCCGGCATCCGGCTCGTCGCCGTCAAGGACGCGATGGGCGCGAGCGCCGCGACGAGCATGCATCCGAAGCTGGCCCGCGACCGGATCCGCGAGGAGGCCGAGAAGGCGTGCCGCGCCGCGAGCGGGATCCTGCCCCTCAAGGCGACGACGCCCGTCGAGATGGCCATCGAGTTCAAGGGGACCGACCACGCGGACCGCGCGGAGATCGTCCCCGGCGTACGGCGCGTCGGCGGCACGCGGATCGAGTTCCGCGGAACCGACATGATCGAGGCGTTCCGGACGTTCTACGCCGCGCTGAATCTCTCCCGGACGGGCTAGCTGCCAACCCGGTCCTCTCCAGACAAATACCTATATAATGGCAGGACTCATTCAGCGCCGGTGAGGAAGGGATGGCCATGGCGAAGAAGGCCACGGGCAAGGGTGACGACTGGTTCGACTCTCTCGACGCGGAGCTCGAGAAGCGGACCAAGGAGATCTCCAAGGACCTCGGCGAGCAGAACGTCGCCCGGCTCGAGGTCAACAAGGCCCTCATCGAGGACTTCTGGAAGATCTGGAAGCGGTTCAACAAGATCAACGTCCACTTCGCCCTCGAACCGAACTACTCGAACTGGGCCGTTTTCGCGGACACGTTCCCGGACGGGGACTGGCACTGGCGCCCCGGCTTCGGCCCCGCGGCCGTGCAGACCGTCCAGCTCCTGGACCGCACGATGGACCAGGGGCGCGTCGGGGACGCCCTCAAGGTGAACTACGTCGAGGTGGAGGGGAAGACCCGCCTCCGGATGATCTTCGAATACTGCGAGGGGGAGCACTACTACAAGTACAGCGGGTGGAAGCGGATCTGGACGATCCACACCCTGTACGACCAGATCGTGGACCGGGTCGAGATGGACGACCTCCACCGGCTCCTCGCGGACCTCGTGAAGGTCTGGTACGAGAGCCACCTGCGGCGGAACCGGGACATCCTGATCAAGTACCTCAAGACGACGTACGAGAAGGTCGAGACGTTCAACCAGTGACGCGGGCTGGCTCCGTTCCGCGAAAAACAGAATCGCCTGTGATACCCAGCGCGGCGGCTATAAGTCCGGTGCGCCGAATCGATTCGACTCGTGGACGACCTCCTGTCCGCTTCCCTCCTGTTCCTGTTCCTGGGCGGGACCGTCTTCAGCTGGCTCGACTGGCGCCGCCGCGCGCGACACCTGGGCCCGTGGGCGGGCCCGAGCTGGGGCTGCCCGAACTGCAGCATCGTGAACGACCACGACGCGGTGATCTGCTGGGCGTGCGGGGCCGGGATCGCGGGACGCGTGTTCCACGGGGGCCGCTCGACCCCCGTCGAGAGCTGGCAGTGCGGGAAGTGCCGCGCGTACAACGGGATGAGCCGCCGCTCCTGCTGGTCGTGCTCGAACGCGCCCGCGAAGGCGCCCAAGCCGCCCGCGTAGGCGCGGCTCAGTGCACCCCGCGGTAGAGCCCGCCGTCGATCTGGACGACGTTCCCCGTCAGGTACGACGCCCTCTTGGACGCGAGGAACGCGATCACGTCCGCGACCTCGTCCGGCTCGCCGAACCGGCCGAGAGGGACCTCCCGCTTCTCCTCCGCGAGGGCCTGCTCGAGGGGCTTCCCCGCGCGTTCCGCCCGGATTCGGATGATCTCCATGAGGCGGTCCGTCGCGATCCAGCCCGGGGCGACCGCGTTCACGCGGATCCGATCGGGCGCGAGCTCCCGGGCTAGCGTCTTGACGACCCCCACGACGGCCGCGCGCATCGCGTTGGACAGGAGGAGGTTCTCGAGGGGCTGCTTCACGCTGATCGACGTGATGACCGAGACGGACCCGCCCCCGCGCGACCGCATGGACGGGACGGACGCCCGGACGAGCCGGACGAAACTCTGCAACGTGAGCTCGTACGCGGCGGACCACTGCTCCTCCGTGAGGGACTCGAGCCGGCCCGTCGGGGGGCCCCCCGCGTTGGCCACGAGGATGTCGACCCCGTCGAACGCGGCCACGGCCCCGTCGACGAACGCGCTCACGTCGTCCGCCTTGGACACGTCCGCGGCCATCGCGAACACCTCCGCCCTCGTCTCCTTCCGGATCGCGGCCGCGGTCGCCTCGAGGGGGCCCGCGGTCCGCGCGCACACGGCGACCCGGCAGCCCTCCCTCGCGAGGGCGAACGCGACGGCTCGGCCCATCCCCTGGCTGGCCGCGCTCACGAGGGCCGTCTTCCCGCGAAGCCCGAGGTCCATCGCGCGGGGCAAACGCCGCGGCGGGTAAGAAGCATTCGGCGGGTCCTACTCCCGGAGGAACCCGCGGATCTCCCCGATCGGCTCGAAGCCGAGGGTCTTGTACATGAGGTGGGGCGTGTCGAACAGGTCCGCGACGAGGAGGGTCCACTCGGCCCTCCCTTCGATCGCGAGGTTGCACGCTTCGTGGATCATGGTCCGGCCGACCCCCTTCATCCGGTGCGCGGGGACCGTGCCCACGTCGTCGATGTAGGCGAACGGGCGCCGGACCCACAGGGTGAACGTCCCCGAGGGGGCGCCATCCAGGTACGCGACGAACGCCCGGAGGCCGAGGACGGCCGCCCGCTCCTCCCAGAGGGCGTACAGGTCCTCCGAGATGTCGCGGCCGTAGTCCATCGTCTCGTCGACGCCGGTCCAGACGGCCTGGTGGTCCGCCTCCGAGGCACCGCGACCCACTTCCCTCACATCGACGGACTCGTTCACGATGCACGATGGGAGACCGAGCCGGGCCATCGCGACGTCCGCCTTCGGCCGGAAACCGCGGCGTACGAAGTCCTCTTGGACCTCGAACGCACGCTGCGCGTCCGAGAACACGAAGAGGCGATGAGGGACTTGGACGGCTCGGAACGAGCGGTCCGCGTCCGTCAGGATCCCGTCCACGCCGCTCGGAGGGATCCGGTCCACCCAGCCCACGTTTGCGATGTGGAGCCGCGGGTGCCTCCCGTTGCGATCGATCTCGCCCCACATCATCGGGAGCGCCTCGCCGGCCGCACGGGCCGCGTCTCGCTCGAACGCGAGGAGGGCCTCGAACAGCTCCCCGGTCTGCACGGCGCGACGAAGCCGGGTTCGCCCATCAAGTTAACGGGCCGCTGGCGGCCGTGCGCTTCCTCTTTCTCGCCGCGCGGCCATCCATGGGGCGTGCAACTTGGGGTATCTGATCCAAGAGGGCCACTTCGCGGGGGTCGACACCCTCGGGACGAAGCCCTTGTACAAGGCGTTCCGCCTCGACGAGCAGAGCGGATCGTTCACGAGTCTCGGCTGCACCCGCCCGATGGAGCGAATCGGTGAAGTCCGCGCGTCCGTCCAGCTCCATCGGAAGGGTGGACCATCCCGGGGGAGACGGTCCTGAAGCCGTCCGTGGCCCACCTCGACCGCACGCGGACGCACCACATCCTCCTGACCTCGCCCTGGAAGGCTCTCCGGCGGCTGGTCCGGAGGGCGCGTCTTGCTACATTCGTTGAATACTTTCGGCCACCCGGCCGAAGCCCTTTATAGAACGCCTCCATACGTCCGGGATGAGGCAGAAATCGACACGCCTCAGGAACGTGATATTGTGCGGGAGGAACTCGCGGCCCACGTGCGTGACATCACGCGGGCCCTGAGCGGCAAGCTGAGTGAGCAGGAGATCGAGAAGGAACTGTCGAGCTACCTGAACGTGTACCGCGTCTCGCTCGACACGGCGAAGCGGTCCATCGTGAAGAAGCACGGCGGGAACCCGGCGAACCTCGCGGTCGGGGTGAGCAAGACGATCCGGGAGCTCGTGCCCGGGGAGCAGAGCGTGAACCTGCTCGTCCGGATTGTCGCCGTGTACGAGAAGGAGGTCACCCCGCAGGGACAGGGGACGAAGAAGATCCTGACCGGGATCCTCGGGGACCCGAGCGGGACGATCCCCTTCACGGCGTGGGAGCCCCTCGAGAACCCCCTCGAGAAGGGGGACGTGCTCCGGGTGCAGAACGCGTACACGAAGGAGTACCGCGGGCAGGTCCAGGTGAACTTCGGGACCCGGACCCTCGTCTCGAAGGACAAGCCGGACGCCCTGCCGGAGTACAAGCCGGCTCCGGGCACGGGAGCGCCGTACGCCGGGAAGCCGACCCCCGTGGACATCGTGGACCTGAGGGAAGGCGCCTCGAACGTCGCGGTCACCGCGCGCATCCTGTCCACGGAGACCCGGGAGGTCGCCGTCGAGGGCACCCCGAAGTCCGTGTACAGCGGCGTCCTCGCGGACGCGACGGGCAAGTCCCAGTTCAGCGCCTGGAAGGACTTCGGCCTCCAGGAGGACGAGGTGGTCCGGATCGAGGGCGCGTACGTGAAGTCGTGGCGCGGGATCCCGCAGCTCTCGTTCGACGAGCGCGCGGCCGTCACGCGGCTCAAGGGGGACGCCCTCCCGCCCAAGGCGAAGCTCGCGGAGAGCCCGCGGATGTGGATCGAGGACCTCGCGGAGCGCGGGGGCGGCGTCGACGTGACCGTGCGCGGGATCCTGATCGACATGCGGGAGGGCTCGGGCCTCGTGTCCCGGTGCCCCGAGTGCCGACGCGTCCTGAGGAAGGGCGCGTGCCGGATCCACGGGGAGGTCAAGGGCGAGCCGGACCTGCGGGTGAAGGCCGTCCTGGACGACGGGAGCGGCGCCTTGACCGCCGTGTTCGACCGCGAGCTCACGGAGGCCCTCCTCGACAAGACGATCGACGACGCGATCGCCCAGGCGAAGGAGGCCATGTCCGCGGACATCGTGCGGGACGAGCTCGCGGACATCCTCGTCGCCCAGCCCATCGAGGCCCGCGGGAACGTGACGTCCGACGACTACGGCCTCATGATGATCGTGGACCAGGCGAAGATCCTCAAGGTGGACGTCCAGGCGGAGGCCCGGGAGATGCTCGAGGGTCTGGAGGGGTCCGCGTGATCCGCGAGACCGCCTGGCGCGTCTTCGCGGGGGAGTACAACGACGCGACCCTCGAGACGAACGGGGGCGGGGACCGAGCGCCCTCGTACGTCGTGACGCCCCTCGGCGCGAAGGTGAACCGGATTTTCGTCGTCGGCGTGATCACGGACGTGGAGAACATCGGGACGGACATGCAGCCCATGTGGCGCGCCCGGGTGGCCGACCCGACAGGGCAGTTCCACCTGTACGCGGGGCAGTACCAGCCCGAGGCGGCCGCGACCCTCTCGAAGCTCAAGCCCCCCGTATTCGGGGCCGTCGTGGGCAAGTCGCGCACGTACACGCCGGAGTCGGGGACCGTGTACACGTCGATCCGGCCCGAGACGGTCAAGGCGGTCGACGCGGGCCTGCGGGACTACTGGATCCTCGAGGCGTGCCGGTCCCTGAAGCGCCGGATCGACGCGATGGCGGAGGCCCAGGGGATGGACCCCCTCACGAAGGAGGCCCTCCTGAAGCTCGGGGTCAAGGAGTCCGTGGCCGACGGGATCGTCCAGGCCGTCGGGCATTACGGGAAGGCGGACCTGTCCCGCTACACGGCGATGCTCGCGGAGGCCCTGCGATACCTGCTGCCCGAGTCGACGGAGGCCCGGGGGCCCGAGGACGCGGCCGTCGGGCCCGCCGTCGCGGCGCCGGCCCCCGAGAAGGAACCGGCTCCCGCGGACGCGGTCCAGGAGACGGTCCTCGGGATCATCGTCGGGCAGGACGGGGACGGGAAGGGGGCCCCGTGGGACGGGATCGTGGAGGCCGCGAAGGCCGCCGGGGTCTCGAAGGACGCCCTCGAGGAGGCCGTGAACGGCCTCCTGGACAAGGGGCTCATCTACGAGCCCGTGCTCGGCCGGATGAAGAAGATCTGACGGCCCGGCGCGGGCCGCCTCACGTGGGCGGCAGGAACGCCTTGCACGACCAGCATCGCCGCGCGGTCAGGCCGACCCGCGTGCCGCACCGCTGGCACTTCCGGAGCTTCGGGAGGTCCTGGATCGCTCGCTCCACGCGGCGAACCGCGAGCTTCCCCGTCGAGAACCCGCCCAGCCCGCACAGGCCGCCCAGGGCGAGGGACAGGAGGAAGTCGAGGCCCGTGCCCGTCTGCCAAAGGAACATCTGGAACAGGAGGAAGCCCACGAAGCCGCCCAGGAGGCATCCCACGAGGCCCATGGACCCGAGGAGGCTCGCGCGCCCCGCGAGGAGGCCCGAGCCGAACGCGGCGAACGCGAGGATGAACAGCTCGAGCTCGAAGTAGTCGAGCCCCACGTACCCGAGGAACAACATCGGGATCGAGAGGACGATGGACCCGCCGAACGCGCCGAGGATCGTGAGCGCGAGGCTGGCCAGGGGATTCCGGACCTTGACCATGTTCGACCCTCCGCGCGGGACGGGGCGGCACCCGCTTAAGGACATCCGCGCCGTTATCAATCCGTGATAATCAGGGGGGAGGGCCCATCACGGCGAGGATCGCCTCGACGGCCTCGAGGGACGCGTGGACCGCGGCCCGATCGGGCGCGTCGGGCATTCGGTCCAGGTAGAACCGCAGGTCCGCCTGGGCCATCCCGAACCGGTTCAGCCGGTGCGCGAGGAGGCCTCGGTCCCGACGGTCCACGGCCGATTCAGGCTGGAGGTGGACCATCTTCTCCACGACGGGCCAGGCCCGCTCCGCATCGCCGGTCCCGAGGTAGATCATCTTCAGGTTGTTCAGGATCCGCGACAGGATGGCCCGCTTCGGGACGGGTTCCAGGAGGTCCTCGGAGAACGGCACGACCCCGCCGTACACCTCCTCCATGAGATGCTCCGCGTCCTCGGGGCCCAGGGGCGCTCCGCCCTGGAACGGGTCCAGGAGGAGGGCGTCCCCGTCCCGGCGCGCCTCGACGACGAAGTGCCCGGGCAGGCCCACCCCGACGACCTCGAGGTCCAGGCGGCGGGCGACCTCCATGTACAGGAGGCTCAGGGTCACCGGGATGCCCGTCCGCCGGTCGAGCACCTCGTTCAGGTACGAGTTCCGCGGGTCGTAGTACGCCTCCGTGTTCCCGCGGAACCCCTCCTCGCCGAACAGGTGCCCGTTGATCAGGTCCACGGCCGCGGCGAGGGGCACGTCGTCCGACACCGCATCCACGAGGGGGCGGGCGAGGGCGTCCATCCGCGCGACGTACGCGTCCACGTCGAGGCCCGGGTACGCGTCGAGGGCGATGAGCAGGGCCGCGTGACCGAGCTCGATCGAGTCGTCCGGGCGGTCCAACACCCGCGCGAAACGCTCCAGGCTTGACAAATCCACGGCCCCGGCCATCCCAGATCGTCCGCCGCTACGCGTCCACCCGGTTAAAGGCTTGCGAGCTCGCGCGGGCCACGCGCGCGCGCGAGGTCGTTCATATTCACAGAATTATATATAATTTCCAGAAAGGAACCGTGGGCCTCCGCGGCCTCGCTCGCGAATGCGAAGTCGTCGGGCGCCGGGCGGATTTACAAAAAGCCTTTATCCTCCGCGCCCCGCTCCTTGGGTCGAACTGGGATGGCTCTAACGGGAGGCGACGTCCTCGATAGCCCGGGCCTTCTCCACCGGGAAATCAACCCGGCGGACCTGCGGAAGGTGCCCACGGGCATCGCGGACCTGGACAGCATCGTGGACGGCGGGTTCCCCGCGGGATCCACGGTCCTCCTCCTCGGGGACATCGGGGCCGGGATGCAGGAGTACGTGTACACGGCCGCCTCGAAGACCGCGATCGTGAACGAGCGGCCGGAGGCGCGGCACTACTACCTCGGGGACCACTGCGACGGGTCCGACCTGCCGTCGAAGATTTGTTACGTGACGTTCGCGCGGTCCAGGGACATCATCCTCCGCGAGCTCGCGGCGTCCTTCAACGCGGAGTACTTCGAAGCGTTCCGCGACCGGACCGTGTTCAAGGACTTCTCCGCCGCGTACTTCCGGAACAGCGTCGTGCCGCCTGGATGGACGGAGCAGGGGGACCTGTTCGACACCCCGTCCGGGAACCTCCTCGAGGACCTCATCACGTTCCTCGACGAGAATGGGGAGGGCGCGTTCGTCGTGATCGACTCCCTCACGGACCTCGCGGTCTCGGAGGCCGTCGAGATGAGGGACCTCGTCACGATGACGAAGGGGCTCCAGCGGGTCGCGAAGACGTGGGGCGGCCTCGTGTACCTCATGCTCACTCGCGGGATCCTCGAGAGGCGCCACGAGCAGATGCTCATGGAGAGCGTGGACGGGTGCCTCGCGTTCGAATGGAAGGGCTTCGTGAAGTCCTCGAACCGCCAGCGGTACATGTACGTGGAGAAGTTCACGAGCGTGCTGCCCCACCTGCCGAGGGAACGGATCGCGAGGTTCCCGACGATGGTGACGGCGAGCCAGGGGCTCGTC
>Ga0209341_10006945_pt1 | contig 10068 bp, 9 predicted proteins | sample RifCSP13_2_FD_184020 | JGI IMG/M metagenome (GOLD analysis project Ga0209341, IMG submission 184020) | Soil microbial communities from Rifle, Colorado - Rifle CSP2_sed 13_2 (SPAdes) (version 2) | ecosystem: Environmental > Terrestrial > Deep subsurface > Rock core/Sediment | place: Rifle... | reverse complement strand
CCATCCCCTTCACGCTGTACGGGAGCGGCAGGAGGGCGGACCCCGCGGCGGCGAGCGTCTCCAGGACCGGGCCGCCCGGGAACGGGAGGCCGCACTCCCGCGCGAACTTGTCGAGCAGGTTCCCGACTCCGATGTCGAGGGTCTCGCCGAAGACGCGGTACCGGCCGCGCGCGAACGCGATGACCTGCGTGTTCCCGCCGCTCACGTACAGGAGGACGGGGTCCTCGCACGGGGTCGTGCCCCGGCCGATCTCGATGTGCGCGACGCAATGGTTCACGCCGATCAGGGGTCGGTCGAGGGCGAGGGCGAGGGCCCGCGCGGCCGTCGCGACCGTGCGGAGGCACGGCCCGAGCCCCGGCCCTTGGGAGAACGCGACCACGTCGACGGCGGACGGGTCCACGTGGGCCGCGTCGAGGGCCTTTCGCAGCAGCGGGACGACGGCGTCCGCGTGGTGGTTCGCGGCCTCCCGCGGGTGGATCCCGCCCGCCTGGGGTCGCACCATGTCGATCTCGTTCGCGAGGACGCGGCACGACTCGTCCACGATCCCGACGCCGACCGTATGGGCCGTGCCCTCGATCCCGAGGCAGAGCATCCAGGACGGCACGACGGAGGCGGGAGAAAGGGTTTGCGGCCCGCGAGGGATAAATGGCGGCCCCGCCTTGCCGCCGGGTGATGGCCCCGCCGGCCCGCGGTCCCCTCCTGTACGCGTACTCCCCGATCCCCGCGAACCCGATGTCCGTCGCGATCCTGCTCCTCGTCCTGGTCGTCACGTTCGGGCTCGGACCCATCGCCGCGGCGCCCGCGGGGCTGTGGCCCCTCGGCGGGCTGTGCTTCCTCCCTCTCGCGGGCATCCTCCTGTGGATCGTCGCGTACCGGCCGAGCCCCACGTTCGTCTACGAGGGGGGGATCGAGGTCTCCCTTCCGCTCTGGAGGCGGATCGCGGGCGAGGTCCGGTACGTCCCCTGGGCCGACGTCCGCGACGTATACCCCGCGAGCTACGAGGTCGCGGGCTCTTTCATGTCCCCGTTCGCCTCGTCCGCGGGGACCCTCGTCCACGTGGGCCTGGGGATCGAGACGCGGGACGGCCGCAGGCGCCTCGTGCGCTTCACCCCGGGGGCGATCCGGGCCTTCCGAGCGGAGTCGCCCGCGTTCCAGGACGCGATCGGGATCATCCGCGAGCGGTTCGCGCGGGCGGGCCGGCCGATGGTCACGACGGCCCGGCCCATGACCGACGAGGAAGTCCTTCGCCTCCAGGAGGCGGCGCGCAGGCCCCTCGTGTCCGTCGCGTCCGTGTTCCTGGCCTTCTTCCTGCCGCCGGCCCTCGTGGCCGGCATCCTCGCGGGGGCCTCGGCCTTCGGGACCCCGATCACCCCGGCCCTCGCGGGCATCGCGATCGGGGCCGGAGGGGTCCCGCCCGCGGCCTCCATGGTGTGGACGCTCCGCCGGAGCGAGGCCCGGAACGCGATGTTGAGCGAGCTCGCGAAGTTCCAGGAGAGCCGCCGCGAACGGCCCGCGACGGATGACCCTGGGTCCGCGTGAGAGGACGATCACCCAGGCCGGGCCGGGGGTCCGTCCTCGAGGAGCCGGACCCGGTCCGGGTCGCGCACGTCGTACACGCGGCCTCGCCACCGCACCACGTCGGGGTGGCGGGTCCGGAGGAGACCCCACATCATGAGCCAGGGCACGGCGACGGCCGCGAGGGAGGAGCGCCACGCGGGCACGTGCCACGCCCCGTCGACCGCGGGGGAGGCGGACAGGAACGCGCGCCGCCGCAGGGCGGCCTTCGCGGCGGTCGCGGGGACGGTCGCGAGGAGCAGGGCCGCCGGTCCGAGGAACGAACGATCGACGAGGAACCCGAGGACCACGGCGATGAGGCCGAGGACGACCGCGCCGTTGAAGACGCCGAACGCGGCCGCCGCGTACTTCCGGAGCTCGGGCTGGTAGAGGACCGCCATCGTCATCTGGCGGAGGCACCACTCGACGCACCCCGCGCGGTCGCCCCCTTCCAGGGTGGGCACGAGGGCCGCGGGGGCGTACGCGATCCGCAGCCCTTCCTCCCGCACGGCCCGCGTGAGGACGAGGTCGTCGCTCAGGACCTCGCGCCAGCGCTCGGGGAGCCGCAGCCGCGGCAGGTGCTCACGGCGCACCGCACACGAGCCACCCCAGACGTAGTTCCGGTCCGGATCGAAGAGGACGTTCGCGCTCACGGCGTTCCACTCGGATCGGACGAGCGCCCAGAAGCCCGGATCCGGCGGGACGTACCAGCGGAACCCGGTCGACGCACCGACCGTGACGTCCGCGAGGGGCTGGACGAGCTGCCGTAGCCAGTCCGGGCCCGGACGGATGTCCGCGTCGGCGAAGACGACGACTTCGTCGTCGGGCTCGAGATGGGACAGGCCCGTCCTCAGGGCGTTCACCTTCCCTCCGAGCGTCGAGGGCCACGCGACGATCGTGTCGACGCGGCGGGTCGGATGGCCCGGGGCGACGGACCGAGCCCGATCGAGCCCCTCGTCATCCGCCGCGTCCGCGACGACGACGAGGCGATAGGACGGATAGGCCTGCTCGAGGATCGCGCGCAGGTTCGCGTCGAACCCGTCGTCCGTCCCGCGGACCGGGAGGAGGACCGCGGCGCGAGGCAGGAACGCGCCCAAGGCCATCCGGAGGGCGCGCCGCACGTGGCCCCGAAACCGGAGTCCCTGGACCAGGCTGAGCCCGTTCGCGATGAGCGCGAGCCCGCCGAGCACGAGGAACGTCCACACGAGGAGCTCGAGGAGCACGCCGCGCGGAAGCGTCCCGCGTGGGTTAAACCTTCAGGCGCGCGGGGTCAGGGGCTCGGCCGGGCAACGGGGACCGCGGCGCCGCAGTGCGGGCAGTGCGGGAACGTGGAGGAGAACAACATCCCGCACGACACGCACGCTCGCAGCCCTCCGGCTCCGGGCGCGGTTCCGGACCCGACGACGATCGCGATGGCCCCGCCTGCGACCGCCAAAGCCATCCCGATGCCGAATCCCGCGAGCCCGAATCCGCTCAGGGCCCCGAACACGACCATCACGATGCCCCAGAGCACGCCGTGCTCGGGGCGGCGGAACACCATGGCGGCCCCCAGCACGACGAACGCGCCCGCGACGATCCCGAGGAACAGGCCGAAGATCCCGTAGAACGGCGGCCCCGCGAATCCATACAGGAAGAGCGGGTAGAACATCGCGATGGTCACCAAGATGGCCAACCCGCCGACGAGGCCGAACACGAACGCGAGAGCGGATCGATGATCCCGCACCGGACATCCCTCGGGCGTCCCATCCGCGGCGCGGGTATTTGTGACTTGTCCGTTCCCGCCAGACCAGGAGCGGTCAGGGCGAGGCGACCAGGACGTCCTGTCCCTCGACCCGGACCTCGAACGTGCGGAGCCTCGCGACCGGGTTCGCCACGTTCTGCCCCGTCCGCACGTCGTACTCCCAGCCGTGCAAGGGACACGTGACGACGGTCCCGTCCACGAACCCCTCGCCCACGGGCCCGCCCCGGTGAAGACACACGTTCGAGGTCGCGTAGAACGCGCCGTCCACGTTGAACAGGGCGACCGGGTGGCCCGCGACGACGACGACCTTCGAGCCGCCTGGAGGGACCTCGTCGACCGTCGCGACCTTCGCGAAGGCGCCCACCATCCCGGACGATGCCCGCGGCGGCCATGAACCTTCCGAGCCGCGTGTCGGAAGCTTTATCGCGGCCCCGCCGCATCGACCGCCGAGGGACCTGAGATGACCCGCGAGGAGAAGGCCAAGTTCGCGGCCCAGTGCAGGGAGTTCGCGCTCCAGATGTCGCGCCTCGAGCAGGCGATCGGCGGGCTCGACGCGCGCCTTACGAAGGACGAGCAGCGCGAGGCGATGAAGGAGGTCTTCGACTGGCTCGGCACGACGACGGACATCCCGCCGAACTCGATGAGCCGGGAGTGGGCCCGCGAGCTCCTGGCCCAGATCAGCGCCCTCGCGCTGTTCGACAAGTACGAGGGCTCGCCGGACTCGTACATCGTGTGAGCGAAGGTTTTTCCCGGCCCGGGCGTTCCACTCCTCCCTGGAGGCGGCCCTGGTGTTCCGCAACGAGCGCACGTGGCAGAACGCGGTCGAGGCGAACAAGGCGGAGGAGTTTCACCAGGCGTACGAGGCCGCCGTCGAGAAGGTCCAGACCGAGTTCGGGAAGAAGCATCCGATCCTGATCGAATGGGAGGAGGCCTGGGCCCGCGAGACGTTCGATGACACGTGCCCGTTCAACACGAAGGTCGTCCTCGGACGTTTCCAGAAGGGGACCCGCGCGGACGCGAAGAGGGCCATCGACGCGGCCCGGAAGGCGTTCCCGGCCTGGTCCGGGACGGACTGGCGGGAGCGGGTGCGGATCTTCCGCCGGGCGGCGGACCTCGTGTCGGAGCGGAAGTTCGCGTACGCGGCCCTCATGTCGTTCGAGAACGGGAAGACCCGGTACGAGGCCATGGCCGACGTCGACGAGACGGCGGATCTGATCCGCTGGTACGCCGAGGAGATGGAGCGGAACGAGGGCTACGTCCGGGCCATGGGCCGATTCCTGCCGAACGAGACGACGCGGTCCGTCCTCAAGCCGTACGGGGTGTGGTCCGTCGTCGCGCCGTTCAACTTCCCGTTCGCGATCGCCGCGGGGATGTCGAGCGGCGCGATGATCGCGGGGAACACGGTCGCCTTCAAGCCCGCGAGCGACACGCCGTTCATGGGGCTCAAGTTCGCGGAGCTCCTTCGGGAGGCCGGCGTGCCGCGGGGCGTGTTCAACTTCGTCACCGGGCCGGGACCCACGGTGGGCCAGGAGCTCGTCGACAACCCGGGCGTGGACGGCTTCATCTTCACGGGCTCGCGAGACGTCGGATTGCGCGCGTTCCGCACGTTCACGGAGACGATGCCGAAGCCGATCGTCACGGAACTCGGCGGGAAGAACCCCGCGATCGTGAGCGCGAAGGCGAACCTCGAGAAGGCCGCGCTCGGCGTGATGCGCGCCGCGTTCGGCTTCGCCGGCCAGAAGTGTTCCGCGTGCTCCCGCGTCCTCGTCGACAAGCGCGTGAAGAAGGCGTTCGTGGAACGCCTCGTCGCGGAGACCCGCAAGATCAAGGTCGGCGATCCCACGAAGCGAGACGTGTACCTGGGCCCCGTGATCAACGACGCGGCCGTCACGACGTACGCGGAGTCGATCGCGCTCATCCGGAAGTCCGGCGGGAAGCTCCTCGCGGGCGGGACCGTCCTGAAGGGGGACGGCCTGTTCGTCGAGGCCGCGATCGTGGACGGCCTGCCCAGGGACCACCCGATCAACACGGACGAGCTGTTCGTCCCGATCCTGAGCGTGATCGAGGTGGACGGCCTCGAGGACGCGATCCGCGTCGCGAACGACGTGGACTATGGCCTCACGGCGGGCGTCTTCAGCGAGGACCCTGCGGAGGTCGAGCGGTTCTTCCGCGAGGTCCAGGCGGGCGTCCTGTACGCGAACCGCGAGGCGGGCGCGACGACGGGCGCCGTGGTCGGGGTGCAGCCGTTCGGAGGCTGGAAGATGTCCGGGATCTCGGGGAAGTCCGCGGGCGGTCACTACTACCTGCCTCAGTTCATGCGGGAGCAGAGTCAATCCGAGTACGCGTGAGGCGCCTCAGGGCTTGAGCCGGCTCATCCGCTCGAGGAACCGGTGGAACCGGGATAGCCGGGCGCTATCCGGGAGGAGCCGGGTCGGGATGGGCGTCACGGCGGGCCACGGCGCGACGCGGGTCCGCCAGCGCACGAGGACGTACGTCCCGGGCACGACGGTCAGGAGGCCGAGGGCCAGGCCCAAGAGCCGGAGGTCCGAGGTCGCCGTGGTGACGAACCCGACGAGGGGGAGGAGGCCCACGAGGCCGAGCGTGAACGCGAACGCGCCCATCGAGAGGACGGTCGCCCGCTGGCCGGGCTCGAGGCGGCGGTTCAGGAACGCGGTCGTCAGGGGCGAATGGAGGCTCCACGCGACGTACATTGGGGCCTGCGCGAACACGGCGTACCACGCCGCCCCGAGGGCCCACAGGCCGACGAACGACGCCGCGGACACGGCGACGAGGAACGCGAGGGTGCCGAACTCCCCGAGGGCGGCCGCGAGGTCCCCCGCGAAGGCGGACACGGCGGCCGCGACGAGGAGGAACGCGCTCACCCACAGGGCCACCTCGGCCTCCGAGAAGCCGAGCGCCTGGGTGAGGTAGATCGGCCGGAACAGGGCCATCGCGTAGAGGGCCGTCCCGAGGACGACTTCGAGGCCGATCAGGAGGGCAATCCCCTCCCGGCGCCGGACCACGCGCCAGCCCTGGACGAGCTGCTCGCCGAACGTCGGCTCCGTGGTCCGCGCGACGTCCGGCTCCACGAACGTGGCCGCGATCCCGATCGCGACGAGGTTCCACGCGGCCCCCAGGAGGAGGGTCATCTGGATCTGGCCCGTCCACGCGACGACGAGCCCGCCCGCGAACGCGCCCGCCGCGTTCGAACCGAGCTGGATCGTCGTCATCCGACCGATCGTCCGCGGGAACTCGGCCTCGTGGCCCGCCTCGAGGAGCGCCTCGTACAGGTAGGCGGACGTCCCGATGGAGAACGCGGCCCCGAGGGACCACACGATGTTCGCGACCTGGTACTCGAGGAACGAGGCCCCGAGGCCGTACCCGAGGATCCCCGCAGTCCGGAACCCCTCGCTCAGGAGGATCGTCCGCTTCCGCCCGATCCGGTCCGCGACGACCCCGACGGGGAGCTGGAACACGAGCATCCCGACCCAGAACGTGACGTCCACGAACGTGAGCTCGAGGTCGGACGCGAGATGCCGCCGGAACCAGAGGGCCCAGAACGGGATCCAGATCGCGAAGGAGCTCGCGGCCGCGTACGCGGCGAACCGGAAGACCTTCGAGCGCGGCGCGTCCATGGACATCCGCGGGAATCTCGGGGTTATATATGGTCCTCGGGTTCCCGCTCTCCCGTGCGGCGGGACGCGCCCCGGCGTGCGCGGGAGGACGTGACATGCCGATCCTCGAGGTCCGCGGCCTGAAGGTCCACTACGGGACCCAGGAAGGGACCGTGCGCGCGGTCGACGGGGTCGACTTCACCCTGAACGAGGGGGAGTCCCTGGGCCTCGCGGGGGAGAGCGGTTGCGGCAAGACGACGGCGGCCCTCGCGATCATGGGCCTCCTCCCGCGGAACGGGCGGATTGCGGGGGGCTCGATCGGGTACATGGGGTACGACCTCGCGAGCCTGTCGGACGCCCAGCTCCGCGGGTTCCGCTGGAAGCACATCTCGATCATCTTCCAGGGGGCCATGAACGCCCTGAACCCCGTGAAGCGGGTCGGGGAGCAAATCGCGGAACCGATCGTCCTCCACGACAAAGTGGACCGCGAGGCCGCGGCGCGGCGGGTCGGGGAGCTCCTCGAGCTCGTCGGGATCCCGCGCGATCGCGCGTCCGAGTATCCGCACGAGTTCTCCGGAGGCATGCGCCAGCGGGTCATGATCGCGATGGCCCTCGCGTGCAACCCGCGCATCGTGATCGCGGACGAGCCCGTGACCGCGCTCGACGTGATGATCCAGGCCCAGATCCTGGAGCTCCTCGAGCGGCTCAAGCGGGAGCTCGGCCTGTCCATGATCCTCATCTCCCACGACCTGAGCGTGATGGCCGAGACGTGCGACACGATGGCCATCATGTACGCGGGGAAGACGGTCGAGACGGGCTCCGTGACGGACATCTTCAAGGCCCCGAACCATCCGTACACGAAGGACCTCATCGCGGCGTTCCCGGACATCGACGGGCCCGCGACCCTCCCGGCGTACATCCCGGGGCTCCTCCCGAGCCTCGTGGACCCGCCCGCGGGATGCCGGTTCCACACGCGGTGCAAGTACGCATGGTCCCACTGCGTGGACGCGGAGCCCCCGCTCCTCCCCGTGGCCGAGGGCCACCGGTCCGCGTGCCACCTGAACACGTCGGAGCCGCCGAGCCGATGACCCGCGAACCGTACCTCGTCCTGCGCGACTTCCGCGTGTGGTTCCCGAAGCGACGCGGCTTCCTCGAGGCCCTCCGCCGAGGGACGCCCGACTACGTGCGGGCCGTCGACGGGGTCGACCTGGACATCGGGAAGGGCGAGGTGTACTGCCTCGTCGGGGAGAGCGGCTGCGGCAAGACGACGACGGGGAAGGGGATCCTCCGGCTCGTCGAGCCACACTCGGGCGACGTGTTCGTCGGGGCGCCCCCTGCGGTGCTCCGGGAGTACGAGGCCGCGCGGACGGCCCACGACGAGGCGAAGGTCGAGTCGATCCGCCGTCGCTGGTCCCTCAGCTACAAGGAGCACGTGCGCTGGTCGACGGGGGACGTGCTCCGGTTCCTCGCCGCGGCCCTCGCCGCGACCGCGATCGGGACCGGGGTCACGGCGGCCCTGTTCGCCGGCCTCCTCGCGGCCCGGGCCACGGGCGCCGCGTTCGTCGCGTCGGCCCTCGCGGGGATCGCGGTCGGCGTCGTGGGGACGATCCCGCCCGTGAAGGTGCGGGACCGCGTGCCCCGCTACATGATGGGCTTCGCCCTCATCGCGACGGTCCTCGGGGACCTCGGAGGCGTCGCGTTCGCGCGGTGGGCCGCCGGGAACTCCCCGCGGCTCGATGCGGTCCTCGCGGCCGCGGCGGCCCTCGACCCGATCGGGATCCTCGTGCAGATCGCGGCCGCGGTCTCGACCGCCTCGTTCGCGGCGAAACGGGCGATCCGCTACTGGCGGGCCCGGATCGGCATCGAGGCGGACAAGCTCCGGAAACTGCGCAAGACCCTCCAGATCATCTTCCAGGACCCGTACGAGTCCCTGAACCCGAAGCACTCCGTGTTCGACATCGTGTCCGAGCCGCTCGTCGTGAACCGCCTCACGAAGGCCCCCGCGGAGACGCAGGCCCGGGTCCGGCAGGCGCTCCACGACGCCGGCCTGAGGCCCCCGGAGGACTTCCTGTACCGGTACCCGCACGAGCTGTCCGGCGGGCAGCGGCAGCGCGTCTCCATCGCGGGCGCCCTCGTCCTGGAGCCGGATTTCATCGTGGCGGACGAGCCCGTCTCCATGCTCGACGTGTCCATCCGGACGGAGATCGTGGAGCTCCTCCTCGACCTCCGGGACGCGAAGGGCCTCACGTACCTCTTCATCACGCACGACCTGTCCCTCGCGTGGGTCCTCGCGGACCGGATCGGCGTGATGTACCTCGGGAAGATCGTGGAGCAAGGCCCGAAGGCCCAGGTGATCCGGAACCCGAGGCATCCGTACACGAAGGCGCTCCTGTCCGTCGTGCCCGTCCCGGACCCCGAGCGCAGGCGGCAGCGGATCATCCTGCGGGGGGAGCGGCCCGACCCCGCACACATCCCGGCCGGCTGCCGGTTCCATCCGAGGTGCCCGGTCGCGTTCGAGGCGTGCGGGTGGACGGCCGAGGAGGTCCTCGAGACGCTTCGGGAGATCGCGGCGGCGGGGGGCGGGTCCGCGGGGTTCCTCCAGGGAGCCTCACGGGACGGGCCCCTCGCGATCCGCGTGCCGTCGGCCGGACCGACGGACGCGTGGCTCCGCCGCGCACGCGGAGACGCACCGGGCCCTCAAGGGGATCCGGGTGATCGAGACCTCGGGCGATTCCACCAGGATCGTCCTGCACGGGTTCGAGGAGCCGACCCTCCGCGCGGTCGCCCCGGACACGGAGGTGTCGTGCCACCTGTTCTCGGAGGGAGCCTATGCGGGCCCGGCCGCGTGACCTCGGGCTCGTCCTGGGGACCTTGCCTCCCGGGCCGCGGAACACGATCGCGGACGTGGGCGAGGTGCGGGTCGGGCACGTGACCCTCGTGGAGGGCGACGGCCCCCTCGTCCCCGGGAAGGGGCCCGTGCGGACCGGCGTGACGGTCGTCGTGCCGCACCGCGGGAACGTCTGGACGGATCGGCTCAAGGCCGCGTGGGACACGATCAATGGATCCGGGGAGCTCACGGGCTCCCTCGAGATGCGGGAGTCCGGGACCCTTCCGACCCCGATCGGGCTCACGACGACGAACTGCGTCGGGAACGTGTCC
>Ga0209341_10006941_pt1 | contig 10073 bp, 11 predicted proteins | sample RifCSP13_2_FD_184020 | JGI IMG/M metagenome (GOLD analysis project Ga0209341, IMG submission 184020) | Soil microbial communities from Rifle, Colorado - Rifle CSP2_sed 13_2 (SPAdes) (version 2) | ecosystem: Environmental > Terrestrial > Deep subsurface > Rock core/Sediment | place: Rifle... | reverse complement strand
CTAATGAGGCGGCGTTCCATCTGGCCGTGGCCGAGGTGGCCAAGGCCTCCCGCGCCTTGCTAGCCTCCTTAGTAACGCAGGCCCCGCGGCGCGACCGGGATGTGATCGCCCAGCGCGCCCGCGAGCAAGCGGCCAAGCGCTTCGGGCTGGCGGGCTGATTCCAACTTTTCCACCAGCTGGTTCACAGATTGCCGTTGTGCATCTCGTCTTACAAAGGGCCAATAACGCCAGCCACTTGCAATGTAACAAAGCCCATCAACAGACCCAGCACCCAGCCGACCAGCACGTCCGAGACATAGTGCAGGCCCGTGGCAACCCGCGCCAGGCCCACCAGCGGCGCCCAGACCAGCAGCAGCCAGCCTGACCAGGCTGGCCCCAGGGCCAGCGCCACCACGGCCAGCATGAGGGCGCGAGCGGCGTGGCCGGAGGGGAAGGAATGCGGGTCCGTGCGGCGGTACACCTGGCCCCACTCACCCTCGGGGCGCTGGCGGCGCACGCTGAATTTGATCAGCAGAACCACTACGGCGGTGAGCAGGATGCCCAGGATTAGAGCCAGGGCCAGCCGCCGCCAGCCCTCGTCGCCGAGCCAGGCTAGTATTAGCAAGCCCGGCAGCCAGAACCAGGAGTCGCCGGAATGGCCGAAGATGATCGCCAGGCGACGGCGTTTGCCGGGCTGCTCCGCCACGCGCAAGCGCGCCGAGAGGCGCGCGTCTAACTCAAATAATGCCTTCATCAACCTCTGCCAGCCAGCTCGCGCTGCACGATCTCCAGATGATGGACCTTGTCCACATCCATGCCCACCTCGGCGAACGGGCAGAGCAGGCCGCGGGCGCGCAGACCCAGGCGCTTGCTGACCCGCGCGGCGGCCTGCTCCATCGTCATGGCGCGCAGCAGGAACAGCAGCAGGGTGTCGAAGCCTACCAGCGAGGCCTGCTTGACGGCGCTCTTGCGGGCCGCGGCGATCTTTTCCCACGGGCCCGTGTGCGAGAGGATGAGCGGCACGGAAGCCGGGTTCATGTCGCCACCGCACACTTCCATGCCCTTTAGTTTGGTGAATGTGCGCTTGGAATTGGGGAAGCGCTTGTTCATCACACCGCGCTCGATGAGATAATAGATGGCGTCGTCCTCGCCGGGCCGTACCTGGGAGCAGCTCCAATCCACCATCTCGGAAGTGATGGTCGGGATATCCGAAGAGACGATGAGAGCGTATTCTGCTTGCGCGTTAAGTTCGGCGATCTTGCGTGCCCCCGCCCGAATGTTGTCCAGCATGCCACCCTGGTTGGGAAGATAGCTGAGGGCTTTCGCGCAGCGCAGCCTGCTGCTCTCGTCGAGCCCGACCATCACGGCGCGGCCGATGCTTTTGGCGCCGCTCAGCGCGTCCAGAACCCACTGCACCATGGGCTTGCCAGCCACGTCGATCAGCGCTTTGGACCTTCCCTGGGTGAACTGGTAGAGTGATTCGCCGGGTTGGGGGATCCCTCCGGCCAGGATCAGGGCGTCGAGGATCAATTCAACTCCTGGATGTGCGGTTGCATGTTGAGCTGGTCAATGAGTTCGGTAAGCTCCGGGTGGGTGAGCACGCGGCCCCTGCCGCTGGCGGCGATGAGCGCGGCTTCCATCATGTTAGTGCCGAAGGAGCGGCCCTGCAGGATGGGCGTGGTGGTCACCAGGTACTTGATGCCGATTTTTTTCAACAGGTCAACATCCGCGGCCGTGGTGGTATTGGTGATGATCACTTTCCCGGGGAGGTGGTCCGGGATGTGCCTGCGCACATAGTGCATGTCCCCGGCGATCACTGAGGCCCATTCGTAGTACTTTTGCCACTTGGGCTCGCGCTTCTCCTGTTTCTCCCCAGTGGGGTAGACCCACTTGAAGGGTAGGCGCCCGGCGATGGGAACTGCGATCGGCGCCAGCCGCTTGAGCGCGGTTGCCGATCGCAGAGGGATAGGGATGCCCAGGCCGAACATGAGGTCGCCGAACACGCATTCGTAGCCCGCTTCGACGAAAGAGATGGTCATGCCCCAGCGGTCCGCCCCGCTAACGATCAAGGCCTTCTTCTCCATAATGTAATCGCCAGTTTTGGCGTGCATGAACGGAACGGCGCGGTTCTCCAAGGTATTCTTTAGGCCCGAGCCGTCCACTATCGGCGTCTGCTTCACAAAACGCACGATGGTTTTCACGGATTGCAGGGGGTAGAACTTGTTGTCTACCAGCAGGCCCAGGTCAGCTCCGCCCAGACCGAACGCGTCCACCTTGCCGTCCATTTCCTTGAAGAGTTGGGCGGCCTTCTCCATATCGCCATCGGTGCCGATGCGTTCGATGCGCACCATCTCACCGAGCAGATTGACCTCGACCGCCTTGTCGCGTTTTGACGATCCGATGCTAATACTGACGGCTCGCTTCATAAGGGACCTCACTCACAACCCTGGCAAGGCTAGTTGGCAGCATTGTAACTGAATAGGGAAGGGGGGACAAAGGGACCATGGGAGAGGGGTCATCGCACTCTGTATTCCCGTCCAACCCCGGCGTAGGCTAATCGTACTTGATTAATCAACCAATCTGCGCGATAAGGGTATAATTTTGTATATCCCCTATTGAGCGACCAGTAAGGCTGGAGGTGAGCGTTGATCCTTCCTAAGTACGCCTATTTCCGCGGCAAGATTGTTCCCTACTCCGAAGCAAAAGTCAGCGTGATGACCCATGCGCTGAATTACGGCACCGCCATTTTTGGCGGTGTGCGCGGTTACTGGAATGAAGCCGAAGAGGAACTCTTTATCTTTCGGCCGCGAGACCATTTCCAGCGCTTGCTGAACTCTGCCCGGATGATGCTCATGGATGTTAAATTGAGCGGCAAGGAGTTGGTCCACTTGGTGGTGGAGCTGATCCAACAGGAAGGCTACCGCCAGGACGTATATATCCGGCCATTGACATACTTCGCCGATGAGATCATCGGCGTGAAACTACATGACCTGCAAACCGAGCTAACCATGTTCTCGGTGCCCTTCGACAAATACGTATCCAATGACACCGGCGCCCACGTCACCTTCTCTTCCTGGCGCCGGGTGGACGATAATATGATCCCGGCTCGCGCCAAAGTGGCCGGCGCCTACGTCAACACAGCCTTCATCAAGACCGACGCGGTGAGGGCCGGCTTCGATGAGGCCCTGGTGCTCGGCCAGGATGGGCACATCTCCGAAGGCAGCGCCGAGAATATCTTTATGGTCCGCAACGGTACCCTGATCACCCCTCCGATCACCGACAATATCCTGGAGGGCATCACTCGCGCTACAGTGATCGAGCTGGCAGAGAAAGAATTAGGCATCCCTGTGTTGCAGCGCTCGATCGATCGCACCGAGGTGTACATTTGCGACGAGCTGTTTATGACCGGGACGGCCGCCCAGGTAACTGCGGTCACCAAGGTGGATCACCGCCCGGTTGGCGAAGGGTCGATGGGGCCGTTGACGGCCAAACTGCGCCAGCTGTACGACGATGCCGTGCGCGGTAAGCTGGCAAAGTATCGCCATTGGAACCACCCGGTGTATGAAAAGATGGTAGTTAAATCGTAAGGCCGTGCTACCGAAAAGAGCCGAGAAATCTCGGCTCTTTTTATTATTCGATTCTGTTTGATTAGAAGCGTTCATCCATGTCTTGCTGCTCGCTCTGCGAGGTTTCTGGCATGGGTTGAGGATTACCCTCGCGTTCTTTCCAGTTTTCCTGCCGGGCGACGTTCTGGCGTTGGTTGCCGTCGCCAGCGGCTTGGGGCTGATCGGTCCGCCCAGCATTGGTCTTGTGCTTCTTACTGCCAGCCTTTTGCTTTGTGTGTTCCACGATCTTCTCCTTTCCTTAGACGAAACTGACGTTCAGCCCTGATAACGGGCTTTCCTGGGCATCATTATTATTTGTGAGTGAGAGACCACCGATGCGGTGCTTAGAAGTGTGTGAGAACACGCCCGCTCTGGCCGGAGCAATGGCGCCTTGGGACCCCGGCCGTCTTAACCTTCACCACCCCGGGATTGCCAGCCCTGCAAGACGCAACAGCGGCCTGCCCTCAAACGCCTGACCGAGCGGCCCGGCCAGAGGGTGCAGGTGATCCAGGTGGACGCTTCCAAGCGACCCCAGCTGGGCTGATTATTGGGGTGTGCTGAGCGTGCCGAAAACCATTATCATTGATTCGCGCGGACGTTCGCCAAGGATACCACGAGGTGGCTTCGATGGAGAAGCTGTAGGGCCAGCTCGAAGCGGCGGACGGCGGCTTACTGCGGAAGGCGCATAAAAACCACCGCCAAGTTATCATCCGTAGCGGGCAACAAACAACTTTAGGAGAATCAGATGTTGAATCAGGTGCACGGTCCCACTGAACTAAGCCGCGAAGAATTATTGCGCTACTCGCGGCATCTGCTTATCCCGGAAGTGGGGCTGGAGGGGCAAAAGAACCTGAAGGCCTCCTCCGTGCTGGTGATCGGCGCCGGCGGCCTCGGCTCACCGGTGGCCATGTACCTGGCGGCGGCCGGGGTGGGGCGCATTGGCCTGATTGACTACGACGTGGTGGATTTTTCCAATTTGCAACGCCAGATCATCCATGGCACCGCACAGCTCAATAAGCTGAAAGTCGAATCGGCGCGCGAGCGACTGCTCGATCTCAATCCGTCAATCCAGGTGGATGTTTATAACGAGGCGTTCACGTCGGCTAATGCCTTGCACATCGCCGAGGGCTACGACTTGATCATCGACGGCACCGACAATTTCCCGACGCGCTATCTGGTGAACGATGTATGCGTGAAGCTGGGCATCCCCAATGTGTATGGCTCCATCTTCCGCTTCGACGGCCAGGTGAGCGTCTTCGATGCAAAACAGGGCCCTTGCTATCGCTGCCTGTTCCCTGAGCCACCACCGCCGGGGCTGGTGCCCTCCTGCGCCGAGGGCGGCGTGCTGGGCGTGTTGCCCGGCATCATCGGTTCGTTGCAGGCCAGCGAAGGGCTGAAGCTCCTGCTGCTCATCGGGGAACCGCTGCGAGGTAAACTTCTGCTTTTCAACGCGCTCGACATGCGTTTCGATTTTGTCAAACTGCGCAAGAACCCGGAATGCGCTGTTTGCAGCTTGTCGCCCGAGAAGATCGAGCTGATCGATTACGAAGCGTTTTGCGGCGTTCCCGCGCACGACCACGACGAGGCGAACATGGATAGGCGTTATGAAATCGAACCCAAGGAATTATCTGAACTATTGGAGAATGGCAACAAGCCCAGGCTCATTGACGTGCGCGAGCCGCACGAACTGAATATCTCTCAGATCCAGGGCGCCCAGCTGATCCCGCTAGGCCAGTTGGCCGCCCGCCTCTCCGAGCTGGACACGGCCGACGAGCTGGTCGTGTTTTGCCGCACCGGCGGCCGCTCCGGCCGCGCTGTGGAGTTGATGGTCGCGGCTGGCTTCCGCAAGGTCAAGAATCTCAAGGGCGGCATTAATGCCTGGGCCCGCGAAGTGGACCTTGGGTTGCCGGTGTACTAGCCTCATGATTTTGGTGAGGGACTATAATGCCCCCCTTCGCCTGACGGATGGCCATGTCCCAAGACACCGGCTCTAAGAGAACTATCCTGGCCGTGCTGGCCCATCCCGATGATGAATCCTTCGGGATGGGCGGCACGCTGGCTTTTTATGCATCGAAGGGTGTGGATGTTCATTTGATATGCGCCAGCCGGGGGGAGGCAGGCACGGTGGAGGCGGCCTTCCTCAAGAGGCATAAGACCATCGCCAAATTACGCGAAGCAGAGCTGCGCTGCGCTGCAAAAGCGCTGGGCTTAAAGAGCGTCAGTTATTTGGGATATCGCGATTCTGGCATGGCCGGCTCCAAAGACAACCAACATGCCAGATCCTTGTTAAGTGCGCCTGTAGATGAAGTGGCCGCCAAAATCGTGGCCCACATACGCCGCCTGAAACCGCAAGTCGTGCTCACTTTCGACGAGGTGGGCGGTTACCACCACCCCGACCATATCGCCGTCAACCGAGGCACCGTGCGCGCCTTTCACGCCGCGGGAAACGCGCGCAAATACCCGAAGGCCGGTAAAGCCTTCCAGCCCGAGAAGCTTTATTTCAACTCGTTAGACCGCCGGCGGTTGCGCCGTGCGGTGGCCCTGATGCGCCTGACCGGTAAGGATCCCACGAAAATCGGGCGCAACAAGGATATTGACTTGACCGTGTTGACTCACGACAAAGATACGCCGCCGCATGTCACCATACAATACCGCAGCGTGCAGGACCGCAAGGATAAAGCCGACGCCTGTCACGCCAGCCAGCAGGGCGGGTGGGGTACGCATTTTTCGCTGATCGATTTCTTCGCGCGGTTGGTTGGCCGCAGGAATAGCTTCACCCGCGCTTACCCAACTGCACCCGACGATTACCGAGCAACGGATCTGTTCGCAGATTGAAGCCCGTAGTTTGCGTATGGTACAATCTGCCGCCGTCTCAATTAGGAAAAGGATCAATCATGCCTGATTTGTTAAAGGCCACAGAGGCCGCTGTCAACCCGAATATCCCAGCCCTGCGCCCCGGCGACTTGGTGAGCGTGCACGTCAAGATCAAAGAGGGTGACCGCGAGCGCATTCAGGAGTTCAAGGGGACCGTGATGCGGGTAGGCGGGTCCGGCAACAGCCGCAACTTCAGCGTGCGGCGCGTTGCCAGCAACGGTATTGGGGTCGAACGCACCTTCTTGTTGCGGTCGCCCCTGGTCGACAAAGTCGTGTTGGAGCATAGCTCCAAAGTACGCCGCGCCCATCTGACCTATCTGCGCGGCCTTACGGGGAAGAAGGGCCGACTTAAGCAGAAGTTTGAAGAATAAGCAGACCTTGCGTCTGGTATAACCTACGGGTGCCTGGCTTCGGTAAAACGAAGCAGGCGCCTGTTTTTTGTTCATGAGCGCACCTTCTGACAGTGTTGCGCCGGTTGGCGCCTTTGATTCCGGGGTGGGGGGACTCAGCGTGTTGCGCGCCATCCAAACCCAGCTGCCCGGCGAGGATTTCATCTATGTAGCCGATCAGGCCCATGTGCCCTACGGCCCGCGTGGCCTGGCTGACGTGAGAAAACTTTCCGAAGGGATCGTGCGCTTCCTCATCGCACAGAACGTCAAGCTGATCGTGATCCCCTGCAATACGGCTTCTGCCGCCGCCCTGCGGACGTTACGCGAGCAGTATCCCGGTTTCCCTTTCGTTGGCATGGAACCCGCGGTGAAACCCGCCGTTGAGCACACCGAAACCGGAGTGGTTGGCGTGCTGGCCACGCCAACAACGTTTGATGGCGACCTTTACGCCTCGGTGGTGGAGAGGTTTGGGCAAGGGGTAACCATTCTGCCGGCCACCTGCCCTGGATTAGTGGTGGAGATCGAGGCCGGCCGGGCGCACGGACCCAAGGCGCAGCGCATTTTGGCCGCGGCCTTAGAACCTATGCTGGCTGTGGGGGTAGACACGATCGTGCTGGGCTGCACTCATTATCCGTTTGCATTCGATACCATCCGCGGCATCCTTGGTGAGCGAGTGCGCCTGATCGACCCGGCGCCGGCCATCGCCCGGCGCGTCGAAAGCTTGCTGGAAAGCGGCGGATTGCGTAACCCGCAGGCGCAGGTTGGGAACACGCGATACCTGACCAGCGGCGACCCGATGCAGATGCAGGCGCGGGTAAGAGAACTACTGGGCCTCGATGTTCAGGTTGAAGGGGTCGACTGGAATTTTGGTGAAATCAACTTCCCGCTCTCAGCGGCGCTCTAATCGCCGGCTTTTTCCGCGACCGCATCCTTGTCCGCAAACTTAACCTCCGCTCGCACCAAGTCAAACTTCACGTCTGTGAAGTTGGCAAAGGTCACGTCGTTGAAATGCAGATTGAATAGCTCTTTGAGCCGGCGGAAAATGCTGATATAGGTCTCGGGCAGTCGCTCAGCCCAATCCAGCCCCAGTTTCTTGGCGGCGGCCTGGATCGGGGCAGCGTGGGTGCCCTCGATCTCCGCGAAGAGGCCGTAAGGCATTTCGTCCAGGGTGATCTTAAGACCCTCCAGGGCGTAAGTGGTACGGTACTTCTCGTAAACGAACTTGGAACGAAATCCTAGCGCCTCTATCAATTTCTGCGCGGCGGCAAAGCTGCTGACCTCGAACTCGATCTCCTGGCGCGCCAGCACCCCGCCCAGGGTGGTGCTGGGACCCTTGTAAGTGACATGGCTGGACGAGTCCCTTCTGAGGCGCAGCATACTTTCCCTTTGACCCAGGTGGCCGGCCGGGGTATCGAAACGCAGGTTGTATTCATGGGTGCGCGGCTGCACCAGGTTGGCGCCCCCAGCCACCAGGCGTTTTTCCAGGTCGGCCAGGTTGCTAATGTTGAACTTGACCTCCAGTTCCTTGTCGCCGGGCGAAATGACCATTCCAGATCCGCTTCTATTATTCCACTGTCAACATGATTTGGCGTTGTTCCACGCTGTCCCCGGGCTTCACTTCCACCCGGGTCACCTTGCCGTCCCGCGGAGATTTGAGTTCGTTCTGCATTTTCATCGATTCTAGAATGACCAGCACCTGGGCGGTCTTGACTGCTTCCCCTTGCGCTACAGGCACCTTAACTACCAGCCCGGGCATGGGGGCGCGCAGCACAAACTCACCCGTTTGTACGGCGCCGACCGCCGCCTTGCTTAGCCGCTTTTCCCGCTCGTCCTCCACCGCGACTTCATAGAGTACGCCGCGCATCAACACCTGAAGGGCGCCCTCGTCCCCTGGGTATACGTCAGCCTCATAAGAGCCGCCGTCTACCAGCAGGCTATATACCGGCTGGCTGGAGATGGATTCGAAATCCACTTCATATCCCTGGCCATTTACGGTCACCCTGCCCGAATCCAGGATTTCAATAAGGTACTCTTTGCCCTTAATGGTGGCGACGTATTTGGTCATGGATAAACCCGTTAGCGATGCATGCGTTCCCAGCGGGAGACCCATTTCCAGTTGCTCGTGTCGCGCTTGCCGCGGGCAATGATGTGCGCCGAGCGCTCCGCCTGGCGGTGGGCCACCAGGGTGGCAATGATTGCGGCGATCTCCGGGTGAGTTTCCTTGCGCCCCTCGGCCTCTTCCAACGAAAAACGTTCTTCGACGAAGCGGGTATCGAAGTTGCCCGCAAGGAACCGGGCTTGTTCCAAAATGCTCTGGTGGAAGGGGATATTGGTCTTCACTCCCACGATGCGGTATTCCTCCAGGGCGCGGCGCATGCGCAAAATAGCCTGCGCCCGCGATTCGCCCCGCACAATCACTTTAGAGATCAGCGAGTCGTAATAGGGTGAGACTTGGAAACCGGCGTATACGCCGGAGTCCACGCGCACCCCGGGACCGGTGGGCAGCGAGTGGTGCGAAATGAAGCCGGTCGACGGCAGGAAATTGTTGTGCGGGTCTTCGGCATTGATCCGGCACTCAATGGCCCAATTAGGCATCTTGATGTCTTCCTGTTTGAAGCTGAGCTGCCGCCCGCGGGCGATGCGCAATTGTTCTGTGACGATATCTATGCCGGTGGCTTCCTCCGTGATGGGGTGCTCCACCTGCAGACGGGTGTTCATCTCCAAGAAAAAGAAGTTCTTGTTCTTGTCCACCAGGAACTCTATGGTCCCGGCGCTGAGATAGGACACTGCTTTGGCTGCTTTGACCGCCACCTCGCCCATGCGCTGCCGGAAGTCCTCGTCATCGTCAATGAAAGGGGAGGGCGCTTCTTCCAGCAATTTCTGGTGGCGGCGCTGCAGGGAGCATTCGCGTTCCCCCAAATGCACAGTGTTGCCATCCATGTCGGCCATAATCTGGAATTCAATGTGCCGCGCCCCTTCCACCAGCTTCTCCAAATACACGTCGCCGTCCCCGAAGGCGGCCTGCGCCTCATTGCGCGCCGCGTTGAGCAGGCTGGGCATTTCTTCCAGGCCGCGCACTTCGCGCATCCCTTTGCCGCCACCACCTGCGGTGGCCTTGATCAGAAGTGGGAACCCGATCTGCGGGGCCACGGCCAGCAACTCCTCATCGGTCAGGTTGCCTACGTCCTCCGTGCCAGGCACGACCTCCACCCCCGCCGCGCGAACC
>Ga0209341_10006937_pt1 | contig 10076 bp, 10 predicted proteins | sample RifCSP13_2_FD_184020 | JGI IMG/M metagenome (GOLD analysis project Ga0209341, IMG submission 184020) | Soil microbial communities from Rifle, Colorado - Rifle CSP2_sed 13_2 (SPAdes) (version 2) | ecosystem: Environmental > Terrestrial > Deep subsurface > Rock core/Sediment | place: Rifle... | reverse complement strand
CGGGGCGAAGGTCTTCGAGGAGAACCGGGTCGCCCTCGAGACCCGTCTCGTGGAGCGCCTCTTCGAGGCGATGGCGAAGGACGGCCCGTGTGCGTACGGACCCGCGGAGGTCGCGGAGGCCGTCGAGGCGGGCGCCGTGGAGACCCTCCTCGTGAGCGACGCAGTCGTCCGGGAGCAGGCGATCGAGGGCCTGATGCGCGACGCGGAGTCCGCGCGGGGGCAGGTGGTCCTCGTGAGCCGGCACCACGAGGCGGGCGCCCGCCTCGAGTCGATCGGAGGGATCGCGGCCCTCCTCCGCTACCCGGTCAGGTGAGCGTCACGCGCGGCCGTGGCTCTCCCCCTTCACGAGGCCCGCCGCGATGAGGTGAGCGACCCGAAGGGGCTCCGGGAGGGCCCCCCGCACGGTCGTGAGGACGAGGGCCTGCCGGACGTCCTGCCGGTCCGTCCCGACGAACGTGACGAAGAGGGTCGAGTGACGCGTGGAGATCTCCTCGATGCCGTGGCGGGCGATGAGATCCCACCGCTCCTCCCAGTCCGCGAACTTGCGCTTCATCGCGGCGCGGATCGACTCGAGCCCAGGCCGCCGACGTGTGACCGTGACGACGGGCACGCCCGCGGCCGCGGAGAGGGCGTCGATGTCGACCACGTTGAAGCCTCCCACGGCGGCCCCGTCGACGAAGATCATCTCGAGGCCCTCGCGGTACCTGGAGCGGCTCAAGAGGTCGCGCAGCCGGTCCGTCGCGTCCCGGCCGTCCACGCGCGCGTGGGTCGTGAGGACCCCTTCGATGTAGGCAGGCGCCTGGACGACGACGCCCACGACGGGGACCTCTGCGTCCCCGAACCGGAAGGGCGCGTCGTCGATCCCGAGGAAGCGGGACTTCGCTTTCATCCGGCTAGACCAGCTTGAGGTGGCCCGTGACGCGGTCCACGAGCTCGTTGGGCCCCGGTCCCACCGCGAGGCACGTCACGGTCCCGGGCGGGAGTTCCGTGAGCCCCGCGTCCTCGACGAGGGCCGTCGGCAGGTCGAGCCCCCTCGCCTTCGCCCGGAGGGCCTGGAGGTCCGCGACGTTCGCCGCACGCACGACGACCTTCTTCTGGCCCTCCGCGAGCCACGCGGCGAGCCATCGCCGGGCGCGGGATTTCGCTTCGAGGGTCGCCATCACGGACGCATGGGCGACCTGGACGGCGAGCTTCCCGCGCGACAGCTCGAGGTCTCCTCGGACCGCGACGACGAGTTTGTGGTCCATCCTCAATACAGCTCCGCGGCGCGCTCTTGCTCGAGCTGCCTGAGCTCGAGCTCCACGGCCTTGAGCTCGGCCCGGGCCTGGTTGCGCCGCTCCTCGTAATGGGACTGGACGTCCGCGGACTGGAGGCGCATCCGCCGCTCCGCGTCCTTGATCGCGCGCCGGAGGCGCTCCCGCCTCGTCGCGAGCTCTTGGAGGCGGAGGCGGACCTTGTGGTCCCGCTCCTCCTCGGTGAGCAGGTCCGACGGTCCGGGTTTCGGGGTGCGCGCGAGGGCGGGATGGACCTTCGCGAGCTGGGGGTACGCGCCGCGCCACCAGCCGAGGGCGAAGAACGCGGCGCTGAGGCCCAGCAGGCCCGCCGCGATGGGCACGTCGCGTACGTACCCCATCCCGCTCACGGGGTCCACGCCGAAGGAGTTCAGGAGGAACGACCACAGGACCGTCACGGCGATGGAGAGGACGATCCCGAGGGTGATCCGGTACAGCGTGTCGTACTCCCGGTCGAGCTCCCCCCTCCGGGGGTACAGGGCGTTGATGAGGAGGTACCCGGGAAGGAAGAAGATGAGGACGAGGGCCGCGACGACCTGTAGGGTCGCCAGGATCGCGTCGACCACTCCATCGGCGAGCCGGTCGAGTCTATTTGAACGTTGCGCGGTCCCCATGCGTCCCGGGCTTCCGACGCGTTCCGAAAATCAGCGGGAAAAGTCCTTAACCCGGGGCCATGCATACGGCGGCCCGGAGGGATACCCCATGGACCGGACCCGGATCAAGACCCATGTGCGAGGCTTCGACGAGACGATCGGGGGAGGGCTCCTCGAGGGCCACGTGATCCTGCTCTCGGGCGCGCCCGGGACGATGAAATCCTCCCTTGCGTACTCGATCCTGTACGAGAACGCGAAGGAGGACGGCCGGAGGGGCGCCTACTTCACCCTCGAGCAGAGCAAGGACATCCTCCTCGAGCACATGGGATCCCTCGGGATGGCGGACCCCAAGGTGACGGAGAAGCTCACCCTCCTGGACATGGGGAACATCCGAAAGAACCTCAGCTACCTCCAGGGCCGCGGCACGTGGCTCGAGCTGTTCAAGATGTACATCTCGAACGTGATGAAAGCGGAGCCCCTGTCCGTCCTCGTCGTGGACAGCCTCGATGTCCTCGAGACCATGTCGAAGTTCCAGGACCGCCGATCCGAGCTGTACTTCCTGTTCGAGTGGCTCAGGGACCTCGGCCCCCTCATCCTCCTCATCGCGGAGCGTCCCCTCGACCTCGGCCCCTCGTCTCATCCCCCGGACGAGGCGTACCTCGCGGACGGGATCATCCACCTCGGGATGCACCCGACCTCGGACCTGTACGTCCAGCGACGGCTGCGGGTCGTGAAGATGCGATCGACGAAACACGATCCCGGGTACTACGCCCTTTCCTTCGAGGACGGGGCGTTCGAGGTCGCCCGGGCCGTTTCGGGATCTCCGTGAGGGGCCCCGCCCGGTCCGGTCTGTCAGGCCCTCCGCACAATGCCTTTATACCCCCGCACCCCCCAATCCTCGCTTAGCCCCGGAGCGTTCCGGCTCCTCGGGGCCCGAGCGCCGTGCCGCCATGGTCCAGACCACGAGTCCGAACCCGCCTGCGGGCGCCCGTCCGCCCGCCTCCATCCTCGTGATCGATGGGAACGAGGAGCACCAGATCCTGAGCGTGACGGCCCTGGGCCGCAGCGGGCATCGCGTCGCGGTCGCGGACACGGGCCGGGAGGGCATCCGGCTCGCGCGCTCCAAGCCGTTTGACGTGATCGTCGTGGCGTTCAAGCTGCGGGATGCCCACGGCCTCGAGGTCCTGCGCACCCTCCACGAGCAGCTGCCCGACGTCCCGCTCATCTTCGTCGTGTCGGAGGGGGCCGAGGAGCATGCGGTCCGCGCCCTGTCCTCGGGCGCATCCGGGTACCTCGTCAAGACGCCCCGCTACAATGAACTCCTCCCGTCCGTCGTGGACGAGCAGATCGCGAAGGTGCAGTTCCGCGCGCGGCTCCGCGACCAGGAGCGGGCCCTCGTGGACGCGGAGTCGCGGTTCGAGGAGTTCCTCAAGACCTCCCGCGAACCCGTGTTCGTGATCGATCCCGCGGGGACCTTCCTCGCTGTGAACGACGCGATGTGCGCGATGACCGCATACTCGCGCGATTCGCTCATGCAGAAGAACCTGTTCGACCTGGTCGTCATGGGCTCGGCCGGGACGAGCCCGAAGCTCGCCGACCTGGCGCGTGTCGGATTCGAAGGCGTCCTCGACTTCGAGATGAGGCGGAGCGATGGCGTGGAGCTGTTCGTCGAGATCGTCCCGAAGCTCGTACGGAGAGACGGCGAGGTCGTCGGGATCGAGGCCCTCGCCCGCGATGTGACCCAGCGGAAGAAGGTCGAGCACCAGCTGCGCGACATCTACGGCTGGCTCCACGCGATCTACGAGGCGTCCAACGACGCGGTCGTGATCGCGGACGCCGACTCCCGACTCATCGAGTGGAACGCGAGGGCCCTCGAACTGTTCGAACGGGACCCGCAGACCCTGGCGAACACCACGATGGCGGGCCTGTTGCGGGAGCTCGCGCGCCGGACGAGAGACCCCAACGGGATCCTCGTTGAGATGGACGAGTACGGAACGAACCCGGAGGCCGTCGTCGAAGGCAACATCGAGGTCGTGTCACCGCAGCCCCGGATCTACTGGCGAATGACGGCCCCGGTCCACAGCTTCCAGGGAGAGCGGATCGGGCGACTCTGGACGTTCCGCGACATCACGGAGCGACGCCGCGCGGAGCTCGCGGCCCGAGAGGGCGAGGCGGGATTCCGGGCGGTCTTCAACAACGTCCTCGACGGCGTGCTCATCGCGGACGACACGGCTCACCTCGTCGACGCGAACCCGGCGGCGTGCGAGCTGCTCGGGCTTCCCCGGGATCGAATCCTCTCGATGCGCATCCCCGAACTGTCGGCGCCACAGGCCCGCGAAGGGGCCGAGTCAACTTGGAGGGATCTCCTCCGGACCGGGTGGCGGCGAGGCATCCTCCAGATCACGCGCCCGGACGGACAGGTCCGCGATGTCGAGTTCGCTGCGAGAGCCCGATTCCTCCCCGGGCTCCACGTGTCCGTCCTCCGAGACATCACGGACCGGAGGAGGGCCGAGGAGGCGGTGCGGCGGCGCGACGCGATCCTCGGGGCGGTCGGGTTCGCTTCCTCGCAATTCCTCTCGACCGCGGATTTCGAGGACTCGGTCCAGCTGGTGCTCGCCCGCCTTGGAGAGGCCGCGGCCGCGTCCCGGGCCCTCCTCTTCTCGAAGCGTTCCTTTCCCGACGGGCGGTCCGAGGGGTTCCTGCGTTACGAATGGTGCGCCCCGGGGATTCGCTCCCTTTTCTCGGACATGGATGTCGAGGCCGCGTCCCTTGCGGAGGAGACGTTCGGCCGCTGGGCCAACGTGCTCGATGGAGGCGGGGTCGTCGCAGGGCCTGCATCGACCTTCCCGCCCGCCGAGCGCTCGGCCCTCGAGAAGGAGGACGTGCGGTCCGTGATCGCGATGCCGATCCGCGTTGGCTCGGATCTGTGGGGTTTCCTGAACCTCGATGACTGCGTGGTGGAACGCGAGTGGAGCCAACCTGAGCAGGAGGCCCTGCGGGCCGCCGCGGGGAGCATCAGCGCCGCGATCGAGCGCCAGCGTGCCGAAGTCGCGCTCCGTGCTTCCGAGGGTCGGTATCGGCTCCTCTTTGAGGCGAACCCCCTCCCGATGTGGGTGTTCGACAGGGAGTCGCTCCGGTTCCTCGCGGTCAACGAAGCCGCGATCGCTCACTATGGATACTCGCGAGCTGAATTCCTCTCGATGACGATCAAGGACATCCGGCCCGAGGCAGAGGTGGCCGCACTCATGGAGAACGTCGCGCGTGGGTCCTCCGCGCTCACGAATCGGGGCGTGTGGAACCACCGCCTCAAGGATGGGAGCCTCATCGAGGTCGAGATCACCGCGCACGACATTGATTTCGACGGCCGCGACGCGCGACTCGTCCTTGCGAACGACGTCACGGACCGTCGTCGCGCGGAGGCCGAAATCGCGAACTCAGAGCGCAAGTTCCGCATGATCTTCGAAACCGCGGCGGACGCGATCGTCCTGATCGACGGTCGAGGGACCATCTTGGACATGAATCCGGCCGCAGAGGGAGTCATCGAGCGGCCTCGTGCGGAGATGATCGGGCACGCCCTCGCCGAGTATCTGAGCGCGGACGACGTCCCGCGTTCCGAGGAGTACCTCCGGGCGATCCTCAAGGACCTCCCGACGCGCGAACCGTTCGAGGTTTCGATCCCGCAGCCGAGCGGCGGACGCCGATTCCTCGAAGTCCGGTCCCGGGTCCTCCAGGAGGAAGGCAGGCGGCCTCTCGTCGAGATCGTCGCCCGGGACATCACAGACCGGATGGAGATGAACCGGCGTCTGCTCGAGAGCGAGCGGCAGGCGTCTCTGGGGCGCATGTCCGCCTACGTCGCGCACGAGATCAACACGCCTCTCACGAACATCTCCCTCCTGACGGCGAGCATCGCCCGTCGGGTCAAGGACGACGACGTCCGGGCGAAGCTCGCGAAGATCAACGCGCAGCGACGGCTCGCCGCGAACATAATCTCGGACCTGTTGCATTTCCACCGCCGGCGGGACGTGACTCGGGTCGCCACGGACCTCCGCGAGGTCCTCGCCCGGGCCGTCGACCACGTCGAGCCGTACCGGAAGGAGAGCGTCACGTTGGTTGCCGAGTCGGTCGGTCCCGAGGTCCGGATCGAGGCGGACCCTGAGCAACTCGACGAGGTCTTCGTCAACCTGATTCGGAACGCATTCGACGCGACCTCCGCGGGGTCCATCTCGGTGCGTCTCGAGGAGCGCCCCGACGAGATCGCCGTCGTGATCGCCGACACGGGGACAGGCATGTCCCGCGACGTCCTGGACCGACTGTTTGAGCCGTTCTTCACGACGAAGCGGATCGGGGAGGGGACGGGCCTCGGTCTCGCGATGTGCAAGAGCATCGTGACGTCCCACGGCGGCCGGATCGATGTGACGTCCGAACCGGGAAACGGATCCTCGTTCACGGTCACGCTCCCTCGGAGGGCGACGGCTTGAAGATCCTCGTCGCGGATGACGATCCGACGATTCGCTCGGAGCTCGCCGAGCTCCTCACGGAGGGGGGCCACGCGGTGCAGGTCGCCGCGGACGGCGGGGAGGCGCTTCGCCTCCTGGAAGCCGAACCGTTCGACGCGGCCCTCCTGGACCTCGTGATGCCCCGCGCCACGGGCATGGAGGTCCTCCGCAGGGTCCGCGTGGTCAGGCCGCAGACCGCGGTCATCATGATCACCGGACAGGGCACGATCGACACGGCCGTCGAGGCGATGAAGTCCGGCGCCGTCGACTTCGTGTCGAAGCCCTTCGATGTGGAGGTCATCCAGCGCACGCTGACCGGCCTCCAGGAGGAGCGGGAGGCCCGTCGTCTCCTCGCGGGGTCCGGGGCGGATGCGTCCGCCCTGAAGGGTCTCGTGGAGGACGCCGCCCAGCGGAAGGCTCTCCTCGCGGTCCTGGGCCCCGCGGCGAAGGCCCCCGCCCGTGGCGCGAGGGCCTTCCGGATCGCGGGCGAGGCGTCGCCTCCCGATGTCTTCTCCCCGAACCAGCTGTACCAGCTCAACGCGGCGGTCGAGGAGTTCGTCGCGACCGCGGAGCGGCCCGCGGTATACCTCGCCGATCTCGGGCTCCTCGAGTCGACCCATGGCCGCGGAGACGTCGCGGCATGGATCCGCCAACTCGGGGAACGGTGCGGCCCGAGGGGCGGGACGGTCATCGTCGACGCCGCGGAGCCCGCCCTCGCGTCCGAGGTCGGGGCCGGTTCCCGGGACGTCGGCACGCTGGACGAGCGCCTCCAGGGCATGCTCGAGTCCCTCGCGAACCCGGTCCGGCGCGCGATCGTCGGGTACGTCTCGGGCTCCGGTCCGGTCGCGTACTCCGCCATCCTCAAGCGGAATTTCGTGGACTCCTCATCGAAGCTTTCCTTCCACCTCGGGAAGTTGCAGGCGGACGGACTCCTGGCGAAAGGCCAGGGCGGCGCGTACGGCCTCACGGACGACGGCCGCCGCGCGTGGGGCGTCGTGCGGGCGCTGGGCGAGGAAGGGCGTCGCCCCACGATCCTCTTCGGGCGCCTGTGATCCGGGTCGGCGTGTCAAGACGACTTGACAGCGGACTCGTGCGGTCAACCCTTGCGAACAACCCCTTTATGTGGCTCCCGGGGCTCTTCACGTCGAGCGAAATGGTGCTCCTGTCGATGGCGACCTCCTCGGGCCGCAAGCGGATCCTGATCGTCGACGACGATGAGGACTTGCGCGCGAACCTCGCAGAGCTGTTCGCCTCGGAAGGCTATGAGACCGAGACGGCGGGGAACGCGCTCGAAGCGCTCGAGAAGCTCGCTCGGAGCGATGTGGACCTGCTGCTCACGGACCTGCGGATGCCCGGGAAGAGCGGGGCCGACCTCATCGAGGAGGTCCGCGATAGACACCCGGACGTGCGAGCGATCTTGATGACCGCCTTCGGGGACGGCTACATGGAAATCGAGAGCGTCCGCCGCGGGGCCATCGGGTACCTGAAGAAGCCGTTCGAGGTCGAGGACGTCCTGGGCCTCGTCGCGAAGATCCTTTCGCTGCCGGGGGAGTGAGACGGACATGGAAGCACTACGCGTGAGCCAGAGCGTGATGGACGAGTATTCGGCGAGGATCCTGCTCGGGACGTACAGCGAGGCCGTGTCGGCCCTCGAACTGAGCCGCCGGTTCGGGATCCCGATCGCGGCGTGCTACCGTCGCATCCGAGATCTCTCGGACATGGGCCTCGTGTTCTGCGAGAAGGAATTGCCCTCCCGGAACGGGAAAGGGCTCCAGCTCTTCCGATCGCGGCTCCGCTCCGTCCGGATCAGCCTCGAAGAGGGGAGGCTCCGGGCGCGCGTCGAGCTGTCTCCCGACGGCACGCCCGCGGATCCCGTCACGGAACAGGTCCTGAACCTCCGCGACGTCCAGGCCGCCGCGTAAGGCTTCATACGCCCTGCGGGGATGGCCCCCGCATGGCCGACGATGCCACGACCGTCCGGGCCCTCCGCGAACGTGTGGCCGCCTTCGTGCACGCGAGGGACTGGGAGCCGTTCCACGTCCCGAAGGAGCTCGCGGTCGCGATGAGCGTCGAGGTCTCCGAGCTCCTCGAGCGGTTCCTCTGGCGCGCGCCGGAGGGACCGTCCACCCTGTCGCAGGACGAACGGGACGGGATCGCGGAGGAACTCGCGGACGTGCTCATCTACGGCCTGAGCCTGGGGAATGCACTGGACCTCGACGTCTCCGACGTGATCCTCGCGAAGCTGGCGAAGGACGAGAAGAAGTACCCGGTCGACCGGTTCAGGGGCCGCGCGCGGCCGCCGTGAGCCGGTCCGCGGACACGAAATCCCCTTCGAGGGCCCAGGCCCGAAGCTCCCGGTACGCGAGGCGAGCGAGGGCCTCGAGGTTCACGACATCTTCCATGTTGTACTGGAGGAGGAGGTCGAGGGCGCCGGGATCCCCATGGCGATGCGCCTCCCACAGCCGGACCGCGTCGAAGCCGCTCAATCCCGTCGTCTCCTCGGAACGCCCGATCCCGACCCGTTCCTCGATCGCCTTGAGCCCCCCGCGGTACCCGAGGCGCCGCAGGGGATACCTCAAGTCCAGGTGGAGCTGGTCGAGCCGCATCCGCGGGAACGCCCTGCGGAGGAACGGGACGTCGAACTGGGCCCCGTTGTACGTGACGATGAGCCTCGCGCGGGCCAGGGCTTCCGGCAGGTCGCTCAGATTGACCCCCTTCACGAAGGAACGCTCCCGTTCCCCGTCGTACACGCCTACGACGGTGACCGCGTCCCGCCCGATCGAGAGGCCCGTCGTCTCGATGTCGAGGTACGCGATCCGATCCCGGAAGTCGGACCAGGCGCGCCAGTGTTCCCGCGTCGGAAGGTTGCGGGCGAAGTATCCGTAGCGACCCTTCCGGAGGGCCTCTTCGGACCGCCCGAGCTCCTCCTCGATCCGCGCGCCGAGCCCCCCCGGCACGCGGGCCTTCGCGGCCCGCGAGGGGAACTCGTCCCAGGACCGGATCCCCGAGTGCCACAGGCGCTCCTCCGTCCGGTATCCGACCCCGTCGATGTGGAGGAAGGTTTGCCGGAGCACGGGTGCCGGACGCTGCCGGGGCCAGATAGCCGTTGCGCCCGGGTGGCCGGACGGGCCCGCAAAGGACATATCGGCTGCGGGGCCATCGCCGCGCGTGTTTGAACTCCGGGCTCGAGACGGCCTGGCCCGAGTGGGGGTCCTCGACACCCCCCATGGCCGCGTGACGACCCCGGCCCTCCTCCCCGTCGTGAACCCGAACCGGCCCGTCGTGCCGCCGCGGGACCTCGCGACGCGGTTCCGCGCCCAGATCCTCATCACGAACGCGTACATCCTCGGGAAGCCTCCCCTCCGGGACGCGGTCCTCGACCACGGGGTCCACGGCCTCCTCGACTTCCCCGGGGCCATCATGACCGACTCGGGCGCGTTCCAGTCCCACGTGTACGGGTCCGTGGACGTCACGAACGCGGACGTCGTCCGGTTCCAGGCCTCGATCGGGTCCGACCTCGGGACGATGCTCGATCCGTTCTCCGAACCGGAACACGGTCGGGACCGTGCCTCGGAGGACGTGGAGGAGACGATCCGGCGGGCCCGGGAGGCCGACGGGCTTCGCGGGGACATGGGGCTCGTGGGCGCCATTCAAGGAGGCCTCCACGAGGACCTAAGGGAGAGGTGCGCGCGGGA
>Ga0209341_10006936_pt1 | contig 10078 bp, 7 predicted proteins | sample RifCSP13_2_FD_184020 | JGI IMG/M metagenome (GOLD analysis project Ga0209341, IMG submission 184020) | Soil microbial communities from Rifle, Colorado - Rifle CSP2_sed 13_2 (SPAdes) (version 2) | ecosystem: Environmental > Terrestrial > Deep subsurface > Rock core/Sediment | place: Rifle... | reverse complement strand
AGCCTGCCGCCGCGCTCGTTGACGAGCAGCGCGCTGCGGTCGCGCCGAACTGAGGGCCGATCGACCAGGGCGCTCAGCCAGCGCCAAACCGGCGACGGCTCCTGCGGCAGCGCGTCGTCCGCGGCAGGCTCAACATCCACAGGCTCGAGATAGCCCGGCTCCGCCACCGTTGGAGCGGCGGTCGCGGCGGCGGCCAGGCCGGCGGCGCCGAGAGTGGCCGGCGCGGTGCTCCAGGGGCTGGCGGCTGGTGGCGTTCCAGCAGGTGCCGTTCCAGGCGGTGCCGAGACCACCGGCGCGCTCGGCACCCCGGCTCCCACCGGCAGCGGCGCTCGCCGGGCCGCGGCGCCGCGGCGCATCTGCCACGCGAGGACCCCGAAGCCGAAGACGTTGAGCCCGATTGCCGTCAGCACGCCAATCGACTGACGGAAAGGCTCGCCCAGAGGCAGGTTCTCGAGATTGGGGGTGGCGTAGAGCGGCGTTGTCAGGACGCCGTGCAGGTTGATGAAGGCGGCCGTTGACAGCGCCACGGTGGCGACCATCCAGCGTCGGTCGACCACCGCCAGTAGCGGCAGCAGGCCGAAGATCGGGAACATATAACGCTCGTGGACGCGCGTCGGCAGCATGAAGAAGGCCAGCGCCAGGAAAGTCGTCACCACCACCACGCTGCGCCGGTCGTCCTGCCAGGCCAGTCGGAGGATGCCGACGGCGAAGCCGATCGCGAGCAGGATGCCGCCGATCAGAACTGCCGGCAGCGGTCCGAGCCATGGCACCGTGTCCGGATTCCATGACCAGGCGCCGCCGAAGGCGATCCCTTGCGCGCCATTGGATCCAAACAGCGCCCACGGGTTGTAGCCGTTGACGCTCAGGAACTCGTAGCCACCGGCCGTCTTGGCCATCTGACGGGCGAAGCTGAGAATGTCCATCGAAAACGGCACCAGCAAGATCAGCAGCACGATCAGCGCGCTGACTGCCGACGAGACGAGGCGCCATCCGCCGTCCTCCACCTCGAACCAGCCGCGCAGCCGCTCCGGCAGCAGCACCGGGTTGCGTGGGTTGGTGCCCGGTCGCAGCAGGTGACGACGCAACAGCACGATTGCCACCACTGGCAGCGCGACGACGCCGAACTGGGGCTTGATGAGCGCGGCCAGGACGGCCAGCACCGACGCGCCCTCCGAGTTGCCGCGCATCAGCGCGGCCACGGTGAGCAGGATGACCAGCGCGCCGGCAGCATCGGTCTGGCCCCAGACGGCCGAGTCGTACCAGGTGACCGGGTTGAGCACGTACAGCGCGGCCGCGGTCAACGCCAAGCGCGGCGCGTCAGGGCGGTTGGCGCGCCAGGTGCGGACGAGGTGATACAGCAGCGCCCCGACCGCGATGTCCATCAGCATCGGCGGCAGCTTGATCAGCGCCGCCGTGGCCGCGCCCGCGTCACCGTTGGCTAACGGGGCGAGCAGGCCACCTAACCCCCCTAAAAGCCACAGGACGTATAGGTACCCCGGCGGGTAGTCAGCGAAGCCGGCGGTGGCGTAGAAAGTGCCGGGACCGTGCTGACCGAGCTGCAACGCCCAGGCGGTGAACGTCCCGATGTCCGATTCGAAGCCCGAGCCGGGCAGCAGGACGTATGCAATAGTTAGGCGAAGGAGTAGACCGACGAGAAGCAGGACTGCGAGGCTGCCGACGGCCGCTCGCGCCCCCCGCTGGCGCATCACGCTCGACCGAACCTCCAGGGGTTGACGAAGTGCAGCGGAGTATAGCAACGACGTACCCGCCGGCGGGCCGCGGGCAGGTTCGCCGGAATGACCTGATGGGGCGCCTGCGCACCGCCCTCGAGCGCGCCGACCCTGCCTACATCGGGCTGTTCTTCGTCACCCTGGCCATCGGCATCTACGTCTTCTCCAACCCTCATCGCATCGGGTGGTACAACCATTTCGTCTGGCAGGCGGACGCGTTCCTGCACGGCCGCTTCGGCATTGCCTGGCCGGTCGTCGACGGGCCGTTCGTCAACGGCTTTTTCCAGGACATCATGCCGCTGCCGTCGGCGCCGGGAACCCCAAGTTACGGCCTGCTGCCGTTCCCGCCGCTCCCCGCAGTGCTGTTGATGCCCTTCGTGGCGGTGTTCGGCCTGGCGACAGACGCGCAGCTCTTCGGCGTCGTCCTGGGCGCGATCAACGTCGGCCTGGCGTGGCGCCTGACGACCCGCCTGACCGAGCAGCGCTCGGCGGCGTTCCTGGCGACGCTCTTCTTCGCCTTCGGCACGGTTCACTGGTACGCCGCCATCATCAGTACGACGTGGTTCCTGGCGCACGTTGTGGCGATCACCTTCCTGCTGCTGGGCATCACCCTGGCGCTCGACGCTGAGCGGCGCGAACAGATCCGGCGAGCCCTGCGCCTTGGTGGCGTAGACGGATCCCACAAGGCGTCGCCCAATCCGCTCGCGGCCACGTTCGAGCAGAAGAGCCTCTTCGTGGCCTGGGCGCGTCGATTGGCCGGCCAGGTCGACGGGCTCCAGTTCATGGCCGGCTTCGTCTTCGGCCTAGCCGCGCTGTCGCGCCTCACGATCATCTTCGGCGCGCCGTTCTTCGTCTTCGTCGGCGGCGGTGGCTCGTACTTCAAGCGCGCCTTTTCTGCCGGCCTGGGAGCGGTCATCCCGGTGGCCGTGATTGGCCTGTACAACATCGTCAGCTCGGGTCACCTGTTCAGTCCGGTATATGAGTGGCTCTTCCAACAGCAGTTTCACGCGCTGCCCTACGCACCGTATGAGGACTTCTACGGCGAGCGATCGTGGGGCGCCGAGAACCCACTCTTCATCCCGCTCAACTCGGTGATCGCTTTCGTCTGGCCGCCCGATATCCTCCCGTCTGCCGATCTCTTTCCGGCGTGCAAGGACACGGCGCGAACCATGCTCGGTGCATGTCCGATCGTCGCGCCCAGCAAGTTCGGCATGAGCATCCTGCTGACCAGCCCGGCCTACCTGCTCATCGCGCTGATCGCTGGCGCCGCCTGGCGCAAACGAGTGGTGCTGGGAGCGCTGGCTGCGGTGGCGGCCATCGCGCTGGTCAACCTGGCCCACTTCAGCCAGGGCTGGGTCCAGTTCGGCTACCGCTTCAGCAACGACTTTGCGCCGTTCGCGCTGGTGCTGGTAACACTGGCCATAGCCTGGGTATGGCCAAGACGATTTCACCTGTTTGAGCGGCTACGGCGCTGGCTTGGCCTTCCCGTTTCACCCATCTTGGACCGGTTCTCAATCTCGGGGCGAACGCTGGCCCTATCGCTGGTAGCGATCTCGATCCTGGTCAACGCGTGGGGCGTGTACTGGGGCGTTACGCTCGGCTGGTGACCGCCGGCCGAACCTATAATCCGGCCGTGGCCGTCAACGATCAGACCACCGACCGGCCACGTGCGGCGGCGCTCTCCTTCTTCTTTCCTGCCCACAACGAGGCCGAGAACATCGAGGCGCTCGTGGCCGAGGCGCTCCAGGTGCTGCCCCTGTTGGCGGAGCAGTTCGAGATCATTGCCGTCGACGACGGCAGCCGCGACGCCACGCCGCGCCTGGCCGACGAGCTGGCCGCGCGCCATATGCAGGTCCGCGCCGTCCATCACGAGGTCAACCGCGGCTACGGCGCGGCGCTGCGCAGCGGCTTTCGTGCCGCGCGTTACGAGCTGGTGTGCTTCCTCGACGGTGATCGCCAGTTCCACGTCGAGGACCTGGGCCGGCTGCTCGAGCGCCAGGCACAGGCCGATCACCCGGACGTCGTCGTGGGCTACCGGCTGAAGCGCGCCGATCCGTTCGTCCGCCTCGCCTACGCGCGTGCCTACCGCCTGGCACTGCGCATCTTTTTCGGCCTGAAGGTGCGTGACCCTGACTGCGCCTGCAAGCTCTTCCGGCGCTCGGCGCTGGAGGGAATCCGGGTCGAATCTGAGGGTGGCTTCCTGTCGGGCGAGCTGCTGGTCAAGCTGCTCCAAAGACGACGCACGATCGCCGAGGTGGGCGTGCCCCACTATCCGCGTCTCGCCGGACGCCAGACCGGTGCCAAACCCAAGGTCGTTCTGCGCGCCGTGCGCGACTTCTGGCGGCTGCGCCTGCGGCTTTGGTTCCGGCGCGGCACGGCGCTCGATCGCGGCGAGCTGCTGCTGGCGGAGGGCTAGGCGCCCCCGAGTCCGCCGAGGCCTCTTAGTCGGGCCTCCGTGAGCCCTCTTCGGGCTCGTCTGGCAGGTCGACGTTGAGCGAGTTGACGAACTCGCGGAAGACCGACAGCTTCTCCTCGTCGGCGCCCTCTGGGACGACGCCGGCGCGGTCGAGGACCGAGTCCGTGGCGAAGATGGGCACTCCGCTGCGCACCGCGAGCGCGATCGCGTCCGACGGCCGCGCGTCGAGATCCAGCTCGCGGCCGTCGACCTGGAGCAGCAGGCGGGCGCGGAAGGTGTCCTCTGCCAGGTCGGAGACGATGATCCGCTTCAACGTCACGCCCAGCTCGGACAGTGCCTGGCTGAAGAGATCGTGGGTCATCGGCCGCTCAGGGGTCACGCCCTGCAGGCGCATGGCGATGGCGTTCGCCTCCCACGGCCCGATCCAGATGGGCAGATAGCGGTCGTGGCCGGTGTCGCGCAGGATGACCACGTGCTGCGAGCTGAGCATGTGGACGCGGACGCTCTCGACGACCATCTCGTTCAGGCCGCCGTTGTGGCCGTTAGTGCCCCCGCCGGACATGCGCGGAATTCTAGCCCGCGGCGCTGTCAGGGAGTCGGTGAGTCGGTCACGCGCGGGGTACGGCGCGCGCGTGTGGGCACGGGCGACGGCTCGCCCGGTGTCTCGCTGGGGGTAGCGCTGGGCGAGGCGAGTGGTGATGGGCTGGCGCTCGCCGCCGGCGACGGCGACGGGGTCGCCTCCGGGCCGCCCTCGGTCAGCTCGACCTGGTATAGCCCCGCGGCCGTGGAAAAGACGAGCAGCGCCGGCTGGGCATGGCCGCGATCGACGATGTACATGCCGGTCAGGTCGGCCAGCGGCGGCGCGCCGTCCGCCGCCACGTATTGGGCCGAGTAAACGCCGTCGGCCTTGTCGTAGACCAGGACGCGCGACCACAGCCGGTCCCACACGTACAGGTTGCCGTCGCCGCGCACTCCGGTCGCCGCCAGCAGGGCGTAATCGTGGCCGGGTCGCAGGTCTTCGTTGTCGGGCGGCGGGTCGAGCGAGAATCCTGACAGCTGACCGTTGAAGTAACGCTCGAGGTTGTCTGAAGTCAGGGCGTAGACGTCACCGTCGACATACAGCCGGCGGAACGCGGCGACATCCACGCTCTGGCTGACGAAGTACGGAAGTGGAGCAGCGAAGCCGCCCTGATCCCCTGTCAGGTCGTAGCGCAAGATCTGTTTCGTCGCGGGGTAGGGCACCAAGACGCGATACGTCAGATCGTCAGGGTTGATGACGAACGTCTGGATGTCGACCACCGAGTCGTCCCACACCTGCTCGCCGGCGACGCGCATCTGTCCCAGCGCCCCCGACGGCCGCCAGCGCCACACCCCACCATCGACGTCGACGACCAGCAGGTCGGGGCCACCGCGGGCGAGCAGACGCGGTGACGCGATGCCCTGGCCGGGACCATCGCCCGACGAGATGACCGTCGTGATCGCGCCGGACACGGGGTCGATGCGCACCACGGTCTCGCCGACGATCAGGTAGGCGGCGGCGTCCGGGCCCTGCGTCAGGGCGCTGATGCGCGCCCCGGCGGGCGCCGTGTAGAGCGGGCTGGCGGAGACGGTGATGGTCGAATAGAGCTGGTCGAGGCCCAGCCTCAGCTGCACGTCGAGCTGGGCAACGGTTGTCGGATCGACCTGCGCATCACGCGCGATGATGAGGTTCGACCAGGCGTCCTGGAGAAGAGTTCGCGCCTGGGCGGGGTCGCTGTGCAGTAAGTCGTCTGGGCCGAAGACCTGGTTCGCGGACTCAACCGCGTCGGCCAGCGCTGCTTCGCCCTGGTTGACCTGGTCGATCGGGCCCTCGGGCCGCAGTGGGCGCCAATACCACAGCCCTACGCCGAGCACGGCGACCACGCCGATCAACCCCAGCACCGCGAGGGCCACGCGGCGCTGCATCTCGCGCTGTGTGGTCTTGGCCGAGATGCGCCGAAACGATGTGCGCCGGCGCGGCATGAGATCGAGCACCCGGCTGATCGCGCCGCTGACGCCCTCGCGGACCGCGCTCCGCGCCGCGACCGCCCGCTCCTGGACGGCGGAGGCCGCGCCGGCGAACTGATCGGCGAGCGGGATGGGCGAGGAGATGGGCGCGCCGGCGAGTGGCTCCGACGGACTGACCGGGACGAGCTTGTGCTCGACCCGGGCGAGCGACACCTCTGTCGCCTCGATCGCCAGCACGGCATCTGAGCCCTCGCCGCCGGCAGCGACGAACAGGTGGTGCAGGTGCTCCGCGGCCGATTGGGGGTGCAGCGTCACGACCGCGTTCTTGAGCTCCTCAGTGCCGACCACCTCGACCAGGTTGCGCGAGCACAGCACGAGCGAGTCGCCGACAGAGAACTCACCCCGCCAGACATCGACCTTGAGGCTGTCTGTCGCCGGCAGGCCCGTGCCTGATTCGTGCTCGGGCATGAGCAGACGGGCAGAGCGCACCAGGTAGCCATCGGCGTCGCCGCAGGTGGCGACATAGAGCTCGTTGCCGCGCACGATGGCCAGCGCGATGCCGATCGCGCCGACCGGCATTCCGGCGCCCTCACGCGAGTGGCGCAGCCGCCGGTTCGAGGCGCGGATCGCCTTCTCAAGCACGATGGCGATGCCGGCCGACTCGTCGTAGTAGTACTCGCGCCGGATCGAGTCGGCCACCAGCCGGCACGCCTCGCGCGTCCGCCCGCCGAGCTGGCGGCTGGTCGTTATCAGGTACAGGCTGCCCTTGGTGCGCGCCTTCGAGCCGGTCGTCGGCTCGGTCACGATCAAAGCGTCGGACGAGCTCGACAGGCGATCCTCTTCGGCAACGAGCCCGTACTTGATCTGGAGCCGGGATGCCATCGGTGAGTGAGTCTAGCGTGGGCCGCCGCGCCGGCCGGTTGACTCTTTAGTCGGCGCTGCGCGGCGGCCGGACAACGACGCGCAGCTCGAGCAGCCGAACGCCCTCTGGGCTCTGGGCGAAGGCGGCCAGCAGCTCGGCCTGGCGCAGGCGCAGCTCCTGGGCGACGTTCGGGTTGGCGGCGCTGACCACCAGCGTCGGCGGCTGGATCGACAGAAGGCGCGAAGCGCCGGCCGCGGCCGGGACGCGTTCGGTGATGAGCCGCTCCCAGGCGGCCATCTGGCGCGCCAGGCGCATCTCCTTTTCGATGCCCATCTGCGCCGCGAGGCCGGGCAGCACGTCGCCCACGCGGCGCATCGGCCGGCGCGGGCTCACGGCCTGGCTCCCGGCACTCGATCGAGCCGGCCGGGCGTGACCTGCCACACGGTCGCGGCCGCGACCAGGGACGGGTCGAGATCGTCGGTCGTGGTCGTTGTCACGAACGCCTGGGGCAGCTCGCCGATGCGCCGCACGAGGTGGGCGCGGCGGCTGGGGTCGAGCTCAGAGAACACGTCGTCCAGCAGGAGCAGCGGCGGCTGGCCGAGCGCGGCGCGAAGCAGGTCCAGCTGGGCCAGCTTGAACGCGAGAATGGCCGTGCGCTGTTGGCCGCGCGAGGCGAAGCCCGCCAGGTCGCGCTGCGCGCTGGCGAAGACGACGTCGTCGCGGTGCGGGCCGATCAGCGTCGCTCCGTTCCACTGCTCCTTGTCAGCGGTCTCCGCCAGGCGCCGGCGGAGCGCGTCGCGGGTCGTCTCGGCGGCCTGCGGCTCGGCATTGGTCGAGTAGCGCAACTCGAGCCGCTCTTCGGCCGGCGCGATCTCCTGGTGGGCGGCGGCGAGCGGATCCGCCAGGCGCGCCAGCGCGTCGCGGCGCCAGTCGACGATGCGCGCTCCGTCCTCGATGACCACCTGGTCCCAGAAGTGCAGCTCGTCCGGCGCGGCCGCGCCCTCGCGAATGGCACGCAACAGGTTGTTGCGCTGGGTGACGGCGCGGGAGTAGCTGGACAGCGTCGCACCGGCGGCCGGTGTGGTCTGCGCGACCAGGACGTCGAGGGCGGAGCGGCGCAGCGCCGGCGCGCCGGAGATCAGCAGCATGTCCTCTGGCGCGAAGAGCACGACCGGCAGCGCGGCACTCAGCGCGGTCGGGCGGCGGGCAACGCCGTTGACCATGATGCGCTTCCGCCCGCCGCCGCTCGCGCTCCGCGCCACGACCACCTCGAGTTGCGTCTGGATGCCGGCCGCGTCGGTCGCGCCTGCCTCGAGACGGCAGAACTCCGCGCCCCAGGCGACCAACTCTGTGTCCGCGCCGGCGCGGTGGGAGTGCCCTGTGCCCAGCACGACGAGGCTCTCGAGCAGGTTGGTCTTGCCCGTCGCGTTGTCGCCCACGACGACCTGCGGTCCGGCGGGAAACGTGGCGTCAAGCGCTGCGTAGCTGCGGAAGCCGTTGAGCGTGAGTCGGTCTATGCGCATGCTTCGAGTCGGCCCGCCTGGTTCGGGCGGGGGCGGGTCAGGACGGTGTGCGGACGGGCATGATGACGTGGACGTACTCCTCGTCATCGGTCGGCCGGAGCACGCCGGGCGACAGCGGCCCGGAGAACTCGAGCGCTAGCTGCTCCTGATCGAGGCTTTGCAGCGCTTCCTGCAGGTAGCGTGCGTTGAACGAGATCTGCACGGCCTCGCCCTCGATCGCGGCCTCGACGTCACCCTGCGCCTCGCCGACGTCGGCCGCGGCGGCAACGTTGATCGTGCCCGAGCCGTCGTCGCCCAGGCGCAGCCGAATGACGTTCGCGGCGGACGAAGCGATCAGCGCGGAGAGCCGGACGGCCTTGAGCAGCTCGTCGCGCTCGACCACGGCCCGGGTCGAGTGGCTGCTCGGCAGGACCTGCTGATAGTTCGGGAACTGGCCGTCGATCAGCCGGCTGACGATGTCGATGTCGTTGACGTGGAACAGCACCTGGCTCTTCGAGCCGGCGAGCATGATGTCGACCGGGTCGTCGCTGTCGGTCATGACGCGCATCAGCTCGGCGTACGAGCGCGCCGGCACGACCAGGCTGGTGTCCTCGACCGGGTCCAGGATGGGCAGGCTGCGCACCGCGATGCGGTAGTTGTCGGCCGCGGCGAGAGTCAGCTTGTCGCCTGAGAGCCGGGTCAGCACGCCGGTCAGAATGGGCCGCGCCTCGTCGCTGGCCGCGGCGAAGACGACCTCCGACAGCGCATGGCGGAGCAGCTTCTGGCTGACGCGCGTGGTCGGCCGCTCGCCCGGCGAGGGGATGACTGGGAACTCCTCGGCATCTATGCCGCGCAGCTGTGTCTGGTAGCGGCCGGCCTTGATGCGCAGCGTCGTCGTGTCGCTCGACTCGAGGTCGATCCGCTCGCCCGCGGGCAGCCCGGCGACGAGGTCGTTGAATAGCCGGGCGGGCACAGTCAGCGCACCCTCGGCATCGATCTTGCCGGCAACCCAGGCGGTGATGCCGATCTCGAGATTGGTCGCGGTCAGCTTCAGGCCCGCGTCCTCGGTGCGGAGCAGGACATTCGACAGCACCGGCAGGGTGCTGCGGCTGCTGACGGCGCGGCTGACGATGCCCAGCCCGCGCGCCAGGTTCTCCTGCATCACGGAAAGCTTCACGTCGCTCGCGCTCCCTCTACGGTCGGTCGCCGCTGATTATTGATTCTCATCTCTTATCTTCTCATTCCGTAGTCATCATCATGGTGTGGAAGCGGGGGATTAGCCCCGATTCATGCTTGCCGGGGGGCCGATTTCCGATCTCCCGCTGTGGACGACTTAGCCCATGCTTGATGGCTGGCAGTGGACAGCTCAAGCGGCTCGTCAGTAGTCCTGCGCCTCGGTCCACCGTCGAGACACCGGTCCGAGTCGTGGTATCCACAGGTTCCGCGAGGCAGGTTCCGCTGCCAAAGGTCAATCGGAGTAGATGATCTCGCGCACTGCCGCCAGGTCGCGTCGCAACTCCTCGTTCTCCTGGGTCTCGCGGTCGATCTTCTCGCACGCGTGCAGGACCGTCGAATGGTCGCG
>Ga0209341_10006934_pt1 | contig 10079 bp, 6 predicted proteins | sample RifCSP13_2_FD_184020 | JGI IMG/M metagenome (GOLD analysis project Ga0209341, IMG submission 184020) | Soil microbial communities from Rifle, Colorado - Rifle CSP2_sed 13_2 (SPAdes) (version 2) | ecosystem: Environmental > Terrestrial > Deep subsurface > Rock core/Sediment | place: Rifle... | reverse complement strand
GAGACGACGACGGTCGAGATCGAGGCCGGGCGTTACGGCCTCAAGGCGTCCGCCAGCCGCACGACCTTCGACGGCTTCGCCCGTGTCTACACCGAGGGTCGCGATGACGGCGAGGAGGAGCACGAGGCCCAGCTCCCGCCGCTCGAGGAGGGCGATGCGCTGACCATCCTCGATGTGACGAGCGCCCAGCACTTCACCGAGCCGCCGCCGCGTTACACCCAGGCGGGCCTCATCAAGGCGCTCGAGGAGCGGGGCATCGGGCGGCCGTCCACCTATGCGGCGACGATCTCGACCATCCTCGACCGCGGCTATGTCACCTCCGACAAGGGGCGCCTCCGGCCGGAGGCGGTCGGCCGCGTGGTGACCGACCTGCTCGTCGAGCATTTCAGCGAATTCGTCGACCCCGACTTCACGGCCCGCATGGAGGAGGACCTCGACAAGGTCGCCGAAGGCCGACGCGAGTGGATCCCGCTGCTGCGCGACTTCTACGGACCCTTCCGCGAGCAGGTCGAGCTCGTGCGCCGGACGACGCGCCGGCGCGATTTCACGACCGAGCCGTCCGACGAGCTGTGCAGCGAGGGCCACCCGATGGTCATCCGGCTGGGCCGCCACGGGCGGTTCCTGGCCTGCTCGCTGTACCCCGAGCACAAGGAGACGCGGCCGCTCCCCGGGGAGGAGGCCGGGCCCGTCGCGCGGGGCGACGGGCAGGAGCTCCCGGGGAGCGGCGATCCCTGTCCCGAGTGTGGGGCCGAGCATGGCGGGCGCCTGGTCACGAAGCGTGGGCGCTTCGGCGCATTCCTCGGCTGCCTGCGCTACCCGGAGTGCGGCTACATCCAGCGCACCACCGAGCCGGTGTCGCAGCTCGCCTTCGAGGCCACCTGCCCCGCGTGCGGCAAGGGCCATCTCATGGCCCGCCGGGCGCGCCGCAGCGGGTCGCTCTTCTACGGCTGCTCGCGCTACCCGGAGTGCCGCTACACGACCGAGCGCGAACCGCTCGGGCCGGTCCATGCCGACGACTCGGGCCCGGTCGCCCGGGCGCAGGACGGTGGCGCGATCTGCCTGGCGTGCGGCGCCGCGGTGGACGTGCCGGAGGGTACGGCGCCGGGCACGCGGCTGGCCGGCGGTCCGCCGGACCCTGCCGCGCTGAAGAAGACCGCGCGCGGCCGGCGGTGGGCCCGCGCCACGGGTCGGGGCACGCGACGGGGACCACGGCGCAGGACGCCCCAGCCGGCGTGACCGGCGGGCAGGCGCTCGCGCGCTACGTGCGTTCGCTCGAGGCCCGCCAGTCCTCACCGCACACCCGGCGCGCTTACGGGACGGCCGTCGGGCGATTCATCGCCTGGATCGAGGCGCGCGGCGAACCGTGGACCCGACCGCCACGCGCCGCCCTGCGCGCGTACCTCGGGGAATGGGTTGACCGTGGGCTTGCCCGGAGCTCGATCAGCGCCCGACTCGCCGCCCTGCGCAGCTTCTACCGCTACGCGACACGCCAGGGCTGGACGCCGGGTGACCCGTGGGCCGCCATCGCCACGCCGCGCCGTCCCGCTCGCCTGCCGAGCGTGCTCGACCCGACCCAGGTCGTCGCCCTTCTCGACGCCACGGATGGCGCAGCGACTACCGAGGCCCGTGGCGGGGCCGACCGCTCTGGCGCCGGCCGCGCGGTGGCGGGCGCGCTCGCCCAGCGCGACCGCGCCCTCTGGGAGACGGCCTACGCGGCAGGGCTGCGCATCTCGGAGCTGGCCGGCGCGAAGGTGGCCGACCTCGACCTGCGGCGCGGGGAGCTGCGCGTCGTCGGGAAGGGAGACAAGGAGCGCGTCGGCCTCCTCGGCCGGCCCGCTCGCGCGGCGCTCGCGCGCTACCTCGAGGACGGGCGGGTCGTGCTCGGCGCGGTCGGCCGGGGCGACGACGAGGATGCCCTCTTCCTCAATCATCGCGGCCGCCCGCTCGGCGCGCGCGGCATCCGCTACGGACTCGGGCGCCTCGCCCGGCGGGCCGGCCTCCCGCTCGGCGTCACGCCGCACACGGTGCGCCACTCGTTCGCGACCCACCTCCTCGACGGCGGCGCCGACCTGCGCATCGTGCAGGAGCTGCTCGGGCACGCCAGCCTGGCGACGACGCAGGTCTACACCCACGTCTCCTCGTCGCGCCTGCGGGCGGTCTATCGCTCCGCCCACCCCCGCGCACGTACCCTGCGCACCCGGACCAGATCGCGCTCGACGTGAGCGCCAGCGGTCGCGCGATCGCGCGCGCCGGACTCATCGTCACGGGCGCCTATCTCGCCTCGCGCATCCTCGGGTACGTCCGGACCGCGGTGATCACGTACCAATTCCCCGCGGGCCCCGATCTCGACACCTACTTCGCCGCTTTCCGCATCCCTGACGCGATCTTCCAGCTGGTGGCCGCCGGCGCGGTCGCATCGGCCCTCATCCCGATCATCACGGAACTCATCGTCGGCGGTGAGGAGGCGCGCGCGTGGCGCGTGGTGTCCACGATCACCAACCTGATGCTCATCGGCCTGCTCGTGCTGGCCGGTTCGTTCGCCCTCCTGGCGCCCGTGCTGATGCCCTGGATCACCCCGGGCTTCGACCCCGCGCACACCGAGCAGACGGTCCGGCTCACCCGGATCATGCTCCTGTCGCCGATCCTGCTTGCGCTCGGGGCGGTGGCCACGAGCGTGCTCAACTCGCTCGGGCGGTTCGCCGTCTCCGCGGCCGCGCCGCTGCTCTACAACCTCGGCATCATCGCCGGCGCCGTCTTCCTGGCCCCGACCATGGGCGTCGACGGCCTCGCCGTCGGCGTCGTGGCAGGGTCGGCGGCCACCCTGGGCATCCAGGGGGCGGCGCTCCTGCGCGGGCGGTTCACTTATCATCCACGCCTCGAGCTGGCCGATGCGGCCGCCCGACTGGCGCTCCTGCTCATGGTGCCGCGGGCGCTCGGGCTGGCGGCCACGCAGATCACGTTCCTGGTCAACAACGGCTTCGCCTCGGGGCTCGGAGAGGGCGCGATCACGGTCTACAACGTCGCCTTCACGATGCTCCAGATCCCGGTCGGTGTGGTCGGCGTGCCGCTCAGCATCGTCCTCCTGCCGGCGATGTCCCGCGCCCTCGCCTCGGGCGCGACGGCCCGCTTCTCGGAGCTGACGGTCCGCTCGCTGCGCCTGCTCGCGTTCCTCATGCTCCCGGCGACGGGCCTCACTATCGTGGTGAGCACGCAGGCCGTGGCCCTGCTCTTTCTCCAGGGCCGCTTCGACGCGGCGGCCGCGATCTCGACCGGCGAGCTGCTCGTGGTCTTCGCCCTTGGCCTCGCCGCTCACGCCATGGTCGCCATCCTGGCTCCGGCCTTCTACGCCGGGAAGGACACGCGCACCCCGGTCGTCGCCGCGGTCGTCGCGGTCGTGGTCAACGTGGTGGTGGCTGTGGCGACGGTCGGGCCGCTCGGTTTGCGCGGCCTGGCGTGGGCCATCACGCTCGGGGCGTGGACCGAGGCGGCCATCCTGCTCGTCCTGCTCCAGCGGCGCGTGCCGGACATGCTCCTGGGCAACCTGGCCCGCGGGTTCGGCGCGTTCCTCCCGGGTGCCGCCCTGGCCTCGCTGGCCGCTTTCCTCGCCCTTCGCCTGGTCGACGGCCCCGCCGCCGTGGACGCCTCGAAGCTCGACCTGGCCGTCCAGCTCGCCGCGGCCGGTGGCGCTGGGGCGCTCGTCTTCGCGGCCTACGCGGCCCTCCTCCGGCTCGAGGAGTTGCGGACCCTGCGGCTCATCGTGGGCGAGTCCCTCCCGCGCGCCGGCGGGTCGAGCTGACCCCATGAGCGATCCGCCCGAGGTCGCGAGCGACCACGTGAGCGGCGGCGCGGGCGTTCCCCGGCCGCGGTCGCGGATGGCCGCAGCCGCCGCCGCGGCGGGGCTCTCGGAGAGCGCCATGGCCGACCCGCGCCGTCTCGAGGCCGACGACGCGACGTGGAACGCCTTCGTCGCCGGGCTGCCCACCGGGAGCTTCCTCCAGGTGACCGCCTGGGCGCACGTGAAGGCCGCCAACGGCTGGGCCGCCACGCGCATCGTGGCCGGCGGTGGAGCGGACGCCGACGGAGGCGCCGGTCCCGTGGGCGGCAGGGCAGGGCCGGTCGGCGCGCAGGTCCTCCTGCGCCGCGCTCCGGGGCTGCCCTGGACCCTCGGCTACGCGGCCCGCGGACCGGTGGCGGCGGTCCTCGACGAGGATGCGTTGGCTGCCTTCGCCACCGCGGTCCGTGCGCGTGCGCCCGCCCTCCGCCTGAGCTACCTGCGCATCGAGCCGGAACTGGCGGACGACTCGGCCGTGGTGGCGGCGCTGGCCCGCACCGGCTGGCGCCGCGTCGCGCGCTCGCTCCAGCCGGCGGTCACCCGACTCATCGACCTGGCGCGGCCGGAGGAGGCGCTGTGGGCCGACCTCCGCCCGAAGTGGCGTCAGTACATCAACAAGGCGCGCCGGGGAGGGGTGACCGTGGTCGGCGGCGGTGCCCAGGACCTGCCGGCTTTCTACGGCCTGTACGAGGAGACGGCGCGCCGGGCGGGTTTCTACCACCGCGAAGAGCAGAGCTACCGGGCGGTGTGGGAGGCCTTCGCCTCGTCGGGCATGGCCCGCCTCCTCTTCGCCCGGGGCCCCGACGGCGAAACCCTCGCCACGCTCTTCCTGCTCGGCAGCGGGCAGCGCATGACCGAGCTCTACGGGGGCATGAGCCTCCGCGGCGCCGATGCACACGCCAACTACATCCTCAAGTGGGAGGCCATCCGGCGGGCCCGCGACGAGGGCTTCGCCGAGTACGACCTGTGGGGTCTCGCCCACCCGGGGATCGCCCACTTCAAGGCGGGCTTCGGCGGTCGCGAGGTGCGCTACGCGGGCGCCTGGGACCTCGTCATCGATCCGCTGGGACGCGCGGCCCTGGAGGTCGGCCGGCGGGTGAGCATCCGGGCCGCCCGCGTCCTCGCGGCGGTCCGCGCGGGCCGATGAGCGAAGGACAGGGTCCGCTGCCGCCGTCCGGCTCCCCGGGGCGGGCGGCGCGGGCGGCGCGGCGCCTGGGCGACCTGCTCGGAACGCTCGAGGCGCGCGGTCAGCTGCGCTCGGTGCGCGCCGGGCCCGCGGCCCGTTCGGCGGCGTTCGCGGACGTGGCCGCGACCCAGGTGGGCGGGGTGACCAACGACTCGCGCCGCGTGGCCCAGGGGATGCTCTTCGTGGCCGTCCCCGGCTTCCACCACGACGGCCACGAATTCGCCGCCCAGGCCGTCGCGGAGGGTGCGTCCGCGCTTGTCGTCGAGCGGCCGGTCGGCGGCGTCGACGTCCCCCAGCTCGTCGTAGAGCGCTCACAGCTGGCCCTTCCCGTGGCTGCGGCGTGGTGGGAGGGCTGGCCCGGCCGCGAGATCGGCGTGGTCGGGGTGACCGGCACCGACGGCAAGACGACGAGCACGTTCCTCATGGCAGCGATGCTCTCGGCCGCCGGGCTGTCCGCCGGGCTCATCAGCACGGTCGAGATCGGCGTCGGTGGGCGGCGCTGGCCGAACGAGGACCGTACGACGACGCCGGACGCGCCCGAGCTCCAGGGTCTCCTCCGCGCGATGGTCGAGGCGGGCGACCGCTTCGCGGTCCTCGAGGCCACGTCCCACGGACTGGCCCTCGAGCGGGTCGCCGAGATCGCCTTCGACGTGGGCGTCGTCACCAACGTCACCCACGAGCACCTCGAGTTCCACGGCACGCACGAGGCGTACCGGGCGGCCAAGCGCAGCCTCATGGATCGACTCGCGATCTCCCCGGACAACCCGGAGAAGGGCTGGGGCAAGCACGCCGTGCTCAACCGCGACGACCGCTGGTTCGACGAGTTCTCCGAAGCGGCGCGGACCGCCGGAGCCCGCATCTGGACCTACGGCGCCGATCCGGAAGCCGATCTGCGCGTAACCTCGGTGGAGGAGGACGCCAGTCACCTCAGCGTCGGGATCGCCACGCCCCGTTGGACGGGCAACCTCCGTCTCCGCCTGGCGGGCCGCTTCAACGTCTACAACGCCCTCGCGGCTGTGGGGGTGGGGGAGGCCCTCGAGCTCGACCCCGAGGCGATCCGGTCGGGCCTCGAGAGCGTGACCGGCGTCCCCGGCCGGATGGAGCGCATCGAGTTCGGCCAGCCGTTCGGGGTCATCGTCGACTATGCGCACACGCCCGATTCGCTGGCCAAGGTGCTCGACATCCTCGCGCCGGTCGCCGCCGCCGGAGGAGGGGAGCTGATCGCCGTGTTCGGCTCGGCCGGTGAGCGGGACACCATCAAGCGGCCGGTCATGGGGCGGATCGCCGGGGAACGCGCCCGACTCGTCGTCGTCACCGACGAGGACCCCCGCCTCGAGGACCGTGACGAGATCAACCGCCAGATCGCCGAGGGGGCCGTCGAGGCCGGCAAGACCGAGGGTCGCGACCTCCTCGTCATCGCGGACCGGCAGGAGGCGATCGCCGCGGCCATGGAACGTGCGCGGCCCGGCGACGTCGTCCTCCTCGCCGGCAAGGGCCACGAGGGCTCGATCATCTACGGCACGGGGAAGACCCCCTGGGACGACAGCGAGGCGGCCAGGAAGGCCCTCCGCGCGCTCGGGTACGGATAGGGGTTGCGCTGGGCGTCGCGCCGGATGGCCCGTGACGGCTCGCCGGCGGACACCGACTGGTCCGCTGACGGCACTATCGTCATCGTGCCGGGAAGGGCGCGCCTCAGGGCGACGGTACCGAGCACGCGCTGCGTCGGCCGGGCGGGGGCATGCTCGGATCCCCCTCGACGAGGCCCTCAGACCGTCCTCGCTGACGGCGCGCCCCATCCTGAGGCCCCTTCGCGACGATAGTGCCGTCACGCCGGGGCACGGATAGGGGCCGCGCTATCATCGAGCGTGAGATGGTGATCGAACCGGCGAGGGTCGCCCCCGCCGTCAAGCCCAGCCGCGACGGTCGCCGGCCGAAGAGGCCGGCGATCACGTCACAGCGCGGCCTCGCGACGCTCCTGCGGCGCCTCGACGCTGCCATCGCGGAGCACTACCCGCAGGCCGATCTTGAGCCGGTGCGCAACGCCTTCGAGTTCGCGAAGGAGGCCCACCGCGAGCAGCTGCGCGCCTCCGGCGAGCCATACGTGACGCACCCGATCGCGGTCGCCCAGATCCTCGCCGAGCTGGGCCTCGACCCGGTCGCGGTGCAGGGCGCGCTGCTCCACGACATCCCCGAGGACACCGGCTACTCGCTCACCGACGTCGAGGAGCGCTTCGGCCCCGAGGTCGGCCGCCTCGTCGACGGGGTGACCAAGTTGTCCAAGTTCTCGACCCTCTCGCACGAGGAGCAGCAGGCCGAGAACATCCGCAAGATGTTCCTGGCCATGGCCGAGGACATCCGGGTGGTCCTCATCAAGCTGGCCGATCGGCTCCACAACATGCGCACCCTCGCCCCGCTGCCGGCCGAGAAGCGCGCGCGTATCGCCCGTCAGACGATCGAGATCTACGCCCCGCTGGCCGAGCGGCTGGGGATCTGGCAGGTCAAGTGGGAGCTCGAGGACCTCGCGTTCAAGGAGCTCGAGCCCGACCAGTTCCGCTCCCTCGCCGCGCAGCTCGACACGCACCGCAAGGCACGCGAGGCCTTCGTCGAGCGGAGCATCGCCATCCTCAAGGCCGAGCTGAAGAAGGCCGGCGTCAAAGCCGAGCTGTCGGGACGGCCGAAGCACATCGCCAGCATCTGGCGGAAGATGCAGCGCAAGCAGGCCTCGCTCGGCGAGATCTACGACGTGCACGCCATCCGCGTGCTCGTGGAGGACGTCAAAGATTGCTACGCCGCGCTCGGCGTGGTGCACTCGCTGTGGCGGCCCATCCCCGGGCAGTTCGACGACTACATCGCGATGCCCAAGGGCAACCTCTATCAGAGCCTCCACACGGCGGTCGTCGGCCTCAATGGCAAGCCCGTCGAGATCCAGATCCGCACGCACGCCATGCACCGGGTGGCGGAGATGGGCATCGCCGCTCACTGGCGCTACAAGGAGGGTGGCCGCCAGGATCGCGCGTACGACGCCAAGCTGGCGTGGGTGCGTCAGCTCCTCGACTGGCAGCGCGACGTGTCGGACGCCCGCGAGTTCGTCGAGGGCATCAAGCTCGACGTCTTCCAGGACCAGGTCTTCGTCTTCACGCCCAAGGGCGAGGTGAAGGACCTGCCGGCCGGAGCGACGCCGATCGACTTCGCCTACCGCATCCACACGGACGTCGGCCACCGCTGTATCGGGGCCAAGGTGAACAACCGCCTGGTGCCCCTCGACTACCATCTCCAGAACGGCGACATCGTCGAGATCGTGACCACGAAGGCGGCCCACGGGCCCTCGCGCGACTGGCTGAGCATCGTCCAGACCGGCCATGCCCGCGAGAAGATCCGCCAATGGTTCAAGCGCCAGCAGCGCGATGAGAACGTCGCCCACGGGCGCGAGTCGCTCGACCGCGAGCTCCGCCGCCTGGCCCGGACGTCCATCCAGGCCCTCGGAGGGGAGCGCATCGCCGAGGTGGCGCGCAACTACAACCACGAGAACGTCGACGACTTCTACGCGGCCATCGGCTACGGCGCCATCAGCACGCAGCAGGTGGTCATGCGCCTGGGCGTCGTCGACGACCAGGAGATCGCGCTTCCGACGGTCGCGCCACCCCAGCCCGCGCGCACGGGAGGCGTCCGAGTGAAGGGCGTCGGGGACCTGCTCGTCCGATTCGGGCAGTGCTGTCACCCCATCCCCGGCGACCCGATCGTCGGCTTCGTCACCCGCGGCAAGGGCGTCACGGTGCACATCCGCACGTGCTCCACCGTGGTCAACGAGCGCGACATCGAGCGTCTCATCGAGGTGGAGTGGGAGGGCCAGGCCCAGCAGACGTACCCGATCGCGATCCGCGTCGAGGCCTTCGACCGGACCGGCTTGCTCAACGACATCGCGAACGTCGTTGCCGAGAACAAGATCAACATCGTGGCGGCGCACGTGGAGACCCACCCGGACAACACGGCGACCGTGAACGCGACCCTCCAGGTGGCATCGGTGGCCCAGCTCGCCCGCGTCCTCTCGCGCCTCGAGACGGTCAAGGACGTCCTCTCGGTCCAGCGCGACCTGAGCTGATGCGCACGTTCAAGGCTCCGCGTGGCACGCACGACGTGCTGCCCGACGAGCACCCAGGCTGGTCGCGCCTGGCCTGGATCGCGGACGACCTTGCCGCGCGCTACGGCTACCGGCCCATGGCAACCCCGATCTTCGAGCTGGCGGGGGTCTTCGAGCGGGGGATCGGGGCGACCAGCGACGTCGTCGAGAAGGAGCTCTTCCGCCTCGAGACGCGTGGCGAGGAGGCGACGGCCCTCCGGCCCGAGGCGACGGCGGGCATCGTGCGCGCCTACATCGAGCACGGGATGCGCACCTGGTCGCAACCCGTGCGCCTTTCCACGCTCGGGCCGATGTTCCGCTACGACCGGCCGCAGGCGGGGCGCTACCGCCAGTTCCACCAGTGGAACGTGGAGGCGATCGGCGACCCCGGGCCGGCGATCGACGCCGAGCTCATCGAGCTGAACCTGCGCTTCTACGCCGAGGCCGGCGTGGCGGACGTGCGCGCGAAGGTGAACTCCATCGGCGACGGAGCGTGCCGGCCCGAGTATCTCGCGGCGCTCACGGCCTTCTACCGCACGAACGAGTCCCGCGTCCCGGCGGGGGATCGGCGGCGCGTCGAGACCAGCCCGCTGCGCCTGCTCGACTCGAAGGAGGACGCTCTCGTCGACCTCAACCGGGAGGCGCCCCGCATCAGCGAGTCCTGGTGCGACGCCTGCCGGGAGCATTTCACGGCCGTGCGTGCCCACCTCGGCGCACTGGACGTGCCGTACTCGATCGAGGAGCGCCTCGTCCGCGGCCTGGACTACTACACGCGGACGGCCTGGGAGTGCTACCGCGTCGGGGCCGAGGGGCAGCAGCAGGCCCTGGGCGGCGGGGGACGGTACGACCCGCTCGTCGAGGCTCTGGGCGGCGGGCCGACACCGGGGATCGGCTTCGCCCTCGGCATCGAGCGGGTGCTGATCGCCCTGGCGGAGCAGCGAGCA
>Ga0209341_10006927_pt1 | contig 10083 bp, 9 predicted proteins | sample RifCSP13_2_FD_184020 | JGI IMG/M metagenome (GOLD analysis project Ga0209341, IMG submission 184020) | Soil microbial communities from Rifle, Colorado - Rifle CSP2_sed 13_2 (SPAdes) (version 2) | ecosystem: Environmental > Terrestrial > Deep subsurface > Rock core/Sediment | place: Rifle... | reverse complement strand
GGAGCGGGCACAGCTCGGGCAGCCGGAGATCAACATCGGCATCATCCCCGGAGGCGGCGGAAGCCAGCGCTTGCCCCGCCTCGTGGGCCTGGGGAAGGCGCTCGAGCTCATCCTCACGGGCGACCGCATCTCCGCCGCGGAGGCGCTGCGCATTGGGCTCGTCGACGAGGTCGTCCCCCACGACCAACTCGAGGCCCGAACGATGGAGCTCGCGAACAAGATCGCGGAGAAGTCCCCCGTAGCCGTGCGCCTCGCGAAAGAGGCGGTGAAGGCCTCCGCGCGCCTCCCAATCGACCAGGGGTTGCGCTTCGAGCAGGGGCTCTTCTCCATCGTCTTTTCAACGCAGGACAAGGAAGAGGGCGTCCGGGCCTTCCTCGAGAAGCGGCCGCCGAACTGGACCGGGCGCTGAGCTCACGCGTCCGACGCGAGCATCCGTTCGGAAATCGAGCGGAAAATCCGTGCGAACGTCCAGAGAGCCATAACATTGCGTTGACATTCGTCCGGAAATCGTGCCGAAGGTCTCATATCGGTCCGGGGGGATACCGTGTTTGAGATCATGGCGCTTCCACGGTACGCGGTCATGGACGGCGAGATTGTCCGATGGGAGAAGGCGACGGTACACGCGTCGACACACGCGCTCCACTACGGCACGGGCGTGTTCGAGGGGATCCGCGCGTACTACGCGCCGAGGGAACACGAACTCTCCGTGTGGGAACTCGACGCGCACCTCGAGCGGCTCGTGCGGAACATGAGCGTTCTTGACCTTCGCGAAGGTCCCTCGAAGGATCAGATGTGGGACATGACGATGAAACTCCTGCGCGCGAACGGGTTCCGCGAGGACACGTACATCCGACCGCTCGTGTTCCTTGGCGAGGGGACGATCCGCGTCCGGCCGCAAACCCAAAGGACCCGGTGGGTCCTCCTTACGACGCCTCTCGGCTCGTACCTCGGGAAGAAGGTCATATCCTGCATGGTGTCGTCATGGACGCGCGTCTCGAACACGATGATCCCGCCAGCCGCCAAGATCTGCGGGGCGTACGTGAACTCCCTTTTGGCGGCGATGGAGGCCGCGCGCGCGGGGTACGACGAGGCAATCTTCCTCACGAAAGAGGGAAACGTCAGCGAGGGGTCCGTTGAGAACCTCTTCCTGGTGCGGCGCAAGACGCTCATCACTCCTTCCGTGTCCGAGGACATCCTCGAGGGAATCACGCGCGCGAACGTGATGGAGATTGCCCGCGACCTCGGGTTCGCGGTGGAGGAGCGGCGCGTGCCGCGGTCCGAACTGTACCACGCCGATGAGATCTTCCTGTGCGGGACGGGGGCTGGGATCGTAGCGGTCGGGGAGGTCGACGGGCGGCGCGTCGGCGATGGGGACGTCGGGCCGATCACGAAACAGGTCATGGAGCAATACGACTTGGCGGTGCACGGGAAGCTCCTCAAGTGGAGGAACCGGCTTACGCCAATCTACGCAACGGCGCCGCTCCCGCTCGATGAGGAGCGACCCCTCCGCACGTCCGAGGACGACTAGAGCGCGAGCACGGTCCCCAAGCCAAACATTATAGCGAACCCTTCGGTAGCTTCCGCCACATGGGGCTCGCCTCAGGAGGCGGGGGAGACGGCAAGAGGGCGCTCGTCCTCCTGAGCGGTGGTCTCGACTCCGCGGTGTGCCTTTGGTGGACCCGCCAGCAAGGCTGGGACCCGCTCGCGATGACCGTGGACTATCACGCGCGCCCGACCGCGGAGACCCGGGCGATCCGTGACCTCCTCTCCGCCGCCAACGTGCACGAGCTCGTCACGATCCCCCTCCCCTTTCTCAAGGAGGTGGACGATTTGAAGAAGGAAGGTCTGCGGAACCCGCTGCTCTCCGCGGCGCCGAACCCCTACATCCCCGCGCGAAACTTGATCTTCTACGCCCTCGCAGGCTACTACGCGGAGACGCTCGGAACGCCCCTCATCGTCGGCGGCCACAACGGCATCGACCCGGAGACGTTCCCGGACTCCAGCCCCGACTTCTTCGTCCACGTGAACTCGCTGTACCGCCTGGGCCTCTGGTCGTTCCCGAGGTCGAGCGTATCGATCAAGCTCCCCCTCGCGGGAAAGCCGAAAGCGGAGGTCGTGAGCATGGGCCTGAAACTCGGCGTGCCGTTCGACCGCACGTGGTCCTGCTACTGGGACGGCGAGAAGCACTGCGGGCGATGCGCCTCGTGCCTCGAGCGGAAGGAGGCCTTCCGCAGTCTGGGCATATCGGATCCCGTGCCGTACGCGGTCGATTAGATGTTCGTCTACGGCCTGTACGCCCCGAACGCCCCCAACCTCATCGAGCCCGAGGTCTTTGGAGGCGCGGGCCGCGAGACCGTCCGCGTCATGCGCTCGCTCGACATGGAACGTCGCAGGACGCCAGACGTCATCCTCGTGTCCTCTCCCCATTGGATCTCGCGCAGCGGGTTTCTCGTGCAGGCGAGCGCGCGGCCACGCTGCATCCACGATTTCACCGGATTTCCGCCAGCGCTGTACGAGGTGCGCTACGACGCCCCCGGCGATCCGGACTTGGCCCGCGCCCTCGTGGAGGAAGGTCGGCGCCGCCATCTGGCTGTCGAGGCCACCACGGACTGGGGCCTCGACCACGGCGCGTGGGCCACGCTCCTCCATGTCGCGCCGAGCCGCAAGATCCCGGTCGTCCCCCTGTCCATCGCGCCGCTCCCCGCGGAAGAGCACATGGCGTGGGGCGAGGCGATCGCCGCCGCCGTCGCGAAGTCCGGGAAGAGCGTCGCCTTTGTGAGCACGGGCTCGATCGTCCACCGCCTCGATCGGATCGACATGAGTTCGAAGGGGTCGTGGCCCGAGGGCGAAAGGATCGAGAAGGAGATCGTCGACACGATCCTCTCCCGGAAGTACGAGGCGCTCGCGGGCTTCGACCCGGAACAGTGGGCGGCCGTCGCACCGGAGGGGGACCTCGCCCCGCTCTTCACGATGGTGGGCGCGCTGGGACCGACCTTCAAGCCCAAGCTCGTTTCGAAGGAGCAGGTGTTCGGCTCCGTGGGGCTGACCGTGATCGAGTTCGAACCCGGGTGAGGACGTGCTGAAGGCAGGGGACGCGTCCCCGGACTTCGAAGGCGAGGATCAGGACGGCGCCCCGTTCCGCCTGTCCTCCCTGCGCGGGCGCTGGATCATCCTGTACTTCTATCCCAAGGACGAAACGCTCGGATGCACCGCCGAGGCGTGCACGTTCCGTGACCATCTGGAACTACTCCGTGGGCTTGGTGCCGAGGTTGTCGGAGTCTCGACGCAGGACCGCGAGTCGCACCGCCAATTCGCCGCGCACCACCGCCTCACCTTCCGACTCATCGCGGACCCCGAGAAGACGATCACGAGACGGTACGGGGCGCTCGGATTCCTCGGGTATGCGAAGAGAGTCACGTACCTCATCGACGCCGACGGAAGGATCCGGGACGTGCATCGATCGGAGGTCGACCCGCGGGGCCACGCGGACCACGTCCGGCGGAAGCTGCAGGAGCTCGGAGCGACCGTCCGGGCGTGATCACGCGACCGGGAATCCTTGGGAGGACCACCCCGCCCACCCCCCGTCGAGGAGCGACACGTCCTTGTAGCCGCGTCGCAAGAGGACGGAGACTCCGGAGCTCGAGCGGTTTCCCGTGTGGCAGTGGACGACGATCGGACGGTCCTTCGGGAACGGGAGGTCGTCCCATGGCAGGCGCCCGTTCTCGACGTGGACGGCCCCCATGATGTGCCCGTCTGCCCATTCGTCATCCTGTCGAACGTCAAGGACGACCGGCGCGTCGGGCTTTCGCAATCTCGGGGCGAGGTCCCACGCCGCGACGAGGGGCACGCGCTTCACCGGAAGGCCTGCGGCCTCCCACGCCGCCATGCCTCCGTCCAAGAATCCGCGCAGGTCGTCGAAGCCGATCCGGATGAGCTGGCGCACCGCCAACTCGAGGTCGCGTGGCCCGTGGGCGACAAGGACGAGCGGCGTGCCGACGGGGATGAGCCAACCAGCCCACGTGGTCAGCGGAGCGTTCGCCCAGATGCCGTACGCCCCCGGGACGTGACTTCGCAGGAATAGCGGCGGGGGTCGCACGTCCAGGACCGACACGCCTTCCGCCGCCAATTCCTGCACCCGCTTTGGCGGCAGCGGCTCGAGCTTCGGGACCCCGCCAAGGAGGGCCGGGCCTTGCTGGTTCACGGTTCGCAGCGAGCCGAAGTACACGGGATAGGAGGGGAGGCCTTCGAGCGCGCGGCGCACGAACTCCTCTTCCGACGCGGCCCGCACGAGCGGGTTCGTCGCGCGCTCCCGCCCGATCGTCGTCTTTCGTTCGGAGGTCGCCGGCGCCGCGCAGAACGAACCAGCCCCGTGCGTGGGGAAGACGCTCACGGCGTCGGGCAGTTTGAGGAGCTGATCGTGGATCGAGTGGTACAGCTGCTTCGCGAGGGGGACGCTGTTCTCCTTCCCGAGGAGGTCCGTGCGCGCCGCGCCGCCAACGATCAACGCACCCCCGCTAAACAAGGCAGATGGCGAGCCGCCCTGGGAGACGACGTACGCGACGTGCTCCGGCGTGTGTCCCGGCGTCGCGATCGCCGTGATCGACAGCCCCGCGAGGTCCACGGACTCCCCGCCGCGGAGGGGCGTGTGGTCGTACGCGAGGCCCGCGTCTGCGCTCGCGATTACCTTCGCCCCCGTGCTGGCGGCGATCTCCCGCGCCCCGGACACGAAATCGTTGTGGAGGTGCGTGTCCATCGCATACCGGATCTGGACTCCGTATTGCTCCGCCGCCGCCAGGTACTGGTCCACGTCCCGAAGCGGGTCCACGATCGCCGCCACCTTCGACTCCTGCGAGCCGAACATATGCGTAGCGTTCCCGAGCCCCTCGTCGACGAACGGGAGGACGAACACTGCGCTCGGAACGACCCATGCGGACTTGAGGCTTACTGCCCTCGCGGTGCTACCCACTCCCAGCAAGCTCCATGTCCGTAGTCCCCGTTGTGCCATCGGTTGATTAGAGCATGGTCGACAAGGTGACGAAGCTCGCCGAGGACATACGGACGAGGATGGAGAACGCGGGGGACTGGGAGAAGGTCCCGACCTCGATTCCGGGGAGGTTCATGGTGCACATGCCCGACAAGGAGCTCCGCGTGATGCTCATGTTCAACCCCGACGGCGTCGACGGAAATCCTCCGCCCCAGAGATGCTTTTTCAGACTGAAGCCCCTTTGACATTCTTTCTGAGATATCAGGTCAGACAGAAGAAACTCCACGCCCTTTTGTCGGTCGTGAAAACTCTTGCAGTTCCCCGGACACCTTCTCGGGAGAAAAGAGTAGTCATCGGTCGACGCTCGGGCTCAACCACTTCCGGAACTGCTGACCCCTTTGCGCAAGCCCTTTATACACAGGAACACTTGCATCTCGCGGTGATTCTTATGGGAAACAGCCGGAGGAATGGAGCATGCACAACCGAGCACAGATCCTGCTAGTGGCGATCTCCCTGGTTATGGTTTTTCCCATATCCATCAGCAATTCGAGTGCCACGCACGAGGAGCAAATGCCAATGGACTGCCTCGCGGTCGATGGCCCATCTGGCTCCGTGTTCAGAGGCCCCATGCCGATGGAACTCGTAGCAAATTCCCCTCCCTTCACCGACTATAATCCTTTCTACAGGCCTGAGGTGGGAGCCTGGGAAAACACCCTGCCGAGGGAATGTATCATTGTTCCCACTGGCCGGATGTTCACAACCGCCCATGACCCATCATGCACGACCACGACTGTCTACGGGCGGTTCCTCGCTCTGGACGAGTCAGGGCTCGCCTCCCTGCCCCTCTCCTGGGCCGAAGTCTACATCTGGGATTTGGACGGCGTCGACTACAACTTGGCTGAACTACTCGCTGTTACCCTCACAAACTTCGACGGCCGATTCATCGTCCAGGACATCTGCGATACCGAAACACCCAATGGCTTGGAGAATTCGGACGGAGGACAGGACATCCTGGTTCAGGTCGCAACTCGCTCCACTGCCATTACTGTCAGTCGATGGTTTTTCACCGGACTCAGTCTTGAAGACATTGCCTGGGACTGGGCCCTAGGAACCGGCGCATCCATCGATTGGATACAGGACTTTGTGTACACTGGGGTTACAACCCTCTACGAGGATGTCCACACCGCCTTTAACGTCGGTGACTGGGCCCCCACTCAGTTCTACGGAGGCGAGACCAACGACTTGTGGCCTGCGGCGCTTGCGTATGTGAAACTTCTCCGGTCCTGGGACGTTCTTGCGAACGGTGATTGGTATGGCAATCCTCATTACATTCCGGGGCACATGCACGCTCACTACCTGGCGCCTTGCACGCCCCAACACACATGCGCTGGCGAGCCATTTCCTCACTACCAAGTCGCGGATGCCGACTGCAAGTGGCGGTCCGGAGCCCCCCGTCCGGGCCCGAATCGGAACGACTGCAGTGGGATTTGGCGTTACCTTTACTGGCAGATGCACCTCTCCGATATCGATGATGTCCTTTCACCCCACGTTGTCGCCCATCTCTACGGACACTTCATCATGGATGAGCTCTATCACGGGCAGGGCTCAACCTACCCTGGCGTAGGGCCACTCAACGGCGATGACAACGAGCCAGCGGACGACGCCAATCAATTTGTCGGGGACTTCGAAGACCCGCAGTTACCCTGTGATTCAGACAGCTATATCCTGCGCTGCGAGCAGAGGTTTACGGATCGGTTCTATACGCCCACCAACGGTGCCGACCCCCTTGTCGTGAATCGGCAGACTGCATGGGCCGAAGGGTGGGCCGATTTCTTCGCTACCCGGGTGGTGAACGAGGCTTCCGATTCAACTTTCGCCGTTATCGCACCACCCCCGTATTCGGACTTTGCCATTCCCCTGGAGGGACTAACACCCGTACAGGTTGACGACATTAGCGAAGGGCGGGTCGCAGCGTCTCTAAACGATGTCTTCGATGCCCAGCAGGATGTTGGGGACACGTACGCTGGCGGCCTCGGGAAGGTCTGGGAGGCCTTCGAATCGGGAGCTTACTGGACCTTCAACTTGTGGTTCCACCTTGGTTGGAAATCCTTCAACGACTGCACCGACTCCCATGGTGCAAAGACGAGCATCTTCTGGAACGAGGTCGACTACAACGCCCATCCTTCCCTCCAAGATCTTCAGACCATGTCGAGTTCGTTCAATGGCTATCATGGTACCCCCGTCAGTATCTGGGCTCATGCCGAGGACTCCGACTGGGAAGATACCTGCTTCTTGCGTGTAACCTTTGAGGGGCCCGGGTTCTTCTCCCCCGCCGTCGCCCAGGCTGCGCCCTCCGGGTCTGCATGGACGGAGTGGGACCTCTCGTCACTATCGACGGGGACGTACCAGTACTGCGCTTATCCTGACGACGAGATGGAATTCGAACCGCTTCCCCACCTGTGCAGGACTCTGTCCCTCGATCGGACCCCTCCGACAGCCCCTGGAGTGCCGACTTGGACCCCCGGCGACGAGACCAATTGTGTCTTCGACGTTACCTGGATCGCCGCGACTGACAGCGAGTCGGGCATGGGAACATACGAACTCCAAGAACAGCCGGGCGGCGGAGGAGCGTGGCTGAGCATCGCGAATGCTCTCAGCGCTACCACGTTCAGGCACGCTCAATCGGTCTCAGGGAGCTACCACTATAGGGCCCGGGCAACTGACAGGGTCGGCAACGCTGGGAGCTGGTCGGGGGTTTCCGCAGATCTCTTCATCGGCACGTGCCTATCGGTGAGCATTACGCATTCCCCGGAGCCTGTTTTCAATCACCACGTTTGTCCGGGAGGGCCTAGTGAGAGCTTTTTCTATGGCCCTGTTGATTTTGACAGCACGGTCTCCGGCGGCACAGCTCCCTATACATATCAGTGGCAATTCGAGGGGGGAACCCCTTCCTCGTCATCCGCCGCAGACCCCCAGGGCATCACTTTTGTGGCCGGAGGCTACCACTTGGTCACTCTGACAGTTCAAGATAGCGCTTCGCTCAGCGGTGGCGCCACTGACATCGTCCGGGTTATCTGGATAACTCACGCTCAGGGCTGCTAGTTCCTCGCGTCGCGGTGTGGCTTCGTCGGTCGAAGGGTCCCAACGGAGTGCCAACACCCAGTGTGTCGGCCCCCGGGTGAGACCGTTCGCCTGGAGTCATTGGCTCGACGACGAGGTTACCGGGAAAAGCGCTGCGTGGGCCAGGATTCGAACCTGGGAACCCCTGGGGGAACGGATCTTCGAGCCTGTCGCCATTGGCAGTGCTTGGCTACCCATGCGTCGGTCCGCACCGCCAAAGGCGCCATGAGGGTTGGTCCAAGAGTAGGTCGTGTATGCCGGGGGTCCTTCGCGCTGCGGGCTCGAAGTCCGCGCACGGATTCGACTCTCCGTGACGAGAGGAGAAAAAGATGGGCCATTCGAGAGAAAATCAGGAACGGCCCCGTTGTGGAGGGATGCTTGTGCATTGGGATTGGCGGGGGACTTTATACGGCTTTTGCTTCGCCGTCGCTCGAACTGAACTGGAACGTCCGCTTCTTCCGCGGTCCCGTCCCTTCTTCCGTGGCGACGCTGATGACCTCGTCCTCCGCGAGGTCCCGGACCAAGGCCCACGCCGCGAAGTACGCCCTCCTCCATTCGCCGGGCTCTTCCTGCGGGGGAGCTCCAGCACGTCGTCGACGGCGAACACCCCGGTCCCGAGCTTCTCCCTCATCTTCGGGAGCATGGACTCCCGGCGGCTCCCGTGACGCCTCCGCTTCTTGGCGGCAGGGACGACCTCGGATCCAGGGGTCGATGGAGACACCAACGACTCGGCCGCCGGGACAGGGATCGGGGGCGGAGCGGGCACGACCCCGAGGATCGCGTCGAGCGTGACGATCGGACGCGCACGGGAACCACCTTCCGTGAATATGTATCGAGATCCCGTGATCTGCGCGGTGGTCCGCGCATCACACGGTGATGACGATCTTTCCTTGGGCGTGTCCTTCTTCCAGATACCGGATCGCCTCAGGGACCCCGCTTAGCGGGTACCGTCTATCGATGACGGGCTTCACTTTGCCGGTCTCAAGAAGCTCTCGCATGACAACTAAATCGCTTTGACTTGGTTTCGCCGCCACCATCGTCATCTTCTTGCTCCCGATGGACTTGAATGGCCCTAGGAACACGGCTGAGAAAATCTGACCCATGGAACCTCCGCTCATGACATACCTTCCGTTGGGACTCAGTGAACGCTTGTAATCTGAAAGCGAACGATCTCCGTTAGCCCCGAGAATTAGGTCATAGTGCTGTCCATTTTGGGTGAAATCTTCCTTCGTGTAGTCAACGACTTTGTCTGCTCCAATCGACCGGGCGATTTCCAAATTCCTCGTGCTGCACACGCCGGTCAATTCAGCCCCGAACGACTTGGCGATCTGCACGGCAAACGTACCGACGCCACCGGATGCGCCATGGATCAGAACCTTTTGCCCTGGCTGAATCTCTCCTTTGTCGCGAAGACCCTGCAGGGCCGTGACCGCCGCCATAGGTACGGCCGCGGCCTCTTCGAACGAAATGTTGGCCGGTTTCGACGCCAATGCGTTTTCAGGTGCACACACATACTCGGCAAACGCGCCCCCACCACAACCGGACAGGTCCCCGAATACCTCATCGTTTGGCTGAAACTGCTTTACGTTCCTGCCAACCGCTTCGACCCGCCCCGCCATGTCAGCTCCGAGGATCTTGCGTTTTGGTTTTAGAAGCCCGAAGCCCGCGAGGCGCACCAAGAACGGCTTAGCCCTCATGATATGCCAGTCATATGCGTTCAGGGACGCCGCGTGAACCTTGACCAGAACTTCATCCTCCTTGGGAGTAGGTTTGGCCACCTCCTGTAGTTCAAGGAGATCCGATGGGCCGAATCTTGTGTGTACGATCGCTTTCATCGTATTCTCCGCTGCCGTCGCGGGCCTGGTGGCAGGCAGCTGCGTGGTCTTGCCTGGTCAAGAACCGGCATCGTGAGCGGCTCCATATTGGGCTTCCTGATAAACGCACGGATTGGCTTGAAGGCTCCCGCCGAGTCCTGGCGG
>Ga0209341_10006926_pt1 | contig 10084 bp, 8 predicted proteins | sample RifCSP13_2_FD_184020 | JGI IMG/M metagenome (GOLD analysis project Ga0209341, IMG submission 184020) | Soil microbial communities from Rifle, Colorado - Rifle CSP2_sed 13_2 (SPAdes) (version 2) | ecosystem: Environmental > Terrestrial > Deep subsurface > Rock core/Sediment | place: Rifle... | reverse complement strand
GCTGACTCTGGATCAGCTAGTAGAGGTTCAAATCCTTTGCCCCCAGCACAAAATAGAGGCAATAATTGCCAAAACACCCCCAGATTTGGGTGTAAAAAGAGCCCTTCGACGCCGCGGGCTCTTTTTCTACTGCCACGAAAACATCATGGCAAGCTATTCTTATTGAGTTCTAAATAATGTAATAACTTTTTCCATAAACTCTCTGACCCGTCCTTCATCAACGTGTTTCTCAAATTGCCCATCGTATTTGAAAGTTGTTCCAACGATGGCTCCATCGGCAATGCCTAATTGCTCTCCGACGTTGTCTGGTCGGACTCCTGTGTTGGCAAATACCGGTGTCTCAGGAACAGCTTCTTTCACCCTGCTCAAAATGCTCAAATCTGTTTGAGTTCCTGCTGTTAGGCCTGAAACGCACAATGCATCCGGGCGATGATTGAAAACAGTGGATTTGGCGATTTCTACTATATCCCGGTCTGCCAAATAGCGTGCTGCTTCAGGAACGATATTAAAAAGCAATTTTACGGACTCTGCGTCGATGGCATGCTGGTGACGAATAATTTCGCCGCAATTTGGATTCCATAGGCCAAAATCGCTTGCATATACACCCGAGAAAATCTCACGTACGAAACTTGCACCTGTTGCAACAGCCAGATCCAGGGATGCCGATGGATCCCAGAGGACGTTTACCCCGAATGGAATTTTGATTTCACTCATTAGTTCACCGATAATACGTGCCATGCTTGCCACAGTAACGGCGTGAACTTGAGTCAGGTAGGGCATGCTGAATTCATTTGAAAACATCACAGCATCCGCACCGCCATTTTGTAAAGCTTGCAAATCCTTGCGTGCCCAATCAATAACTTCTTTCAAGCCTTCTTTTTTATTGAAATGTGGATCTCCGGGCAATGCCCCCAAGTGACACATCGCGATAACAGGTTTTTTGACTCCAAATAGATCTTCGATCCAGGTTTTCATCTTTTCCTCACTAGAATGCTGAACTTGTCCTTACCCTGTTTGAGATTGGGTAAGTTCATGCATGATATTTTTTGTGTTTGCATACAACTCCCGGAAGATGCGATAGTTGATGTCGTAAGCAATGTCTATTTCCGGGTTGGGCTTAACGATTTCCTTTAATCCAACCCACTTTTTTATCTCAGACAAATCCTTGAATAAGCCAATGCCTGTGGCCGCTAGAAAGGCGTCGCCATAGCTGGCACCAATATCCTGTTCAGGAATGGCCAATTCCGTCTGGCAAACATCAGCGACGATCTGCATCCAAAATGGATTCTTGGTGCCCCCGCCAACTGCTAAAATTCTGCTAGGTTGGACACCTTCTGACCTCATGACCTCAAAATTATGGCGAATCCCAAAGGCCACTCCCTCAAGAAGAGAACGATAGAGGTCGCCCCTGGTATGCTTAAGTCTTAGGCCGAACCACACCCCTCTGGCCTCTGGATCGTGGATTGGCGTTCGCTCACCCTCGAAGTATGGAAGGCTTACCAAGCCGTGCGACCCTGGAATGGAGGCAGCAGCAAGTTGCGCTAGCGCGGCATAGGCATTCTGACCAGTTTCTTTCTCATTGTGGATTTCATATTGTGCAAATTGATTTCGAAACCAAGTCGTCAGGCTTCCAGAGGTAGACATTCCTCCTAGGAATGTAAAAGCACCTTCTTCCAAGAAATTGGCGCTCCAGAAATGTTCGGTTTGAATGAGCCTGGAAGTTTTCATGATAAAGAAAATACTGCTGCCAAACATCAACATCATATCACCCGTATCTGCCACGCCGGCACTGATCGCCTCTGCAGCTGCATCTGTTGTGCCGGCTACGACAGGTGTACCTTGGAGCAGACCTGTCTCTTGTGCTGCCTTAGTTGTCACCGAACCAACAATCTCATGACTCCAGTAGGCCTGTGGTAGACGCTCCAGCGGTGTAATCAGGTCGGCCACTTCCGGGATCCATTTTCGTTCATGGACATCGTGTAACGGTGCATAACCACCTGCCGTATAAATGTCAATTGTGGCTTTCCCGGTGAGTTTGAAAACCAGATAAGCTTCACTTGTCAAAAACCAGCGGGTTTTCCGATATATTTCAGGCTCATGATTCCGGATCCACAACACCTTGGGGCCGGATGCCTGCGAGCTGAGATGTGCGCCCGACCTTTTGAAAATCGAATCTTTTCCTAATGCCTGTTCAAGGAATTCAATCTCCGCTGAAGCGCGAGTGTCAATCCCGTATAAAATACCTGGTCTCAACGCGTTTCCTTGTTCATCAATGGGAAGAACGCAGGAGCCAATGGCGCTGGTACCTATGGCCAAAATCTCGCGTGGTTCAATTCCAGATGTTGCCAGAAGATTTCGAACAATCTCGACGAAGTCATGCCACCAGACCTGCTCTGCATCGTGCTCAAAGTATCCCGGCTTGGGCATATCCATGCTGTGGCCTACAGCATGGCTTGCTGCGACCTTCCCATCCGCTTGAACCAACACCCCCTTGGAAGAATATGTGCCGATATCTACTCCGAGAAAATAACCTTTAGGCATGTGCAGCTTCCTCGCTATTTAGAGCAATACCTTCCCATTTTGGAAAATCAGCCTGCCATCCAAAAGTATCTCGCCTTCTGTGCGCATATCTTTCACAATATCCCAATGGATTGCCGATTGATTGGTTCCACCTACCTTGGGGTAGGCGCGTCCCAAAGCAATGTGAATGGTGCCTCCGATCTTTTCATCGAGCAGGATATCTTTGCAGAAATGATTTACAGAAGGATTCGTGCCGATGGCAAATTCGCCGATCAGGCTTGCGCCTGGATCTGTATTTACAATGGAGATCAGAAAGTCCTGATTCGTAGAGGATCGGGCCTCAGTCAGTTTGCCTTGTTCCCAGCGCAGATAAATATCGTGCATTAGCCGTCCGCCCAGAACGCCGGGAAAATCGAAATAAATATAGCCATCGATCGTATGCTCAACCGGAGCTGTTGCGATTTCACCATCTGGCATATTCATGTGGCCATCAGCAACATCCCACGAGCGACCCTCTATGGAGAAACTCAAATCTGTATTCTTCCCTGTAATACGAACCTGTTTTCCTTTATTCAAAATTTCTCCCCAACGACGCCATTCTTCACTTACTTTGGGCCAGTCAAGCAGGCAGGCATTGAAGAACATATTGGATATGGTCTCCTCATCCACGCCGGCTTGCTGTGCCAAGGCTGCATTCGGTACACGTAGCAGGCACCAGCGGGTCTTCTCCCAGCGCATGGTGGAGATCTTACCCATCGCTTTTCGCAGTAGTGAAAGGCGATCAGCGGGTATGTCCCAGAAGGTATCCAGATTATGTGCTCCGCGCAAACCAAAGTATACATCCGCCCACTCCATACCGAAGGCTTCCATCTCAGGTACCCAGCTGATCTGATCTGGCGATCCATGTTTCAGGACGGAGCGGTTCAATTCTTCAGAGAGGAATTGAACTTGTGGATATGCCCCAGCAATGATGCAGGATTCATAGACGGCATAAACAAGCGGAGATGTTTCTAATTCGCCAAAGGCAATCATTACTTTCTCGCCGGGCTGAATTGCCATCGAGTAGTTTACAAGTAGATCGGCAAGGTCTGACCAACGTTTATCCATGAATACTACTTACCTCCTGTGTGAGAAAAATCATGATTCGCGGCTCGCTTTGCCGCGCATGAAATAATTAATGATAAATATGAGAATCAGCAGAACGCCCCAGGAAAAATCCTTGAAGAAGGAACTGCCGCGTACGCCGAGCAACAGCATATGGAAACCGGTTGAGAGCATCTGCAGGATGATTACGGTGATGAAGACATTGATTACATTGCCAAATCCAGGTATCACGCCGGCCAATACCGATATCAGAATCGTCAACAATACATAGGTCGTTGACCCATATTCTATTGCGGCGGACATCGTACGGCTCATGACGAGGATCCCTGTTACGGCTGAAAGAATGCCGCTGATGATATATACTCTCATCAAGATGGATCTGTTATCAATACCAGAGAAGTTAGCAGCGACCGGATTTGTTCCCAGCATGCGCACCTTGAATCCAAATGCTGTACGATAAAGAATTAAGTACATCAGAATACTCAGGAGGACAAAGGTGACAAAAGGTACAGGGATTCCTGCTATCGTTTCATTTCCAATCAGGGATAATTGCTCTGGAAATCCTGTCACCGTTTTGCCGCCCGTCAAACCAGTCGAGACGCCTGTAAAAAAGGTCATGGTGGCTAGTGTGGCGAGAATGGGCGGCACGCCAACCCTTCCCACCAGGAAACCGTTGATTGTGCCACATAGCCAGCCTACCGAGATGGGGATCAGCAATCCAATGCCGATAAAAAGTGCAATCTGCCCGCTGGAAGCATTTTCAGGCATTAACTTAACCATGAAAAAACCGGACAACACAGCTGCAAGGTTGGAGATGGCATTGACGGATAGATCGATGCCGCCTGTGATTATGGTGATCATCATCGCCAGGGTCAGTACGCCGAGCTCCGGCAGTTGAAAACCCATGGACGTAACACTTCGAACGGTCAGGAATTTTTCCTCTTTGATTGAAAAGAAGATTGCCAAAATCAGGAAGACTCCCAGCAGCAGAACGGTCTGACTCTCCACTGGAGGTTTTCGAATAAAATCGAGCAGTCTCTGATGCGAGAAAGTGAATTGCAGTTTGTTTTTCATGTTATTCGCCGTTTACTCAGATTAGTCTGCCTCGGTTAGCTCAGTGGTGTGTCCAACGCGTTTGGCCTGTCGTTCTCGTAAGGCGGGAATGGATGTAAATAAAATCAGAATCACACCCACGACCCAGCGTTGCCATTCAACGGGAATGCCGGTGAGGATCAAGGCTCGATTGATCACCTGAATCAACAACACGCCCAACACCGTGCCAGGCACTGTCCCGCGTCCACCCGTGATGGCAGCACCCCCGATAATGATAGAAGCCAGGACATCTAGAGGCTGATTGATAAATATAACGGGATTGAAATATCGGCTCAGGAAAGCCTGTGTTACACCCGCGGTTGCGGACATAACACCCATGAGGGCAAGGACAAAAAGAAGGATGCGCTTCACATTGAAGCCAGAACGAATGGCGACTTCACGGTTGCCGCCTATCGCAAAAACGCCGCGCCCCAGGGTGGTGTAATTCAAGAACCACCAAATAAACAAACCGATCAGAATGACGTAGATAATCGATATATGTAATCCTGTTTCCCCAACTACTGGATCTTGCGCCGTGACAAGGAAATTAGCGTAATAACCAACTGTGCCTTGGGGCAAATCGAAGTTGGCCGTGGCACCAACGAAGAACAGCGTGAATCCATACCACATGGTATAAGCGGCCAACGACACATCAAAGATAACCAAATTGAAGCGGGTAACAAGAAAGCCATTTAACAATCCAGCGAAAACACCCATGGCACATGCAATAAGATAGTATGTCAAGATGCCGCCCTGGTAACCCATCTTGAGCAGGAGCATATGGGTTGTGTAGGATGTCATGGCTGCAATCGCAACAAAGGAAATGTCCACTCCACCCGCGATGATGATGGGCAACAAGCCAAAAGCCATGATGAAATAGACGATTGATGCCCGCAGGATATCAAATAGAGTTGAGACAGAGAAAAAGACCGGGTTGATCATGCCGACCACGATGGAGAGCACGACCAGAATGACAAAGATGACAAATTCATTCGTTCTAAGGAGCCTGCTTAGCATTTCTTCACCCTATCCTTTTTCCGCGGGTCGCGGATAGCGGGGCACCAACGAGTTCGGAGTTGAGGGTTTTTTCTGTGATCTCACGCCGCTTGAACTCCTGTACGATCCTGCCTGCGCGCATCAACAGGATGCGATGGCAGGTTTGGAGCAGTTCAGGAATGTCATCTGATATCAACAGAATCCCCATTCCTTCTCTGGCCAGACCGCGAATCAACTCGTGAATTTCAGCTTTCGACCCAACATCCACGCCCACCGTGGGTCCATTCAAAATCAAGATCTTTGGGTTGCTGGCAAGCCATTTGGCCAGAACGACCCGCTGCTGGTTGCCACCAGACAGACTCTTGACCGGTAAATCACCGGAGGGCGTCTTAATCTCGAGCTTTTGGATCCAATCGTCAGATTCTTTCCTAACGGGCTTTCTACCCAGGAGCCCAATGGATTTGATCAATCGGTTTACGACGCTTACCACAATATTATTTGTAATGGATTGTTCCAGAAATAAACCTTCGCGAATACGGTCATCTGGCACATAGGCGATTCCGTGGCTTATCGCATCTTTGATGCTCTTAATTTTGACTTCTTTGCCCGAAATGGAGATCATGCCGGAGTCGGCTGGTAACTCGCCAAAAAGGGAAAGCGCCAGTTCGGTGCGTCCTGAACCAAGCAGGCCCGTGATGCCTAAGACTTCATTGGGGTGAAGCTCAAATGTGACGTCAAAAAAACCGTGTGAAAGCTTCAAGTTCTTGACATACAGAAGTGGGGCCGAAGGATGGGATATTTCTTCTATCAGAATTGAATCCGTATCAATCTTTCGTCCCGTCATATAATATTCCATCGTCTTGACATCCAAGTGCTTGGCATCCTGGTCCAGGACTTTTTTGCCATTACGGAAAATGATAGTGCGGTCCGCAATTTCTGAGATTTCGTTTAGTTTATGGCTGACAAACAGAATGGAGATTCCGCGGCTCTTTAATTCTTCAATTAATTTGAACAGAGCAGTGACTTCTTTTCGAGTTAAGGCGGTGGTCGGTTCATCCATGATGATCATGCGTGCATTCGCCAGTAGCGCCTTGGTAATAGCAACGAGCTGGCGATCCGCTGTGGAGAGAGTGCGTACGATTGCATCGAGTGGAAGGGAAATGCCTATTTTGGCCAAGCCTTCCTCAGCAATGCGGTTAATTTCTTTCCAACTTACTAATTGCTTGCCACTGGCGATCTGCTGGTTAATGGCGATGTTTTCAGCAACAGAAAGGTTGGGAAAGAGGGAAAAGTCCTGGTAGATGACCTGAATGCCCGCATGAATTGATTCAAGCGGAGTTAGCTTCCTGTAATGGTGCTCATTGACATAAATATCTCCTGCATCTGGTGTGTATACTCCGGAAATCACCTTGATCATGGTAGATTTTCCCGAGCCGTTTTCACCGACCAAACAGCAGGTTTGCCCCGTCTGAACAGACAGACTGACATCATCCAGGGCAATGACTCCACCAAATCTCTTGCTGACGTGCTCTACGCGGAGGATCTCTTCTGTCATAATTGATTACCTTTGTGCAAAAACGATCGGGGGAGGATGGGCGGTTGAATCGTTCAACCGCCCATTGACAATCGATGCGCTAGAATGGATACTGATCCATATTACTGGCGTCCATCTTGATCCAGGCAGCGCCATAGATCACCATGACGCCGTTCACTCCTTTTACCACTTTAATCTTCTCGTAACCAGGTACACCAAGATCCATACCATCAGTGATTGGTTCTCCATGTAGGAGCTTGTAGGCTACGACATTGGCCGCGTAACCGGCGGTGGCGGGATCCCAGGCCATGGCCAAGTCGACCGCACCGGTTTTTAGCAATTCACCTGCATAGGAGGGAATGCTAGTTCCCACTACAGCGGTCTTATCTTGCAAACCGGCCTCTTCAATCGCGCGGCCCGCACCGACCACGTCACCGGCGGCAGCGCCCATCACACCTTTTACATCTGGATAGGTCTTCAGAACATCCTTCATCGTGTTGTAGGCGACCTCCTGGTCTTCCTTGGATTCGTATTTCGCGATGAACTCAAGATTGGGGTAGTTCTTTTCGGCGTACGCCTTAGCGCAGTCCATCCATTCATTGTGGGAAGCGTTGGTCAGTGAACCCACAAATTGCATGTACTGGCCTTCTTCGCCCATGCGGGTTGCCATCTCTTTTACCATCTCCTCCCCATAGGCGCAGTTGTCGAATGCTTCGACATCATAGTTGAGCGTGCCCTCTTTGGCCGTGGCCGCTTCATGGCCGATCACGATGATGCCAGCATCAATCGCCTTCTTCTGGGCAGGTTCGTTCTCGGGAACACCATACGGAACGTTGACAATTGCATCGACGCCCTGTGCAATCAGGTCTTCAATCATTGCGACCTGAGCAGCGGAGTCGACCTGGGATGGTCCCTCCATGAAGGCCTTGACTTTGTAATCCTTGCCAAAATCTTCAACGCCGGTCCCCATGCGCAAGAACCAATTGAAGGCAATCGATTTGACGACGGTGGCAAACACCAACTCTTCATCAGCAGGTGGATTGGCTACCGGAGCTTCGGTTGGCGCTTGGGGTGCGCAGGATGTCAATATTGCAAAGACCAGCAAGATCGACAGGACAGCAGACATTCTTTTGATCATCTTTTCCTTCTTTCTTCTCGGTTAGTTTGTTTTCTCGGTCGCTCAGTTAGATAGATTGAGTCTAATATTTGTATCCCGTCCACCTCCTTTCTTCACGTAAACGGATGATTCCCGCAATATTTCCGAATCCCACGATCGAGGAATCGATTTCAGTTGGCGATAATCACTTCAACTCCGCTTTCGCGGATCATGTGGAGCATCTCTGTAGGCGCCGACCGATCTGTGACAATGGTGTTGATTGATTTAAGGGGGGCGACGGATGCGAACGTTGTTAATCCGAACTTGCTCCCATCTGCTACCACGATTTTCTCTCGGGCACTTTGAATGAGCGTTTGTTTGATCTGGGCGTCTTCCAAGTTGTATTCTGTTAGCCCATCGGTGGGGTTGATGCCCCCAATCCCAATGAAAGCCTTATCTACATGCAGCTCCTTATAAACATTTTCCGGGATGGAGCCAATCAGCGACAACTCACGGGGCCGAACGATACCGCCGGTCACGATCAGTCGTACATCGGAAGATAACGAAAGCTCGGCCACAACTCGATTGGCTATCTGCAGGCAGGAGGTAATGATAGTCAGGTTTCGCTTTCCCTTTAGGCCATCTACAATCTCAAGTGTGGTTGTTCCTACGTCGAGGGCGATACTGTCTCCATCGTAGACCAATTCAGCAGCCTTGAGGCCGATGGCGACTTTGGCTGATGTGTTCTTGATTGCTCTGGTAGGAAACGGGGGTTCATAGCTGCGAGCCAGACTCGTTATAGCCCCCCCATGTACCCTCCGCAGTAACCCTTGGCGGTCGAGCTCGTTGAGATCGCGTCGCGCAGTCATCTCGGATACCCCGAAACGCTCACAAATTTCAGGGATGGTAATACTGCCTTTTTCCGTCACAATCTCAACAATCTGACTGAACCTGTTCAAGGCACTCATAGATTACTTTTTAGGATCTCAATCTTGTTCGATTATGTTTATATGTTACAAATCTGTTGTTCGAACGTCAATATGACTATCATCTTAAAATTCAGGATATTCAGCTAGCTTTTCTGAGTTTCTGGCAAACAGACTTTGAACAAGGACTAGAACATTGGCTTTCTTGCACCAGTTCCAAGTTTTTCGTATGGGCAAGAAAGCGAGTGTTAATTTTTATGAGCTTTTGCCAATGGAGTCTGCATCGCCCAACGGGGGAGGTGATAGAGCCAGAAACGAGAACGGTCCACTGATTTTGGCTTTTTGTTTGAGGGGGTATCCGAGATATTCTTGAACCAGAATGAAATTATTCGGGTTGACCATGAATTGCTTCATGGTCACATTGTTGATCCTTCCATATCATTTTCAGTGATGAATGTTTTGGGCAACCGTTAAACAGCGACTGAACACCGAGGCCGGATTGACCCCTGGATAGATAACGTGAGCTCCTTCTAATATCCCCAGGTCGCGTCCTTTCGCACTGCTAACCTATTTCCAACTTGGAAAAAATCATATTGACTACTGCAACCTTACTGCAGCCACATTGGAGCATATGAATAGAATGTACAGATTGGGCACTTTTTACCCTTGTAAACTGTCCATTCGCTGAAAATAAAATGACTTTCTTCAATTTTCTGCCAGTCGTGTATAAACGGCAGCCAATAAACCAAGTAATTCCAAAATACGAGTTTGTAAAGTAGTCAGCGGCGTGATGTGCGTGATGATGCGGTTAGGCAG
>Ga0209341_10006923_pt1 | contig 10085 bp, 10 predicted proteins | sample RifCSP13_2_FD_184020 | JGI IMG/M metagenome (GOLD analysis project Ga0209341, IMG submission 184020) | Soil microbial communities from Rifle, Colorado - Rifle CSP2_sed 13_2 (SPAdes) (version 2) | ecosystem: Environmental > Terrestrial > Deep subsurface > Rock core/Sediment | place: Rifle... | reverse complement strand
CCACGATCTCCTCTAACAAGTCTTCCAGCGTCACCAACCCAGCCGTCCCGCCGTATTCATCCAGCACCACGGCCAGTTGCGTACGCGCCTTCTGCAACCGGGCAAACAGTTTGGGCAGGGTCACGGCTCCCGGTAGGATACACACCTCACGCACCAGCCCGTGCAGCGTGGCCTTCTCCGAAACGCGGTTCAGGTCTTTCACATGCACCATCCCGACAATTTGATCCAGATCACCTTGATACACGGGATAACGCGAGAACCCGGCCTCGCGCGCCATAGACAGGGCCTCGGCAACCGAGCGGTTAACTTCCAAAGCCACCATCTCATGACGCGGGATCATGATGTCGTGCGCGTGGCTGTCGCCAAAACGGAACACGCCGTGGATCAGCGCCTGCTCAGCTGGCTCGAAGACGCCCTCCGCCGCGCCCTGGCGGATGATCAATTCCACCTCTTGCTGGCTCGTCGTCGCTTTAGGCAACGGCTTCACGCCGAGCAGTCGCAAGGCTAAATCGGTGGAAGCCGCGAGCAGGCGGCTGGGGACGTAGACCAGCCGCGACCAGAAATAGAGCGGCCCGGCCAGCAGCATCGCCATCCCCTCGGCATTCCGCAGCGCCAGGCGCTTGGGTACCAGTTCGCCAGCGACTAATGAGAGATATGAGAGCGCCACCACGACCAGTCCCACCGCAATCTCTTCCGCGTACCCGGCCAGGCCGGGAACAGAGGCGATGAGGGGCGCCAGTTGTCGGACCGCGCCTGCGCCGCTCAGGGCAGCGGCCAGCGTCCCCAGCAGGGTCACACCCACCTGCACCGCGGCCGTCGTCTCGCCGAACTTTGCCCGGATCTGCAGAACGGTAGTCGCCCGGTGGTCCCCGCCCTCTGCCAGAGTTTGCAGCCGACTTGACCGGGCCGCTACCAGCGCCATCTCGCTCGCGGCGAAGAAGCCGTTGCCGAGGATGAGCAATCCAATCAAGACGAGTTCAATGGTCATACTCACCGTACCAGCGCCAAACATGGGGCACACTTAACAACTATAGCGAGCACGTGACGTGTGTTTACGTCGGCGTGGACACTGTCGGACACTGTCGGACACGATGCGGCGGCCAGAATTCAACGCCCAGGCAAACAGGCCCAGGTTGACCGCCGCCGACCATAGCCCGCCACCATGAGGCTAACGACTGGCCGGGTGAAGATGACGTTATCTATGCCCAGCACGACTTCGAGCGTGGTCAAGGTGATGAGCGCAACCCAGATTTCGGGGTTGGTAATCCAGTCCATATCAGTCCACCTCGACGGTCTTAGTATTTGCCAGGCGCGAGTGCATGGCCCAGACGATCTTCATCAGGCCAGCCGCCACCGCCGCAGCGATCAGTAGATACACCAGCCACTCAAACTCCTCGATCACCAGGATCAACCGCGGCCAGTGGTGGCCGAGGAGAGCGCCAGTGACGGTTTGCAAAGTGACGCGGGCCCCCGCGCCCAGCATCGTGAACAGAGCAAAGTGAGGCAACGGCATGCGGCTCATCCCGGCCGGCAAAGAGACCAGGCTGCGCACGCCCGGGATGAGATGGCCAAACAGGATGATGGCTTTGCCGTAGCGGTTAAACAACCGTTCGACTTTATCCAGATCGGTTTCGCGTAGTAACAGCCAGCGCCCGTAACGGCGGATGAACTTCCGTGTGAGCGGTTCCCCGGCTCGTCGGCCAACGGCATACAACACCAGCGCGCCCATCAGCGAGCCGAAGGTGGCGGCGATGACAATCCCGGCAATATGCATCTCGCCGCGCGCGGCCAGCAGGCCGGCCGCGGGCACCACTAGATCCGAGGGCAATGGCGGAAAAACGGTTTCGAGAATTGTCGCCAGCACAATGCCGCCGTAGCCCAGCCGGGCAATGATTTGCTCCAGGAAAATTCGCGCCTGTTCTGCAAATTCAGCCATACACTTGATTTCTTCTTAATCAATCGGTCAATAGTTCGATACCGTATTGGGTCTTACGACGTGATCGCGCCAAACCACCCGCGCCGCTCCATCCACTTCGCCAGTTCCAGCACGGGCGAAATGGTGAGGGCTAAGAGAATGACGATGGCCCAATCCACCAGCGGCAGATAGTAGGTGCCGAAGGCATCGTGCAGGAAAGGCACATAGATGATTAAGACTAACAGCGCGACTTCCCACAGAATCGCCCAATTCAACCACTTGTTGGCAAATGGCCGATTCAGCACTGAGTGCCGGTCGGAGCGGAAGTTGTAGGCTTTGAAGAATTGAATCAGCACCAGCGAGACAAACGTCATCGTTATGGCTTCTTCAAGGCTGCGGCCCGAGCTCAGCGCCCACGTGAACAAGCCCAGGTTGACCGCCGCCGACCACAGTCCACCCACCACCATGAGGGTGACAACGGGCCGGGTGAAGATGCCGGTGCGCGGGTTGCGTGGCTTGCGGCGCATGAGATCGCGTTCGGGCGGGTCTATCGCTAACGCCAGCGCGGGCAGGCCGTCGGTGGCGAGGTTGACGTACAGGATTTGCACGGCGGTCAGCGGCAGGGGCAGGCCCAACAACGTGGCCCCGAACATCAGGCCAATCTCGCCGATGTTGGATGACAACAGGTACATCAGATATTTCTTGATGTTGCCAAAGACGCCACGCCCTTCTTCCACCGCCGCGACGATAGAAGCAAAGTTGTCGTCCGTGAGCGTCATGGCGGCGGCCTCTTTGGTCACGTCCGTGCCGGTGATGCCCATGGCGATGCCGATGTCCGCTTTCTTGAGTGCGGGCGCATCGTTCACCCCGTCCCCCGTCATCGCCACAATGTGGCCGTTCTTTTGTAGAGCCGTGACCACGCGTAGTTTGTGCGCCGGAGAGACGCGGGCATAGACCTCGATGTTTTCTACCTCGCGCTCGAACTCAGCCTCGCTCATCGCTTCCAACTCTGCTCCGGTGACCACGCGGCCATTTTTAAGCAGGCCCAGTTCGCGGGCCACGGCCTGCGCGGTCAGCGGGTGGTCGCCGGTAATCATCACGGCCTTAATCCCGGCCTGCTCGCACGTTTGAATCGCGGCCTTCGCCTCGGGGCGCGGCGGGTCAATCATCCCCACCAATCCGAGGAAGGTCATGTCGTGTTCGGCGGTTTCCAGTGTCCCGCCCGCTTTGGAGGCCACCGCCAGCACACGCAGGGCCTCGCTCGCCATCTGGCGGGCCGATTCCAGAATCGCCTCTCGACTGGCGGCGTCAAGCGCCGCCTCCCCTTCCGCCGTCAACTGCCGCGCACACGAGTCGAGGATGATTTCCGGTGCGCCTTTGGAATAGGCGACTGCCCCCTCCGACGCAGTGTGGAGCGTGGTCATGCGCTTGGTCTCGGAGGTGAACGGGATTTCATTCACGCGCGGGAATTGCGTGTCGAGGTCGGCCTTGTGTAACCCGGCTTTGGCGGCGGCGACCACCAACGCGCCCTCAGTCGGGTCGCCTTTGACGTGCCAGCGGCCATCAGCCTCGCTATGGACGATGTGCGCGTCGGAGGCCAGCGTGGCGGCCCGCAGTAGCAGTTTCAAGGGGTTGGATGGTTCGAAGGTGGAACCATTGCGCGAGAAATGGCCGTGCGGCTCGTAGCCCGCCCCGGACACTTCCAGCACTTGCCCGGCCACAAAAATTCTGCGGGCCGTCATCTCGTCTTTCGTCAGTGTGCCGGTCTTGTCGGAACAGATCACCGAGGTACTGCCGAGCGTTTCCACCGCCGGGAGGCGGCGCATGAGCGCATTGCGCTTGACCATCCTCTGCACGCCGAGGGCAAGCGAGATGGTGACCACGGCGGGCAGGGCCTCCGGGACTACGGCCACCGCCAAGGCAATGCCGAAAATCAACATCTCGATGAAGGGCTGGCCGCGGAACAGGCCCAGGGCGACAATGATCGCCACAATCACGAAGGCGGCTCGCGCCAGCATGTGACCGACCTTATCCAGGTTTTCTTGCAGAGGGGTTTTGCCGGTTTCCACCGTTTGGAGCATTTGGGCAATCTTGCCGAACTCGGTGTTCATGCCGGTGGCGACGACCATCGCGCGGCCCCGGCCATAGGTGGCGGCGGTGCCAGCGTAGCCCATGTTCTTGCGATCACCCACGGCTAAATCGTTACCGGGAATTGGCGCGGCGTGTTTTTCCACCGGAACCGACTCGCCCGTGAGGGCGGCCTCTTCGATTTGCAGATTGACCGCTTCAATGAGTCGGACATCGGCGGGGATTTTGTCGCCGGCGCGCAAGAGAGTCACGTCGCCCGGCACGAGGTCACGGGCTGGAAGTTCAACTTCCTCGCCATCACGCAGGACGGTGGCGGTGGGTGCGGCCATTTGGCGCAAGGCCTCGATGGCGCGTTCGGCGCGGTATTCCTGCACAAACCCCAACAGCACCGCAAATAGCACGATGACGGCAATGGCGATGGCTTCGGTCCCGTGGCCGAGGAAGGCGGAGAGCGCCGTCGCCACGAGCAGAATGACAATCAACACATTCTTGAACTGCTCGAAGAGCAACGCCAACGGTGAGATGCGGTGGGCGGCTTGCAGTTCATTCGGGCCATGTTCCGCCAGACGCTGAACCGCCTCTGCTCCGGTCAACCCGGCGGGCGTGGCGTTCAGGCGAGAGAATACTGTTTCGATGGGCAGGGTATGCCAGTGTGGCGTTGACTCTTTGGGTAAAGGTTTCATCGATTCTTCTCTCCTGAAGTAGTTTTGTCCGATAAGTCTTCCCGGCGAGGCTGGGTCGCCTTGAAGACAAGATGATTGAACCAATACAGCAACGCGGCCATGCCGGGCAGTGCGGCGAGGGGCACACATTCAGCCGCGGTGATGGCTTCTTCTTCCAGCCACAGGGCAATGGCTGTTCCGCCGCCGCTGGCGGCAACGACCGGCCAGAATATCCACCGCCAGCGCGGCGGGAGGTCAAAATAGTGCCCCAACCGGCGGGATTTTGGATTGCGGCTCATGGCGACCTCCATTATTCAGATAGACGACAAAAGGCCGACACTGTTGAACAGGCCACTTTGGTTCTGGCCCGAAACAGTGTCGGCCTACGTTGCAACCCGTCCCCTCCGGTTGTGGCCGGAGGGCTACGCTTTGCCCCGTCCACCGACGAAGCGTTCTCGAAAGTTACGAGTTATGCAATTCCATTATACCCAAATTGCTCGTGGCGGCTAATGACACATATCCTACTTTTCTCTGACATATCCGGAGCTTATGGACTGCGGGAGCGGCTATTTACGCTCTTGTTTGTTCCAACCGAATCGCTCTTCCAAATCCTCTGCCATCGTGAAGACGATGACCCGCTCGCTATTCCTGACGCTGATGTCAGTATGCAAACTCTTTATCTGACTGCCCGTCTTTTCCTGAACAATTGCTTCCAGCAACGAGCGCGAACCTTCCAGAAGTTGCCGCCGCACTTGCTTTATTAGGCCATGCCCCTCAGCCGTTTGCGCCAGACTCATTTCCGCTGGCGTAAGTACGCCGCGCAGACGGACGAGAATCATATCCTCAATGATGAATGCGCGGGCTTCTGCCGGTCCCCGGCCCAGGTGTTCTTTTTCAAACTGAATAATGGCATTGGCGAGGGAGGCCTCGACTTCGCCGCGAGTGGATTGGGGCATGGCAGGTGACTCCAGTCATTCTCAGTTCTCTTTTTTGGCAACTCCGCTTCAGAAATAAATGCTCGTTGGCGTTGCGGCGACTTGCGCCGAAAGAATACGGTTATAGGCATTTGGGTGGTCGGTAGTGCTGGAGACCGCGCCAGAATTTACCCGCTCGTAGCGTTGGCGGTGGCGGCGGTTCATGCCGCCCGCTTATCATGATTGACCATTCATGCAACAACGCCTGATAAAAATCAGTTAGTACCAGTAGTTTAGCTTCTCCCTCGGTAACTGCTTAGGCGGCCCTCACCCCCGGCCCCTCCCCCGCTCCGCTTCGGTACGGGGCCTATAATCCCGTTGAGGCGCTCCCAGCCTCGGCGGCCGATGAGGGGCCTCCGAGGTCTTGGAAGACCTCGGAAGTCCAGGAACGCGCTAGGGCAGGCTGGCCAGGTACAGGTAAATCGCCCCCAGTTCGTCGTCGTCCAGCAGACCGATTTGCCGCCAGGGCATCTGCTCGCTCAGTTGGTGGCCGTTGGGGTCCACGCCGGTGCGCAGCGTGGTGAGGAACTGCTCGCGTGTCCAGCCCTTGACGATGGCCAGGTCCGGGCCGACGGGAGGCAGCTGCCCCTCCACACCGCCGTGCAAATCGGCGCCGTGGCAGTCACGACAGTCCTGGAACGATACGTTGTATTCGCCGAATTCAACCGTCTCCCCCCTGGGCGGCGCGACAATCGGGCCCTGAACGGGAGGCTGCGGGGGAGGCAGCAGGCCCGCACCTCCCATGATCGCGGCCAGGAAGTTGGGCTGGTCGAGCGGAAGCGGGACATCGTTCTCCACCGCCGGCTGGCTGCGCAGGTAGGCGATGACCGCGTGCAAGTCCTCGTCGCTCATATGCCGCACCCGCACTGTGCCCATCAAAAGCAGCGGCCGCCGGTCCTTGTCCACGCCCTCGCGCAGGACGCGGAAGATCTCACCGTCCGTGTAGTCCGCAAGACGACCGGCTGGCGTGAGATTGGCCGACATGGCAGATCCCAGGGGAATTGGAACGTCCGCGAGGATATTCACGCCGCCCGTAAGGGGAAGCTCGCCGGTCGCGGAGTGGCACGAGGCGCAGAAGGACGCGGCCAGATGCTGGCCGCGCGCAACCTGCTCGGGCGTGCCCGCCACCTGAATATCGGGCGCCGGGTTGCCGCGCGGCAAGTACAGCCTGATCAGGCCGCGGGCCGAAACGATGGCGACCAGGGCCGCCACCAGCGTGAGCAGGCCGCCTAACACGACGCCGCCCCATTTCCTGACCGGGCTCTTGGCCCGCCAGGCGCGGGCGACAAGCCAGCCGAAGAATACGGCAAGGACGACTACGACGAGCCAGATGATGATATTTCCTGTCATGTGTTATCTCCTCCTTGGCGGTGATTTGGAACCGTTGCCGGTTGGCGAGCGGGCAGTGTGGATTATACGGCAACATGCCTGTCCAGAAAAACCCACGTTGTGACTGCTCAGGCCTGTAGCCAGGGCATGAACGGCTGACCGGCGAAAACGCTGGCAAGCCCGTCGAGGGCCGAATAACCTTGCTTGCGCAACGTCGAGATGTTGCCGCGAATGCGGCAGAACTGGTCGGCGTCTTCCGAGCTGAGAAAGCAGACGGAGACCTTGTGCTTGACCTTGAACATGCGCAGGTCGCGCTCGGCCTGATTGTTGTCCCTGCGGCGGCACGCGGAAGTCACGCAGGAACGCCAGGATCGCGCTCCGATGGGTGACCAGCCGGTCGAGCAGGTTACGCGCCCGCGTCTGTTTAGGGCGGCCACGCCGGCCGGTGGGTAGGGGGCGGGTTGGCCAACAACCCTTCGTTCAGGAAGCGGGTATAGGCGGCTTCAAAGCCAGCGCGCTGGTGGGCAGGCAGTTGGGTCTGTCCAGCGGTCTGGGAGGCGGCCACCGCCGCTCACCATAGTACGTGCTTCTGGTATTATGGTGTAAGCGTCTCCTCAAAGCATGACCACAACACGCGCGGGTGCCTGTGAGACCGGGCTGCATCCTGGTCCTCATTCCCGCGTGATTTCAGCACTAGGGCGCTCCGGGCATCGGCTCCAACAACTTGACCTCGACCTCAAGCACATCGTTGCGACCATCCGGCGCCCACCAAAACCAAACCGCTCGAAGCGGCTCGGTTCCTTTGTTGACCATGCGGTGCAAAACATTCGGTCGGTGGTAGATCGCCGTCCCGGGCTCAGCCATGAAGGTCTCGTCGCCCACCGTCCACTCCGCCGTCCCACTAAGAACAAAATAGATTTCTGGGGCGGGATGGGCATGGCCCGGATAGTAACCAGCGGCGTCCAATTCCAGCACGCCCATCAAGACGTCCTTTTGGGGCACGCCGGGCCAGTCGGATCCTCCACTGCCAATCAACATCTTCCAACGGACGATGCGCTGCAATTCTTCCGGGTAAGACGCAGCTGTCGCCCACTCAATCTGGCTGACATTAACATGGCTCTGTGACTTCGTTCTCATGCTCATTACGCCTCTCTGGGCTGCATAACGGTGGGCATCACCCGCTTGCGACGAGCGCAGCGAGGAGCAAGTCGGGTTCATGCCCTTGTTAGGCTGTCCTGGTTGGTCACGGCGACCAATAAAGCATAACTCGACCGGCTATTAAGAGACACTATGCCGCTCTAAAAAGGCACGAACAGTGCGCACGTAACGCTCGTTTTCTTCCACGAAAGTCATGTGGGCGCTTTTTTCGAACACAACCAACTCCGCGTTAGGCACGTTCGCTGCCATAAACTCGGCGGCCTCGACTGAGCAAGTTCGATCATACCGTCCGGCCAAGATCAGCACGAGGTGGCGGATGTCTCCCAGGCGATCCTCGACTTCGATCCCGCCGTAGTCCGCCGAAGAAAACTTGCGCAGCACTTCAGGGGCGTACACCGCACCGGCCGTCCGCTGTTCATACTCTGCGATGCGTGGATCGAATGGATCGGCAAACTGGAACGGGAGTTGGTCCGAAAGCAGGGCGGCGACCTCGTCGTGGGTCTGCACGTGCTGTTCGCGTGCCCACGAGTCAGTCACCTGCTGGCGGAGTTCTTCCGGCTCAAAGTTCGCCAGTTCGTGCTCAACATGCGACATCAAAAACCGGCTACCCGGCACACCGCTGGAAACGATGGTTTGCGCTGCCTGTCCCGGGAAGTCCACGGCGTGTTGCAAGGCGACAAACGCACCCGTACGAGTGACCCAACACGGCGTATTTGTCCAACCCCATCGCCTTCGCCAGCAAACCAACATCCTTCGCGTTTTGCCCAAGCGTCCAGGTTTCTTCGGGCGGTCGGCCAGAGCGACCGTTGGCGCGCTGGTCCACCAGGATGAGTCGATAGTCGTCGGTGAGCGCGTCGAGGTAGTCGCCAAACATATGGTGGTCGAGACCGGGTCCACCGTGTAAGACGATGAGCTGGTAGCCCCTGCCTCGTTCCACAACGTATAAGCTAGTGTCGCCAATGTCGATCAGGCGGCCTTCTTCTCCATTCATAGTCATTCTCCTTTCCACTATCAAATCTCGCTGACCACTCGGATGATTCAGTTGAGAAACGGGTTTATCGAGCCGGACAGCCTAACGGCACCGAGCTGAGCCGCCTGGCCAGCCCACGGCTAGTATCGCGCTAAACCCAAACACTGGGCTGGCCAGGTCGGCTCCAGCGAGTTGTTAGGCGCCCGGTTTTCGGCTGCGGCTTCTGGTGGGCGGAGTTGCCTCGATGGGCTTGCGGCGATCCGAGGCCTCAGCCTCGCGCAGTGCAGTCGCTCAGTCGCGGCCCATGGTGGTCGCAATGTCGGCCTCGTTGCCGGCCGCGTCGGCCAGGGTCCACCATGAGGGCGCGAACTCGTCTCGCACCATCCGACCGCCTGCGGCCAGCGCCGCGGCGATGCGAGCCTCCGCCTGCTCGTACGGCACCCATATAGCGACGTGGATGGCACCGCCGCCGTCCGGGCGCGGCTCATTCATTTGCTCGAACCAGAACGGCGCTCCCCGACTGCGCGGATCGACGAGGTCCTCGTTGGGGCTGTCGGGGCGAGGCTCATACCCGAGCACGGCGCGCCAGAACGGCATCACCTCGGCCCTAACAGTCGCGCCAGGGATGACAAGCAGGCTCTGGAGCGCCGACGGGTCGGCAGAGAGGCCCAACTCTCCGGCAACTGCTGAGATCTGGCGGGCCAGCCCGACGTCACGCCGAGTCATCCCGGCGTAATCGTCGGTGATCGTGATCAGGCGCACGGTCACGCCGTCGTGCCGCACGTCAACGTCGGGGTGATGGTCCTCGACGCCCGGCAACTCGCTGATCGCCTGGAGGAGCCGGGCGCCTGCCGCGAACGAGCCGGTTCGGAAGTACGCGCACGCACCGTCGCCGAGCACGCGCCAATCCTCGACGCCGTCGGACTCGTGGAACTGTTTCGGGCTGATCTGGTCGGTCATGCGGGCCTCCTTGTCACCGGACATTGTTG
>Ga0209341_10006919_pt1 | contig 10087 bp, 10 predicted proteins | sample RifCSP13_2_FD_184020 | JGI IMG/M metagenome (GOLD analysis project Ga0209341, IMG submission 184020) | Soil microbial communities from Rifle, Colorado - Rifle CSP2_sed 13_2 (SPAdes) (version 2) | ecosystem: Environmental > Terrestrial > Deep subsurface > Rock core/Sediment | place: Rifle... | reverse complement strand
ACCTTTGGGTGAGGCACTTCTCCCTTGTCGGAGGGTGGGGGGACACGATCCGTCTGGCGGATCATCCCTACCCCGCTTACCCGGTCGACTTGGCGATGACGCCCTCGGGCGACGCGATGGTATTCTGGGAGAACTATGATGGAGCCCGTTACAACATCTTCGCCAGTCGCTACGTGGCAAGCGTCGGGTGGGAGGCGTCGGAGCCCGTCGAGAACGATGACGCACCATATCCCGTCGAAGTGCGTGGCGGATCGCTCGCGATGGACGACGGAGGCCGAGCGCTCGCAACGTGGCGCGTGGGCGAGAACATGACCGTCACGCATTGGGCGAACTCGTTCCTTCCGGGCATGGGGTGGGGGACTCCCGTGGCCCTGGCCCCAACCCTACTCGGGAACGAATCGTTCGCCCGGGTCTCCATGAGTCCATCGGGCAACGGCACGGCGGTATGGCTTCAGCATGAGTTGTCCCGCCCAGAGGTGTGGGCCGCTCGCTACACTCCCGGAGTCGGCTGGGACCCTCCTGAAATCATCGGTACAGGTTCCGCCGGCACGCCAAGCATCGCAATGGACGACGATGGGAACGGAGTCGCGGTTTGGGCTGACCAGGACGCGTGGGCGAATTGGTACGAGGCGGGCGTAGGTTGGGGGGTGGCACAGATGATCGATCGCGAAGCCGGCGTGGTAAACGAGATTACAGTTGCCATGAAAGGCCTCGGAGACCCCGCAGCGGTGTGGGCACAGTGGGACGATACTTCCTACAGCGTTTTCGGGGCGGTAGGTTCCGTGCGGTCGCCGCATCCCTTTGAGATGGCGACAAGTGCCCCACCCGCTCGCGGGGACGTTGTGGTGCGCTTCGGCAATGATCGGCCACGATCTTCGCCCGCCTCCACATTGCCCGCGATTTCCGGTCTCGGACTGCACCTCCCTTGCGCATGAGGAGCTCCGACCCCTCGGCTGAATCGTCTCAGAAGGAAAACGCTAGCAGCAGAACGGAAGTCTCCTCAACTCACGACCGGCGGCGGCGGGTGGCGACGAGGGCGATGAGGATGAGCACGACCGCCGCCACGACCATGATCACGAAAAGGACGGCTGCGGGACTCAGGGGAGGTCGGTTTCCGTCCGTCCCGGGCGGAACGACTCCGTTGGAACCGATGCGCATCGCGAACGCGTCCGTGTTGACCCCCTGCACGCCCTCGTTCCCCGCGATGAACACGGACTCGCCGCGGACCGCAATTCCCTGCGAGACGTCGCGAAGCGCGCCCCCCCATGTCGCGTACGTGACGAAGTCCCCGTCGGGCGTGAACTCGAGAAGCACGACGTCCGTGCTCCCGTTCCCGTGGGAGCTCGTCTGGCCCGCCACGAACACTGCGGTTCCGTCCTCTGCCACGTCGACGGAACGCGCGCTTTCCGTACCAGAGCCGCCCCACGTCGTGTTCCAGACTTGATTGCCTTTCAGGTCGTACTTGAGGAGGAGGACCCCGTCGCCGCCGAAGCTCATCGTCAGACCCGTCACGTAGAGATTCGCGCCGTGGATCGTCAGTCCGAGTCCGTCGTCGAACGCGGATCCGCCCCAGGACGTGTTCCAAACCTCCGCGAGCGTCGTCTTGTTGAACGCGGCGACGAGGGCGTCGCCCCCGGTGAAAAAGTTCACGCCCCCCGTGATCCCCGACACATACAGGTTCGTCCCGTCGGAGGCCATCGCCCCGTCCGCGCCATCGCGGCCCGCACCGCCCCACGTCATGTCTTGGACCCACAATCCGTCGGCGTCCGAGAGCTTCACGAGCGCGACCTGTCCCGCCGTGTAGTTGAATGGCACGTCCGCCCACCCGGAGGCGAACACGAACCCGTCCTCGACGACGATCCCGTCCGCCTCGTCGTAGAGGTCCGCCGGGCCGTTCCAGGAAGTCTCCCAGACAAGCGTGCCGTCGGACGCTCGCAGCTTGAGGAAGTACATGTCCTGGGACTCCACCCTCGTGTCGCGCGCGGTAACACCGCCCACGTAGAGGAAGTCGCCCGCGTACACGACCTCGAACCCCTTCTGCTGGAACGGTCGGCCGATCGTGTTTTGCCATGCCACGATGCCGGAGGGTTCGATCCGAGCAACGAGGATGTCGTTCCCCTGTCCCTGGACGAAGCCAACGAGGTACGCCTCCCCGGCCGGACCGACCTCAATGCCCCACCCCTCGTCCACGCCTCCGCCGCCGAAGGGCGCCACCCAGTCCGGTGCGAGATAGCCGTCCGCCGAGGCCGGCGACGCAATCGTCAGGAGGAGCGCGAACGCCACGAAGGAAGCGATCGTCGGCGTCTTTGCGGCCACGAGGCAGCGACGCCGGTCCGTCCTAATAGGTCTGCCGCCGGAGGTCGACACCGCAAACGATACGAGGGCCCGGCACGTACGCGCAGCGGATGGAGCGGGACCTCGGGAGATTCCTTCAACTTCTCTACACGTTCGAGCACCAGAAAGCGATGGCGCTGTACGATCGCCTCGTCGAGGACGAGTCGAACTTCTGGCGGATCGCGGACGCTCTCCTCCTCGTGTGCGCAAACCACCAGGATCCGAAGCTCACAGCCCCGCACGGAATGCAGACGCTCGAGGCGGCGCGGGAGATGTTCGCGGTCGCGGGTCCCGAGGCGTCGATGGGCCTTTTGCGGTTCGTGACACGGTACAATTTCAGCCTGATCAAGCGGGATTGGACCGCGACGTACCTCGCGGAGCAGGCGGCGGCTACGCCGCGCGACTCGGAGTCGCTGTTCTGGGATGCGATCGTGCACCAGCAACCGGACCGCGCGGCGGTCCTCCTGTGCGGCGTGGCGGTCCGGGAGGGGTTCGACGCGGCCGCGCACGCGCTCGTCAGAGCGAGCCTCGCGGACTTGGGGCGCCTGGCGCACAACTTCACGCTCGCAGTCTCGTACGCGGAGGCGGCACGGGCGCTCGGGATGCCGATGGCCCTCGTCCCGCTCGCGAACGGTGCGCACTTCCTCGCCACCGCCATGCAGGCCGCGCGCCCTATGAAGGTGGAAGCCTGGGAGGACGCGCCGCCGGGGACGCACGCGAGCCTCGAGGCGCTGCAATCGGCGCTTTCCGAGGGCGAGTACGGGACGGTCCACGACATCCTCCGCGCCTCGGCATCTTTCGCGGACCGCGAGCGCGCGTTCGAGCCTCTGCTGATCGGCGTCGCGAAGGATCCTGGCTTCCTCGGCCACAACATGATTCTCGCCCACAGCGCTCGTCTGGCAGCGAAGTACCTCACGAAGGAGGAACTCGTGCAGGTGCAGTGGAAGTTCTATCGGACGCTGGGCAAAAGCTACGAGTATCCTGTGGACCTCGAGCTGCGGGACCGCGCGGATGCCGACCCTCAGGCGGCGATCACCGGGCTCAAGGGGACGCTCGCGCACCGGACGCCGCCGCCCCTCGTCACGGTCGGTCAGTGCCTGGAGGCCGGGGTCCCGCTCGCCGGCGTGCTCAAACAGATCGTCGGGGGGTTCTCCGGGTGGCGGGCCGGGGAGAAGGAGCATACGATCATTTACCTGAACGCGGCCATCCAGACCGCGCACTTTCTCGGGAGGGAGAAGGCGCTGTTGCCCCTCGCCGTCGGGCTCCAGCAGCTCCCGTTCTAGTCGCTTCCGCACCTTTTTCCGCCCGGCCCGCGTAGCCCCCCTCGGTGGACGCGTATCTCCTCTATGACGCGGACTGCGGGGTGTGCACGTTCGCGAAGCGCCTCGTCACCGCGTTCGATTGGCGGAGACGAATCGAGGCCGTCCCGCTCCAAGACCCGCGGACGAATCGCCTCTTGGAGGGGATGGACGAAAATGCGCGATGGGCCACGTTCCACGTGGTTCGAGGAGGGAGGAAGGTGAGCGGCGGGCAAGGACTTCTCGAGGTCGCAGGCCTGCTCTTGAACAACCGAGTCCCCGCTCTGGCGGCGGAGATTCCGAGCCTCCGGCGGGCGAGCGACCGCCTCTACGTGCTCCTCGCCGGCCTACGAGGCGCCATCCAATGCGAGGTGTGACGACTTAGCCCGTCGAGATGAGCGAACGGAGCACCTTCAGGTTGCGCTTAAAGTCCGAGTCCTCTCCCGGGGTCTCCAGGAGCCCCGGGCGATCCGCGAAGCGAGCGTCGTTCACGAGGAACCTGAACGCTTCCTTCTTGAGCTTCCCCTTCCCGATGTTCTCGTGACGGTCCACGTGGGATCGCACGTCCCCCTTCGAATCGTTCAGGTGGAACGCCTGCAACCGGTCGAGGCCGAGGACCTGATCGATGTGCGCCATCACGTTCTCGTAGCCCGCGCGGGTCCGGATGTCGTACCCCGCGGCGAACGTGTGGCAGGTGTCGAGGCACACCGCCACGCGTTCCGGGTAGCGGCTCCGGTCGATGATCTTCCGCAGCTGTTCGAACTTGTGCCCGACGGAGGTTCCTCCCCCCGCGGTGTTCTCGATGCAGAGGAGCACGTCCGGCGCCTTCGCGCGCTCGATGCACGCGTCCAGGGACTCGGCGACAAGCGCCACGCCCTTTGCATCGCCCTTTCCCATGTGCGCGCCGGGATGGAAGATGAGGTGCTTCACGCCGAGGACCTGCGCGCGGTCCATCTCTTCGACGAACGCGTTCCGAGCCACGCGAAGGAGCCGCTTCTGCGGCGAGCAGAGGTTGATCAGGTAGTTCGAATGGATCGTCGCGGTCTGGATGCGGTTTTCTTCCATGGACTGCCGCCAAAGCCGGACGTCCTCCTCCGTGATGGGCTTCGTGTCCCGCAGCATCCGGGGGCTCCGGGAGAAAATCTGGATCGCGTCGCATCCGATCCACCGCCCTGACTTTGCGGCCTCCTGGAAGCCACCCGCGATCGAACAGTGAGCGCCGAGGATCAATGGTCTCCCCCTAAGGGGGAAAGGGCGCCAACAGAAAAAGGCGACCGACGACCGGACCGGTAAGCTAGCAGCTTCGCTCGCTTTCGCAGTCGCCGTGTCCTGGGGTCAATCTCGAGGGCGAGACCTTCGAGCGCGTACATGCCGAGGACCTGACCGTCGCCGTCTTTGGCAAAGACGACAATAGTGGTCCTGGCCACTCCCTCGTGTTCGAGGATGGCTTCGCCGATGGGACGGCGACACTCCACGTTTGCGATTGTGTCGAAGGAGTCCTCGCCGAAAGGTTGGATCCCGATATCCCGGAGGCGGCTCGCCCGAATCCAGGTGTACGTCGAACCCGTGGCCACCGGAAGCACGCATCCGCCTTCGCCCTGCGGGTCCCGAGAGGGTCACCCACGCGTATACCTCGCCCATAGCGGTCCGTCGAGCCATCCCAAGACCAAATACACCGCGCAGTACATGTACGCGACGCCTCGACGGGGAGGATTCGGGAACCGCTTGGGAAAAAGGACTAAGCCGATCGAGCCGTCCCTGCATCCGGAACGGAGAACCCACCGTGAAGCGTTCGAACCTCCCGACTGTGCTCGACGTGGACACGGCGATCGCAGGCATGGTCTTCCTGATGCGAAAGGTCGTGACGACGCGAGACGATGGTTCCTATGCCTACGCCGGCCGTTCGGGGTTCGCCCTCCTGACCCGCGGCCATCGCCCCTGCGCATCGAGCTGCTGATCCTCTCGGAACTCGTGACGTCTTGGGGATTAGGGCAACGTTAATCGGCGGATGCGTATCCCCGCGCCGTGCATAGCCTTCTGATTCGTGGTCCAACGATTGTCGATGCGAGGGGCGAGCGCTCGGGCGACGTCCTCATCCGTGACGGTCGCATCGTCGAGGCCGGGGACGTCCATTCCGCGACGGACGAACCCGTCCTGGCGGCGAACGGGCGGTACCTGACGCCCGGCCTTATCGACTGCCACATCCACCTGTGCCACCAGTCGGGGCCGGACCCGCGCGTGATCACGGGGAAGACGGACGTCCGACTCGCGATCGAGGCGGCGGAGGCGGCACGTCGCACGGTTCGCGCGGGTGTGACGACCGCCAGAGACTGCGGGGGTCGCGGGTTCGTCGAGACCGCCCTTCGGGACGCGATCCGCACGGGGGTCGTCGAGGGTCCTCGCCTTGTCACCTCAGGCCATCCGATCATGCGTCGGGGCGGGCACATGAGCTACTACGGCCGCCAGATTGACGGGCCGGAGGACGCGCGGCTCGCCGCACGGGAGCAGATCGCCGGCGGTGTGGACTGGCTCAAGGTGGTGGCTACCGGAGGAGTGACGACGCCGAACGTGGATCCACGCAGGGCAGAGCTGACGGAGGAGGAGATTCGCTCGGTCGTGGAGGAAGGGAGCAAGGCCGGGCGACCTGTTGCGGCACACGCGCACGGTGGCGAGGGAATCCGGAACTCGTTGGCGGCGGGAGTGCGCTCTATCGAACACGGGACGTATGCCGACGACGACATGATTCGTTTCATGGTCGAGCACGGGGTCTTCCTCGTCCCCACCCTGATCGCCACGCGTGCGATGATCGACGCGGGCACCGCAAAGGGCGTGCCGGAGTATGCGGTGAGGAAGGCGGCGGAGGTCGACGGGGAGCGCCGCAAGGCGTTCTCCGCCTGCGTGGCGCGCGGAGTGAAGATCGCGATGGGGACGGACGCAGGCACGCCGTTCAATCCCCATGGGGAGAACGCGCGGGAGTTCGAGCTGATGGTCGAGGCCGGGATGACGCCTTCGCAAGCGTTGGATGCGTCCACGGTCGCCGCCGCCAAACTGCTTGGGCTCGAGCGCGATGTCGGCCTCGTCGAGCCAGGATTCGTCGCAGACCTCCTGCTCCTCTCGGCCAACCCGATCGATGATCCCACCTCGTACCGCAGGAATCTCGAAGTGGTCGTCCGCTCCGGAACCGTGATCCGAGACTGATGCTCACGATTTGGCGGCGACGCCGACGAGCGTGGACCACGTGAGCTGCACGGGACCACCGCCAAAACGCTCGACGAGCGCCGCCCACCGCCCGTCCGCCCGGAACTTCGCTCCCAACTCGGGATGCGCTGCCGTCAATTCCTTCAGGTCCTCATAGGTGATGATTCGACGTTCGATGCCCAAGAACTCGACGGCGAAGGTTGTGGCCTCCAGTAGCTCGCGCATCCGGTCCTCCCCGAAGGAGAATCGTCCCGCACGGCCGGACTCGTTCCACTGGTCGCGGTGGTGGCAGGCGAAGAGGAAGCGTCCGTTCGTCCTCAGGGCCATCGACGTCGCGCGGACCGCGCCTTCGGACATGAAGTGGTTCGCGACCACGAAGTCCAGCGGGCTTCGGACGATGAGGCGGTAGTTCGCAGTGTCCGCGTTCGCGGGCACGAATGTCACGTTCGACGCGCGCAGGGCCCGCGCCCGGTCCCTCGCGGCGGCCAGAGCACCCTCATCCGTGTCGATCCCCACGACGCGGCCCGCACGAGGCGCGAGGTACAGAGCAAGGCGCCCCGTCCCGGTCCCGAGGTCGAGCACGGTTCGGTCCGAGAAGTCCTCGCGAGCGAGCCGCTCGACAAACATGTCCTCGAAGTCGGACCACTCGAACGTGCCCCACGTCGCACGCGACTCACGGAGCTCCGACTCCACGCGCCTCCGATTCGCGGGTAGCCTTAAGTCCCTTGGGGGCGTTCGCTCCAAAGATGGAACTCACGCGCCATCGCCTCTTCATCGGAGGGAAGTGGGTCGAGCCGTCCACGGGCGAGTACGTCCAAGACCTGGACCCCGCGACGAACCAGCCCATCGCGGAGATCGCGAGCGCTGGCGCGGAGGACGCGAAGGCGGCGGTGGAGGCTGCGGCGGCCGCCTTCGAGCATCCGGATTGGCGGGGGATGGATCCGAGCAAGCGAGGGCGTCTCCTGTACCAGCTGGGTCAGGGCGTGCGGGATGCGTTCGAAGAGCTCGCGAGGCTTGAGTCGCTCGACGTCGGCAAGCCGATCCGCGAGGCGAAGGGCGACGCGGCGTTCGTGTACAAGACGCTCGAGTACTGGGCGGGGCTGGCGGACAAGATCCAGGGCGAGACGATCCCCGTCCCCGGGAACCGCCTCAACTACACAGTGCGGCAACCCGTCGGCGTCACGCTTCACATTGCACCGTGGAACTATCCCCTGACGTTGGCGGTCCGGGGGATCGCGCCCGCGCTCGCGGCGGGGAACACCGTCGTGCTGAAGCCCGCGCAGATCACGCCCCTCACCGCGCTCAAGTTCGCAGAGCTCGCCGAGCGCGCCGGATTCCCAGCGGGCGTCGTGAACGTTGTGACGGGCCCTGGGTCTGTGGTCGGGAGAACGCTCGCGGAGCACGCGGAGGTCGACTCGATCACGTTCACGGGGAGCCTCGAGACGGGCCGCCAGATCCTGCAGATGGCGTCGAAGCACGTCACGCCGGTCACGTTGGAACTCGGCGGGAAGAACCCGAACATCGTGTTCGCCGACGCCGACCTCGACAAGGCCCTCAAGAGCACCTTGTTCGGGGCATTCCAGAACGCGGGCCAGATGTGTTGGGCGGGGTCGCGCCTCCTCGTGCACGAGTCGATTCACGCTGATTTTGTAAGGAAAGTCGCGGAGCGCGCAGCGAAGATGAAGCTGGGGCCCGGGTTGAAGGAGGACTCCCAGATGGGCCCCGTCGTCTCGAAGGACCAGGAGAAGAGCGTTCTCGCGTACGTCGGGGTCGGCGTGGACGAGGGTGCGAAACTCCTCGTTGGCGGCACGAAGTCGGAGGAGCCCGAGCTGGCGACGGGGAACTTCCTGACCCCTGCAGTCTTCGACGGCGTCGCGACGGACATGCGGATCGCGCGCGAGGAGATCTTCGGACCCGTCCTCACTGCAGCGTCGTTCCGGACGATCGACGACCTCACCGACGCCGCCAACGCGGTCGAATACGGACTGGCGGCGGGTGTGTGGACGAAGGACCTGAAGACCGCGCACGCGGTCGCCGCCCGCCTCGAGGCCGGCATGGTGTCGATCAACGAGTTCCCCGTGACGTTCCCGCAAACTCCGTTCGTTGGATGGAAGCACAGCGGAATCGGGCAGGAGCAGGGGATCGACGCGATCCGGTTTTACACGCGCACGAAGAACGTGAGCGTGAACCTGGAGTGACGGGTCACTTCTTCGGCGGCTGTCCTGGAGGCGGGACCGCTCCGAGCTGTTGCAGCATGCCGAGGTTGTCAATGACGCCCCAGTGCTCCGCGACCTTGCCGCCCGAGAACCGGAGGATGTCGATCAGCTCGAAGGAGACCTTCTTGTTCGTAGGCGGGATGTTCAGGAAGGTCCCCTTGTGCGTGCCCGTGATCGTGGCGCGCGCCCAGACCTTGTCTCCCTGGTTGGCGACGTCGTTCACGGCGACCTGCAGGTCCGGGAACCCGGTCCGGAGCGCAGTGAAGAGCTGCTTCACGCCCTCGACCCCGGGCTTGAATCCGGGGGGAAGCGGCTCGTGGTCGACGAAGTTCCGGTCTAAAGACTCGTCCAAGACGCTGAGGTTCCCCTTCACGATCCCTTGCTCGTACACTCGTCGCAACACCGCTTCATTGCTAGAGGCTGGCACGGACACTCCCCGCCCGCCCATCCTGGGAACCCTATTTACGCCTTTGCGTCACGGCGAGGCCTCTCGGGTCGGCTCCGGGGATGGACCGCCAGATCCTCGAGATGGCGGCGAACCACGTGACGCCCGTCGCGCTCGAACTTGGCGGCAAGAGCCCGAACGTCGTCTTCCCCGGCGCGGACCTCGACAAGGCCCTGAAGAGCACCCTCTTCGGTGCATTCCAGAACGCGGGTCGGATGCGTTGGGCGGGGTCGCGCCTCCTCGTGCGCGAACAGGTTGACCGCCCTATTGGAAGATCGCTGTGAATGGGTGCAACGGGCCGCAGTGGCCTCTCTGCAGTCGTACCGCGACGTCCTGTCCGCGGATCTTTGGGGTGAGTTCCTGGACATGTCCTTTCGCTACGAGGAATCTGGCAAGCCTCATGGATCCGCGTCCCTCCCCGGCGGTGGAGGCGGCGAGCTGTCCGAAGGTCCAAGGGGCAGGGGGTCATAAGCGACGATTCATCGCACCGGCGGACCTAGCGTCGCTCGTGCGCGGATGGCGCCAGCATCCATTCGGGGACCTTCGCGGCCGGGCGTTGCTCCTTCAGCGGTGGCGCGGCCGGCACCATCTGCACG
>Ga0209341_10006918_pt1 | contig 10087 bp, 10 predicted proteins | sample RifCSP13_2_FD_184020 | JGI IMG/M metagenome (GOLD analysis project Ga0209341, IMG submission 184020) | Soil microbial communities from Rifle, Colorado - Rifle CSP2_sed 13_2 (SPAdes) (version 2) | ecosystem: Environmental > Terrestrial > Deep subsurface > Rock core/Sediment | place: Rifle... | reverse complement strand
TCTGGATCGTGACGGAGGCGCTGATCAACATCGCCGTCATCACCGGCACGCTGCCGCTTACCGGCATCCCGCTGCCGTTCATTTCCTACGGAGGCTCGTCGCTGGTGAGCTTGATGACGGCGGTCGGTCTGCTGCAAAGCGTTGCGCGCAGCTCGCGCAAAGGGTTGACTCGCAGTGCGCTTATGGATCGCAAGCGGCGGAACGGGCGGCCACGTCTATCCCGCATTGGCCGTCGTTGAGGCGCTGCGGGAGGCGCGGCCGAACGTGTTGACCCGCTGGATCGGCAGCCGCGGCGGTGTGGAGGAGGACCTGGTAGCGCGCGCCGGCATTGCGTTCGATGCGGTTCCGGCCGGCGGCGTGCACGGACTAGCGCCTCTTCGCGCGGCGTGGAACGCCTTGAAACTGGCCGCCGGAGTCGTGCGCGCGGCAGGCATGGCGCGCGCCTTCAGGCCGCATGTGCTGCTGGTGACAGGCGGTTTCGTCAGCGTGCCGGCTGCCGTTGCCTGCTGGCTTCGGCGAACGCCAATTCTGGTGTATCTGCCGGATATCGAGCCGGGGCTGGCCGTCAAGCTCGCCAGCCGGCTGGCGACGCGGGTGGCGGTGAGCGTCGACGACTCTCTGCAGTTCTTCCCGAAGGGGCCGCGCAGGGCCATCGTCACCGGCTACCCGATCCGGTCGGGACTGGCGCACGCCACCCGCGCCGACGCGATCAGGCGCTTTGCGCTGGAGCCGGAGCGAAAGACGCTGCTCGTGTTCGGCGGCAGCAAAGGCGCGCGCAGCTTGAACCACGCGGTGGCGTCGATATTGGATACGCTGGTGGCGCGCTACCAGGTCATTCACATCAGCGGGCCAACCGATGCGCTTGAAGCGCGCGCGCGGCGCGACGCGCTGCCGGACGAAGCGAAGGGGCGTTATCACTTGTTCGAGTACCTGCACGACCCCGCAGAGCGGGGCGCAAGCAGCGATATGGGGCTGGCGCTGGCAGCAGCGGACGTGGCGGTGTCGCGAGCGGGCGCCTCCGTGCTGGGCGAGTTTCCGTTGTTGGGGGTGGCGTCGATCCTGGTGCCCTATCCATACGCCTGGCGCTACCAGAAGGTGAACGCCGATTATCTCACGTCGCGCGGTGCGGCGCTTCGGCTCGAGGACGGGAATTTGATGCGCGATCTGCTGCCGGCGATCGAGCGCCTGATGAACGACGATACAGAGCGCAGGCGTATGCAAGAGCGCGCGCGCGCGCTGGCGCGACCGGATGCGGCCAGTCGTCTCGCCGCCGTACTCGCCGAGCTATCGGGGTGACGCGCGCATGATTCCGAACCCGCTGACGCTCGAAGAACTGACCCTGATCATCGTGTTGTCGTTGCCACTGGTCTTCTGGGGGCTTCAACACGGACTTGACGCGGCGATCATCGCAGTGGTCAGCGTGCTCGCCGGAATGCTGCTATCCGATCCGCTGGCCAGTGCTTTGTCAGGCGTCATCAACATATTCTGGAGGATGGGGAAGGCGATTGCGAGCGTGGGATTCGGTTCGGAGTTCTTCGCGCAGTTCGGCCAGGAGCCTGGCCTGTTCACGACGCCGGAGCAGGTGGAGGTGCTCGGCTCGATAATCTTCATGGTGATTTCTTTTTTTGGACTTCGAATTGCCCGGCGCCGCGCCGGAGGGCGCGCCAATTTCCTCGACGGATTGCTCGGCGCGCTGGGCGCGCTGGTGACGAGTTACCTGTTCATTACCTACCTGTTCGAGCGGCACGTCGGGCTGCCGCAGGAGGTCGTGATCAATCCGACAACCGAATTGCCCGGGTTTGTGACGCCCACTGATATACCTGGCGTCGTGCTCGACCCGACCGTCCTCATCCTGGTCGTGCTGGTGATCATCGCCTACGGCGTGCAGACGACCAAGCGTAAGGCCAAGTAGACGCCGATGGTAACCCTCGAGGCTTACTTTGGCGGATTGGTCGGAATTTTTGCCTTTGTCGGCATCATCCGCGGCTTTCTAAAAGAACTGGGTCTGACGACGGTTTTGCTGGTGTGGTTGTTCGCGATGGACCTGATTCTTCCACGCATGGAAGAGATGATTGAGACGCCCGGCTCGTTTATGCAGCGCCTGGGCCTCACACCGCAGACAGACGATATGTTCATGTGGCTGTTTTTCTCGGTGCTCACTGTGATCGTAGTGTTTATCGCCTATCACGGCGAGACGCTGGCCTTCGGCGGCACGGCGCCCAAGGGTTTGCTGGGTGGCCTGTTCGCGCTCCTGATCGGCCTGGTGAACGGATACCTGGCGTCGGGCACGCTGTGGTGGATCATGAATCGCTACAACTATCCCGGGCCCATGCAGGTTTTCGCCTACAGCAGCGAATCGCTCCTATCGCTCGTGGCGAATAATATCGTCAACGTGTGGAAGCTGCTGCCGCCCGATCTGCTGGCCGGAGGCATGGATGATCCCGGGACGCTGGGCTTGCTGCCCGTGCTGTTGATCACGATGATCTTGCTGCGCGTGCTCCGGTAGTCGGGTGGTCGCGTGGTCGAGTGGTCGCGTGGTCGGGTAGTCGAGTGGTCGGGTAGCCGAGTGGTCGGGTAGTCGGGTGGCCGAGGTAGGAGTTCGTGGATCGATGGAAGGAAGTTCGCTGCTTGACGCAGATCCTCGTAGCGGAGCGGAGGGGACGCCCCGCCCTGCGGGGTTGAAGCCAGGCGCTCGGGTCCATATTGTTGGCATCGGCGGCGCGGGGATGTCGGCCATCGCGACGGTGCTGCTCGAACGCGGGCACCGCGTCAGCGGATCGGATCAGATCGAGTCGCCCTCGACGCAGGCGCTGCGGGAGCGCGGCGCGCAGGTTGGCATCGGCCACCGGGCCGAGAACGTGGGTGAGGTGGATCACGTGCTTATCTCATCTGCCATCAAAGCGGACAATGTAGAGCTGGCCGAGGCGCAACGCCGCGGCATCCCTGTCTCCAAGCGAGCGCAGTTCCTGGGTTGGCTCATGCAGGGCGCGCTCGGCGTGGCCGTGGCCGGCACGCACGGCAAGACGACGACGACGGCGATGATTGCCTCGATCCTGGCCGGCGCCGGCCGCGATCCGAGCTTCATCGTGGGCGGCACGATTGCAGGGATGAACACGCCGGCGCACGCCGGCCGCGGCCGGGAGTTCGTGATCGAGGCTGACGAATACGATCGCACGTTCCTGGGATTGACGCCGACGGTGGCCGTAGTGACGAATGTCGAGCACGATCATCCGGACTGCTATCCGACCTTCGAGTCGATGCTCGACGCGTTCCGTGCTTTCGTCGGGCTGCTGCCGGAGAGCGGTCTTTTGGCGCTGTGCGGCGATGACGCCCCCGCTCACGGCCTGATGGAGTACCGCGGCAGTCGTGACGCCGTCACCTTCGGCTTTGGGCGCGACGTGACCTGGCAGGCGACCGATCTGCGCGTCAACAATACCGGCGGCTCCGACTTCGTGGTGCTGCGCGACGGCACGACACACGGGCTGCTGCGGTTACGCATTCCAGGCCGCCACAACGTGCTGAATGCGCTGGCCGCGATTGCGGCGACGGACTTTCTGAGCGTGTCGGTCGAGCAGATGCGCGATGCTTTGGTAGAGTTCCGTGGGGTGGGACGCCGCTTCGAGTTGCGCGGCGAGGCGTGCGGCGTGACGGTCGTCGACGATTACGGCCATCACCCGACGGAGATCCGCGCAACGCTCGCCGCAGCGCGCACAACGTATCCCGGGCGCGCCATCTGGGCGGTCTGGCAGCCGCATACGTTCAGCCGCACGAAGCTGTTGATGGACGAATTTGCGGCTGCATTCGAGGATGCGGATCACGTAATCGTGACGGAAGTATACGCTTCGCGCGAGAAAGACACGCTGGGCGTCTCGGCCGGCGCCGTCGTGAAACGCATGCGGCACCGTCACGTCCGGCACGCAGCTTCGCTGCTCGACGCGACGAACATGCTGGCGGAAGACGTGCAGGCCGGCGACGTAGTCATCACGTTGAGCGCGGGCGACGGGAACGTGGTCGGCGATAGCCTGCTACGCCGGCTCGAGGAGCGATGTTGAATCGATTCACCACTCACCAATTACCAATTACTGGCATGGCGCGCAAGCCGGCTAATGCCTTCGAGACGACGCTCGAGAAGTGGCGGCGCGGCGACGACATCACGTGGGGCGAGTTGTTCGCAGCGTGGCTGAAGACGCCGATGGCGCCCGCCTCGCCCGATACGGTGCGGAGGGTGATCCACAAAGTCGAATGGATCCTCTAACGGATTTGAGGCAGTTCCTCGGCGATCGGGCGCGGGGCGGCGAATCGTTGAGTCGGCATACGACCTCGCGCATCGGCGGCCCGGCCGACCTGCTGGTGGAGGCGGCGAGCGCCGACGATCTGCGCGATCTGGTTCTCGAAGCGCGAAGACGCAACGCGCCGGTTTTCGTGCTCGGCGGCGGGGCGAATGTCCTGGTCAGCGATGCGGGCGTGCGCGGGCTGACGATCGTTAACAAGGCTCGACGCCTGGAATTCCTGGATGGCGGCCGCGTGCGAGCGGAGAGCGGCGTGGTCCTGCCGACGCTGGCGCGCGAGTGCATCGCTCGCAGCCTGAGTGGTTTGGAGTGGGCCGTGGGCGTGCCGGGCACGGTGGGCGGCGCGATTGTCGGAAACGCCGGCGCGCACGGCCGCGACACGGCGAGTGACGTGAAGCGGGTCTGGATTCTCGGCCCGGATAGCCGTGTGCGCGAGTGGACGGTTGACGAGTTGGAGTTTGAATATCGCGACAGCCGGATTAAACAGGAAGGTAGGGGCGACCCCTGCGAAGCGCTCCGAGCGAAGCGAGCGAGTCGCGGTCGCCCGCGGGAGCCTGGGGCCGATACGCGATACGCGATACGCGATACGCGTTATGTGGCCCTGGCGGCCGAGTTCCAGTTGGCGCGCGGCGATCGCGTCGACCTGGAGCGTAGGGCGGCGCAATTCAACGAGTACCGGCGGCGCACGCAGCCGCCGGGGGCGAGCATCGGGTCGATGTTCAAGAACCCGCCGGGCGACGCGGCAGGTCGTCTGATCGATGCGGCTGGCTTGAAGCGCCTACGCGCAGGAAACGCAGAGATTTCGAGCGTGCATGCGAACTTTTTTGTGAATCTCGGCGGCGCGACGGCACGGGATGTGATGGCGCTCATCGAGCGGGCGCGCCAGACGGTTCGAGAGCAGTTCGGAGTGGAGTTAGAGTTAGAGATAGAGGCGGTCGGCGACTGGGGCAACGGATGAGAACGAATAAACGGATGCAGCGTCTGTATGTCTAGACGTAGGAGGCATCTCCAGATGCCGGTAGGTGGGCGATGAAGCGGAAAATTCGCGTAGGCGTGATCTTCGGGGGCAAATCGGGCGAGCATGAGGTGTCGCTCATGTCGGCCCAGTCGGTCATGCGCGCGATCGACAAAGGCAAATATGAGGTGGTGCCTATCGGCATTACCCACGAGGGTCGCTGGCTGACGGGCGGCGATCCGCTCAAGGCGCTGACCGGCGGGCAGACCTCGATGCCTCAACTTCTGGAGAGCGGCTATGTGCTCGACCCTGTCCTGAGCGTAGCCGAAGGAGCGGATGTGCCTCGCGGCCAGACGCCGCCTGAGCATCGCGAGCTGGTGCCCGGAACGCAGGCCGCCGGCATTCCCGAAGTCGACGTCGTGTTTCCGGCGGTGCACGGGACGTACGGCGAAGATGGCACGGTGCAGGGGCTGCTCGAGCTGGCCGATATCCCTTACGTCGGCGCGGGCGTTATGGCGAGCGCGGTCGCCATGGACAAGGCCATCATGAAAGACGTGCTGCGCAGTCACGGGCTGCCGGTCGTGGATCACGTCGTCGTGAAGCGATCGAGTTGGGAGGCCGATCCGGCGCCGGTTCGAGCGCAGGTGGCCGAATCGATCGGGTATCCGTGCTTCGTGAAGCCGGCGAATCTGGGATCGAGCGTGGGCATCAGCAAGGCTCACGCGGAACAGGAGCTGGACGCGGCGATCGAACTGGCTGCTCAGTATGATCGGAAGATTCTGGTCGAAAAATGTGTGGAGCAGGCGCGCGAGATCGAGGTCAGTGTGCTCGGCAACGACGATCCGATCGCGTCGGCGCCCGGTGAGATCATCCCGAGCCGCGAGTTCTACGATTACGCGGCCAAGTATCTCGACAACGCGAGTGAGCTGCTCATCCCTGCGCCCCTGGATCCGGAAACTTCCGACCAGATACGGCAACTGGCGATCGATGCGTACCTGGCGTTCGACTGCGCGGGCATGGCGCGCGTCGATTTTCTGCTGTCGCGGGCGACCGGAGAGTTGTTTATCGGCGAGGTCAACACGATCCCCGGTTTCACGGCGATCAGCATGTATCCGAAGCTGTGGGAAGCCAGCGGCATTCCGTATCCGGAACTCATCGACCGCCTGATCGAGCTGGCACTGGAGCGCCACGCCGAAAAGCAGCGGACACGCACGACGTACGACGCGGAGCGCATAGAATGAAGCATCGCGGGCGGCCCGCCCGCCGGCCTCAACGCAGAGCGCGGGCCCTCCGCGAAGGCGGAGGCGTGGCGCTGCCCACGCTGCGCGGCTCGACGCGCGGAGCCTATGTCCGGCATCGGGATCTGCGGCAGGCCAGTGAGTTCAGAATCGATCGCAGGCGCCTGGTGAGCTTGGCCGTGCTCATGACTCTCGCGCTGGCCGGGGTGTGGATTGGGTTCGACGAGGCATTCTACGTATCGGTGCCGAGCGTGACGGGTCAGACGCGCGTGCCGGCTGCTTGCGCCCCGCCCTGCGGGGTGGACGATATCGCTCGTGCGAGCGGCCTGATCGGACTGCATGTCGCATGGGCGAACTCGGCTGAGGTCGAGTCCAGGCTGCTCGAGACTCTGCCGTCGCTGCGCGCCGCGCGGGTGACGTGCTCCCTGCCGGCGGACTGCGCCATCACGGTCGCGGAGCGCGAGCCTTTTCTCGCCTGGCGATGGGGCGACGCCCTGGTATGGGTGGATCAAGATGGCGTCGTCTATTCAGCGCGCAACGGCGTGCAGGATGTGCTGTCGATCGAGTCGAGCGATGTTCAACCGCCTCCGCCGGGTCAGCGTGTCGATTCAGATCTGATGGCGGCGATTGTGGCTGCCGCGCAGGCGCTGCCGGAGGTGCGGATGTTGAGGGTCTCGGTCGCGCGCGGCCTGGAATTCACCGATGCGAGCGGTTATCCGGTGTACTTAGGCACCGGATACAACATGGCGGATCGGGCAGTGGTTTGGCGCGCGCTGCGCGAGGACCTGGCTTCGCGCGGAATCGAGCCGCTCTATATCGACGTGAGGTTCCCGCTGGCGCCGTACTACGGCCGCCCGTGACGAATCCTGAGCGGAGCGCAGCGTAGTCGAAGGAAGATTGCCTGCTGCTTGCGCCCCGCCCACAGGGTCGAGGACGTGACATGACAGCCCAACGCACCATCGTCGGAATCGACGTAGGCACCACGAAGATCTGCACGCTCGTCGGCGAAAGCGGCCCGGACAGCGCCCTGCGCATCGTCGGCGTGGGGCTGTCGCCCTCGCGTGGCATCAAGCGCGGCGTGGTCGTCAACGTCGGCGAGGCGACCGAAGCTATCGGCGCGTCTCTGGAGAAGGCAGAGCGCAGCAGCGGATACCAGATTGCGCGGGCGTTCGTCAGCCTGGCCGGGACGCACATCAACGCAGTGAACAGCCGAGGCGTGGTGGCCGTCGTCCACGGCGAGCGCGGCATTTCGCAAGAAGACGTCGACCGCGCCATCGAGGCGGCCCGCGCGATCGCCATCCCGGCCGATCGCGAAGTGCTGCACGTGATCCCGCGCGGCTTCACGGTCGATGGGCAGGACGGCGTGCGCGATCCGATCGGGATGACCGGTTTCCGATTGGAAGTCGAGGCGCACATTGTAACCGGCGCAACGTCGTCGGTTCACAACTTATTGAAGTGCATCGAGGGCGCGAACGTCGCGGTGGATGCGCTGGTGCTCAGCTCGATCGCTTCGGGCGAGGCGGTCCTCACCGAAACCGAGAAAGACATGGGCGTGGCGCTGGCCGACATCGGCGGCGGCACGACGGACATCGCGATCTTCATCGACGGCAGCGTCTGGCACACGACGATCCTCGGCGTCGGCGGCAGCCACATCACCAATGACGTAGCAGTGGGACTGCGCATTCCTGCGAACGCGGCCGAGAACGTCAAAGTCGCGCACGGGCACGCCCGGTACCAGACGATCGATCCGGTGGAGACGATCGAAGTAGAGGGCTTCGACGACAGCGGCGCGTCGCGCGTGGCGCAGCGCGACGTCGCCGAAATCATTGAAGCGCGGGCGGAAGAGATCTTCAGCCTCATCATGCAGGAAGTCAAGCGCTCCGGCTACGACGGGCTTTTGCCGGCAGGCCTGGTGCTCAGCGGCGGGACGGCGCAGTTGCGCGACCTGCGCGAGCTAGGCCGCCAGGTCATGAATATGCCGGTGCGCGTGGGCGGGCCACACGACCTGCTTGGCCTGGTCGATACCATTTCGACTCCGGCGTTTGCGACGAGCGTCGGTCTCTTGAAGTGGGGCGATCGCCAGAGCGATGCTCTGGCGCGCACGAGGCGCAGCGGCCCCAGCCTAGGCCGGCGACTGGGTAGGTTCCTCCGCTCGCTGCTGCCCGATCGAGGTGGAACATGACACGTGACACCTGACACCGTGACACCTGACACCTTGAAGGGAGGCGGCGATAGATGGACTCAATCACACAGCCGGATAATCAAGAACCAATACACGCTAAGCAAGAAATGAATCAGGAGGAGATGATCATGCAACCGCAAGTTCAACCGGAGTCGTATGCGCAGATTCGTGTGGTCGGTGTCGGCGGAGGCGGGACGAACGCCGTCAATCGGATGATCGCCGAAGGCCTGCAGGGTGTGGACTTCGTCGCCGTGAACACCGACGCGCAGGTGTTGATGCTGTCAAAAGCGCCGAAGCGAGTGCGCATTGGCGACAAGCTGACGCGCGGGCTGGGCGCGGGAGGCAACCCGGACATCGGCGAGAGGGCCGCCGAAGAGAGCGCGGACGACCTGTACGAAGTGCTCAGAGGCTCGGACATGGTATTCATCACGAGCGGCATGGGCGGCGGCACGGGCACGGGCGCCAGCCCGATCGTAGCCCGCATTGCGAAGGAAGTCGGCGCGCTGACGATCGGCGTGGTGACGCGCCCGTTCACATTCGAGGGCCACAAACGCTCGGCTTCAGCGGATCTGGGGATCAACAAACTGAAAGAACACGTCGATACGCTGATCGCCATTCCCAACGACCGTCTGCTGGAGATCGTCGACAAGAAAGCGTCGCTGCAGCAGGCGTTCAGCGTGGCCGACGACGTGCTGCGCCAGGGCATTCAGGGCATCAGCGAGCTCATCACGGTGCCGGGCCTGATCAACCTCGACTTCGCCGACGTGAAGGCGATCATGGTGGAGGGCGGCGTGGCCCTGATGGCCGTCGGCCAGGCGTCGGGCGAGGATCGCGCCGTGCATGCGGCTCAGCAGGCGATTACCAGCCGGCTGCTCGACATTACGATCGGCGGCGCACGAGGCATTCTGTTCAACGTCACCGGCGGCCCGAACCTGACCCTGTTCGAAGTCAACCAGGCGGCCGCCATCATCAAGGAGACCGCTCATCCCGACGTGAACCTGATCTTCGGCGCGGTGATCGACGAGAACATGGGCGACGCAGTGCGCGTCACCGTGATCGCCACGGGCTTCGATCAGACGACTTCCGTCCGGCGCCGCTCGATCGCCAGCGTGCAGCGCGAGGCGCTTCACAAGCCGGCGCCGGCGCCCGCACAGCCGATGGCCGAGCAAACCTTCGAATTCGCCGTGCGCGAGTTCGACCGGGATGATCTGGAGATTCCAGCGTTCCTGCGCAAGCGCAGCTGACCTCGCCCTCCTGCAGGCCCCCTCTCCTGAAGAATGCTCTCGCCATTGGGGGAGGGGGCCGTTTTCTCGTCCTTCACTCCGTGTTCCCTGTGGCACGGTTCGGTTTGGCGTCGTTCTACCCGGCGCAACACAATTAGAACACATGTTTTTTAAGGTTGGGCTCATTCGTCACAACTTAA
>Ga0209341_10006916_pt1 | contig 10088 bp, 12 predicted proteins | sample RifCSP13_2_FD_184020 | JGI IMG/M metagenome (GOLD analysis project Ga0209341, IMG submission 184020) | Soil microbial communities from Rifle, Colorado - Rifle CSP2_sed 13_2 (SPAdes) (version 2) | ecosystem: Environmental > Terrestrial > Deep subsurface > Rock core/Sediment | place: Rifle... | reverse complement strand
TTCCATTTCCAATATCTTTGGTAATTTTGTATTTTTCTCTATATACTACTGCTCTCTCACCCATCCAACTCTTAAAGACTGCCTCTATTGCAAGCTCCAGTTGTTTGTAAGGATCCGAAGGGAATGGTTTTTCAGTATGGTTTTCACAGATCTCTTTGTATTTTGATACAATCTTCTTGAGAGTTTCTGCATTAAGTTCACTATCGTGCTGAACAATGAATTCACGCTTGGTCTCTTCTAGTATGTCATCGAATTTTTTGTCATCTACACCAAAAACGACTTTGCCAAAAAGTTGGACGAATCTTCTGTATGAGTCCCATGCAAATCTCTCGTTGTTGCTTTTTTTTGCAAGCCCAATTACAGTCTGTTCATTTAAACCCAAATTCAGAATTGTGTCCATCATTCCAGGCATAGATAGGGCTGCACCGGATCTGACTGATACTAGGAGTGGGTTTTCTAAAGAACCAAACTTTTTACCAGTTCTTTTTTCTATCTTGACAATATTTTTTCTAACTTGTACCATAAGATTGTGTGGTAATTTTTTGTTATTTTGATAATACATGTCACAAACCTCGGTAGTGATTGTAAAACCTGGAGGCACTGGTAATCCGATTCTTGTCATCTCGCACAGTCCTGCGCCTTTTCCGCCTAGCAGTTTTTTGTTTTTACCGTCTCCTTCGTCAAAAAAATAAATCGGCTTCATATTACGCCATTTGTTATGATTTGGGTTATCAACCTTTCTGGTTTTCTGATATTGCACGGGCGAATTCTTCTACTACGTTTGCCCAGTTCTTTGCTTTTACTATGCCACTTGCTACTAGGATCCCTTTTGCACCTAACTGTATAGCTTTTGCAACATCTTCCCCTGAGACGATACCAGCTCCACAAAGAAGTTTTGTTGAATTTTTTGCTTGTTTGACGGCAGTCACTGATCTTGTGATGATCTCAGGTCTTTCTTTTGATACTGCTTTACCAGTTCCTATGATCTCAGGTGGTTCAATTGCTATGTAGTCTGGGTTTAATTTTACATATTTTCTTACTTCGCTAATGTCTTTAACACACACGACTGAGATCATTCCAAGTTTTTTTAGCCTAGATACAAGCTCACTTATCTGGTTTCCAGGAATTCTATGTTCGCTGTGATTTATCAAAGACCCCCTGACAAGAGATTTTTTTACAATCTCAGGAACCATAAAACCAGTAGTGCTCCCAATTTTTGCAATATCCAGATGTTGAGCCAAAACAGGTATGTTACATCTTGTTATTTCAGTGAGTAAATGTTGTGGAGGTGCAACCGCTATCTTGATTTTATATTTTTTTGAAACCTTTTCTACTATCTTTGCTAGATTGAGCGCTTTTGTACCTGCTATTTCTTCATAGTTTTTAAAATTGATAATAAACAAACCATGGATACTAGACTCATCTATGATATATTGATTATGAGCAAGATTTTATTTTTGTGCAGTTTCAGTTTGTTTTTCTACTGCTTTAGTTTTTGATTGATTTGATTTTTGTTTAGGCTTTACGCTCTTTGCTTTTTGTGTCTTGGGCTTGGCTATTTTTTGTTGAGGTTTTATAGATGGTTTCGGTTGATGAGGAGGTGTAGTCTGTTTTTGTTGTTGATGCGGTTGCGGCGGATGACTTGGTTTGTGTAGTTGATGTAGTTCTGGCGGGTGATTTGGTTTATGTTGTGGCTGGGATTTTTGTTGATTGTTTGTTATTGGTCGCATCTTACTCCACACTATATTCATTCTCGCTCTATATCCCTCTGCATATTCCAATTCACTTGGTACTAACGTTGCCGGGTGGAAGAATCCTTGACTTCTCATTGCAAATGCTCTTTTTGTTGCAAGATTTCTTACATAGTCCCAATCTGAGGTTGCAAATCCATCTACTGGTCCTACAAGTATGCCATCATGCATACTAAAAACAAGACTGCTAACTATTGGTATTGCAAAGTTGATACTTGCTGGTGAGTTTATCTTTACTGGCATTAGTGGCATGTGATGACTTCCTCTTGTGTTTCCTGCAACATAATGGGGGTTGCTAAATGCGCTTCCGACTTCTTCTGTTGCTGGGAAATCTTTCTGTGTTCTTATAATGCAAATTGGATCATCTTTTCCAACATATTTTCCTGCAATGTTGTGTAATCTGTCAGTTGATGCTGCAAGTATGGGTTGATTGTCTTTTGTATATACTGAAGAAACAACATATCTTCCAGGATACATTAAAGCAGCTTCAAGCGTGGGTTTGTCTTGCCATAGGTGAAGCTCTGCAATCTTGCCTTTTTCAACATCCATGACATTTATCTTGACCCCTTTTGCAAGATTTTGATTTACTATTAGACCTGTGTTACTTAGAGTATCTACAAACATTCTATAAAATGGATAGTTGAATGCGCCAGGTTCTGTCTTGTCTGCAGCATAAATTGTAAATGCTTCATTTGGTCTTTCCTCGAATTGCATCTCTGCAACGCCAGGACCCATTCCTTTAACGTTTCCTGAAAAAGAATCTTTGAGCAAGTCCTGACCTGCGCCATACAGTCCTTCATTTTTTGCAACTTTTGTAGCTGCTTCAAATGCATTCCATGCAAGCTGGTGAATTTCTTTATTGTCTATTCCTTTTGTGTGAGTCATAACAATGTGGATGTCATCCCCACAATAACCAATGTAAGTGTCAATTACGAGTCCCTTGCCATCTTTTCTAACGTGAGGTCTTACCGTGTTTCTGACTGCATTTAACAAACCATCACTTGGTTTGGTGTGACCACCGATTCCACCAACATCAGCTTTGATAACTGTAACAGTGATTTTCAATATTCCTAGTCATAAAATACTTTGATTTATAGTATGTGAAAAATAATCTAGGTCAATTAGCGGATCAGTAAAAAATTCAAAATTTATTGAAAAGAATACCAAAAAATCGAAATGGTAATAAAGCCCATGCTTGTGAGGATTCGTTATGAGCGCTAGCAAAAAGCCACACTTGAACATGATCGTTACAGGTCACATTGATAATGGCAAATCAACCACAATGGGTCATATGCTGATGGACCTTGGTCTAGTAGATGAAAGAACTATTGCATCACATGCAGCAGAATCTGAAAAGCATGGAAAAGGAGATACCTTCAAGTATGCTTGGGTTATGGACAACATCAAAGACGAAAGAGAGCGAGGTATTACAATAGATCTGGCGTTTCAGAAATTTGAGAGTGCAAAATACTTCTTTACATTAATTGACGCACCTGGACACAGGGACTTTATTAAAAACATGATTACTGGCGCTTCCGAGGCTGACTGTGCAGTGCTTGTCCTTTCCGCAAAAGAAGGCGAGACTGATACTGCAATAGCCCCAGGAGGCCAGGCAAGAGAACATGCCTTCCTTTTGAGAACCCTAGGTGTAGGCCAGATAATTGTTGCCATCAACAAGATGGATGACAGTAATTATTCTGAACAAGCATTCAAGGCAGCAAAAGACAAGGCTGAAAAACTAATCAAATCAGTAGGATACAAGATAGAAAATGTTCCAATAATTCCAATTTCTGGATGGAAAGGCGATAACCTTGTTAAAAAATCTGAAAACATGAAATGGTGGACTGGAAAGACAATGCTTGAAACATTTGATGATTTCAAACTACCAGAAAAACCAATTGGCAAACCATTAAGAATTCCAATTCAAGATGTCTATACCATCACTGGTGTAGGTACAGTTCCAGTAGGTCGTGTTGAAACAGGAACTGTAAAAGCGGGACAAAAAATTATTGTCATGCCAGCAGGAGTACCTGGAGAAATCAAAACAATTGAAACTCATCACACTCAAATGGAATCTGCTGAAGCTGGTGACAACATTGGGTTTAACCTTAGAGGTGTAGATAAAAAAGATATTAAAAGAGGAGATGTAATTGGAACACCGGACAATCCTCCAAACGTTGCAAAAGAATTCAGAGCCCAAATCATAGTAATTCATCATCCTACTGCACTTGCACCTGGTTATACACCAGTAATGCATGCACACACTGCACAGGTGGCAGCAACTATTGTAGCATTTGAAGCAAAGATAAACCCACAAACAGGTGCAGCAGAAGAAAAGGATCCAAAGTTTCTCAAAGCAGGTGATTCTGCAATTGTAAGAATTCGACCAATACCAATTGAAACCTTCCAAGACTTTCCAGAGTTAGGAAGATTTGCACTCAGAGACATGGGCGCAACAATTGCTGCAGGCGTTGTAAAAGATATTACTGAGAAATACACCGCTTAGTGGTTTGGATGACACAAACCGCCCGAATCAAGCTTACCAGCACAAGTCTGCCTAGGCTTGACGGAGTCTGTACTGAAATTAAAGGCATTGGAGAAAAAACTGGTGTCAAAGTGAAAGGTCCTACTCCGCTCCCAGTAAAAAGACTAAATGTCGTAACACGCAAATCTCCATGCGGTCAAGGTACCAACACATACGAAAAATGGGAGATGCGGATACACAGACGTGTTATAGATCTTAGTGCAGATGACAGGGCAATAAGACAACTCATGAGAATAAAGATTCCAAACGACGTTTACATTGAGCTTACCCTAAAATAATTCTGTTAGCCTTAAATTACAGACATTTTTGATTAAAGACATGACCGCTGAAGATTCTCAAGAAATTGGTGAAGAAGAAAAGTCACAAGCTCCAAGTTTTAGTGTAGTATATTCGTGCATGAGATGTGGAACTCCTGTTACACAAACTGAGCTAAGCAGGTTGCCTGAAATAAAATGCATTTGTGGATTCCGAGTCTTTAGCAAGCTAAGACCACCAGTAGTAAAATCTCTAAAAGCTGTCTAGATGTCTCTAGTGCCGCTGTAAGAATGATATCTTTGTAAATGCGTTCTCATCTGTTCCATGCTTGAAAAAAATTCATTACATTCTTTACAATCATAGAGCAAGTCTTTTCCGTGAATGACCTGTTCGTGTTGCATTAGTTCTTCTTGCTGTTTGAATTTTTTATCACACTTTTCACATTTGAATTTTTTAAAAAGATGCATTACTAATCATTTTTTGCTTTTTGTGTATCCCAGCAATTCCTGCAAATCTGTCCTGGAATAGACCACTGTTTCTTTGGATTGTACCTTATGATGCCAAGCTTTGCTCCACATATGACGCAAAAATTTTTTAATTTGTTGTGCTCTATTTCTTTTTTATCAAAACAAGGTTTACAAAAAAGACCTTTCATTTCCCACTGCCATCGAGGTTCCCACAGGTCTGGTACGTTTTTTTCCACTCCACAAATAACACACTTTTGTTTAATACTCAAATCGTAATGTTTTTGCATTTCGTTGATGTAACAATCAGAACATAAAGGACTTTCCACATTCCAATCTCTTTTTGGTTTGTGTTTGTGAGTGATGCGCTTTTTACATACAGTACAAAATGATGGCTTGCGATTTAGTATACCCACAGGTACAATTCGCATGTCTGTTAAAAAAACGTTAGTGGTTGATTTTTATAAAAATACTTCCGTTGTGGAACAATTTGATGCCTAAAATAATCTCACGATAATTGATATACGGTGAAAAGAAATCGGTGTGGTTTAATTCTGTTCCAGGACTTCTTCTATAAGCTGACTTGCATTAAGCATGCCTTTTCGTTTTGCAATCTCTTCTACCATTTTGTACTGATCCAAAGTAAAACAAACTGGCATTGAACGTTTTTCCATACTGTATTTTCAATATTTGATTTAATATCCTTTGTGGTAAGTTAAAATCACGACTTTTATTCTATTATAATTTATCTAACTCATGGCAAAGAGAAAACAAATCCTTGTGATAGGAAACAATGAAAACGGAATCAACCCTGCACTTGAAAAAATAGCATATGAAACAGGTAAAGAGGTGGCACGATCCGGTTCTGTGTTGGTGACTGGAGGCCTTGGTGGAGTCATGCGTGCTGCATGCAATGGCGCAAAGGATGCTAACGGCTTGACAGTTGGAATCATTCCTCAAAATGATCCGTCCTTTGCAAACGAGTATTGTGATATAGTAATACCTAGTGGATTGGGTTTGGCAAGAGACTTTCTTAATGCTCTTTCTGCAGACGGAGTTATAATAATAGGTGGAGGATCAGGTACTCTCTCAGAAACATGTGCTGCATATATGCATAAAAAACCAATTGTAGCAATAAAAAACACTGGCGGAATAGCTGAGATGTTTGCTGACAAGTATCTTGACCATAGACAAAATGTACTAATAGTTGGTGTAGATTCTCCACAAGATGCAGTCAAATATATTTTAGAAAAAATTAATTCTGCATAGAAACTAGCAAAGGGTCTGGTTCATAAAACTGGCCATATTTTTGTGCCTGTGCAGTTAATTCTTTTACAATATTTGTAACCCCGAATTCTTTTCCGGTCTCAAATACGGGTTTTTTCAAACCCATTCCAAGCTGTAGGGCTTTTTCGATCTCATTGATATCGCTTGCTTGATTTGTTACAAGCCATGCCGCGTTGTTTAATATATTGGCAACAAGTCGAATTGGATTAAAATTTTTTGCAAGATCTTCTGACAATGGGATTCTTTCATACTTGTCTCCAGAGTATTCGTAAAATCCTGAGCCTGATTTCTGACCAAGCTTTTTTTGGTTAAACAATTCTTCTATTTTTGGATGTGGATTTATTACCTTTTTGTCCCTTGAATGCATCTCAATTGTAGCTTTGTGGATCACATCAAGCCCAGTAAAATCTGCAAGCTCAAAAATTCCCATAGGAAAACCAAGTCTGAACTTTACTGCAGAATCAATCTCTGTCATTGATGCAGCATCTCTGGCCATGGCCCATGCTGCCTCATGCACAAGTGGAATGAATATGCGATTTACAATAAATCCTGCAACGTCTTTTTTACACAAAACTGGTTCTTTTGAAACTGATTTTACAAAATCGATTGTGGTCTGAACTAATTCAGGTGATGTCTTTTGGCCAGGTATTACTTCAACTAATTTCATTAACTGTGGTGGGTTGAAAAAATGAATTCCAATAAAACGTTCAGGTCTTGATGTAGTATTTGCTATTTCTGTTATAGGTAATGTACTTGTGTTTGATGCAAATACTGTTTTTTCATCTGCAACCTTATCAACCTCTGCGTAAACTTTTTTCTTTAATTCCATTATTTCTGGAACTGCCTCTATCATTAAATCACAGTTTTTTAGCGCATCAGCAAGATCAACTTTTGGGGTTATTCTTGCAAAAATCTTGTCAGCTTCCGGCTGTGAAAGTTTTTGTTTTGATACTAGTTTGTCAAGACTCCATTTTACCTTCTCCATTGCTTTATCTAAAAACTGCTGCTCGACATCTCTTAGTGTCACGTTGTATCCAGACATGGCTGAAACTTGAGCAATTCCATGACCCATTATCCCAGAGCCTAACACTGTGATGTTTTTGATATCCAACAAGGGTTATTGCGATTATCCCCTTTTAAATTATGATGAATCCTCGTTCAAGCAAATCTCTTTTACCAGATATCTTCTTAAAACAGAAAAAGGAAGGTAGGCTAGATTTTGGACGTTGAAAAATTCACTGACGATGTATATGCAATAGCACAAAGACTTTCAGAAGGAAAATCAGCTGAAGTCAAAGCAAGAATAAACTATGTTAGAGAAAAATTAATTGAACTATACCAAAAAAACTTGGTAAAAATTAATCACTCTGTTCTAGAGATAATCTGTGCATCCAACCTTATTTCCCAAGGATATTCAATAGATATTGAGAAACCCCTTTCTGATTCTCTTGTATGTGACGTGTTTGCAACAAAAGGAGATGGCACATTCATAATGGAAATCGAGACTGGATTTACTCCACCAGATCACGCATTGGATACTATTGATTACTATGTGGCAAGAATTGCAAGCAAGATTGCTAGATATAGCAAATATTGTTCAAAGTTTGGGCTTGCTACGCCAGTAGTTGGAATATTGCCTGTTCCAAAATTATTTCTAAAGTCACCAGGAGAGCGAACTGAAGACGAAATTAAAAAGATAAAAACATTATGCGATAGGTTTTACAAAAATCCACCAATAGACTATGACGATATACTAAATGCCAGATTACACTCGATCTATCTTATTAATATAGACAAAGGATTTGCAAAACAGCTTGATCCTTGCAGTTATCTTGAACTTACCGAAAAATTACAAGAAAAAAGTGAGCTTGATCTTTGATAATAGTTTTAGATGTGAACTTGGTTTAAACCCCGCACTCTGATGTGCTTTGTTCATTGCCGTCGTATAATGACAATAACGAGTCTATATCACAATTTGTTACATAAGACGGTACTTGAACAATGTTGTACATCAAATCATCTGGTGAATCTGCATGGGCAAGTCCTAGAGCGTGGCCAAACTCGTGTCTTGTAATTGATGAAATTTGCTCACCTGAAATATTATTGATGTCATAAATCGTAATGCTTGATCTTACTATCTTGTTGTCTTCTAATACATGCGTTGTATAACCAGAATAACCATCTAAATTCTCTGCATCTGTTATTGATATGGTAATGTCAGCATCCTTGTTATTGTCACTAGTCATCTCTATTGTTGGCAAGTGGGTCTTTGTCTTGAATTCTGATGCTGTTTTTAATGCTTCATTCCAACTAACGTATGTTGTGGTATCATCAAATTTTACTGTACCATAACCTGTTATTGCGGTTTTTACCCTCTCTATCTGATCTGCGGAAAGCGGGGTTTCTTTAATTATTGAGACTTGTAACGTTTTATCAGTTTGTTCTTTCCATGGGAAAAACGTGTTTATTGTTGTAAGTTCGCTTCCCTTTGCATTGGTTGGGAGGAATACAAGAAGGGTCATAATTGAAATGGCGATGATAGTTATTTTCAATTATGGAAATGAGGGTTAGAAAACAACAAATGCACAAGGACGTCATTTTGCTAACAGACACTTCCATATTTGGAAATGACAAAACAGGAACTATGATAGAAAAACTATGAATGAACAAAATCATGATCTGTATGTTTTGATATTTACATACAACTTAGAGTCTATTGAACCATAAACTTTGACAATTTAATCTTTCAAAAATAAAATATTTTTAAATTAAAAAACGTTATCAGAGGTACTTTTTCTATTTTTAATTCTTTTTTAACAATTACATACTGCATCAATAATAAAAAAATGTCATAAAAATAACATACAGAAAAATTCAATCTATTTTTTAAAAAATTCTCGATAGTAACTGGTTTCCAATTTTGGCAGAGGGGATTTTAATATCACATTTCCAATAATCGGAATATGCAAAAATTGAACGACATCAATCACAGAATGCTAAGTTTTGTTATTGCAGTAATTTTGATAACAAGTGTTACCGCTTCAAATATTCCACTGGCGGCAGCAGTTACTAGTTCCGCATTTTATGCAGGGACAGCTACCAATGTTACTGGTGCACCAAATCCAGGGTGGGATAACATTAATGATGCATTAAATGCTCCGGATTCTAATTGTGCGACCGCTAATAAAAACAACCGAATAATAAAATTAACAAACTTTGGATTTAATCTACCTGCAGGTTCTACCATTAATGGAATCCAAGTTGAAATAAAATATGCTGCTGCAGATAATAGCAATTCACAAGTTCAACTACTAAATTCATTGGCCAATCCTGTGGGAACTGAAAAAGACCTTCAACGAGAATCTAATAGCATCGATCTATGTGCTGAATCTACTTTTAGAATTCTTGGTGGCGCCAGTGACATGTGGGGAACAGCACTAACTGTTGATGATATAAACGATCCAGACTTTGGAGTGCAAGTACAATCACATTCTGGCTCAAACGATGAAAAAATAGACAGTGTAAGAATAACCATAGATTATTCAACCAATGATGGTGATGGTGACGGTGTAATAGATGATAACGACAACTGTCCTCTAGTTGCTAATCCAGGTCAAGAAGATGCTGATGGTGACGGAATTGGTGATGCATGTGAAGCAGATGGTGATGGTGACGGTGTAATAGATGATAACGACAACTGTCCTCTAGTTGCTAATCCAGGTCAAGAAGATGCTGATGGTGACGGAATTGGTGATGCATGTGAAGCAGATGGTGATGGTGACGGTG
>Ga0209341_10006914_pt1 | contig 10091 bp, 8 predicted proteins | sample RifCSP13_2_FD_184020 | JGI IMG/M metagenome (GOLD analysis project Ga0209341, IMG submission 184020) | Soil microbial communities from Rifle, Colorado - Rifle CSP2_sed 13_2 (SPAdes) (version 2) | ecosystem: Environmental > Terrestrial > Deep subsurface > Rock core/Sediment | place: Rifle... | reverse complement strand
CGCCGTCCGCGAAGGCGGACGCCACGAGCTTGCCCGCCCGAAACTCGAACTCGGCTCCCCTTACCGGCCGACCGAGCGACAGGGAGGGGCGGTCGGCCACAAGGCGGCCCTCGGCGGTCTTCTCGTCGGGCGCCACCCACAGCTGCCCGGCCGGCGCCTGCGACATGTTCTCGCCGTCCTCGAGGTCCTGCTCCGAAACGCTGCCGTCGTCGACCTGCGCCGCGCGGCCGCAGAGGGTGAGCGCCAGGTCCGTCCCATTCGGCGCCTTGATCCTCACGGCCTTGCCCCTCGCCATGATCTTCGAAAGCGCCCTCGCCTTCGGCCGGATTTGCGCCGGCCTCACGCAGGCGGCCTCGAGCACCATCTGCCGCCACGCATCCAAGTCGAGCCCGTACGCGGCCGCCCGCTCAGGGCTCGTCCACCCATAGAGGAGCCGCACCCCCCGGATCCTCGCGCGCTTCGCCCGCTTGTACCACTCGCTGTTCGACGGGTACGCCGCGGCCCACTTCGACCCCATGGCCCACGCCCTCGGCAGGTCCGCCGGCCCGGGGATGAAAAGGTACGCGTTGGCCTTCGAGAGCGCCGCCCACTCGTGCGACCCCGCCCCCGTGGCGCCCGGCCGCAGCGCCTCGAGGCTCCTGAAGAGCGCCTGCTCATCTTCCAGGATTACCATCGGGCGCGCCCCCATCGCGCGCGCCTGGAGGACGGCTTCGCGCGCAATCTCCAAGCCGTGCGGCCAGCTTTCGATTAGCAGGTTCTCCCCGCGCCGCAGGCGCACGCGCTCCCTCAGCGCGACCCGGACCACCTCTTCGATCAGTGCCGCGGCGCGCCCCATCCAAGAATCCCTCACCCTTACGGCCCTTGCCCGCTATAGAGCCATGGCCGAACCGACCTGTCGCGCGAAGCGCGACAGGCCACCACACCCTCCATCCAGAACCCTCGCCGGCGGCTTCGCGCCTTGCCCCACGTCGCGCCTTCCAACACGTTTATTTGACCTAAAGGCACCTTCCCCCCAAATCGGCAAACCCGGCGCCCCGAGAAAACGCCCTTTCCCTGCCGACGATGAAAACCCTGACTCGGACGGAGTGGAGCCGATGGCCTTCGTGATCGCGGAACCCTGCATCAGTGTCAAGTCCGGCGAATGTGTCGATGTCTGCCCGGTGGACTGCATCCACCCGACGCAGTCCGCCCCCGAGTTCGAGGGCATCGACCAGCTCTACATCAACCCCGCCGAGTGCATCGACTGCGGCGCCTGCGAGTCCGTGTGCCCCGTCACGGCGATTTTCCCCGCCGACTCGGTCCCCGAGCAGTGGAAGAGCTTCATCGAGAAGAACGCCGCCTACTTCAACAAGTAGGCGTCCCGGGGGGGCGCGCGTGAGCTCCCTGGCGCGGGGCGCCGAGACGCACGGGCCCGTTGTGCGGCTCCTTTCGTTCAAGGTGCCCGTCCGCACCCAGGGGGACTTCCTGGCGGAATTCGATTCGCTCGTCTCCGCGATGCGCCTTGCCCGAGGGTTCCTCGGGGAGGAGACCTTCATCGGCGGCCGAAACCCCCGGCATGTCGTCCTTCTGTCCGCGTGGTCATCGAAACGCCTCTGCGAAGGGTTCTTCGCCGCCGCCGAGGCGCCATCCACCCGAAAGCGGCTCGTGTTCCGGTACCTCGAAGAGGCCGAGTTCTTCCGTTCCCGCAAGGCCGCGGCCCTTGTGTTCCGCGCGGCAGGCGCCCGCGCCACCTAGCGCGGCCTGCGGCCGCGCCCCGCCGGCTATTTCGGCGCGAGCCTCACGAGCGCGTTGAGGAGCGACGGGTACTCCGGCATCCCCTCACTTGCAAGCGCCGCCTTCACGGTGGCAAGCGCCTCGCCCTCCCTAAACTTGTGGTAGAGGTACGTGGCTGTGAGCGAGGCCGGGTAGAGCGTGAGAGAGAGCTGCATAAGCGCAATCACCGTGTCGTAGAGCGTGAACCCCGCGACCCAGTAGATCAGGAGGAAGGTCGAGATCGCGCCGACCCCGATGACCGGCCCGAGCTGCACCAGGTACCACCGCGCAACGCTCTCGACCGACTGCTGCTTGCGGCTGAAGTAGCGGACGCCCGCGTCCTCGATGAGCCAGATCGGGGGCACGATCCAGGCGAGGGCGAAAGCGGACATGAGGGTGAGGAACGCGATCACTGTCGAGCGCAGCGCGAACACGCCGAGCGAGACTTGGGAGCCCATTTCGATCGGCAGCAGGAGCGTCGAGAAAATGACGCCGAGCGTGAGCGCGATCGAATAGACGTAAAACGCGCGCGAGGCGGCGCGGCCAAGGGTGAGCGGGAGCCGGACGTCGACGCGCAGGTGGTCGCCTCGCACGAGGTCGGGCTTCTCGAGCTTTTCGAGGGCGTCGAGGTCCTTGAACGCCCGCCTGTGGATCCGGATGAAGGCGAGCGCGGTATGGCTGTCGAGCGCGCGCCACCGCCAGAACCGCCACTGCCCGATCGAGAGCGGGAAGTAGAGCAGGACCGCCGGCAAAGGCTCGAGCGCGCGGGGGATCTCGAGGACGAACTGCACGAGCGTGAAGACCGCGAGGAAGGCCACGTTCACGTAGACGACCCGGCGGTACACGGGGTCCGTCGCGAACGCGAGGCCCGCGGCTCGCACGACTTCCTTGGGCTGCGCGAGCGGCGGCCCGCTCACGGTCTCTGCGCCCGCGCTCCCCAAGGCCTCCCCCTCGGGGGCCGTGGTCGTGGCACCCTATCTACTCTGCGCGTCCCCTCTCGGGGACAACGTTCTTGGCGGGCTCCGGCGCTCGGGCGCCCTCCTTCCCATGCCCGAAGAGGCCCCCGCGCTTTCCCCTACCCTTGGCGCGCCGCAGAAAGCCCGCGTGCTCGTCGTGGTTGCCGCAGGCGTCTTCATGGCGACCCTCGACGCCTCGATCGTGAACCTCGCGCTTCCGGGGATGGCCAAGGGGTTCTCCGTCGACCCCTCGGCCGTTTCGCCCGTCGTGAGCGCGTACCTCGTGGCCGTCGCCTCGTCCCTGATCCTCTTCGGCGCGCTCGGGGACCGCACCGGCAGGCGCCGGCTCTACCTTTCCGGGCTCCTCGTTTTCACCACGGGCTCCCTGCTCTGCGCGGGTGCATGGTCGCTCGAGGCGCTCGTCGCCTTCCGCGTCGTCCAGGGGCTTGGCGGCGCGATGATGTTCTCGCTCGGGCCCGCGATCCTCACGGAGGCCTTTCCGCCCGAAGAGCGCGGCAAGGCCCTCGGCTGGATCGCCTCGGCGGTCGCAGGCGGCCAGACTGCGGGCCCGGTCGTCGGCGGCCTCCTGCTCGGGGCCTTCGGGTGGCCTTCGATCTTCCTCATCAACCTGCCGATCGGGGCCGCCGCCTTCCTTGCGTCGAGCCGCTGGGTCCCTCGGGCCGAAGGCCCCTCGCGTTTCCGGCGCGCCGACGGCGCGCTCCACCCGTTCGACGCCCGAGGCGCCATCCTGCTCCCGGCCTCGCTCCTCGCGCTCCTTGCGCTCCTTGAGGTCGGCCCGGCCGGGGGCGGCCCCTTCCCCCTCACCCTCGGACTTGCCGCCGCCTTCGGCCTCGCCCTGTTCGCGCTCGTCCGCGTCGAGCGGCGCTCTGCGGCCCCGCTCCTCGACCTCGCGATCTTCCGCAACCGCGAGTTTGTCGCCGCAAATGCCTCCGCGGTTTTTTCGTTCGTCTCCATCGGCGCGGTCTCCTTCCTGCTCCCGTTCTACCTTACAGGGGTCCTTCGATTCGAAGCGTACAGGATGGGCCTTGCGCTCCTGCCCATCCCCCTTGCGATTGCCGTCATCGGGCCCCTTGCAGGCCGCCTTTCGGACCGGATCGGGGCCGGCCTCCCTTGCGCCGTCGGGCTCGCCCTCGCCACGCTCGCGGTGGCCACCCTCACGAATCTTGGCGCCGCCGCCAGCGACTTCGACCTCATCTGGCGGCTCGCGCTCTTCGGCGCCGGGATGGCGCTCTTCCAGTCGCCCAACAACTCGTCGGTCATGGGGGCCGTCGACCGCCCGCTCCTCGGCCTTGCCTCCGGGTTCCTCTCCACGATGCGCTCACTCGGCCTCGCGCTCGGCGTGGTCGCAGGGGCGGCCATGCTCTCGGCCTTCTACGCGGTGCAGACCGGCGGCATCCCGCTGCCGCCCGGTAACGTCGCGCCCGCCGCGCTGCCCTTCGTCGAAGCCCAGCGGCTGACCCTTTGGATCATCGCCGGGGTGACGGCCGCAGGCGTCGCCACGAGCCTCGTCCGCGGCCGCCCGAAGGCGCCGCGCGCGTCCCTCCGCGGGAAGTAGAGGCCCCTACTGCATCTTGCCGCGGTAGATGAGCCCGAGGATGTGCGCACTCTGGAAGTAGCGCTTGTCCGTCTCGCGCTGCGCGTGGCGCTTCCGGAATTCGTCGCTCTCGCCGCGCAGCCGGTCGAGCTCCGCGCGGATGTCCTCGCGCAGGTTCGCCTTGAGCGCCTCGATCGTCTGCTCCTCGATCTCATGCTCGAACTGGATCGCGTCGATCGAGTCGTCGACGAACTGCAGGAAGCCCTTGAGCGGCGGCATGTACTTGCTCCGGTACTCGTAGACGAGGTCGATCGTGAGGTCGTACCACTTCTCGGGCCGCTGTTTCCCGCGGCTTGCCCTCAGCCAATCGAGGAAAGCCTTGAGGTCATCGTCCACGTGCGCGCCCTCCTTCACCCCGGTTCCCCGAAGTGCCCGCCCAACCGCCGGTTCACCGGACAGGTCGCTAAATAAAGGTTGGCGGGCTCCGCGTGAAGACCTGGCAGGCCGCTCGCACATTCTGCTCGGAATTGCCGCGGGCCTTGACCGACTCCCTACGATCCGCTCGCGCGCGCGTACGCGCGCGCGTGCGCATGCGCGCGCGCATGTGCGCGCGCCTTTCGCACCCCCAGACAGCCGTCCCGGCCGCAGCGCCCTCGCGGCAAATCTCCAAATAGGGCTTACCGTTTGGGCGGCCCGGGGCCCGCCCTCTGCACACGCTCATCGTCGCGGAGAAGGACATCGCGGCCAAGCGCATCGCCCAGATCCTCTCCGGGGGGCGGTCGAAGCGGCAGATCGTCTCCTCGACCTCCACGTACGACTGGACCCACGCGGCCGAGCGCTTCACCGTCATCGGGCTCTCGGGCCACGTCGTCGAGCTCGACTACCCGAAGAAATTCAAGCGCTGGTTCTCGATTGCGCCCTCCAAGCTCGTCGACGTCGAGCCCGAGAAGCGGCCGGAGTCGAGGGGCAAGGCGCAGGCCATCGTCGCCGCGCTTCGCAAGCTCGCCAAGACCGCGAACCGCGTCCTCATCGCCACGGACTACGACCGGGAGGGCGAGCTCATCGGCGTCGAGGCCCTCGACATCCTCAAGGCGACCAACAAGAAGCTGAACTTCAAGCGCGCGCAGTTCTCGGCCCTGACGCCCAAGGAAGTCAAGACGGCCTTTGAGACGCCGACCGCCATCGACTACAAACTCGCGAAGTCCGGCGAGTCGCGCCAGGCGGTCGACCTCGCCTGGGGTGTGGTCCTCACCCGCTACCTCTCCATGACCTCGGGCCAAGTCGGCCAGGACTTCCTCTCGGTGGGGCGCGTCCAGTCGCCCACCCTCGCGATCATCGTCGACCGCGAGCGGCAGATCGACGCGTTCCGCCCGAAGCCCTACTGGGTCGTCACGGCCGAGCTCGAGGGCGAGGGCCGGTTCGACGCCGAGCACGCGCACGGCCGCTTCTTCGTCGAGGCCGAGGCTGAGAAGGCGCACAGGGCCGCATCGGCGGCGCAGTCGGGGACGGTCACGAGCGTCGTTGCCAAGACCCGGACGGACAAGCCCGTCCCGCCCTTCAACACGACTTCGTTCCTCCAAGCCGCCGGGCGCATCGGCATCTCGGCAAACGCCGCGATGAACCTCGCCGAGTCCCTCTACATGCGCGGGTTCATCTCGTACCCGCGGACGGACAACACGGTCTACCCGCCCTCGCTTGGGATCGGCGAGATCCTCGACAACCTCAAGAGGAGCGAGTTCAAGCCGCTCATCCTCGAGATCGAGGAGCAGGAGCAAATTGTCCCCGTGAAGGGCCCCAAGACCGCGACGGACCACCCGCCGGTCCACCCGGTCGAGGCGGCCGACCGCGCGGCCCTCAAGCCCGACGAGTGGAAGGTCTACGAGCTCGTCGTGCGCCGGTTCCTCGCGACCCTGGCCCCGGAAGCGAAGACCGAAACGCTCACGGTGAAGGTCGACGTCGGGGCCGAGCCCTTCCAGGCCAAGGGCACGCGCGTGGTCGAGGCTGGGTGGCGCCACTTCTACCCGTACCTCGAGATCAAGGAGACGATCCTGCCCAAGATGCAGGTCGGCGAGGAGCTCAAGGTCAACAAGGTCGAGAAGGCGAAGAAGGAGACGCTCCCGCCCCCGCGGTGGTCGCAAGGGTCGCTCATCACGGAGATGGAGCGGCTCGGCCTCGGCACGAAGGCCACGCGCCACACGATCGTCCAGAAGCTCTACGACCGCTCGTACATCATCTCGAACCCCGCGGTCCCCACGGAGGTCGGCAAGATCGTCATCGACGCGCTCGAGCGCCACGCCGCGATCATCACGCGCCCCGAGATGACTGCGCAGCTCGAGAAGGACATGGAGCTCATCGCGACCGGCGAGAAGTCTTTCGAGGAGGTGACCGAGGAGTCCAAGCAGATGCTCCGCCAAGTCATGGAGATCCTCGACTCGAAGAAGAAGGAGATCGGCGACGAGATCAAGGTCGCGATCCGCAAGCACAACACGATCGGCAAGTGCCCGCGCGACCAAGGCGACATCATCGTGAAGAGCTCGCGGGCCGGCAAGCGGTTCGCGGGGTGCATCAACTACCCGGAGTGCGAGCAGTCCTATCCCCTCCCGCAGTACGGGCGCCTCGAGGCGATGGGCGTCGTGTGCCCGCGCTGCCCCTCGCCGATGGTCCGCGTCTACTCGAAGGGCCGAAGGCCCTGGGAGGTGTGCGTGAACCTCCAGTGCCCGACGAGGCTCGAGAGGCTCGCGGCGCAGGAGAAGGAGAAGGCGGAGGCCACAGAACGGGGCAAGCAGCTCGCGGCCGTCGCGGTCGCGCGGGGCGACCTCCCGGCCGAGGCCCTTTCGGGCCCGAAAGTCCCCTCGACCGAGGGCGGCGAGGAGGCCGGTGCCGGGGCGCCCCCTTCGAAGAGGGCGCCGGGGAAGCGCTCGCGCGCGCCCGTCAAGGCGCCGCGCAAAGTGAAGGCGGTCGCCGAAGCCATGGCAAACCCGCCGCCGAGGCGCCGCGCCGGCCGCCAAGCGGCGCCGGAAGCGGCGACCGAGAAATAGGCGCAGGGGCTCAGGCCGGCAGCGCCTCGATGTCCCGCTCTGCGGCGAGCAGGCCCTCGAAGGCGGCCTCGAGCGCCGCACCCGCCGCCTGGACCTTGTCGGCCCACCTCTCGTACTCGCCGAGGGGAATTCCGTTCGTCTCCGTGAGGTCGTAGGTGAACGCGTACCTCGGCAGGTCGGCCGGCTCGGCCGCCTCGAGGAGCGCCCTCCACTCGGCGCGAGTGAGGTTTGCCCTGAGGCCCCCCTCGAAAAGCAGGGCGACCTGCGCGTCGCCGCGGTAGTGGACCTCCTTCCCCGGCTCGAAGTGGTAGGCGTACCCTTCCGAGCGGCGCCCCTCGTCGGCGAGAAAGGCCGACGAGGCAAGGTCGTCGAGCTGCTCAGCAAGGGCGGCGGCGGCAAAGTGCAGCCTTGATGCAGCCCCTGCAAGGCGCGCGGCCGCTTCCGCGCGCGCGGTCCAAGCCCTGCTGCCTTGGAACGCGTCTTGCGCGTCCTCAGAATCGGCGGCCATCAGCGAATCAAGCCAGTCCTTCGAACCCGACGCGGAGGAACTTCGAGCCGCCGCATCGAGGCGCGCACGGTCCATGGAATTTGACGAGGCGGCCGCGCCAAAAGATGCATTCAAGGTCTCAGCGACCGTCGAGCGGATGCCCGGGAGCGCGCCGTAGGGTATCGTCCCCCAGATTGCCGAGGCCACCTGCTCCTTGTTGGCGACGAGCAAGGCCGCCAGGACGAAGAGGCTCGCGGCAATTCCGACGGGTCCGCCCGCCACGGCGGTCGCGCCGGCAAGCTGGAGGATGTCTACCGCGACGACCACGGCGGCGCCGACGAGGTTCGGCAGGTGCATCAGGTCGCCCACACTCGCCGGGTGGACAAGCTCTTCCCAGACGGCGCCAAGGTCGCCGCCGTGCTTGTGGTAGAGCATCGCGAGGTCGATGATGAGCGCCGCGGCGCCGACGGCGATCGTCAACCGGCCAAGCGTCGACTTCACGGCGGCAAGCGCCTCCTTGCCCGCCAGCGTGTAGACGCCTCGCGCGACGGCGACCGAGATCCCCACGAAGTCCGTCGCCGTCGAGGCGATGAGGAGCCCGAGGGTTTTCCCATCGGCCGGCGCGCTTCCATTGAGCGCCCGGGTGATCTTGACGGCGTCGTTTGCAAGCGTGAGGGCTCCGGCGAGGGCCGTCGAGACGAGCAGAAGGCGGTCGAAACCGAACTGGAGTTTTCCGATGGCACGCGTGGGCGTGAGGAACGTGACCTCGACGAGGCCCTTGTCGACGGCGACCTTCGCCAGCGTGAACGAGGCCGCTGTGACCGCGACGGCCGCCTTCACGTCGGGCTTGAACGTGAGTTCCGCGGCCGAGGCGGCGAGGGCGCCGATCGGCAGGCTCGCGTTGTGCAGCTCCTTGTAGGAGGCGTCGGCGGCCTTGAGAGTCAAAGCCGTGACCTTGAGGAAGAGCTGGGCGTCGCGCGCGCGGGCCTGCCTCGGCCCCGAGCTTTCGCGCGCCCAGTCGAGCGCCTCGAGCCGCAGCAAGACGGCCTCGGCAAACGCCGCCGCCTCGAGCGCCGTGCGGGTGTCCGTCGGCCGCTTGAGCCCCACGATGTCGCCGGCCTCGTCGAGGACGGCGAACCCCGCGCGCTCGTGAACGGCCTCGCCACGCGCAAGCGCGTCGAGGAGGAACGCGCTGGAGATGGTTGGGGCCATCGCCACGTGGATGGGGGCCGAAGCTCCGGCATCGGTCGCCTCGGCCTGGCCCATGTATTCGATTGCGTTCGCCTCGAGGGAAACTTTGACCGTGTGGCGCCCGGCGGGAAAGGCGGGCAATTCGACACGGCCGCCCGCGACCCTGCCGCTCGAGGCATCGGCCCCGTCGACTGTCACGAGCGCGCGCGAGCCGTCGAGGTCCGAAGGCGACTCGAGGAGGATCGTGGCCGGGCGGAGGCGCATCACCGGCGGCGCCCAGGCCTTCATGAATTCCGTGATGTTCTCCAAGGGCGGCAGGCGGACGGCCGATTCTCTCACCAGGACGTCGAGCACGACGGCCCGGCTGCTCGCGTTGAGGGCAAACTTCCCCGTCTCGTTCGGCTCGAAGCCCGCAAGAATGAGGGAGGGCGCAAACCGGCTCGCGCGCCCGAGGGTCGAAAGGTCCAGGAGGGCGGCCTCAAACGCGGCCTTCCCCACGAGCGATTCGCGGTTTGCCCATGGCGTGTAGGCCTGCGCGGTGAAGCGGACAGGCACCTCGAGGGGCCCCACAACCGCACGGCCACGCGGCGATTCGACCTGCAGGTCAACCGCGAAGGAGCCGGCCACCCCGAGCGTTAGGCCGCCCCAAGGGTCGTCGGAAAGCTCTTGGCCGTCGAAGTACGTCCAATCGGTCCTCACGGAGACGTTTGCCGTGTCGAGTCGGACGACTGCAAGCTGCGCTGCGCCGCCGTCGATGTCAAAGGTACCTGTGAAGCCGTCAAGCGCGAACGCTTCTGGGCCCTGCGCCCATCCGCCGAAGAACGACGAAGCGCGGAAGGACCCTGGGGTGGCCTGAAGGCCCTTGAGCGCCCTGTCGAACGACGCGTTGCCCGACGAGCCGAGGGTGAGCGCGAGTTCCGACTCGATGGCGAAGCGGACAATTTGGGAGGCGTCTCCATTACCGAGGGCGCGGCCCGGGACATTCTCGAGGGCGCGTTGCGCAGCCTGTCCGGCGAGCCGCTCCATGCGACCGCCGGGACTCGATTCGAGGACAACTCGAGCGGCAAGGGCGATGGGAAGGAGTAGCGGCACGGGGTGCCGCGCCGCGAACG
>Ga0209341_10006911_pt1 | contig 10091 bp, 9 predicted proteins | sample RifCSP13_2_FD_184020 | JGI IMG/M metagenome (GOLD analysis project Ga0209341, IMG submission 184020) | Soil microbial communities from Rifle, Colorado - Rifle CSP2_sed 13_2 (SPAdes) (version 2) | ecosystem: Environmental > Terrestrial > Deep subsurface > Rock core/Sediment | place: Rifle... | reverse complement strand
TTGGTCCGAAGACTCTCTGATTTTGTAACCCTACTCCGGCCAAGACCAAATGGTGACTTTTATCTTTCAAACCGGCATAGGATTTCAAGGCATTTTCTAAATTCTTGTGTTTTCGCATGGAACCGGAGTACAAGATGTATTTATCAGGTAATTTATATTTGTTTCTGAAATTTTCCAAAAGATTTCGCTCTTTTATCGGTTTAAAAATTTCATCCACGCCGTAATAAATAACTTCAATTTTTCCCTGGTTAGTTTTAAAAATTTCCATTATATCATTTTTGGTATTTTCGGAACCGGCTAAGATTTTATCTGATTTTTTTACCGCCTGACCAATCATAAATTTAGCGTAAATATAAGCTTTTTTACCGGATAAATTCTGGGGAAATTTTAAATGAATCAAATCATGAATGGAAACCACCTTTTTACATTTTAAAAAATAAGGCAGAGTATAGTGGGGTTCGTGAAAAAGCTGTATGTCATTTTTTTTGGCTTGGTGGCTTAAGCTGAAATGCTCTCGGATAGAATATTTGGGGGAGTTGTTTATTAATTTCATCACCTGTTCTTTGGGATAACTATAATTTTCAATATCCCGGTGATTGAAAAAAAGAAAATACTGATTTTGTTTATCCATTTCCAATAGATATTTCACCAAATTCTGAATATATGTTCCTATACCGAAATCATTGATTTTTCTGACATCTATGCCTATTTTCATTTTTCAAGCTGGTGGTACTAACTCCAAATTAAGCCGAAAATATCTTTATACCATTCTTTTTTTTCTTTGTTAGAAAAAATGCAACCTAGACCGAATCTAAAACTTAGATAAAGCTTTAAAATTAAGTTCGAAAACCGGCTATTGTGCAATCTATAATAATATAATTGACTTCTGCGGTAATGGTATTCGGTTTTTAGGTTTTGGGATTTAGTGCTGCTCCCGACCACATGCATAACTTGGGCTTCCGGAAAGTAGATAATTTTCCCTTTAGCTTTCATACGGTGACACAAGTCGGTGTCCTCAAAATATAAAAAAAAGTTTTCATCAAATTTTCCCGCCTCTTGCAAAACCTTTTTTCTGGTCAACATACAGGCGCCAGAAACCCAGTCAACTTCTTTGGCTTCAGCTGAGGTGTTCTCTAAAAATGTTAACACTAATGAACGTCTTTGATTAACACTTCTCTGATATATTTTGGTAAAGAATTCGCTCCCTAGATTGGGAAATTTGGCATAAGAGAGCTGAAAGGTAGAATCTGAATATAACAATTTGGGTCCCAGGGCTGCAACTGATGAACTACTCTTTAGATATTCCAACATTTTTATAACCGAATTATCAATTATCACAGTATCAGGATTCAGAATTTGTTTTCTCAATTAAACGATTGTTGCCCTCGGCGAAACCTAAATTTTTTTGAGACCTGAACAGTTGAACGTCGGGGAATTCAGTTTGAATAATTCTTACAGTCTCATCCGTGGAGACATTATCCCAGACCAGTACTTCATAGTCTAGTTTTTGACAGGTGTTCTGAATAGAATTTAAACAATCGCGTATAGTGGCCCGAGAATTCCAGGTCACTATTAAAATTGACAGCTCACTCATAGCTCAAATTCTCAAAAAAGAAAACCTCTCCACCCACAGTTTTCTCTCCTCTTTGGAAAAACAAAGGTTCCAAGCCAAAAACATGAAGATTAAACCGGACAAGGCCACTTCCAAGATAAACTCCAAAAGATTTTGAGCCGGAAGAAATTTTGAAATTAGTCCGAGCAAGATGACAAAAGGTAAAGCGGCCCATAATGGAGGAAGAAAACTTTGTTTCAAATAATCTTTGAAGGAGATTTCAGCCGCCTGCTTTATATAAATGGCAGAAAAGATAGAGTAATTGAGAAAACGTGGTATTGCTACACCTAAAGCGGCTCCGATTATGCCATATTTTTTAATCAAAATCAAAGACAAAATTAGATTCAATATCGCTTCTGAAACTGCCACCACAGCCAGAAATTTATGTTTGGTTTGACCTAAAAGAACCTCTTCGGTCACAAACTGACTCATAGAATAAATCTGGGGAATCAGCAAAATTAACAAAACCGGATAACATTTTTCAGCATAAACCGGTCCCAGCCATAAAGCGAAGAACTGTTTCCCCAAAAAAATCAAACTCAAACTGATAGGTAAAATAATCAAAAGAGAATACTTAGTCCCCAATATCAAAACCCTTTTCAAGGTCTGGAAATCACCCTTAGACTCCAAGCCGGAAGCAATAGGGTTGATGACAAAGCTTACTCCATTGACAGCCCGGCGGGTATATTCCACCAAAATAGTTGCCATAGCAAAATAGGTTACCGAAGCTGCCGAGGATAAAATTCCAATCAGAACATTGGGGGAGTAATAAATCACTTGATAAGCTATCACTAATAAAAAACTAAAAAACCCGTGTTGAAAAATGAGCTTCAGAGCATTTCGGGTAGCAGATTTAAATGAGATTTTCAAATTCGGCTCCAGTCTGAAAACTGAAGCGAAAGTCAAAAGATAGGCTACCAGACTGGCGAAAAGCTGGATTCCTCCTAAAACAATCAGATTGGCTTTGAAATTAAAAATAATCACAATTAAAATTGCCTTTAGAGAGATATTGACTAAAGAGAAAATGTTGTTCAAATGAAATCTTTCCATCCCCAGCAGAATTCCGCTGAAAACTCCGGCCGGAAAGCCCAAAGCCAAATTGATACCGACCAGCAGAACTACCCAGCTGGCTTGATTTTGAAAATCGGTTGGAATTTTGAATATAGAGGTAAATACAAGAGATAAAATTATACTTAAAATTAGGGTCAAGCCTCCAATGGCTGTAAAAGTAGCCAGAGAAGTATTTACCACCTGGTTCAAATTCTGGTAATCAGACACGGCTTTGGATTTGGAAACATAACGGATTACCGAGGAACGAATCCCCAGATCTAAAAGACCCAGATAGCCGGTAAAGGCGTTAGTCAAAACCCACACCCCGAAGCCGGCATCTCCCAGATGTTTTAATACAAAGGGAATCAAAGCCAAATTTATCAAGCCATTGATGATGAAGGCGCCCCAGTTGGAAAAAACATTTTTGATAATCTGGGATTTGGAGAGCATCTAGAAAAGTTAGCCCTATTTTTTCTTGGAAAAAAGATTTTTTTCAATCAGGTCACACAGAATGTGACCCAACATGATATGAACTTCTTGAATTCTGGGAGTGTTTTTTGATGGGACTACTATTGAATAATCAGCGTATTTGATTAAATTCCCTCCGTGGTTACCCAAAAATCCGATTATTTTTAATCCCTTTTTTTGGGCCATTTTAGCGGCTTCAATTAAATTTTTAGACTTGCCGCTGGTCGAAAATACAAATAAAAAATCCCCTTTTTGTCCCAGGGCCTCAAGCTGGCGTGAAAAAATCTGCTCGAAGCCAAAATCGTTGGCACAAGCGGTCAAAGTGGAGACATTGGTATTTAAGGCAATGGCTGGAAGTGCTCTTCTTTTAGAATCTGGTGAGAGCCGTACTATTAGTTCGGCTGTCAGATGAATGGCATCCGCAGCTGAACCTCCGTTACCACAAAAAAAAATCTTTTTATTGTGCTTCAAACCGGAGCTTAAAATTTGAGCCAGCCGGACAATTTCAGAAGCAAATTTTTCCTTAACTCTTTGCTTTAAAGCAATACTTTCCTGAATCTGTTTTTCTACTAAAATCTCTTGGCTCAATTTATTTGGTCTTGAAGTGAATGGCGTCAGACATCTCTTTTAGTTTAGAAGGGTCAGAATTAGTTTCCAGGGCATTCCCTAAAACCAAAAAATTAGCCCCGTTTTTTACTTTATTTTGTGCCACTTGGGGATCTTTTATTCCACCTCCCACAATCAGAGGCAAAGCGATATATTCTCTCACTTCACTTAATACATCATCCGGAATAGGAGTTTCTGCACCTGAGCCGGCTTCCAGATAAATCATCTTCATCCCCAGATACTGGGCAGCCAGGGCATGGGTTTTGGCAATATCCGGTTTATCAAAAGGAATTGGTTTGGTGTCACTCATGAACAGCACGGAAGTCATTTTACCGGAATCAAAAATCATATATCCAGTAGGAATAGCTTCTAAATTAAACTCTTTGATAGCTGAAGCGGCTTTGACATGCTCTCCGATTAAAAAATTGGGATTTCGGCCGCTGACCAAAGATAAAAATAAAATGGCATCGGCCCAGCGGGAGACCTGATAAGCGTTTCCCGGAAAAATAATAACCGGAATATTCACCGAGCTTTTGATTTCTTTGATAATCCCATCCAGCCCTGTATTTAACAGCAGACTGGACCCGATTAGAATTCCGTCTACTCCGCTTTCTTCAAAGAGAGAAAGTTTCTCCCTTAATTTTTTTGGCTCAATTTTATCCGGGTCCAAAAGAACCAAAAATCCGGCCCCTCTGGTCTTCGAAATTTCCAAAAGTTTCTGATAAATACTCATTTAGGTTTTTAAATATTTCTCCAATATAACAGGTAAACTTTCTAAAACCTTATCGATTTTAGCGGGATCTTTTAGGCCGCCTGTGGCTAAAGTAGGCTTCCCTCCACCGGAACCCCCGGCCAGGGCGGCCAGTTCTTTTAAAATTTGGTCTGCCCTTAAATTTTTATCCTTAACTGCTGCGTTGGAAGAAAAAGCCAATATAGTAAAACTGCCGTTTATTTGGGCTACCAAAGTCCCGACAAAGTAAGATTTTTCAAATTCAGGAATTTTTCGGAATGAATCTGTCAAATTCAAAAGTTGTTCTTTGCTTTCAATTTGTCCCAAATTTACCCCAATATATTTTACCCCTTTTATTTCTTTGGCATCCTGAAAAAGTTTCTCTGCCAGACCGCTGGCTTGATCCCCTTCCAGTTCTTTCAATCTGTTCTCAATTCTTCGCTTTTCTTCCAAGAGACTTTCTAAGCGATTTAGATATTTATCCAAGTCAGTTTTTAAAAGGTTAGCACCCTGAAGCAATTTATTCCTTTCCTCTTGCATCAGCTGATAGGCCTTTTCACCAGTTATGGCTTCAATTCTTCTGACTCCGGAGGCAATTCCGGTTTCTGAAACAACCCTAAAGATTCCGATTTCGCCGGTGGTTTTGGTGTGAGTTCCCCCGCATAATTCTAGGGAATAATCTCCGATTTTTATCACCCGGACTTTATCTCCATATTTCTCGCCAAAAAGAGCCATGGCTCCCATTGCCAGAGCTTCTTTCAAAGGGACATCAAAAATGGATATGACTTCCATATTTTCCCAGATTCTTTGATTGATGTCAAATTCCAATTTGCTCAATTCCTCATCGGTCAGTTCCTTAAAGTGAGAGAAATCAAACCGCAACCGGTCCGGTGCCACCAAAGAGCCGGCTTGATGGACATGCTCCCCCAGAAGTTCCCGCAAAGCTTTATGCAGAAGATGAGTGGCAGTGTGATTTTTCATAATCGCTTTTCTTCTTCCTTTGTCCACTTTGGCTGAAACTTCCAGTCCTTTTATTTTTTTATCTATTTTGGAATTGTTGGATTCGATCAAGTGCAAAATAATCTCATTTTCTTTCTGAGTATCCAGGACTTGCAAATTCAATTTTTCCTGAGCGATTTTTCCGGTGTCACCCACCTGGCCACCTGATTCAGCATAAAAGGGGGTTTTTTGTAAAATCAAAAATTTTTTGCCCGAAGGGGATTCCCAGATCTCCTCAACCGTGGTATCTGTCTCCAGATTATCATACCCCACGAATTCCATTTTTTTTACTTTAGAATCCAGACCTGACATCTTAGGGAGAGTATCAAATTTTGAAGCTTTCTGTGAGCGTTCTCTTTGAGCCTGCAGCTCTTTTTCAAAACCGGATAAGTCAATCTCTAAATTTTTTTCTTTGGCCATCACTTGAGTCAAATCCGGAGGAAAACCATAGGTGTCATAAAGTTTGAAAACTTCCTCTCCGGGCATTACCTTTTTACCCTGCTTAATGACCCGATGGGCAACTTTTTCAAACAGCTCCAGCCCTTTATCCAAAGTTTTTTCAAAACTTTCTTCCTCGGCTTTTATGACCAAGTCCACCTGGCTTTTCTTGGCTTTAATTTCAGGATACTGCTTTCCTAAAATCTCTACCACTACATCCGTCAGCTGATACAAAAACGGACTAGATAAATCAAGCAGTTTTCCATGCCGGGCCGCTCTTCTTAAAATTCTGCGCACCACATAGCCACGTCCTTCATTGGAAGGGATGACTCCGTCGGCAATACAAAAAGTCAAAGCCCGGATATGGTCAGCTATAACCCTGAAAGAAACTCCGCTTTCGCCAGAGGAGTATTTCTTTTTAGATAGCTTTTCAATTTTGGAAATTATGGGTAAAAATAAATCGGTCTCATAGTTAGAATCCGCATTCTGCAAAACCGCACAGACTCTCTCAAGACCCATACCGGTATCTACGCTGGGTGCAGGTAAGGGCTCCATTTTTCCAGCTTCGTTTTTGTTGAACTGCATAAAGACCAGATTCCACAGCTCAATAAACCGGTCACAATCGCAACCCACGCCACAAGTTTTTTTAGCGCAGGCAAATTTTTCTCCCCGGTCAAAAATCAGCTCTGAACAGGGACCGCAGGGACCGGTTTCCCCCATAGACCAGAAATTATCCTTTTCCCCGAAGCGAAAGATTTTATCCTTTAAACTCGGATCGACTTTCTTCCAAATCCGATAGCTTTCCTCATCTTTTTCATATATTGTGATGTAGAGTCTGTCCGGGGGCAGTCCCAGTCCATTTTTAGCTGAAGTAAAAAACTCCCAGGCGTAAGCGATGGCTTCCTTTTTAAAATAATCTCCAAAAGAAAAGTTACCCAGCATCTCAAAGAAAGTATGATGTCTGGCGGTCAGTCCCACATTTTCCAGATCATTATGCTTACCCCCGGCCCGCATACATTTTTGAGCCGAAACCGCCCGTTTGTAATCTCTTTTTTCCAGTCCCAGAAAAACTTTCTTGAACTGATTCATGCCGGCATTGGTGAAAAGCAAGCTGGGGTCGTCCTGTGGCACCAATGAGGAAGAGGGAACCAGCTGGTGTCCCCGGGATTGAAAATATTTTAAAAATGTTTCTCTGGTTTCAGAACTTTTCACGATTCATCTGCTTCTTTTAAGCGCATAACTTTATTGACTATGTAGTAGGAAAAACCCCGCCTTAACAAAAAATCAGATAGTTTTTTCTGAACTTTTCTATCCTCTAAGTTTTGGAAAAGCCTTTTTCTTTTTTCCAATAATTTGGCGGCCAGCTCGACTTCTTTTTCATCCTCAAAACTCTTCTTAATTACGTCCTCAATTAGCTCTTTTTTAATTCCTTTACGGAAGAGTTCCTGTTTTAAGAGAAACTTCCCCATAGGTTTATTATTCAATCTACTAGAAGCCCAGCTTTCCGCGAATTTTTCATCATTTATCAAATCTACTTTTTTTAAATCCGAAACGACCTCAAAAATAATTTTTTCGGTAAATCCCTTCTGGCGCAATTTTTGCTTGAGTTCCCTTTCGCTTCTGGGCCTTAATTCCAATAATTTTAGGGCTTTTTCTTTGGCCAGGGATTTGTCGGAACTGGCTTGGGTTACTTTTTTCAATACGGCTATACTCGTAGATTTTAAATTGAGGTTCGTCAGCAATACAACTGAATCTAAGACTTAATTATTTTCTGGTTCTGACTATTTCTTTGGTATCTTTAGCTTCCTTAGGTGCTTCCACCTTCAAAAGCCCCAGCTTTTCCCTGACTTCTTTCTCAATTTTAGCAGTCATATCCGGATTATCTTTCAAAAACTGTTTGACATTATCCCGCCCCTGTCCCAATCTTTCGTTTTGATAGGAAAACCAGGTCCCGGATTTCTCCAAAATTTTCAACTCAGTGGCTAAATCCACCAGTTCCCCTTCTTTGGAAATTCCCAGTCCATAAATGATGTCAAATTCAGCTTCCCGGAAAGGAGGAGCCACTTTATTTTTTACCACTCTGACCTTAGTCCGAGAACCAACTACTCCTTCTCCTTCTTTAATCGAAGCAATTCTTCTGATATCCATTCTGACCGAGGAGTAAAATTTCAGAGCATTCCCTCCGGTGGTGGTTTCGGGGTTGCCGAACATTATCCCGATTTTCATACGAATTTGATTGATAAAAACCACACAAGTTTTAGACTTACTAATAGTACCGGTCAGCTTCCTCAAGGCCTGAGACATCAGACGAGCTTGCAGTCCCATATGCTGGTCCCCCATTTCCCCTTCAATCTCTGCTTTAGGAACTAAGGCAGCCACGGAATCAATCACAATTATATCTACCGCACCACTGCGGACTAAAGTTTCCGTAATCTCCAAGGCCTGTTCCCCGGTATCGGGTTGAGAGATTAACAAATTATCAATATCAACACCTAATTTTTTAGCATAAGTGGGGGCCAAAGCATGCTCAGCATCCACAAAAGCTGCCACCCCTCCAAGTTTTTGAGCTTCAGCTATCAGATGTAAAGCCAAAGTAGTTTTACCGGATGCTTCGGGTCCAAAAATCTCCACCACTCTTCCCCTGGGTACCCCTCCTACTCCTAAGGCATAATCCAAAGCTATAGACCCGGAAGAAATTACTGGAATCGAAACTCCAATACTTTCCTCTCCTAATCTCATGATAGAGCCCTTGCCGAACTGTCTTTCAATTTGAGTAACGGCTTGCTCCAAAGCCCTTTTCTTATCAAGAACTATATCCATAGATTCCTCTCTTTTTTGATAGATTAAAGATTTTGACATATTGACTACTTAAATTAATCAAAATTTGGTCTAAAAGCAACCTTTAAGATAATAAAATTTTTTTCAAAGGAGTATAAACTGCTCCAGTAGGTAAAAGTGTACTTTTCATCACCACCACTTCTTTGACCTCAAAATCTTCGGTCTCAAATGTGGTTTTATTGATTTCAGCTGCCAATTTCTCTAAGTGCTTAGGGAACTTGACCCTACCAATGGTTAAATGAGGTGTAAAGCTTCGATTTTCTTTAGCAAATCGGATTTTGAAAAACTCCTCTTCCACTTTAGGATAAAGTTCAGCCAAAATCTCTTTCCCTTTTTCTACCCCTATCCAGATTACTCTAGGTCTTTTTAAATTGGGGAAACCGCCTAAACCTTGTAAGCTAACCTGAAATTTTTTGATTCCAACCACAGATTTTTCAACTGTCTGATAAACTTCTTCAATTTTCTCTTCCTTGACTTCCCCCAAAAATTTCAAAGTAATATGCACATTTTGGGGTTTGACCCAGCTGACATCGGCATTAGTTTTTTTTAAAGCTGACTGGAGTTGGTCGATTTGGGCGGTTAATTCCCTGGGTAATTCAATAGCTACAAAAGTTCTCATTTATATTTTCCCAAAAAATAAAGCCGCACCATATTCAAAGTGGCCTGGGAAGCTCTTTCGCGATTTATCATTCTATCCTGTCCGAACAGAAATTTCTCCACCCAGCTTTTTTGTGAATCAGCCAGTCCGATATAAATCAGTCCCACCGGTTTTTCTTTTGTTCCACCTGTCGGTCCGGCGATTCCGGTCACCGATAATCCTAAGTCGGTTTTGGAGATTTGTCTAATTCCCTTTGCCATAGCCAAAGCCACTTCCGGACTGACGGCACCAAATTTGTCCAATAACTCCTTTGGCACACCCAAGATTTCCATCTTGGTTTGATTGCTGTAGCTCACCACTCCTCTTTCAAAATAATCCGAACTGCCCGAAATATTAGTGATTCTAGCCGCTACCATACCGCCGGTGCAAGATTCCGCCAGGGACAAGGTTTTTCCCTTTTCCTTCAAAATTTTCCCCACCATTTCTTCTAAGGTCTGTTCATCATAGCCGTAAATGAATTCACCGATTCTTTCTTTTATTTTTTCTTCCAACTGGGTCAGAGCATCTTTGGATTTCGAAGAAGTTTTCAGATTAGCGGTCAATCTCAAATCTACTCCCTGATAACCGGGTAAAAACGCAACTTTGATTTCTATTAAATCTTTCAGCAAGTCCTTAATTTTTTCATATAATTTCGATTCTATAATTCCGGTGGTGCGAATCTTGCGGTGGACGATTTTGGTTTTGCCAATTTT
>Ga0209341_10006910_pt1 | contig 10094 bp, 5 predicted proteins | sample RifCSP13_2_FD_184020 | JGI IMG/M metagenome (GOLD analysis project Ga0209341, IMG submission 184020) | Soil microbial communities from Rifle, Colorado - Rifle CSP2_sed 13_2 (SPAdes) (version 2) | ecosystem: Environmental > Terrestrial > Deep subsurface > Rock core/Sediment | place: Rifle... | reverse complement strand
GTCGCTCGCCCGATACTTTCGCGTCGCCGCCGCGCGGGACATCGCACGCCCGGCACCGTGGCACGAGGATCCGAAGGACGCCGTCATCGCGGTCGGGAGGCCGACGAGGACAAAGGAGCACGAGCCCATGTCCCCGGGGATGAGGACGGGCTGACCGACCTCTCGGTACTTGGCGGGGGTCTCCGGGTGCCCCGCCGGGAACGCGCGGGTCGCGCCCTTCCGGTGGACGAGGACCTTGCGCCGCTTCCCGTCCACGGTATGCTCCTCGATCTTCCCGATGTTGTGGCACACATCGTACACGATCTCCATGCCCATCGCGTCCGCGGGACGGCCGAGCACCTTCTCGAACGATTGGCGGGTCCAATGCGTGATCAGTTGGCGGTTCGTCCACGCGAAGTTCGCGCCGCAGCACATCGCCCGCCAGTAGTCCTGTCCCTCTTTGCTCCCAATCGGGGCGCACGCGAGCTGGCGGTCCGGGAGCTCGATCTTGTACTTCCCGAGCGCGTCCTCGCACACGCGGATGTAGTCGGTCGCGATCTGGTGGCCGAACCCGCGGGACCCCGTGTGGATCATGATGCAGACCTGGCCCACGTGGTTGATCCCGAGCGCCTTTGCGGCGCGCTCGTCGTAGACGCGGTCCACCTTTTGAATCTCGAGGAAGTGGTTGCCGGCACCTAGGCTGCCGACCTGGTCCACGCCGCGGGCGCGGGCCTTCTGGCTCACCTTGCTCGGGTCCGCGTCCGCCAGGCAACCTCCCGCCTCGATCCGACCGCGATCCTCGGGCCAGCCGTAACCTTTCTCGATGGCCCATTGGACGCCCTCCTGCATGATTTGGCCGAGGTCCGCGTGGGACAGGGCGATCTTCCCCTCACTCCCGACGCCGCTTGGGACGTTGACGAACATGGCGTCCACGAGTTCCTTGAGCTTCGGCCGGATGTCCGTTTCCTCGAGGGCCGTGCGGATCAACCGGACGCCGCAGTTGGAGACGACGAAGCCGTCCGCAATGAAGTTGTGATGCTCGTTCGTGACTGAGAAGTCGTACACCTCGGCCACACGGACCTCCTCGATAGACACAATCCTGTCCCACACGACGCCCGATGTGCCGGTACCCTCCCGGACGCGCTCCACGAACGTGTCGAACTTAGGGAAGGGCGGCCAGGCGCGCGGTTTGCCCCCTCGACCCTGGCGGTGATGGACGAGAAAGGACCGGCTGACGTACAGGCTCGCGAGCGAGTCGAGGACTTCGAGGAGCGGCCTACCATCCTGCTTCATCGCCTCTGCCGTCCCCGTGGACTGGACCTTGTGGCGCCCGATCATCTCCTTTAAGGTCAGGTAGTAGGCGGCCGCGTTCGCGAGGAACCGCTTCTCCGCTTGGTACTCGAAGTTGATGGTCGAGAAGAACCGGATGAGGTTCTCGCCGTCGCTGGCGACGAGCACTTTGCTCCGGTAGGAGGGATCCCCGCTACCCGGGATTTGCAGCACGTCCGCCCCTATGTCGTGGACTCTCACGCCGAAGTCCTCGATCAGCCGACGGACCTGATTCGCGAACACCCGACCGGAATGCTGGAAACCCTCGCGCTTGCAGATCGAGAATGTGGGGCAGTAGAAACTGTAACCGTGGCCGGTGAGCGTCCCGGGCGTGCTCATCTCTGCGCCGAAAAGAGACGCGAGGAAGAGCCGCTTTTGCCACAACGGCGCACGCATGAGCCATTCGGGCACGACGAAGTCCTGTTTCGCTTTGTTTCCGACGGGGAGTCCGAGCACGTGGAGAATCGCAGCCAAGGAGGTCGAACCAACCATGAAGGAGGCCTCCTGATGTACGAATGAGTAGGTCCTGTCTCCTCGCCGTATCGTGTGGTGGCGCATACGCGTATACACGTTGTTGGGCCGCCACCCGAGCCGCTTTACGTCCTTTCGAACCTCCTCGAGGTCCTCATGTCGGCCGTAGAAGGTCACGCCGCCACTCCCGACCTTCAGGGAAGCGTGGCCGTCTCCGAGCGCGAGGCCGAATATCTTTAGCAGATACGGTAGACTCTTGTGGCGATTCGTTAAGGGAAGCATAGCCCGGGAACGGAGGAAGGGGAGGACTTGTGCAAGCCGGTGGGGCGCGAGCAGGCGGGCAAGGTCCTCCTCGTCCACCAGCGTTTCTTCCTCCGGCTCCTCATAGTCTACGCCGCGGAATGGGTAGACTGCGATCGGGAGGGTCCCGACCTCTTGGAGAGGCACCATCCCCCGGGGCGTGAGGAATGGGTGGTCTGCGGTGGCGGTGATCTCGATGCCCATCGAGGTCCTAACCTTGTATGCGACCTGCGCCCGGAACTTCATGAACGCGGCGATATCCGTGCTCGTTGTCTTGTGAGTCGGATTCACGCAAGACACTGGCGTTTCGCGCCAATGCCTCTCGAAGTGCGAGATGGGTAGGCGGTACCCATGGGACGTCAGAACTCGGGAGTCCCCCGCCAGGCAGTTCACGTCAAATCCGATCGAACCCGGTGAGACGACGCCCTCGTCCATGTCGAACGCCGCCACGCCGCCAATCGGGAACCCGTAGCCCCAGTGGATGTCCGGCATCGCCATCGCCTTGCCCACGATCCCGGGCATCGTGGCGGCGTTTGCGACCTGCTCCGGCGCGTTGTCCTGGAGCACGGAAGGGAGCATCTTCTCGTCGACGAACAGGAGCCCGTCCGTCCGCATCGACGGCTTGTACGAGCGCGGGATCTCGTACCGGAACGCGTCGAGCTGCTTCACGGGCCCCTTCCACTCGGGCATGTCCTCCTCCGGAGCGTGCCTAGGGGGGGTCTCGATAAATACGTTTCCGTGGGAGGCGATGCCGCGGGCCGGGCTCGAACCGGCGACTTCGAGATCTTCAGTCTCGCACTCTCCCAAACTGAGTTACCGCGGCGCGCCGGCGCGAACGGGGGGAGCGACTTAAACGTTTCCGACGTGGGGACTCGGGACTCATCCGTTCCATCCCGCTCTCTCGGAACTGAGAATCACGCACGAGGCCCCGTTTCTCCATAGGACTTGTTCTCGGCCGCGCGTAATGTCATCAACACGCTTTTATACCGTCGTCCGGGATGAGCCGCCGACCGGATGACCTCCGGTTATGGGTGACCCCCCTTGCGCCGCCATTTCCGTCCCCGCCGCCAGTGGAATGAGGAGGGCGTGGCCTCGACCGTCGGCACGGTCATGGCCCTGCTCGTGTTCTTGACGTTCCTGTCCCTGATCACGAACCAGTACGTCCCCGTCTGGATGAAGGACTCCGAGGCCGGCCACATGGGCGAGGCGCTCGGCCAGCTGGGGAACTTCAAGAGCAACGTCGACATCCAGATGCTCGAGGCGCGCGGGGCGGGGGCGGACTTCATCCCTGTGACCTCGTACTCAAGCGTGAAGCTCGGCGTCGACGGCGTGCCGATCTTCTCCACGTCCACGATCGGCCAGTTGGTCGTCGACTCCGCCCAGGCCCCGTGGTCCGTCGGCCTCCAGTACCTGGTGAGCGGGAACCCGCTCTTCGTGCCGGAGTGGAACTGCCAGTACGCGAACGGGACCCAGGTCCCGCTCCCGGGACCGGGCGTGGCGTGCGGCTCGGTCGGCGGGAACGTCGTCCTGTCCGTGTTCAACCGGTACTTCCCGCAGCAGCAGCTCGCGTACGAGAACGGCGCGCTGATCCGCTCGCAGGTGGACGGCCAGATCGTGCGGGCCCCGCCGTCCTTCCGCGTCCTCGTGACGAACACGAGCGTCCACGTGGACTTCACGCTCATCCAGATCTTCGGGTCCGGCGGGGTGCGGGGCGTGGGGGCGGAGGGCCTCCTGGCGCGGGTCGTGGGCGTGGGCCTCGAGGTGTACACGAAGATCCGCAACACGACGGACGTCTCCGTGTACCACAACTCCTCGTACGGGCCCGCCTGGTACGGCTACTTCAACGCGACGCTCGGGCTCGCGTACGGAATCAAGTCGAACGACTTCACGAGGCCCGGGTTCACGTACACGCAGTCGTACGACGCGTCGGGGCGGCCCACGCAGCTGCGCGCGGAGACCCCGATGTACGTCGTCCAGTCCCTGTGGGACAGCGGGAAGAACTGGTACAACGTGGTCCTCCGGTTCAGGTCCCCGGGGGTCCGGGACGGCGTCACGGTCCTCCCGATCGGGGAGTTCCGGCTCCAGCACGCGTACGTGGACGTGGCGGCGGGGGAACAGGGGAACGAGGTCGGGATCTAGGAGGTGGACGGATGGCGCGAAAGAAGACCCGGAAGGTCATGATGCCGAAGGGATCCATGGCGGTGGCGGCGAAGTGGGAGGGGACCCGCGGCTCCTACCTCACGAACGTCCCGCCGTCGGACGAGACCCGCGTGGACGAGGTCGAGGTGTTCTCCGTCCGCGAGCCGTACGCGTACGCGCGGGTCATCTACGACCGCCAGAGGGCGGAGTATTTGTACGAGGTGTTCGAGCCCGGCATGGACGAGAAGGAGAGGAAGCTCCTCGACTCGATCAAGGACGCCATGAACCGCACGCTCGAGTACGAGTGGGAGAAGATGGCCACGAAGGACAAGCAGGAGTACCTGAAGGAGGCGGTCGAGTCGTTCCTCAAGTCCCGCGGGATCAAGCTGGAGCCCACGACCCGGGAGAAGCTCGAGTACTACATCATCCGCGACTTCGTCGGGTACGGGCCGATCGACACGCTGATGGCCGACCCGAGGATCGAGGACGTGAGCTGCGACGGGGTCGCCATCCCGCTGTACATCTTCCACCAGAAGTACGAGTCGATCAAGACGAGCATCATCTTCGCGGACGAGGACGTGCTGAACAACTTCGTCGTCGCGCTGGGCCAGCGGTGCGGGAAGCAGATCTCCGTGGCCGCGCCGATCCTGGACGGGACCAGCTACGAGGGGCACCGCGTGCAGGCCACGTACGCGCGGGAGGTCACGACCCGCGGCTCGTCGTTCACGATCCGGCGGTTCAAGGAGCAGCCGTTCACCCCCGTCGACCTGATCAAGTTCGGCACCGCCAGCCCGGAGATGGTCGCGTACATCTGGATCGCGATCGAACACGGGGAGTCGATGATGGTGTGCGGCGGCACGGCCAGCGGGAAGACGGCGACGCTGAACAGCGCCGCCCTTTTCATCCGCCCGGGAGCGAAGATCGTGAGCATCGAGGACACGCGGGAGATCAACCTTCCGCACGAGAACTGGATTCCCGGCACGACCCGGTCCGGCATCGGGGAGCGGGGGCCGGACGGCAAGGCGCCCGGCGAGATCGACATGTTCGACCTCGTCCGAGCGGCGCTGCGGCAGCGGCCGAACTTCATCATCGTGGGCGAGGTCCGAGGGAAGGAGACGTACACGATGTTCCAGGCGATGGCGACGGGCCACCCGACGATGTCCACGATGCACGCGGACAGCGTGAAGTCGATGGTCAACCGCCTGGAGAACCCGCCGATCAACACCCCGCGGATCCTGCTCACCGCGCTCAAGTTCGTGATCATCCAGAAGCACGCACGCGTGGGCGACTCGACCGTGCGCCGGATCACGTCGGTCGTCGAGCTCGTCGGTTTCGAGCCGGAGACGAACGAGCTGATCACGAACACCGTCTACGAATGGGACTCCGGCACGGACTCGTTCATCTACAAGGGCCACTCGTTCTTGTTCGACGAGATCATGGAGATGAAGAACATGACCCACGAGGAGATGGAGGAGGAGTTCCAGCGCCGCGTGGACCTGGTGAACTACATGGCCGAGAAGAACATGAACGACTTCCGGGACATCTCCAAGATCGTCGTCTCCTACTACCAATACCCGGAGGAGACGGCGAAGCGGATCCGGGCCGAGATGGGATGGGTGCGGGAGCGCCCTGCCCAGGCCGAGCAGCTCCCGGGAGGCGAAGGCCTTGGCCAGTGAGGGCGCCTCGTTCGGCCAGCTCGAGACGCGGAAGACGCTGACGAAGACGAAGCGGTTCCGCCCGGGCGAGGGAGAGACGAAGCTCGCCCTGCAGCCGCGGCTGATCCGCCTCCCGAAGGGCGCAAAGCCTGTGACCGTGTCGCTCACGTCGTTCCAGGAGTTCTGCTGGCGGGTCATGGGGCCGTTCGTCCTCTCCCGGTACCGGGAGAACCAGGACCTCGAGGACGACCTCGTGAAGGCCCACATCCGGATGCGGCCGGAGGAGTACCTCGCGGTCGCGTGGATGACGATTACGATGCTGGCGGTGGCCTGCGCGGTCCTCGCCCTCGTCTTCGGCATCCTGTTCGGCCTCGTCCTCGGGGTCGGCATCGTGACGCTCGTCGTCCTCCTCGTGGCGATCGCCGGGCTTCCGCTCCTGCTCGGCTACATCGTCTTCTTCGGGTTCCCCGGCGGGATCCTGTACCGCGGGAAGCCGGCCTCCGCCGCCAAGAAGCGGGCGCGGAAGATCGACGCGCGGATCACGAGCGCGATGTCGTTCATCTCCGCGATGGCGTCGGCGGACGTCCCGGTCGACGTGATCTTCAAGGAACTCAGTCGGGAGCCGGTCTACGGGGAGGTCTCGAAGGAGTCCGAGTGGATCACGCGGGACACGGAACTCCTCGGCGTCGACATCCTCACCGCGATCCGGCGGGGTGCGGGGCGGAGCCCGAGTTCCAAGTTCCAGGACTTCCTCCAGGGCGTCGTCACGACGAGCACGAGCGGCGGGCAGCTGAAGCCGTACTTCCTCCTCAAGGCGGAGCAGTACGAACGGGAGGACCGCCTGGAGATGCGGAAGAAGATGGAGACCCTCGGCATGCTCGCGGAGGCGTTCGTCACCGTCGTCGTCGCCTTCCCGCTGTTCCTCGTGGTCATCATGGCGATCATGGCCCTCATCAGCAGGAACAACAGCGGCTTCGTCCTGACCCTGCTCTACGTGATCGTGGGCCTGATGATTCCGATCTCCCAGTTCGGTTTCATCTTCGTGATCTGGAACATGGAACAGGAGATCTGAGATGGTCCGCAAGGAGCTCGAGGAGGCCCGGGTCCGGCTGTACCAGAAGAAGGACCGGTCCCGGTTCGTCCTCGCGATCGGGATCGCGTTGTTCCTCGTCTTCCTCTTCCTCGGCGTCCTCAACCTGATCGGGTCGGTCAACCTGAGCCTTCGGGCGGGCTCGGCCCCGGTGATGACGTTCCTGACGTACCTGGTCCTCGCGATCGCGGCGTTCTGCGGGCCGTATGGGTTCTACTTCTCCCGCAAGCAGAGGAACATCCGGCAGATCGAGCGGCGGCTCCCGGAATTCCTCCGCGACGTCGCCGAGGCGGGACGGTTCGGCATGACGCTCGCGGAGGCCATCGTCGTCGCCTCGTCCGGCCGGTATGGGAAGCTCACGCCCGAGATCAAGAAGATGGCGGCGCAGATCAACTGGGGCGTCCCCGCCGCGGAGGCCCTCCGGCTGTTCGCGACGCGGGTAGACACGCCGATGGTGAACCGGGTCGTCAGCATCATCGTGAAGAGCAGCGACGCCGGCGGCGCCGTCGCGGACGTGCTCGCGATGGTCAGTCACGACGCGAAGGAGACGCAGCTGACGGACGACGAGCGGAAGATCTCCATGTCCACGTACATCGCCGTCATCTACATCTCGTTCCTCGTGTTCCTGGTCACCATCTGGATCCTGAACGTGACCTTCCTCCCGAAGATCAGGGAGTCCGGGACGCAGCTCGAGGCGTCGACGGCCGCGGTCGGGGGACAGATCGAGAGCCCCCTCGCGGCGAACATCGACGCCGTGATCCTGGGCCTCCAGATCGCCTTCTTCGTCGCCACGATCGTCCACGCGCTCGGGGACGGGATCCTCGCGGGCGTTTTGGACAACGGGAAGGTGGCGAACGGGCTGCGGCACTCGTTCATCATGCTGCTTATCGGACTCGTGAGCTTCCAGCTGATCTGAGGTGAAACGGAATGGCGTCCGCCGGAGACTACCAGAAGAGGATCGAGGACCTGAGCCGTCAGGAGGCGCAGGCCGCGCGCCAGCTCGCGGAGGCCGAGAAGTCGCGGGCGGAGGCGGCGGCGATGCTCGAGCAGATCGAGGAGAAGAAGCGGAACGCCCTGTTCGCAGCCCTGGACTCGATCAAGAAGCGGTACTTCCACCGCCTGCTCGGCGGGAAGGGCGTCAAGGTGCTCGCCCCGCGCGTGTCCGGCGTCGAGGAGTCGACCCTCGGCAAGGTGACGACGATCCCCAAGATCGTGGACCCGAACCTGCACGAGATCGAGATCCAGCCGATCCTCCAGAACTATTCGTATGTCCGGATCACGTACAACACGCTCGTGAACGAGTACTTCTACGAGGTGATCGAGCCGAAGTTGATCGAGGAGGAGGAGGAGCTCCTCGAGGTGCTGAAGGACATCCTCGTCGGCAACCTGGAGCTGCTCGAGGACGCGGGCGTGAAGGAGCGGGAGACGTATCTCCGGCGGGTCGTCGACGGCCTGCTCCGGGAGCTCGGGGTGAACCTCCACCCCGTGAGCAAGGAGCGCATCGCGTACTACGTGCTCCGGGACTTCATCCGGTACGGGGCGATCGATGTCGTCATGATCGACGCGAACGTCGAGGACGTGAGCTGCGACGGCGTCGCCATCCCGTTCTACATCTACCACCGGAAGTACGGGTCGATCCCCTCGAACCTGAAGTTCGCGGAAGAGGTCGAGCTCGACCAGTTCGTCGTGTGGCTCGCGCAGAAGTCCGGTAAGCACATCTCCGTCGCGCAGCCGATGCTCGACGCGACGATCCCGGACGGGTCCCGGCTACAGGCGACCCTGGGGAAGCACGTGACGAAGCGCGGCTCCTCGTTCACGATCCGGCGGTTCCGGGAGAACCCGTTCACGCCCCTGGACCTCGTTCGGTTCAAGACGATGAGCCCGGACATGATGGCGTACCTGTGGCTCGCGATCGAGAACGGGAACTCGATGCTCATCTGCGGTGGCACGGCGAGCGGGAAGACCACGACCCTGAACGCGATCCTCCTGTTCATCCCGCCCCAGATGAAGATCGTGAGCATCGAGGACACCCGGGAGCTGAACCTCCCGCACGAGAACTGGGTCCCGCTCCTCACGCGCGGCGGCTTCGGCGGAAAGTCCTCCTCGACCGGGCGCGCGGCGGGCGAGATTGACATGTTCGATCTCCTGGCGGCGGCCCTTCGCCAGCGGCCCCAGTACCTGATGGTCGGCGAGGTGCGAGGCCAGGAGGCGTTCGTCGTGTTCCAGGCGATGGCGACCGGGAAGAGCGCGTACACGACGTTCCACGCGGACGACGTCCAGTCGATGGTCCACCGCCTCGAGAACGACCCGATCAACCTGCCGCGGGCGCTCGTGGCAGCGCTCGACCTCGTCCTCCTGCAGGCGCAGGTGAAGGTCGGCACGGACATGACGCGGCGCGTGAAGGCGCTGATCGAGATCGTCGGGACGGACCCGGAGTCGAACGAGCTGATCACGAACTCCGCGTACACGTGGAACCCGGCGGACGACACGTTCAACTACAGCGGCCACTCGTACGTGTACGAGAAGGTGATGCTCGCGCGGAACTGGACCCAGCGCCGCATGGAGCAGGAGGTCAAGCGGCGGATCGACATCTTCGACTACATGAGGAAGATCAACGTCCAGAACTACAGAGAGGTCGCGAAGATCGTCTCCTCGTACTACAAGGACCCGGACGAGACGATGAAGATGGTCCGCGAGGTCCTCGCGCAGCAGGCGGGCGGGGGACAGCCGCCAGCCTCATAGCCGCTGCCGCCAGGGCCCGTGGCGTTCGCAATCACACCCCACCGGGGGGAATCCCTCTCGAGGCGACGACGACCTTCGAGGGGATGTCGACCGGGGACCCGTCGCGAGGACTCCGACTTCGGAAGGGAGGGCCCGCAGGTCATCTGCGATGACAACGGTGCAGGGATCTCCTCTGACCGCTCATCGCAGCGAGCGAACCGAGGAAAGGGGAACGGGGGAGCAGACCTCAGATCTGCTCCCCTTCGTCGTCGCCGGTGCCCCCTTCGCCTTCCTTCTTTTCCTCTTCGAGCGGCCGCTTGATGACCTTCTTCTGGACGATGGGCGCCCCGATGACGGGCTTCTTGATGACGACTTTCTTCGGAATCGCCTCGGTCGGCATCCCCGCGGCC
>Ga0209341_10006909_pt1 | contig 10096 bp, 10 predicted proteins | sample RifCSP13_2_FD_184020 | JGI IMG/M metagenome (GOLD analysis project Ga0209341, IMG submission 184020) | Soil microbial communities from Rifle, Colorado - Rifle CSP2_sed 13_2 (SPAdes) (version 2) | ecosystem: Environmental > Terrestrial > Deep subsurface > Rock core/Sediment | place: Rifle... | reverse complement strand
GCGCGGGAACACGTCGCGTGCGCTTCGACGCGGTGTCGGATCGACGGTCAGGCGGGCCGCCAGGGCCTTGGCCCGCTCTTCGAGCCGCTCGATGCTCAGCAGCTCGTCCCGCAGGGGCCGTTCCGGTTTGCGGGCGCGGCGCCGCCAGCGGCTCATCTTCCCTCGCAAGCTCGTGGAGGGACCGGAGCGGCCCACGCGGCTCAGACTCGCGATGGTAGCACGGGCTTCCCACGCCGCTCCGCGCGCGCGCGAGCGAGACACATCGGAGGCCGCCTATGTGTCAGTAGAAAGCAACCGATTCGTCGTACACGCGGAGCGTCACACGACGGACCCGCGACGGTGCAGCGGCGGCGTCGCCGGACGGCGACCGCCGGCGCCGCCGTCGAGCGCCGCGGCGACGAGCAGCGCGAGGCGGGTCGCGGAGCGGCCGACGGTCGTCTCGATCTGGCCGCCAATCGCCTCGGCCCGCAGCACGAGCCCGGATTGAAGGCGTACCCGCACGCGGCAGCGCTGATCGACGCCCCCGAGGGGGTTGCTCGACTCGGCGAGGTGCGCCCTCACGCCGTCGACCTCGCGGCCGAACCGGCTCATCGCGAGCAGCACGCGCCGCCGCACCTCGCCACGGCGCGTCTTCGTGAGCACGATCCCGGCGCTCGTCACGTCGATCCTCAATCTGGCAGCAGCGGCATGGTCCGGAGCTCCCCCTTGCGGCTGTCCACAGTCTAGGGACGGAGCGGCGAACACATCCAATACCTGTTTCGGGGGGGTCCCATAGGCACGCTTCGATGTATCGTCAGGGCATGGACCCGCTGAACCACCACCACCTCTTCCACTTCTGGACAGTGGTTCGCGAGGGCGGTGTCACGCGCGCGAGCGAGAAGCTCAACGTCTCGCAACCCACGGTCAGCGGTCAGCTCCGGGAGCTGCAGCAAGCCCTCGGGGAGAAGCTGCTCGTGCGTTCCGGGCGTACCGTGGTCCTCACCGACGTCGGCCGCACCGTCTATCGCTACGCGGACGAGATCTTCGCGCTCGGTCGTGAGCTGCAGCAGGCCGTGAAGGGGCGGGTCACGCGGCCGGCGCGCCTGGCGGTGGGAGTGGCCATGGTCGTACCCAAGCTGGTCGCCTACCAGATCCTCGAGCCGGCGCTCCACCTGCCCGAGCCGATCCTGCTCGACTGCGTGCACGAGCGGCCCGAGCGGCTCGTCGCCGAGCTGGCGCTCTACTCGCTGGATCTCGTGCTTGCGGACACCCCGGCCCCTCCGGCCGTCAAGGTGCGGGCTTACAGCCACCTGCTCGGCGAGTGCGGCGTGTCGATCTTCGCAAGCGAGCGCCTGGCCGGGAGCATCCGCCGGCGTTTTCCACGCTCGCTCGATGGGGCGCCCTTCCTGCTGCCGAGCGGGGACTCGGGGCTGCGCCTCTCGCTCGAGGACTGGTTCCGCAAGCAGGGCATAAGGCCGCGTGTCATCGGCACCTTCGAGGACAGCGCGCTCATCGACGCCTTCGGTCAGGCGGGCGCGGGGCTATTCGCGATGCCGTCGGCCATCGACGCGGAGGTCCGGCGGCAGTATCGCGTCCGGCTCGTGGGCCGGCTGGATACGGTGCGGCAACGCTTCTACGCCATCACCGTCGAGCGAAAGCTGCGCAACCCCGCGGTGATCGCCATCTCCGAGCGGGCACGAGCGCTGTTCGCCTGAGACGGCCGCGGACATCGGGCCGCTCCGATGCATCGGCACCGAACAATCGATTAGTGGGCCGCTCCTGCGACGCGTAGCGTGACGTTGCGGGCTCGACCGCCTGAGCACGGGCTCGGCGTCCAGCAACCCGCGAGACACGGGTGACCCATGACCAGGACATTCTCGAGAAAGCTGTCGGCCGTCGTGGCCTGCGTCGGCCTTTGGCCCGCGTCCGTGCTGGCCGGGTCGCCCGGCCCCCCGGCGAACTTCCTGGCCTGCAGGCAAGGCTCGGCGGCGTGCGACCGCTCGCGGCTGACGCTGTCGGAGATGACCGAAGTGGCTCGCGCCGACCACGCACGCGACGTTGCGGACTGTCGGAGCGGCCTCGTGGCCTGCGATCGCTCGAGGCTGAGCCAGGCGGAGACAGCCGCATTGATCGTCGCGGAGCACGACCTCAACGTCTCGAACTGCACCGACCGGATCGGCCCTTGCGACCCGTCCCTGTTGACGCGCGCCGAAGCGCGAGACGTGGCGGCGGCTGCGCATCGGCGACGGGTCGGCGACTGCAAGGACGGCATCGGAGCCTGCGACGAGGCCGGCTTCACTGGAGCCGAGCGTACCGACGTGGCGACCGTCGTGCGCGAGCGCCTGGTCTCGGATTGCCTGGCCGGCCACGCGGATTGCGACCGCTCGCGACTCACGCGGGCGCAAGAGCGCGACCTCCAGCTCGCCGACCGCCAGCGCAACCTCTCGGACTGCATGCAGGGCTGGGACGGCTGCGACCGCTCGAAGCTCGGCCAGCAAGAGGCGATCGAGGTGGACCTGGTCCGAAGCACCCGCAACATGGCCGACTGCCGCGGCGCCCGGAACGACTGCGACTACTCCATGCTGAGTCCGTCCGAGGCCGCGACGCTGGCCACCGCCGAACGGGCCCGGAACAACAAGGCGTGTGCGACGGGCCGCGGCTACTGCGATCGGTCGCGCCTGACGCCGCTCGAGTTGCGTGCGATTCTGGCGGAGCCCGTCGGGACAGCTCCGGCGGCGAGGCAGCCATGAGTGGCCCGGCACCAATCAAGGCGGTCGAAGGTGTGTTCGAGAAGGGCAGGCTCTCGCATGTGTCCCACGCCATTACCCTGACAGGCCAGACGATGGAAGCCCTCGTCTATCACGGCCCTGGACAGCGAGCCTTCGAGAGGAGGCCGAGGCCTGAGCTCCGGGATGCGACAGACGCGGTCGTACGGATCAAGACCTCCACCATCTGCGGGACGGACCTGCATATCTTGAAGGGCGACGTTCCAACCGTCACCGACGGCCGGATCCTCGGACACGAGGGGGTCGGCATCGTCGACGACGTGGGCGCCTCTGTGTCCGGCGTCCGCAAGGGCGACAAGGTGCTCATTTCGTGCATCACGTCTTGCGGCAAGTGCGACTTCTGCAGGAAGGGAATGTACTCGCACTGCCGCGGCGGTGGCTGGATCCTCGGCCATACGATCGACGGGACTCAGGCCGGGTACGTCCGGATCCCGCATGCCGACACCAGCCTGCATCGTCTCCCGCCGGACGCCGACGAAGAGGCGATGGTGATGCTCAGCGACATCCTCCCGACCGGCTTCGAGTGCGGCGTCCAGAACGGGCAGGTGAAGCCGGGCGACACGGTCGCGATCGTCGGGGCCGGGCCGATCGGCCTCGCCGCTCTCCTCACCGCCCAGTTCTACTCGCCCGCCGAGATCGTGATGATCGACGTGGACGAGAACCGGCTCCAGGTGGCGCTCTCCTTCGGCGCGACCAAGGCCGTCAACAGCAGCGACGGCAAGGCCGTGCAGAAGGTCATGGCCCTGACGGGCGGCGCGGGCGTCGACGTGGCCATCGAGGCGGTGGGGATCCCCGCCACCTTCGACGTCTGCCAAGAGGTCCTGGCCCCGGGCGGCCGTCTCGCCAACGTGGGCGTCCACGGCAAGCCCGTCGAGCTCCACCTCGAGAAGCTGTGGGCCCACAACATCACCGTGACCACGCGGCTCGTCGACACGGTCACGACGCCCATGCTCCTGAAGCTGGTTCGGTCGGGACGGCTCCAGCCCCGGAAGCTGGTGACACATCGCTTCGGTCTGGCCGACGCGATGAAGGCGTACGACACGCTCGGCAACGCCGCGAAGGAACGCGCCTTGAAGGTCATCCTCCACAGCGCCTAGCGGCGGGACAGGTATGAGTGTGAGCAGCCGCACGGACCACGTCCAGATCGCGCGGGTGATCGGGATCCCGATCTACCTCCACTTCAGCTGGCTGATCATCTTCGGACTGATCGTCTGGACGCTTTCGACGGGCTACTTCCCGACCCAGTATCCCGACCTCCCGGCCTCCTCCGCCTGGGCCAAGGGCCTCGTGGCGTCGCTCCTCTTCTTCGTCTCGATCCTGCTCCACGAGCTGGGGCACGCCGTCGTGGCCCTTCGCCACGGCCTGCGCACGCGATCGATCACCCTGTTCATCTTCGGAGGCGTCGCACAGCTGGAGAAAGACCCCAAGGACGGACGGGCCGAGCTCTGGATGGCCGCTGCCGGCCCCCTGGTGAGCCTCGCTCTCGCGGGCCTCTTCTACGCCTTTGCGAGCCTGCCGTTCGTGGGTGCTTCGGCCGCTGCGGTGGCGAAGTACCTGGCACTCATCAACCTGATCCTCGCGCTCTTCAACCTGGTTCCCGCCTTCCCGATGGACGGAGGACGGCTGCTGCGCGGCGCGCTCTGGGGGCCCTTGGGCAAGGCGCGCGCCACGCGCATCGCCAGCGGAGCCGGGACCCTCTTCGCCTTCTTCCTGATCTTCGCTGGCGTCTTCAGCTTGCTCAGGGGGGACTCGCTCGGAGGTCTTTGGTACATCCTGATCGGCTGGTTCATCAAGGACGCCTCGTCGGCCAGTTACCAGCAGGTGCGTCTCGACGAGGTCCTCCGGGGTGTCACGGTCCGTGACGCGATGGTGGAAGCCGTCGCGACGGTGCCGGGGAGCGGCTCCGTGGCCGAAGCAGCCCGGGAGTACTTCATGCGAACCGGCTATGGCAGCTATCCCGTGACGCGGGGCGAGGCCGTCGTCGGCCTGCTCTGCCTGAAGGACGTCCTGCGGCTCTCGGCGGAAGAGAGGGAGGCGACGTCCGTCCAAGGCGCCATGCGCCCGTTGACGGATGCCGTCGTCACCGATCCAGACGCGCCGCTTCCGCTGGCGATCGCGAGAATGGCCCAGGCAGGGACCGCGCGGCTCCTCGTCATGCACGGAGAGCGACTCGTGGGCCTGCTGACGATGAACGGGGTGATCCGCCGCTTGAAGGTGCGGGAGGAGCTGGCGGGATAGCGCCGAGCGTAGCCTTCGTTCTGTCGGGAGAACGTGGCACAGCGCTTGCTCCTCCACCTCATTGCTGGCTCGCGCACGCAGCCGGCTGAAGCCGAGGAGGCAATATGCTCTGGACGATCTTCGTGATCCTTGCGGCGATGTGGCTGCTGGGGATGGTCAGCTCGTACACCATGGGTGGGGCCGTCCATGTTCTGCTGGTTCTGGCGGTCATCGTGCTGCTGTTCAACCTGCTCGGCGGGCGGAGGGTTTTGAACTAGACCAAACAGGGGGGCGCTGCGGGGCGCCCCCTTGAACCCCTGTGCTCGAGGTGGAATCCATGCTTCGTCAGCCGCTGGCTCAGGCCGAGCCCGCTTTGTAGATTGTTCCTCCCTGCGGCCCCGGTGGACGCCACACGCGTCGCGCCCGAGCCCACAATCGCGGGCCCTGGCGGGTTGGCACAGAGGTTGCCTCCTGCCATGGAAGCGCTGCGTGGCGGGTCCTTCGCGGGCGCTATAGAGGAGGCGTGATGAGCTCAAGCAGAAAGCTGGCTTTGACACTGGCTGCTCTTCCCTTGGTCTGGGGCGTCGGCGTTGCCCCGGCGCAGGCGAGCGACGACACCTGGATCACGACGAAGATCAGGATCGCGCTCATGACCACGGACGGCGCGGGCCGCAACGCCGTGAAGGTCGACACGGAACACGGCAAGGTGACGCTCCACGGGACGGTCGACAGCCAGGCGGTGAAGGACAAGGCCGAAGCCACGGCGCGCGACGTCGGCGGCGTGACGGACGTCCGCAACCTGCTGCAGGTCGTGAAGGAGTCCCGCCAGGAGTCGGTGAAGGCCGCTGACAAGGACGTGAAGGAGGCGGTCGTGAAGGCGCTGAAGGCGGACGCGAGCCTCGAAGGGATCAAGCTGAAGTCGGTCGAAGACGGCCTGGTGTTCCTCGATGGGAGCACCACGAGCCTGGCCAATGAGCTTCGGGCCATCGAGACCGCCTACGGCATCCCCGGTGTGAGGCATGTGGCCTCCGGAATCGAGACCAAGGAGAAGTAGACGAGACGTCGAGCTACTTCTTGCCGGATCTCGCCGCGGGAAGACGTGAGCTCGAGGCTCGCCGCCGCTCGCGGCGAAGTTGCAGTTACGGCTTATACTCGCCGATGTGAGGCGCCGCGAGCGGCGTCTGCCCCACGTGGATCCGGGCGTGCCTGTCAAGAAACCAGCGATCGTCTCGGGGTTGCCCAAGGCCAGAAGCGGCATCCGCGGCCTGGACGAGATCACAGGCGGCGGCCTGCCCCGCGGGCGCCCCACCCTCGTCTGCGGCAGCGCGGGCGCGGGCAAGACCCTGTTCTCGGTCGAGTTCCTCGTGCGCGGCATCGAGATGGGCGAGCCGGGCGTGTTCATGGCCTTCGAGGAGACGGCCGAGGAGCTGGCCCAGAACGTCGCATCGTTGGGCTTCGACCTCAAGCGCCTCTCCGCCCAGAAGAAGCTGCTCCTCGATTTCGTGCGCGTCGAGCGCGCCGAGATAGAAGAGACGGGGGAGTACGACCTGGAGGGTCTGTTCGTCCGCCTGGGCCACGCCATCGACGCCGTGTCTGCCAAGCGCGTGGTGCTCGACACGATCGAGAGCCTGTTCGCGGGCTTGTCGAACGCGACCCTGCTGCGAGCGGAGCTGCGCCGCCTGTTCCGCTGGCTGAAGGCCCGCCGGGTGACGGCCGTCGTCACGGCTGAGCGCGGGTCCGGGACCCTCACCCGGCAGGGGCTCGAAGAATACGTCTCGGACTGCGTGATCCTGCTCGACCACCGGGTCACGGATCAGGTCTCCACGCGCCGGCTACGGGTCGTGAAGTACCGGGGCTCCGCCCATGGCACGAACGAGTATCCCTTCCTGGTCGACGACTACGGCTTCTCGGTCCTGCCCATCACCTCGCTGGGGCTGCAACACCGGGCGTCCGCCGAGCGGGTGTCGAGCGGCGTACCTCGGCTCGACACCATGCTGGGAGGCGGCTATTTTCGGGGCAGCACCGTCCTCGTCTCGGGGACGCCAGGGTCCGGCAAGACCAGCGTGGCCGCCCGCTTCGTCCAGGCCGCTTGCGAGCGCGACGAGCGCTGCCTGTTTTTCGCGTTCGAGGAATCTCCGCAGCAGCTCGCGCGCAACATGGGCTCGATCGGCATGGATCTGGGTCGCTGGCGGAAGCGGGGCCTGCTGCGGCTGGAGTCGGCGCGGCCGGCGGTCTACGGGCTGGAGACGCACCTGGCCTTCATGCACAGGACGATCCGGGAGTTCACACCGGCGGCCGTGCTCGTGGATCCCATCACGGACTTCACCGACTCGCTGGCCGACAACAAGGCCATGCTCACGAGGCTCATCGACTTCCTCAAGATGGAAGGCATCACCGCCGTGTTCACGAGCCTCACCACGGCCGGGGCGCACGCGGAGCAGTCGGAAGCCGGGGTGTCCTCTCTCATCGACACCTGGATCGTGCTGCGGGACCTGGAACGCGAGGGCCGGCGCTACCGCGCGCTCTGCGTGCTCAAGTCGCGCGGCATGCCCCACTCCCACGACATCCGGGAGTTCCGGATCACGAGGCGAGGCATCGACATCGGCGAGGACCAGCCGGGGCTGCCTGACCCAATGGCGGAGGTCCTGATCCGGGAGCGTCCCGGAATCCCGGCCCGCAAGGGAGCGCCGCGATGACGGCCTCCAAGCGGCCGCGTCGCAAGTCGATGCTGCGCGCCGTGGCCGCGAGCCTTGCGGCCGCGGAGCGCTGGGAGCTGCGGCTCTACGTGGCCGGACAGACCCCCAAGTCCCTGGCCGCGTTTGCGAACCTGAAGAAGATCTGCGAGACCCACCTCCGGGGTAAGTACCGGATCGAGGTTATCGACCTGCTGGCCAACCCCGAGCTGGCCCGAGCCGACGAGATCGTCGCCCTACCCACCCTGGTCCGCAAGCTTCCGCCACCCGTGAAGAGGATCATCGGCGACCTCTCGAACAAGCAGCGCACCCTGGTCGGCATGGAGCTCGTTCCGGAGCCCTGAGATGGCGCGGAAGAAGAGTCGATCGAGGCAAAGCAGGCTCGAATCGGCGGGGGCCTCCGGGGCGGCGGAGCGCTACGTGTTGAAGCTGTACGTGACGGGCGCCACGACCCGGTCGCTTCGCGCGATCGCGAACGTCAAAGTCATCTGCGAGCAATACCTGAAGGGTCGCTACGACCTGGAGGTGGTGGACATCTACCGGAGGCCCGCGCTGCTGCGCAGGGACCAGATCGTGGCCGTGCCGACGCTCATCAAGAAGCTCCCGGTTCCGATGCGCCTCCTGGTCGGCGACCTCTCGAGGACGGAACAGGTGCTTCAGGGCCTGGGCCTCGTCGCGCGCCCTTCCTAGAAGCGCCAATGCCCGTCAAGGCAGAGCGGCGTCCGCTCGGAAAAGAGAACGAGAGGCTGCGCGCCCGGCTTCTGGAGCTGGAGGAGACGCTGCGTGCCATCCGCAGCGGCGAAGTGGACGCGCTGGTCGTGGAGACCGCCGGGGAAGACCAGGTCTTCACGCTGAAGAGCGCCGACCAGACCTACCGCCTGATGGTGGAAGAGATGCAGAAGGGCGCGGCCACGCTGTCCGACGACGGGGTCGTGCTCTACTGCAACCCGTTCCTGGCCGCGCTGCTGGACGTGCCCGTGGAGGCGGTGCTGGGCGCGCCGCTCTCGGGCTTCCTGGACGAGCAGGCGGCGGCCTCCCTGAGCGGGCTGCTGCAGGCCGCCCAGAGCGGGGTCAGCCGGGGCGAGGTATCGTTCCGAAGGGGCGGGGGCTCTGTCCCCACTCAGGTTTCCCTCACCCTGCTGCCCCTCGAGGGCGCGGCTGTCGTCTGCATGATCGTCACGGACCTGACGGAGAGCAGGCGCCGGGAGGAGGAGCGGGCGCAGCTCCAACGCGAACAGGTGGCGCGGGCGGCGGCGGAGGAGGCGAACCGAACCGCCCAGCAGGAGATCGAGCGGCGCAAGCGGGTCGAGGAGTCGCTGCGCCAGGCCGAGGAGGAGCGGACCGAGCTCCTGGAGCGCGAGCGAGTCGCGCGGACCGAGGCGGAGGAGGCCAACCGGCTGAAGGACGAGTTCCTGGCCACCCTGTCGCACGAGCTGCGCTCGCCGCTCAATGCCATCGTGGCCTGGTCGCACATCCTGGGCGAGCCGGGCCTGGATCCCGCCACCGCCAGCCGTGCCGTCCAAGCCATCGATCGCAACGCCCGGGCCCAGATCCAGCTCGTCGCCGACATCCTCGACGTGTCGCGGATCGTCACCGGCAAGTTTCATATGAGCTTGGGCCCGGTGCGGCTCAGCGACGTGATCGAATCGGCAGCGGACACCGTGCGGCCCGCCGCGCAGGCCAGGGACATCCGGCTCGAGCTGGCGATCGATCCCGCGGCCGGTCCGGTGGCGGGTGACGCGAGCCGCCTGCAGCAGGTGATCTGGAACCTGCTGTCCAACGCCATGAAGTTCGCGCCCGCGGGGGGGCGGGTGCAGGTGCGGCTGGAGGACGCCGGCTCGTGCATCGAGCTCTCGGTCACGGACGACGGCCCCGGGATCGATCCCGCGTTCCTGCCGTACGTCTTCGACCGCTTCCGGCAGGCCGACTCCTCGAGCACTCGCCGGCACGCCGGACTGGGCCTCGGCCTGGCCATCGTGCGGCACCTGGTCGAGCTGCATGGCGGGACCGTCGAGGCGCGGAACCGCGGGGACCGATCGGGCGCGGTGTTGATCGTCCGGCTGCCGCGGCAGCAGGGCGCCTCGGCCGACAGTGCGTCGGCCGATGAGAGCGCGCCCACCAACGCTCGAGAGAAACAGGCGCAGCCCGCACCCTCGCTCCAGGACGTGAGCGTCCTGCTCGTGGACGACGAGGAGGATACCCGCGAGGCGATGGCCATCGGCCTGGGGCGCCACGGCGCTCGGGTGGCCACAGCCTCCTCGGCCAGCGAGGCCATGGGTGCCCTCGCGCGGGCGCGCCCCCACGTGCTCGTCGCCGACATCGGTATGCCGGGCGAGGACGGCTACGCGCTCCTCCAGAAGGTGCGGGCGCTCCCAGCCGAGAGCGGTGGCGCGACGCCGGCCATCGCGCTCACGGGACGCC
>Ga0209341_10006908_pt1 | contig 10096 bp, 7 predicted proteins | sample RifCSP13_2_FD_184020 | JGI IMG/M metagenome (GOLD analysis project Ga0209341, IMG submission 184020) | Soil microbial communities from Rifle, Colorado - Rifle CSP2_sed 13_2 (SPAdes) (version 2) | ecosystem: Environmental > Terrestrial > Deep subsurface > Rock core/Sediment | place: Rifle... | reverse complement strand
GGATGACGACCAGGCGGCTGTTTTCATGCGCGGCCTGCGCAACCAGGGGCGCGCTCCGGGCGATACCTGGCTGCAGCATACCCACCTGGGTTACAACTACCGCCTGAATGAGATGAGCGCCGCACTGGGCCGGGTGCAGCTCACCCGCCTGGAGGAGATGGTGGCGAAACGCTCCCAAGTGGCGGAATGGTACACTGAACGCCTGCTCGAAATGCCCGGGGTAGAGCCTCCGCTGGTGATCGCTTCCACCACACGCATGAGCTGGTTTGTGTACGTCGTGCGTTTCTCGCCAGGGCACGATCGCGATGCGATCGCTAAAGCTCTGGGCGAGCGCGGAATCCCCGCCAGACCATATTTCCTGCCGATCCACTTGCAGCCTTACATGGTCGAGCGCTTCGCGTACCTCGAGGGCGATTACCCGGTCACCGAGGACTTGGGGAGGCGCAGCCTGGCGCTACCTTTCTCCAGCGTGATGAGCGAAGCGCAGGTCGAACGAGTCTGCCAGGAGTTGCGCCAGGCGCTGGCGGGATAGTGGTTCAGCCTGGCGCTACCTTTCTCGTTCGACCTGCGCTTCGCTCATCACGCTGGAGAAAGGTAGCGCCAGGCGCTGGCGGGATAGTGGTTCATATCAATAAAGATTTGGCTTTAAAACCCCAGTAAAAAATTCAGACCTTCTGGTTGGGGAAAACGACCTCTTCCCTGCCGGCGAGCTTATCCTGGATGCGCTGCACGACGATATCCAGGTGCTGAGACTTGTTCACAAAGTCCAAGTCGTCGGTGCGGATGGTCAGCACCGGGCAAATGTCAAAGGTCTGCATCCAATCTTTATAGAAAGATTCTAGCAGGGAGAGATAATTTTCGCTGATGCCGCTCTCGATCAGGCGGCCGCGCCGCCGGATGCGCTTGATCAATACGCTGGCTGGTGCGTGGAGGTAAATGAGCAGGTCGGGAGGCGGCAGCCTGGACACCACCAGTTCGAAAACCCGGCGGTAAGCCAGGTAGTCGCGCTCATCCAGGTTGCCTAACTGGTGCAGGGCGCGCGCGAAAATGTAGGCGTCCTCGTAGATGCTGCGGTCTAGGATGACCGAGTGGGGCAGCTCTGCCATCTCCAGGTACTGCTGGGCGCGGTGTCCAAGGAAGAAAATTTGTAAGTGAAAAGACCAGGAGCGCATATCCGCGTAGAAATCAGGCAGATAGGGGTTGTCCGCTACTGACTCAAAGGCAGTCTGCCAGCCCAGGCGCGCCCCCAACCTTTCAGTGAGTGAGGTTTTTCCAGCGCCGATGTTGCCGGCGACGAGCACCAGGCGTTTGGCCATCACAGCTACGGTTATACCAGATACCCGCGAAACTCGCTATCAGCATTCGCTGAAGCCGCAGCTATAACATTTGCGGCACCCTTCTTCATTTACCAAGGCAGCCTGCCCGCACTCGGGACATAGATCACCGATTGTGAAGAGCGACGGCTGGTTTTGAGGAACCTCGTCTCCACTCAAAGCCCGCTGTGCGGATTCGCTCATCTGATTGTAGCCGTTATCGCCCTCAAGCTCGCCCTCGCTGGGTGGTGGGTCTTCTCGCTCGATCGAGTTCTCCAGGTATTCAGCCAGCAGTTGCGCCACCCCGTCAGGGAGCGAACGCACCCGGTTGGGACCGAATCCCAGGGAGCGCCCGCCGCCAATTCCCGAGAGCTGACGCCAGACTTCCTTCAGGCGCTCACGCGGGGCGACGGGCGAAGCGAGCCGCAAGATGTAAGAAATTAAACGACCGATCGCTTCTGAAACCGCAGCGGTATCCGAGCCAGCCTTGGCGGTATTGATAAACACCTCGAAGGGCTGGTGACCGCCGTTCTCATTGATGGTGACAAATGCTTTCCCCAGCGGGGTGCTGATGCTGTATGTGTAGCCGCGCAGGCTGCGCGGGCGAGGCTTTTTCTTGTCATGCCACATTTCAATCTGTTCAGCCTGCTCATGGGTCATCTGGTCGGGTTCGAACGCCTCGATTTTTTGCCTGGCGGTAGCTTTGGTCTCCAGGACGACCTTCTGGCGGGAGCCGGTCACGTAGACGGTGATGCCCTTACAGCCAAGACTCCAGGCTTGTTGGTAGGCCGTAGCCACATCTTCTATGTTCGCCCCTGCAGGGAAATTAACCGTTTTGCTGAGTGAATTGTCCACGAATGCCTGGATTGCAGCTTGCATGCGGACATGCTCCTCGGCGGTGATATCCGCGGAGACTACGTAAGTGTGGCGGATGTCAGCGGGAAGCTCCTCCAAGCCCTGGCAGGTGCCCACTTCCATCACATGCTCGATTGCCGCCTGTCGAGCAGGCTCGTCCAGCCCGCCTGCAATGAGCGCTTTCTCGAAGAGCGGGCTGGTGTATGTCAACCTGAGATCTTTACCGTTATCGTTGACGTGGCGATAATAGGCCAATGCAAAGACAGGTTCGCAGCCATAGCCCTCGCAGCCAGCCACGGTAGCGATTGTGCCCGTGGGCGCGACGGTGGTTTGGGCAGCGTTGCGAATGCCATGCCGACGGATGCCATCCACAACCAGGTCCCAATTTACCGCTGGGCGGCCCCAATCTAGGCTGTAATCATTCAAGGGTTGGGGCGGCTGCCAAGCCAGGTCATCGGGATCGTACAGGCTGCCTTTGATCGCCAGGAAAGCCCCCCGGCTTTTCGCCAGCTCGATGCTGGTGAGCATGGCATGATAGCGGACGAACTCCATCACCTGGGAGCCGAATTCCTGGCCCTTCGGCGAACCGTAGCGTATTCCGACGTGATACATCAGGTCTGCCAGGCCCATGATTCCCAGGCCAATCCGCCGGGCGCGGTAAGCCGCCTCTTTCAACTGGGGAACAGCCGGGACGTAGGCGTTGGCATCGACGACATCGTCCAGGAAGATCGTGGAGAGGGCGACGCTCTGGCGCAATTTTTCCCAATCGATGCTGCCGTTGGGTCCAAAGTGCTGGGCAAAATTGACCGAGCCGAGACAGCAGTTTTCGTAAGGCCCCAGCCACTGCTCGCCGCACGGGTTGGTCGCCTCTAAGGCATATAACTGCGGGACCGGGTTAGAGCGGTTAGCCACATCCAGGAACAAAACGCCCGGTTCTCCGTTGTGGTGCGCCTGGCGGACGATTTTCTCAAACAGCTCCTGCGCCCGAACGGTTTTATAGGTTTTGATCGTAACGCCTGCTTTTTCCGCCTCTTCGAGCGTGCCATGAAATTCATGGTACTCCGCCGCGCTGACATCCGGGAAGCGCAATGCCCATAAATCATCGTTATCAACCGCCTGCATGAAGGCATCAGTTATCCCAACCGAGATATTGAAATTGGTGATCGCGTTTTCATCCGTCTTGCAGGTGATAAATTCTTCGATATCCGGGTGATCGACGCGCAAAACTGCCATGTTTGCGCCGCGGCGAGTGCCGCCCTGGGCAATTTCGCCAAATGCCCGGTCATATACACGTAGAAAACCCACCGGACCGGTTGCCTGCCCGGCGGATGATTTTACCAGGGTATGTTTGGGCCTCAGGCGCGAAAAAGAGAACCCATTACCGCCGCCAGTCTGCTGGATAAGGGCAGCATCGCGCAATGTCTGGAATATACCCGCTGAATCCCTGCCCATGTCATCGCTGATCGGGAGCACAAAGCAGGCTGCGAGCTGGCCCAGGAGAGTGCCAGCCCCCGTAAATGTAGGCGAATTGGGGAAGAAAGCCTTGGACGCCAGGAGTTTATAGAACTCCTGCGCCCTCTGGGAGACGTCCCCACCCCAGGCAGTCTCCACTTTCGCGACGTGATAGGCTATCCGCCAAAACATCTCCTCGACTGTCTCGATCGGTTGACCATCTTTACCCCGGCGAACATAACGGCGCATGAGCACCTGGCGGGCGTTGTCGCTCAATTCGACCGCGGCTAAACCGTCAGGCAGCGCCGGTGTGGATAAGAGACCTTGTTTGGAATACTTCGTTCGGGATTTATGCAACATAAGGCATCTCCTCAGAAACCAACAGTAATAATGTTACTCCGCTGTTCGACCTCGTGCGGAGAACAGGGATAGCTTAGTTTTCGAGCAGGCGATCGATTTCCTGGCGAATCGCCCCCAGGTCGTCCAGACCGAGATAGACAATCGCGTAACGAATATAGGCGATCTGGTCCAGATTTTTTAACCCGGCAATCACCATATCACCCACAACCCGTGATGAGACCTCGGCGCGACCCATTGCCTGCAATGCAGCTTCAATTTCACCAACCAGGCGGTCAATATCAGCAGCAGATACGGGGCGTTTTGCGCAGCTTATTCGAATCCCGCGGATCAGCTTCTCCCGGTCAAATTCCTCCCGCGTCCCATCTTGCTTGATGATCAGTGGGGTCGCCAGAATGGGCCGCTCGAAGGTGCTGAACCGCTGGCCGCAATTCTCACATTCTCGTCGCCGTCGTACGCCCCCGCGCGAATCGTGAGAAGTATCGATAACCCGGGAGTGTTCGTTTTTACAATACGGACAGCGCATACAACCCCATGATTAGAACATTTGTAACCGCCATAGGTAGGGGTACTTCATAAACCTACCCGAATATATGGGTATATAACGAGCAAAATTTTAACACGGATAGGATTTCTCCGCAAGGTTATTTCGGACAATTTAAGATTAAAGTTTTCGCCGAATGGTTATTGCCGTAGAACTGCCACAGCCGTGCGGGGCCAAACTACCCCGCACGGCAGCGCCTCCGGGTGAGCCGTCCTCTCCGCACGAAGGCAAATGCGGAGAGACACATATCCAGGTGCTAACCCGAGGTGCGCTGGCAGCCGGCAACCGCTGGCTTACACGTGCTGGCTCGCACGTGCAAGGAGGAGGAATCCGGCAGTTACAGGCATGTCCTGGTAACGTTTTACCCACCAGCCAAATCACTCGATCCGGAGGCGGCGATAGCAGGCGCGCCACCACCCTATTCATCCCGGCAGTTTGCCGGGCGCCTCAGAAGATCAACGACCCCGATTACGTAAGAACGTCGGGATATCCAGGTCTTCCGTGTTGAAAGCGCGTGGCTGGAACTCCCGAGGCGCCTGGGTTGAGGTTTGGGCAGCAGGCGTAGCCCTCTCTCGGCTCTCGCTCACCGGTTGTTCGACAATGCGACGAGGCATGCCGGTTCGTTCGAAACCGGTAGCGATGACCGTAATGCGGACCTCGTCTTTAAGGTTGGGGTCGATCACCGCGCCAAAGATCAGGTTCACATCCGGATGGGCGGTCTCTTTGATGATCGCCGCAGCCTGATTGACCTCGAACAGGGTCAGATCCGATCCGCCGGTCACGTTGAACAGGATGCCCCGCGCTCCATCGATGGTGATATCGAGCAATTGGCTGGAGATGGCCTGCTCGGCGGCGATGCGGGCCGCGTCTTCACCCTTGCCGACGCCGACCGCCATCAAAGCTGCCCCACCTTCCGACATGATGGTGCGCACATCGGCGAAATCCAGGTTGATCAGGCCGGGGACCGTGATCAATTCAGAGATGCCTTGCACACCCTGGCGCAGAACATCATCTGCCAGGCGAAAGGCTTGCTGCAAATTGGCGCGTTTATCCACGATCTGTAACAGGCGGTCATTGGGAATGACGATCAGGGTATCGGACTGCTCTTTGAGCTTGGTGATCCCCGCTTCGGCAGATTGAATGCGCCGCGAGCCCTCGAAGGTGAACGGGCGAGTCACCACGCCAATAGTGAGCGCGCCCACCTCTTTGGCAACCTGGGCAATGATCGGAGCCGCGCCCGTACCGGTGCCGCCGCCCATGCCGCCAGTGATGAAGACCATGTCTGCGCCGCGCATGACCTCATACAGGTCCTCGACCGACTCTTCAGCCGCTTTGCGACCGGTCTCCGGGTCTCCACCCGAGCCCAGACCACGGGTCAGCTTTTCTCCGATTCGAACGCGCATGGGCGCTTTGGAGAGCATCAAAGCCTGGGCGTCGGTGTTGATGGCTATGAAATCCACGCCCTGCAATCCTTCATCGATCATGCGGTCGACGGCGTTGCAACCGCCGCCTCCAATTCCAACCACCTTTATTCTCGCAAAGGATTCAAGCTGGTTCGGTATATATTGTGAATTACTCATTACAAGTTCCTCCTCATTTTTAGGTCATATTGAGAACAATATTTTTGAATAACATCACCAATCAATTATTTACGCTACTTTAGCCTCTGCCCAACATTTTCAGGGCAGCAGGCGTTTCAATAAATTTTTTATCTTTTCCCAATTCGAAACACCTCCTTGTGAATCTGAAGTACTGATATAACGACTTGCCCGCCTGCTCTCTCCTTGAGGGCTGAATTCGTTCATCAGCAAGGCCCACCGCAGCAAGCCAACCGAGGTTGAAAAGGCGGGCGAATCGAGGCGATCGGTCAAGCCATGCAAATTTTCGGGTTGAGCGATTCGCACCGGCACACCCAGGACGTTATTGGCTAAGGCGCGGATATTTGGAAGAGCGCTGGCGCCGCCCGTGAGCACCATTCCCGCCGGCAGTAGCCCATCGTAGCCGGAGCGCTTGATCTCTTGTAAGACCAGGCCAAATATCTCCTCCACACGCGCCTCGATAATGTGAGCCAGCTCCTGGCGGTTGATCTGCACCGGCTTGTCTTCTCCAAAGGGACGGATGCTGAAATACTCCTGGGGGTCAACTTCTGCCTGCACAGCGTGACCGTGGCGAATTTTGATCTCTTCTGCCTGCGTCATGGGCAAGCGGAGGCCCATGGCGATATCGGAGGTCACATGATTTCCGCCAACCGCCAAAACCGAGGTGTGCCAGACGTCCCCATCAATGTAGATAGCCATATCGGTCGTACCGCCGCCCATATCGACCACCACCACGCCCATCTGGCGCTCGGTCTCGGTTAGTACCACCTCGCCTGAAGCAAGCGGGTTGAGCACAAATTGCGAAACCTCGACGCCCGAAGCGCCCACGCACTTGCGCAGATTTTCCACGGAAGCCGCCGAGGCAGTGATGATGTGGGTTTCAACTTCCAGTCGGTAGCCATGCATCCCAAGAGGGTTGCGAATTCCCTCCTGTCCATCTATATTGAAGCCGCGTTGGATGACGTGTAATATCTCACGGTTGTGAGGCAGCGCTACTGCCCGCGCCGCGTCTATGGCCCGCCCGATATCCTCCTCGTAAATCACCCGGCCTGTTATTCCAACAACCCCGCGGCTGTTCACTGATTCCACTTGCGAGCCAGCCAGGCTCACCAGGCCGGAGGTGATCTCCATTCCAGAGGTGCGTTCCGCCTTTTCAATCGAACGGGCGACTGCCTGAGACGCGGCGGCCAAGTCCACCACCACTCCCTTGCGCAAGCCCTGGGATGGCTCGATCCCGACCCCAAGGATGTGAAACTGCCCGGGTGTTTCCTCGCGACCGACCAGGGTACATACCTTCGTCGTGCCTACATCGATTCCGACAACAATTGGTGCTTCCATTGACCAAATGCTCCAAAGCCCGGTTAATGCATCAGTGGTTAGCGTTCAATCCGAAAATACGGTGAATGAATATATTCCACGCTAACCAGGGTCGGTTTGAAGCCCTCCTTCTCTAATTTCTTCATTAATGCCTGGTAGATGTTCAACTTGGCGGCCATATCCTTGAGCTGGCCAAAGTACACCTCCCAGCCATTTGGATCTTTCCATCCCAGGCCGTGTTGTGCATCGTAAGCCAGCGGGATGCCTTGCGGTGCCTGGGCGCTCATGGAGAGAATAGCGGAAACCATCTCCACCGGCATGAACTGAGCCGGGCTCCCGAAGTCGGGTAATGCGTCCACATTTGTTGGCGGCGGGCTGGTGGCTTCGACGACCAGAGAAGGCGCAGTTGCACTCTCGCCGCGCAGCGGAAACGCCACCCCGTTGGCATCCACGAAGACAGTGCGGCTATCCTGGCGCCAGGTCAAGATGGGCACCCTTTCATCCACCGTCACGCGGACAGAATTTGGCAGGCTCACCTCGATTTGCACCTGCGAGAACTCGGGAAAAGAAGTCATGATTTTTGATTTCAGCTCGCCGGGGTTCACCATAAAGATCGGTTCGTCAACCAGGCGTAGCACGGTGTTGACATCCCGGCTGGAAAGGCGCTGCAGGCCAATCAACTCCGCCTCCTGGATCATAAAGGTGGGTGAGCTCCACAATTGATATAGCAGGAAAGAAAGCCCCAGAACGATCAGACCCGATACCCAACGCATGCTGAAGGAAAATTCGGGCAGAGCTGGCAGGCGCATCTCGGCACCGGGGACGTTCAAGGTTAAATCAACCCGGCGGCGGGCTTTCTTCTTCCCTTTACGCAACGATAGGGACTCGCCGCTCAGTTGGCCGCGAACCATCACCGGCGGCATTGAGCGCACCGCGGAGTCGTACTGGCGGGTTTTCCGTTTCCGCGTCCCCTTGTCAGGGCTTGATTTATATCGAAAACCAAAATCCGTGCCCTTATGAGTTTCTCTCTTTTTCCGATAGTCAGATTGCGGCATGTCTGATCAACCTTTTTCTGTATTCTCTACGCTCAAGCATGACTCGTCCGCTTAACCCCTTTGAAATCTGCGTTCTGTGCGGTCGCGTTCGCGTTTACGTTCCAACGCCAGTTCGATCAGGCGATCCACCAATTCCGGGTAAGAGATGCCGCTGGCATCCCACAGTTTCGGGTACATGCTGATCCGCGTAAATCCGGGGATGGTGTTGAGCTCACTCAGAAATAATTTGTTGCTGCCTTTCTCCAACAAGAAATCCACCCGGGCCATGCCAGCGCAATCTACCGCTTTGTAAGCTATGACGGCCAGGGTCTGCACCTGCTCAATAAGCTGGTTTGAGATGGGGGCAGGGATCAATAATTGAGAGCGCTCGTCGTGATATTTGGCATCGTAAGTGTAAAACTCGGCCGCCGGGATGATCTCTCCGGGGATCGAAGCCTGCGGATCGTCATTACCCACCACGCTGACCTCGATCTCGCGGCCATCGATTCCCCGTTCAACCAACAATCTACGATCGTAACGCGCCGCTTCCATCAGGCCTTCCAGCAAATCCGAACGGCTGCGGCATTTGCTCACCCCGACCGAGGAGCCTAAATTTGCCGGCTTGACGAACAGCGGGTAAGGCGCCAGCCCTTCTGCCCGGGAGAGCGCGGCTTCCAGGTTATTTTCGAGCTCTGAGCGAAGCAGGACGATTGACTCTAACACCGGTATACCGTTGGCGCGCATCACATCTTTGAAAATCCCTTTATCCATCCCCACCGCGGAACCCACGACTCCTGCCCCAACATAAGCCAGATCGGCCATTTCAAAGAATCCCTGAATGGTGCCATCCTCCCCAAAAGTTCCGTGCAATACGGGGAAGAGGACATCCAAATCCGCCAGCTTGTTCAATATTTCACTCCCCTGTGTCTGGTCTATGGCGTAGATCCCCTGGTGGTGGGGGTCTGGCAGCATCGTAGCGCAATTCAATGCTGCGGTATTCCCTGCCTCCAGCATTTCCAGGGTGTTCTCGCCTACCCACCAGGCGCCCTGGTGAGAGATGCCTATTTGGGTGACTTCGTACTTCTCAGGATCAAGCGCGGCCAGCACCGAGCGCGCCGAGAGCAGCGAGATCTCATGCTCGCCAGAACGCCCGCCAAATATCAGACCTACTCGCAGCTTATCCTTTGCCATTAAACATTTACATCCAGAGTGTCTAATTTAATGATCCCAATCGCCAATCCGCTCAATCTCTAACTCAAGTTCCACGCCGAATTTTTCGGCCACCTCTCTCCGCGCCATCTGGATCAGGGTGAAAACATCGCCGGCGGTTGCCCGACCCAGATTTATAAAGAAATTGGCGTGCAGGCTGCTGATCTGCGCCTCGCCAACCCGCCTCTCTTTCAGACCTGCTGCTTCTATCAGGCGACCGGCGAAGTCGCCGCTCGGGTTTTTGAACATCGACCCCATGCTGGCGCCAGACGGTTGTGTCTGGCGGCGATAAATGGCAAAGGTTTCCGTTTTAGCCTGCACCTCAGCCAGTGTGCTCCGCTCTAAAGCTAGCGTGGCTGTCAATACCACCGCCAGCCCGGGTTGGCGTTTCAGCAGGCTGGTGCGGTAACCGTATTC
>Ga0209341_10006907_pt1 | contig 10098 bp, 10 predicted proteins | sample RifCSP13_2_FD_184020 | JGI IMG/M metagenome (GOLD analysis project Ga0209341, IMG submission 184020) | Soil microbial communities from Rifle, Colorado - Rifle CSP2_sed 13_2 (SPAdes) (version 2) | ecosystem: Environmental > Terrestrial > Deep subsurface > Rock core/Sediment | place: Rifle... | reverse complement strand
GCGCGCGGCAGTGGGCCGTTAGCTCAGCGGCAGAGCAGGGGACTTTTAATCCTCGTGTCGTGGGTTCGAATCCCACACGGCCCTCCAGCACCGCCGCGCAGCGGCGCAATCGCGCCGGCGCGTCCATCGGTCAGGTCGCAGCGTCGGGGAGCTAGCGGGACCGTTCGGTCTGGATGCTGACCTCTTCCCCGCAGTCGGTGCACTGGAAGACGCGGTAGCCCGCCAGGAGCTTGCGCTCCGGATCGAAGTCATCGGGGGAGTGCGGCTCACGCTCCTGCATGGGGCTCCACGCGTCGCCGTGCCTGTGGAGGGGCGGCGTGACGTCAAACTGCAGCATGGCTGGTCGGTTCCTCCGAAGACGCCTGACCGATGAGGGTGGCCGCCAGTGTGACCGATCCGAACCGCTCCGAAAAGCCCCGTGGATACGTCGAGGGCCGCCCCGGCGGGGCGGCCCTCGGTGGTGGGTACCTGGTTTCAGGACCGGGCGATCAGCTCCCCGGCACGTACAGCAGGAGCAGCTGACCTCCCTCCCGGTGGTAGCGGTACTGCGCACCACCCGGCGGGATGGGGGCAGTCGTCCACGTGTACCAGTCCGCCGGAACGAGCGAGGTCGGATCCAGCGCCCCAACGTGGACACCGTGCGACTGCACGTCGAGTGCCCACCAGCCGGCGCCCATCCAGGCCGACATGTCGACGATCCCGCTCGTCTCGACGTCGGCTGGCTGGGTGGCGAGGGTCGACGCGATCTTCGTCCAGCCACCGCCGAACGCGTAGCGCCAGACCTCGTTGCCGGAACTGCCGTCCTCCTGGACCATGATGCTGTCGTGGCTGATTGCCACGTTGTCCGGGTTGATCAAGGCCGATGCGGGGGTGCCGGTGTAGCCGGCACCGTTGTCAGTCACGACGATGGTCGTGCTGTTCTGCTGCTCGCGCAGGCGGCCCTGGGCGATGAACGAGTCATCTTGAAGATCCGGCCGTCGGAGTCCCAGTATGGGTACCCGCTTGAGCCGGCGCGGAAGAGGCGGCCGGTGGTCCCGCTCTCCTTCAGGCGGGTGGTGCCGGTGTCGGCGAAGTAGATGGTGCTCGGGTCGTCCGGGTCATAGGCGATGTCCTCGACCCGCACGAACTGGAAGACGTTGTTGTCGTTCGACCAGGCTTCGAGTGACTCCTGCGGAGCGTTGCTGCTGCCGTCGGGGTAGTCCTCGGTGCCCTTGGCGATCCCTGCGGGAACCTCGATGAAGCGGCCCGACCAGGTCTGCCCGGCCAAGATCTCGAGGTAGTCGTTGGCATCGTTGAACTCGTCGTAGGGATCGGCCAACGGGCTGGCCCCATCCGCGCCGGTCGCAGTCACCTGGAACGCCAAGAGCGACCCCTTGTCCTGCTTGAACGCGCCGGGGCTGGATGCCTTGTACATGTACAGCTGGGACCCGGGGGCGCTGAAGGTGTCGTCACCCGACACCGACACGATGTCATCCCAGCCGCCGGGCACGATCACCTGGTTCTCGTGGTTCATGCGGCCCATGCCTGGGATTGGCTTGTACTCACCGGTGGCCGCGTCCAGCCAGACCGTGTAGCCGGCCTGCCGCAGCGGGGCGATGGCGGAGTCAGCACCGTACTGGGCGCCGGCAACCACCGGCAGCCGGTCGTTCGACTCCTCGTTCACGAAGAGGGTGTAGCTGTTGAAGCCCTCCGCTGGGCCGGCCATGAAGGCGGAGCAGAAGCGAATGTAGCCCGCGGATGGCGGGAGCACCTCGTCGAGTTGCACGATCTGCTGCGTCTTCAGGTCGAGCCGGGCGCGAAGGACGGATGAATCCTCGAAGTCGGCGAACACGCTGGTCGACGTCGTCCCGAACGGAACGTGCGACTGCTCGAAGTTGACGAACAGGTCCACGTAGCGCTTGCCGTTGCCGACCGGCATCACGCCGATGCCGTCGGGGAGACCCTCGAACGTTTCGCCGTCGAAGACATCACCGCTGTTGATCAAGGGGACGGCGAACGTGCCGCCCGGTGCCGTGCCCAGAACCGTCACGAAGGCCTCCGCGGGGTTCGGATGGCCTTGCGCGCCGACGGCCGAGGCCGGGAGCGCGATTGCGAGAGCCGCGGCGGCCAACACGGCACGCGCGCGGTTGCTGCGAGTGAAACGAAGTGGGGTGGAAGCCACGATGGACACTCCTCCTGCCAGGGGTGGTGTTGATCGGCTCCCGAATCGGGGCGCGAGGACGCGCCACCAATTGGGAAGACATGGTGCCCCAAGCGCGGATGGTTTGGCGCGGAGATTTGCGCATTTGCGGTGCCCGGACGCACCGCTGCGTGGCACCGCTCGGGCGGCTGCGACCCGCCCCGCGACCGGGTACATTAGGGACTCCGATACATCGCTCACGAGAGGACGCATGCGCCTGCCACTCATCCCCCGCGAGGAGAAGTTCTTCGACATGTTCGTCGAGGACTCGCGCAACGTGCTGGGCGCCGCGCGCCTGCTGGTGCAGTTCTTCCGCAACTACGACGACCGGGAGCGGATCGCCAGCCAGCTGCGCGACATGGAGCACGCCGGCGACCAGATCAGCCACGACATCGGCCACAAGCTCGAGTCGACCTTCGTCACGCCCTTCGACCGCGAGGAGATCCACGCCCTGATCAGCCGCCTGGACGACATCCTGGACCTGATCGAGGAGGTGGCCGACACCTGCATCCTGTACGGAATCGATGCACCGACCCCGCATGCCCACGAGCAGGCCGAGATCATCGTCCTCCAGTGCGAGCAGCTCACCGAGGCCCTCAGCCGCCTGCGCGGCTTCAAGGGCGTGGAGCAGTACTGGATCGAGGTCCATCGGCTCGAGAACGAGGGTGACCGGATCGCGCGCCACGCCGTGGCCGAGCTGTTCGCGGGCGGCCCAGATCCGGTCGAGGTGATCAAGTGGAAGGACGTCTACACCCTGCTGGAGGACACGGTCGACGCGTGCGAGGACGCGGCCAACGTGATCGAGCGGATCGTCGTCAAGCATGCCTGAGGGCTTCACCCCGATCCTGATCGCCGTCCTGGCGCTCGCGGTCGTATTCGACTACATCAACGGATTCCACGACACCGCCAACTCGATCGCCACCTCGGTCAGCACCCGGGCGCTCAAGCCGCAATGGGCGATCCTGATGTCGGCGGTGGCCAACTTCGCCGGGGCGCTGACCGGGACCGCGGTGGCCAAGACGGTCGGATCGGGCCTGATCGAGTCCTCGGCCGAGGGCCAGGTGGTGGTCGCCGCCGCACTGATCGGGGCCACCTCCTGGAACCTGATCACCTGGCGCTTCGGGATCCCATCCTCCAGCAGCCACGCCCTGATCGGTGGCCTGCTCGGCGCGTCTGCGGCCGGGGCCGGCTTCGGCGCGTGGAAGTGGGACGGCATCCTCAACAAGGTGCTCGTCCCGCTGGTCAGCTCGCCGATCCTGGGAGTCGTGATCGGCCTGGGGTTCATGGTCGTCTTGTTCAATGTGTTTCGGCGGGCACACCCACGCGTCCTGAATGACCGATTCCGCCGGCTCCAGGTCGTATCCGCGAGCTTGATGGCATTCAGCCATGGCAGCAACGATGCCCAGAAGACGATGGGGATCATGACCCTGGCGCTGGTCACGGCCGGCGTCATCCCCGAGTTCAAGATCCCGCTGTGGGTGATCATCCTGGCCGCATCGGCCATCTCGGTGGGGACCGCGGCCGGGGGCTGGCGGATCATCAAGACCATGGGCACCAAGGTCGTGAAGCTCGACCCGGTGCACGGCTTCGCGGCCGAGACCACCGCGGCGAGCATCATCCTGGGCGCCTCGGCGCTGGGCATGCCGGTGAGCACCACCCACGTGATCAGCTCGGCGATCATGGGCGCGGGCAGCGCGGATCGCTTCGGATCGGTGCGCTGGGCCCTCGCCCGCAATATCGGCGTCGCCTGGGTCGTCACCCTCCCCGCCTCGGGGCTGATGGCAGCGGTCGCGTTCCTGGTGCTGAACCCGTTCCTGGGCGGAGGTTGAGGCGAGCCAGCAGGCGGGCTAGCTGAAGAAGGCCATCCGCACGCCGACCACCAGGAGCAGGACCCCGAACGCACGCTGCACCGTCTCGTTGGGCAGGCTCAGCCCGAGGCGCGCCCCCAGGTAGGCACCGACCAGCAGACCGATACCCAGCAGCACGGCGTGCAGCACGTTCACCTGGCCCGCCTGCCAGTACTGGATCACCCCGAGCAGGCCCACCGGCAGCAGGAGCGCGGCGAGGGAGGTCCCGGCCGCCTGCTGGGCCGTCAGGCCGAGGACCAGGATCAGCAGCGGCACGATGATCACGCCTCCACCGATCCCGAACAGTCCGGACAGGACGCCGGCCGCCAGGCCGATGAGCGCCACCAGGGCAGCGGGCATGTCGATCTCCTCCAACGGTGTTGTCGCGGCTAATCCTGACGCATCAGGGTCGTGGCCCATCGGCGCGTTAACGCGCCCTTGAGGCTCCGATGCGGGGACGTTGAGGCCGGGCCGTCAGGGTGCGGTCGACACCACCTGATTGAGGAGATCGATCCGTGCCTTCCCGCCCCACGCTGCTGGCCATTGGCGCCGCCGCCTCCGTGCTGCTGGCCGCCTGCTCCGGCTCATCGCCAACGCCCGGCAGCTCCGCCGGTCAAAGCTCCCCCGGCGTATCCGGTGAGATCTACGTCTCCGGGTCGTCGACTGTCGAGCCGATCTCGACCCGGGTGGCCGAGAAGTTCCAGGACCTCAACCCCGACTTCGGCTTCACGGTCGAGGGACCGGGCACCGGCGACGGGTTCGCCCTCTTCTGCAACGACGAGACCGACATCAGTGACGCGTCGCGCTCCATCAAGGACGAGGAGGCGCAGGCCTGCGCCGACAGCGGCGTGGAGTACGTCGAGATGCAGATCGCATTTGACGGGCTGTCGGTGATCACCTCGCCGGAGAACACCGCCATCAGCTGCCTCTCGTACCTGGACCTGTACGTGCTGCTGGGCCCCGAGTCGGGTCCCACGGACTCCGATCCGGACGGCTTCCAAACGTGGTCCGATGCCAACGCCCTGGCCGCGGAGCTGACCGCCCAGTTCGGCAATGACTACGGGGCCTCCCACGCGCCGTACCCGGACCTTGACCTGGCCGAGACCGGCCCCGGCGAGGAGTCCGGCACCTTCGACAGCTTCATCGAGATCGTGCTGGCCAAGATCGCCGAGGCACGGGACCAGGACGCCACGACGCGGGCCGACCACCAGGGACAGGCCAACGACAACGTGATCATCGAGGGCGTCGCGGGGTCGCCGTCGTCGCTGGGCTGGGTAGGGATGGCCTTCGCCGAGGGTGCCGTCGGGCGGGTCAAGACGATCGCCATCGACAAGGGCAACGGCTGCGTCGAGCCGACGCCTGCCAACGTGGCCGACGGCACCTACCCGATCTCGCGGGCGCTCTTCATCTACGCCAACCTGGCCCACGTCGCCGCCAACCCGGCGGTCCAGGCCTACGTGGACTTCTACCTGTCCGACGCGGGCATTGCATCGGTCACTGACACTGGCTACGTCGCCTTGCCGGCCGACCGGCTGGAGGCCGCCCGGGCCGCGTGGAACGCACGCTAGGCGACGCCCGAGACACACTCATGAGCGCCTCTGGCATCGCTAGCCCCGCCCAGCTCTCGGTGGCCGACCTGCAAGGCCGGCGCGGCCGGCGCTGGCGCGAAGCGGCGATCCGGGCGGGCTTCCTGGGGGCGGCGGCGATGACGGTGGTGATCAGCGTCCTGATCATCGCCTCGCTGGCGGGCCAGGCGATCGACTTCCTGTCCCAGGTGGACTTCGCCCAGCTGTGGGCCGGCGGCTGGTTCCCGCGGCGCGGCATGTACGGCATCCCCACCATCCTGGTCGGGACGCTGCTGGTCGCCGGCATCGCCATGCTGGTGGCCACACCCCTGGGCCTGGGTGCCGCCATCTACCTGGCGGAGTACGCGTCCGCGCGGGTGCGATCGGTCCTCAAGCCGTCGCTCGAGGTGCTGGCGGGGATCCCCAGCGTGGTGCTGGGCTACTTCGCGCTGACGGTCCTGAGTCCGACCATCGTGGACCCGGTCTGCCCCGGCAACACCGACATCTTCAACATGGCCGCCGCCGGGATCGGGGTCGGGATCCTGATCACCCCGCTCATCGCCTCGGTCGCCGAGGATGCGATGACCGCCGTGCCGCGCTCGCTGCGCGAGGCTGCCTACGGCCTGGGGGCGCGCAAGCGGACAACCAGCGTCCGGGTGGTAGTCCCCGCGGCGATATCCGGGATCGTGGCCGCGCTGATCCTGGGGGTCTCGCGCGGCATCGGTGAAACGATGGTCGTGGCAATTGCTTCGGGTGCCGGCAGCGGCTCGCTCTTCACGCTCGACCCATGCGGTGGCGGCCAGACGATGACCGCCGCCATGGCCTCGCTGGCCATCGGCTCCGACCAGGTGCGTGGCGCGTCGCTGGCCTTCGCCAGCCTCTTCTTCGTCGGCCTGCTCCTGTTCGGAATGACGCTCGCCCTCAACCTGGTGGCGGACGGCTTCGTGCGCCGCTTCCGGAACCGCTACTGATGACCGGGGCGATCAGCACCGCGGAGCTCGTCCGTCGCACCCTGACCGGGAGGCGGCGAGACACCGCGGGCGTGCTCTTCGAGGCGCTGATCGGCGGCCTGCTGCTGCTGGCCGTGGCGGTGCTGGTCTGGCTGCTGGCGGTCATCGCGACGCGGGGCCTGCCCGTGATCGGCGAGCGGGGCCTGGACTTCGTGACCAGCAACCTCTCCTCCGACGCCAGTCGCGCCGGTGTGGCGCAGGGGATCGCCGGCTCCCTGATGCTGATGGTCTTCGTGGCGCTGATCTCCTTCCCGCTGGGGATCGCGGCGGCTGTTTACCTCGAGGAGTACGCCACCGAGGGCCGATTCACGCGCCTGATCAACACCGTGGTTCGCAACCTGGCCGGCGTGCCATCGGTGGTCTACGGGCTGCTGGGCCTGTCGATCTTCGTGGTCGCCCTCGGGGATGTGACCGGTCCCGGGATCGCCCACGGCCGCTCGCTCATCTCCGGCGGCCTGACAATGGCGATCCTCGTCCTGCCGATCGTGATCATCACCGCCGCAGAGGCGCTTCGGGCCGTGCCGATCACGATCCGCGAAGCCGCGTTCGGGGTCGGCGCCACGCGCTGGGAGGTGGTCCGCCACCACGTCCTGCCGTATGCCGCACCCGGCGTCCTGACCGGCACGATCCTGTCGATGGCCCGCGCGTTCGGTGAGACGGCCCCACTCATCCTGGTGGGCGCGGTGATCGGGGGCCTGTCGACCCACAATGAGGGCCTGGCGGAGGTCCTGCAGGGGCGCTACACGGCCCTGCCGACGACCGTCTACGACTGGGCCCGCAAGCCGGCGGCGTTCGCCGAGAACACGTATGCCGCCATCGTGGTCCTGCTGGTGGTCCTCCTGGTGGTCAACGCGCTGGCCGTGATCCTGCGCAACCGGCTCGAGCGCAGGTGGTGAAGGTGCTGACCCTCCGCGATCCCGAAGCGCCGGGGCTGGACGGCCCACCCCCGCGGGGCCCCACAATACGGCTCGTGACCGGCGCATCGGGGTCCATCGCATCGGGAGTGAGGATCGAGTCGCGCCCCATCGACCAGGCGCTGGCGGATGGACCGCCGATCTTCGAGCTCCACGACGTGTCGTGCTTCTATGGACCGACCCGTGTGGTGCGCGAGGTCAGCCTGGAGGTGCCGAGCAACCGGATCACGGCGATCATCGGTCCATCCGGCTCCGGCAAGAGCACCCTGCTGCGGGCGCTGAACCGGATGAACGACCTGATCCCGAGCGCGCGGACGACCGGGCGCGCGCTGTACCACGGGGTGGACCTGTACGACCCCGCCGTCGACCCGGTGGAGGTCCGGCGCCGGATTGGGATGGTCTTCCAGAAGCCCAACCCGTTCCCCAAGTCGATCTACGACAACGTGGCGTTCGGCCCGCGGGTGGCGGGCTTCCGGGGCGACCTGGACGCGCTGGTGGAGTCGAGCCTGCGCCGCGCCGCGCTGTGGGACGAGGTCAAGGACAAGCTCCGCTCGCCGGGGACGGCGCTGTCAGGTGGGCAGCAGCAGCGGCTGTGCATCGCGCGGGCGATCGCCGTCGAGCCGGACGTGATCCTGATGGACGAGCCGTGCAGCGCCCTGGATCCCACCGCGACGCTGCGCATCGAGGAGCTGATGCACGAGCTCAAGCAGAACTACACCATCGTGATCGTGACCCACAACATGCAGCAGGCCGCACGCGTCAGCGACCTGACCGCGTTCCTGACCTTCGGCGAGGACCGCGCCGGCTACCTGGTCGAGGTGGCGTCCACCGAGCAGCTCTTCACCCGGCCGACCCATCGCCTGACCGAGGACTACATCACCGGTCGGTTCGGGTAGGCTGACTGATGACGCAGGACGAGGGAATGCAGGAGCGGCCCGGCCTCGACACTGGAGGGGAGAGCGCCGCCGCGGGCCCCGAAGACGGTCATCGGCTGGGTCACGTGCGCACGGCGTTCGCGGAGGCGCTCGACACCCTCAAGGACGACGTCCTGCGCCTCGGCTCGCTGGTCGAGCAGGCGCTCGAGCGCGCCGCCCAGGCGATGGCCGAGCGCGACGTGGACCTCGCCAACCAGGTCCGGCGCGACGACGCCGCGGTCAACGAGCTGCAGCGCCAGGTGAACGGCGAGATCACCGGGATCATCGCCCGGCAGGCGCCGGTGGCGCGCGACGCCCGGGAGCTCCTGGCGCTGTACCACGCCGCCGCCGAGCTCGAGCGGATGGGCGATTACGCGGTCAGCATCTCCAAGCTCGCCATCCAGCTCGCCTCCGAGCCGGAGTTCCCCCTCTTCCCGCAGCTTCCCCGCATGGAGCAGCTGTGCCGAAGCCAGCTGCACGCCGCCATGCGCGCCCTGGTCGACGTCAGCGAGGAGCAGGCGCGCGCGGTGTGCGCCGGTGACGATGAGCTCGACCACCTCTACAACGAGGTCTACGAGAACGCGATGCGGGTCATGGAGACCACGCCGCAGCGCGCCCGGCAGGCGACCCATATGCTCTTCGCCGCGCATCACCTGGAACGGCTCGGCGATCGGGTGACGAATATCGGCGAAGACGTCGTCTTCCTCGCCACCGGGCAGGTGGAGGACCTGAACAACTGAGCGGCCCCGCCCGGATCCTGGTGGTCGAGGACGACCGGACCCTGCGCCAGGCGATCACCTACAACCTGGCCCGCGAGGGGTACGAGGTGCGCAGCGCGGTGGACGGGGAGCAGGCGCTCGCCGCGGTGCGCAGCCAGCCCGCCGACCTGGTGCTGCTCGACGTGATGCTGCCCGGGATGAGCGGCCTCGAGGTGCTGCGCACGATGCGGGCCGAGGGAATCGACACGCCGGTGCTGATCCTATCGGCCAAGGGCGAGGAGATCGACCGCGTGGTGGGGCTCAAGGTCGGGGCCGATGACTACGTGACCAAGCCGTTCAGCCGGCCGGAGCTCTTCGCCCGGGTGGAGGCCGTGCTGCGCCGCGTGCGGCGCGCCGTCCCGCCCGTCGACTCGGGCCCTGAGACGATCCGGGCCGGAGGGCTGGTCATCGACCGCGGGGCACGCCGCGCCGAATTCGCGGGCACCCCGCTCTCGTTGACCCCCCGCGAGTTCGACCTGCTGGCCCATCTCGCCGCCAACCCGGATCGGGTCTTCACCCGCGAGCAGCTGCTGTCGCGCCTGTGGGGCCATGACTATGACGGCGACGCGCGAACACTCGACGTCCACGTCTCGTGGCTCCGCACCAAGCTGCGCGCCCGACGGGCAGAACCACCTGCGCACGGTCCGGGGCGTCGGCTACGCGTTCGTCACCGAGCCGGGGGCAGCGTGAGCGACTCCCCGTTCGAAGCGCTGCTGGGCGCGGCCCGCCAGGCGCTGCTGGTCCAGGTCGACGGGCAGCTGCGGATCGTGCGGGCGGGCGTGGGTGCCGCCGAGCTGGCCGAACGGACCCCTGAAGGCATGGTCGGGATGAGCCTCATTGCGGCCTTCGGCTCGGCTGCCATCGACGCGGTGGCCCGTGATGCCCTGGCCGCTGACCGGCCCGCGGTCGGG
>Ga0209341_10006904_pt1 | contig 10100 bp, 7 predicted proteins | sample RifCSP13_2_FD_184020 | JGI IMG/M metagenome (GOLD analysis project Ga0209341, IMG submission 184020) | Soil microbial communities from Rifle, Colorado - Rifle CSP2_sed 13_2 (SPAdes) (version 2) | ecosystem: Environmental > Terrestrial > Deep subsurface > Rock core/Sediment | place: Rifle... | reverse complement strand
TCACCTGGAGTGGCTGCTGCCGCTGTATGAACACGTCACGGCGCTCGTCGTCTTTCCCCAGTACGAGCCGTCCGAGATCATCGAGCTGGCGCGGCAGGGAGCTTATCTGCCGACGGGCGTCACACGCCACGTGATCCCGGGCCGCGCGCTGCGGCTGAACTTTCCGCTCAGCGTCCTGCTTGACGATCGTTCGCTCGACGAAAAGAACGCCTGGCTGCAGGACTGGCTGCGCGCCAAGCTGGCCGACAACGAAGTACGTTATTACCAGGAATCGACTTACTTGTTCGACGAGTGAGGATACGCCATGGATGTCACAAGTCTTTCACCCAATCTCCGCCGCCTGTTTGGTTCCGCGCAGTTATACTCGGACGGCAGGCCCTACGCCGTCGTGAGCCTGCCGCGCGACCAGATGCGCGCGGCGACGATCCTCTACGGCGGGCTGGCCGAGCCGTTTGCGGCCATGATCGTCGACAAAGACGAGATCACGATTGTCATGCACGAGATGGACTGGTCCGTGGCCGGCCGCGATTTGCCGGGAATGCGCGTCCTGAGCGACTACCGCCTGATTACGCTCGACGTCGAACTGGAGGCGGGCGTGGCGGGATTCGTGGACGTCGTGAGCCGCCTGCTGGCCGAGGCCGGCGTGCCGATGCTGCCGCTCGCGGCGTATTCCCGCGATCATATCCTTGTCCGTGCGCGCGATCTCGACCGGACATGGCAGGTCCTGTCTGACTGCATTGCGGCGTGCAGAAGGAAGTGAACATGGACATTCAATCTTCCGCTCAAGCCGCCGTCCCCGGCGGCGTTGACCGCGCCGTCCTCGGCGCGGTGAGCCAGGGTTGGGGCGGCCTTGACCCTGAGCAGTTCCGCATCTACGGCAAGCAGGTGATCGACTGGATCGCCGATTACCTGGCGAACGCCGAGCGTTATCCGGTGCTCTCGCCTCTCAATCCCGGCGACGTCAAACGCCAGTTGCCGGCCGGGCCGCCTCAGACGCCCGAGTCGATGGACGCGATTCTCGCCGATTTCGACCGTGTGATCCTGCCCGGCATCACGCATTGGAACCATCCGGGCTTCTTCGCTTATTTTGCGATTAGCGGATCCGCGCCAGGTATCCTGGGCGAGCTGCTCAGCGCGGCGCTCAACGTCAACGGCATGCTGTGGCGGACATCTCCCGCGGCGACCGAGCTGGAAGACGTCGTGATGGACTGGCTGCGCCAGATGATCGGCTTGTCGCCCGTGTTCGAAGGGGTGATTACCGATACGGCATCCGTCTCTACTCTGATCGCCATCGCCGCCGCGCGCGAGGCGCTGGACCGGCGCGTGCGCGAGGATGGGCTGGCCGGCCGGGCAGACCTTCCTCGACTGAGGCTGTACTGCTCCGAGCAGGCGCACTCGTCCGTGGAGAAGGCGGGGATCGTGCTGGGATCGGGGCAGGCCGGTGTGCGCAAGATCCCGGTCGACGACGAGTTCCGCATGCGGCCCGATCTGCTCGCCGCAGCCGTCGACGAGGATCGGCGCGTGGGCTGGCTGCCGTTCTGCGTCGTCGCAACCGTCGGCACGACCTCGACGACGAGTATCGACCCGGTTCCGGCTATCGCCGACCTATGCGGTCGCGAGCGGATCTGGCTGCACGTCGATGGGGCGTACGGCGGCATGGCGGCCATCGTGCCGGAGATGCGGCACGTCCTCGACGGCTGCGATCGCGCCGACTCGATCGTCGTGAATCCGCACAAGTGGCTGTTCACGCCGATCGACTGCAGTGCGTTCTACACGCGGCACGTCGATACGCTGAAGCGCGCCTTCAGCCTGGTGCCGGAGTATCTCCGCTCGGCGGATGGCGATGTGAAGAACTACATGGACTATGGCATCCAACTCGGGCGCCGCTTCCGCGCGCTCAAGCTGTGGTTCGTCATTCGCTCCTACGGCGTGGAAGGGCTGGCGGCGCACCTTCGCGAGCACTGCCGTGTGGCTCGCGAGTTCGCCGGCTGGATTGACGCCGATCCGTCTTTCGAGCGGCTGGCGCCTGTCCCGTTGAGCGCCGTGTGCTTCCGTTATCACCCCCAGGGCGTCGACGACGAGGCCGAGCTAGAGCGCCTGAACAGCCGGCTGCTCGATGCGGTGAACGCCACAGGCCGCGTGTTTCTCTCGCACACGAAGCTGAACGGCAAGTACACTGTTCGTCTGGCGATTGGCAATGTCGGAACGATGGAGAAGCACGTGGCGCAGGCGTGGGATGTCCTGAAAGGGCTGGCCGTTCGATGAGGCATTCATGAGCGTGAAGCCGCTGCGATTCATCGACGAGCCGATCGAGGCGCAATATGACCAGCCATCGGCGCTGGAGAAGAAGCCCGGCTGCCCGGACCGCTTCGTGTGGCGCGGCGCGTCGTTTCGCGTTGTCGAGAAGCTGAGCGAATGGCACGATTACCGGCTGCGGGGCAAGACGTTGAGCTTCTACGTCAAGGAGCGAGGCTCTTTTCGCGCCAAAGCCGCCGAGCGCCAGGGGACGTGGGGCGTCGGCCGCGATTACTTCTGGGTTCGCACGGACACCGGCCAGGTGTTCGATCTGTATTTCGATCGCGCGCCCAAATCGGGCGAGGGCCGCAAGGGCGCCTGGTTCCTGTATCGCGAGCTTTCCTCGTCCGAGTCATAGACCTGGCAGGTCTAGTCCGCCGGAAGACCTGCCAGGTTTCATCACACCGTGCTTCCGGTGAAGTTGAACGCCTCGATCTTCAGAGCAGGCACGCAGTACGCGCCGCCGAACTCTGTGATGAGCGTGCGCCGCTCACGGCTGACCGCCTGCACTCCCCCCATCGCCTTCACGTAGCTCTGCGTGAAGCGCAGGTTCTTCACCGCGTGGGCCAGCTCTCCGTCTTCAATCATGAACAACCCGTCGCGCGTCATGCCCGTGACGATGCAATCGCGCGGGTGAACCGGCCGCGTGTACCAGAAGCGGGTGATGTACAGTCCCTTCGCCGTGGCACGAATCATCTCGTCCAGCGACGAGACACCGGCGGCCATGAACAGGTTCATCGCCAGCGGACCACTGACGAATCGCATCGTGGGCGGCGTGGCATGGCCGGTGCTCTCGCGACCTTCTTTCTTCGCCGTATAGCTGTCATACACGGGACCGCGCACGACGCCTCGATCGACGATCGGCACGCGCTGGCGCGGCACGCCCTCGAAGTCGAACGGGAGGGGCGAGCCTTCCGGATCGTGCCCGTCGTCCCAGATCGAGACGAGCGGGTTCATGATCTCCTGGCCAATCCGATCGTTCATCCACGAGCGGCCTTCCTGCACGGCCTGCGCGCCCATGCCCGTGGCGTTGAGCATCGCCACCAGGTCTTCCGTGGCATACGGATCGAGGACGACGGTATATTCACCCGGCTGAATCGCGCGCGGATGCTGAGCGCGAACGGCTTTGCCGACTGCCTCTCGCCCGATCGCTTCCGCGTCGATCTCGCCCACCTTCCAGCTCGATATGCCCGCCTGCCCCGTGCCGTCCTCGCCGGTCACGACGACTTGAAGATCGGCGGACGTGCCGGCATGGTAGGCCATGATGCCGTGCGAGTTGGCGATGGCAAGCTCGCCGGCCGAGGTGCGAAACGCGCCGGAGGCGGCGAACTTATGCTCGGCTGCCAGATCGCACAAAACCCGGACGCTTCGCGCCCTCGCTTCTGGCGTCAGCGAAGCCACCTCTTCGTCGAAAGAAGGCGCCGGCTCGATGGGCTGGGGATCGGGCAGGCCGGGGAAGTCGGGGTCTTCCGGCTGGCGGCGCGCGTGCGATAGGGCGCGCTCGGCAGCCTGCGCCAGCGCCTCGTCGTCCGTGCGATTCGTCGTCGCCGTGCCGGATCGCCTGCCCACCACGGCACGCACCGTCACGCTGACGTTGGCTTCGGCGACGTTCTGGTGGATCGCGTTATTAGCGAATCGAGTGAGGTAGGATTCGTACGCGCTGATCAGCACTTGCGTTTCGTCGGCCTCCGAGTACCGCAGTGCGCGTTTCAGCAGGTTTTCAGAGGCGTGCTGTCCCAACACAACGTCACCTCCTGTATCAGTGACCAGTGATCAGTAATCAGTGATCAGTACTGGACTTTGGCAAGTGCCTATATCTTCGGCTGGACTCGAGGCTTCAGCCGGAGATGTGGCGGACAAGGGAACCGGCTAAAGCCTCTATTCCGGAATTTGCCAAATTTCAGTCAATAGCCAGTATCGATGGTCAGTAATCGTAGATCATGGGTTACCGATCACTGATCACTGATAACTGATCACTGAACACTGACTCCTACACGACCCCCACTCGTACATTGCGAAATCTCGCCGGCGCCGCGCCGTGCCCGGTATGCGCCACCTGCAGCGGCTGGCCCTTGCCGCAATTGGGCGTGCCCCACATCACCCAGTGATCTGCATTACACACCGCGTCGCACGAATTCCAGAACTCGGGCGTGATGCCGGTGTACGTGCAGTTGCGCAGCAGACGACCGCGCTTGCCGTTCTTGATCTCATAGCCGATCTCTGTCCCGAACTGGAAGTTGTAGCGCTTGTCGTCGATGCTCCACGAGCGGTTCGTCTCCATGTAGAGGCCGTCGTCGGTGTCGGCGACGAGATCGTCGAGCGCCCACGTCCCCGGCTCCAGGCTGACGTTCGTCATGCGGATGAGCGGGATGCGATTCCAGCCCGACGCGCGCATGCAGCCGTTGGAGGTCAGCCCCAGGCGCGGCGCCGTTTCGCGCGACATCAGGTAGCCGACGAACCAGCCGTCCTTGACGATCGGAGTCGATTGCGCCGGGACGCCTTCGTCGTCCCAGCCGAAGGTGCCCAAGCCGTACGGTCGCACAGCCTCGGCTGTTACGTTGACGTGCTCGGAGCCGTAGCGAAACGCGCCCAGCTTCTCTGTCGTGAGAAACGACGTGCCGGCGAACGCCGCTTCCGTGCCGAAGACGCGATCCAGCTCGATCGGATGGCCGCACGACTCGTGCACCTGCAGCGCGACCTGGTCGCCGCCCAGGATGATCGTCGTTCGGATGTCGCGCGGACATGGATCGGCGGTGAGCAGCGCCACGGCTTCGCTCGCGACGCGCTTCGCATTGCCGGGCAGATTCCAGCCCAGCACGACCTCCCAGCCGGCCGTCACCTGCTGGCGACCGTTGGACGTGGGATACGAGCGGCGCTGCACTTCGTCGCCGCCGACGGCCGTCGCGACGATGCCGCCGCCGGTCTCGGTGATCATCTGGTCGGTGAGCGCGCCCTCGCTATTGGCGAATAGCTTGTTCTCTTGGATGAAGACCAGGCTGCCCTGCCTGGTCTTGACGCCTTTCACCTTCGCCATCTCGGCGTCGGCAGCCATCAGCACACCCAGCTTGTCCTCGATGGATATGCCGAATGGATCGATCTGTATCGGCGTGACGAACGTGCCGCGGCTGGTGACCGGCGGACCGAGATCGATCGGGCTGTCGCCGGCGACGAGCGCCGAGGCTCTCGCGATCTCGAACGCGCGATCCGTCACGCGATCGACTTCGTCTGCCGTCAGGTCGCGGCTGGAGGCGAAGCCCCACGCGCCATGGGCCAGCACGCGCACGCCGAAGCCGATGCTCTCGTCCATATTCAGCGCGTCGACGATGCCGTTCTTGACCGACAGACTTTCGGTAATCGTGCGCACGATCCGCACGTCGGCGTACTGCGCCCCGCGCAGGTTGGCCAGGTCGATCGCGCGCATCAACAGATCTTTCATCGCAACCTCCGCACTCAGGGAACTGAGGGAACCAAGGGAACTGAGGGAACTAAGGTTGTGTCTTCTCCATGCTTTGTGTGTCTCCATAGCTTTCTGCTTTTGTCTGGCGACGCATCCTCTCCTGTTTCCGGCGTGTATGCTGCGCCGTCAGCGCCAGAACGACGAGCACGACGACGAGCGGCAGGCAGAACAGCAGCAGCTCGTCGACAACGCCAAGCTCGCCGTGGAGGGAAGGTAAGAACAGGATGTTGGCTAATATCAAGGTGCTTTCGTGTAATGGCTTCAGACGTACTGGCAACAGTCTATGCTCGATTAACGACAGAGTCAAGTCTCAGGTGAGCCGCGTGCGTGATTTTGATCTTTACCTGCGTTCATCCGCGCAAATCCGCGCCCTGCAAAAACAGCAGACTATGGTGTCGGCCGCTCGATCGGAGGCGCGCTGTCGAATTCGCTGTAGGCGGATACCATGTGGTGATTGGGACCGTCCATCGACAGCCTGATTATACGGTCGGTCCCCTGATCGATCCACATGCGAAAGTCGAAGCCTCCGTACCGGAAGGCGACGACTGTCGCGGCTGATTCACCGATCTGTTCCTCGCCCTCGATGCGCGCCTCTCCCGCGAGCGAGCTGTAGTTGAACTCCGGCCACTCGAGCGGGACCGCGCGCCTGTTCTCGATCCACGTGCCATCGGGCGTGAGCTGAAAATCGCTGGAGCCGATCTGGATGGCCGTCGCGCCGTTGACGACCTGGTACCGCATCCGGTCGGGCGCAGCGTAGGTGAACACGATATCCAGTTGGTTCCCCGCGTCGTCCCGCAGTGACTGTTTCTCCACCAGCGATCTCAATACATTCATCGCGGCGTCCGCGCGGATCAGCCGCTCGAGCGCAGCAGGATCGCCGGACGCGGCCGGGGTGGGGGGCTGCGGTGTGACGCCGACCGTTATCGCAGTCGGCGCAGCGCCCGCGAGGTTGCGCAGCCGCCGCACGTAGTTCACCACATGCCAGGTCTCGTCTTCGGTCAGGACGTCCTTGAATGCAGGCATTGGCGACGCGACGCGCGCCGGCAGGCCGTTCTGGATCCAATAGAAAATGTCGCCGTCCGTGTGAATATCGAGGTGGCCGCTGCCGAAGTCGGCAGGGCGGACAGGCAGCTCGCCCGCCCGTGGGCCATTGCCGCGTCCGGCGCTGCCGTGGCACGTCGCGCAGTTCGCCTCGAAGAGCTGCTGCCCGATCGCGAGTGACTGCTCATCCGGTAGATATGGGTTGGTCAGCGAAAGCCCCGGCGTCGCCTCTTTGAAAAACGTGTAAACCGACAGCGCGCCGACGGGCAGTGCGATCAGCGACGGTATGGCGAGCAGCGCCAGCGAGGCAAGATTGCGCGACGCCTTGGCGCCGATCGCCAGCCAGGCGAAACCGAGCGCGATCGCGACGAAACCGCCGAAGGCAAGCCCGTAGATCGAAAGCCAGCGCGCGATCGATTCGACGAGCGTCGGCTCGCCGGCCGGCGCGATGCGTCCGTCCAGCCCCACTTTCACACGATAGGCGGCGAACGCGTCGAACGCGTCTGGCCGGCGCACGGCGGCCTCGATCTGCCAGTCGCCGGGAAGCGACAGGAACGCGCCGCTCGTCGCGTACGCGCCGTCCGGCGTGAGCGTAGCTTCGGCGCTCGACATCCCCAGGCTGCGCGCCAGATACGTGAAGCGGAGCGTCACTTGTCCCGCATCGGTCACCGGCTCGCCGCTGCCGGCGTGCGCCAGGCGCAGCGCGAACGTGTTGTCGCCTTCGAGCGCCGGATCGATCGTCAGCGTTCCGTCCAGGTCGTCGGCGCGCGTCGCCAGTTCGAGCGGGCCGCCGTCCGCGACCGGCTGCGGGTCTCTGGAGCGCGGCAGGTTGGTCAGGATCCCCGCCGCTGCCAGGACCGCCAGCGCGAAGACGGCTTCGACGGCGACGATACGCCGGAAGCGCCGGTGCAGCGCGTGTGCGGATCCGTCCGCCGGCTGATCGACGGCGCGATCCAGGCGTGGCTTGATGATGAACAGGTTGAACGCGCCGAGCAGCATCGCCGCGCCGGCGAGCGCCAGCTTGAGCAGCAGCGCGCGGCCGTACGCCGTGCTGAGCAGCGCGGCCCAGTCGCCGACGTGCAGCATGGACATGTACGCGCCCGTGACCAGAAGCACGCCGAGCGCGGCGGCTGCGACAGTCGAGAAATGGACGACGGTTCTCAGCCACAGCCAGGCTCGATCCTCGTCGCCGAGCGTCTTTGCCACCGCTGGAACGACGAACGCCATTTGCGCCAACCCACCCACCCAGACCGCCGTTCCGATCAGGTGCAGCCAGTCGGCCACGAGAGGCACGAAGGGCGGCGTGGTGATAGACGCGCTGTGGCTGGTCAGCGACGTCGTGAGCAACAGTTGCAGGCCGAGCCACAAGACTGCCACGTTCAGCGCGATCGTCGACAGCCGCTTGCCCGGCTGTGGCCGTCCGGCTGTGGCGATCTCGTCGGACAGGACTCCGAGCGCGAGCAGCGTCGCCGCGCGCCCGATCCAGATTCGCCCGACGCGCGTGCTCAGCCAGCCGGTGATCGTCGCCCCGGCGAGCGCAGACTGCGCCAGGAGCGCGAGCAGCATGCCTGCCGCGGTCAGCCCGAGCGCGACGTAGACCACGAGCCGGGTGCGGTGCGTGGCGCGTTCGTCGACCTCCTCGCTCAGCTCGGCCGACTTCAACGCCGGTCGCCACACCAGCCAGCGAAAGAGCATCACGCCCACGAGCAGCGCCTGCCCGACGTAGTTGAGCGCGCGAGCAAGCATGTCGAGCGGCGATGTGACCGCTCCACCGGCAGCCGCGCCGGCCGGTCGCGTGATAGCCTCTCCCACGGAATACACGAACGAGCCGGACGTGATGTGGCCGTCGACCGCGCTCAGCACGCGCCAGGACACCAGGTAGGTGCCCTCGCGCGAATCTGCGAGCGATACGGATAGCTGTGTCCCGTCGGAAGACGACACCAGGTTATCGCCTTGATCGGCTTTCGATCCGTCCTCGAACAAAACGGTGATCGTCGAGAAGCCCGGCTCGATCGGCTCGGTGAACCAGATCGTCACCTTCGCCGGGGCCGTCGCCTGCACCGAGTTCGCAGGGGGATCGGAACGCATCAAGCTGGCGTGCGCAGATACAACGCGCGCCGCCATCAGCGTAGCGGCGATCGCGAGAACGATGGGGATCCTTGAAGTACGCATCACGCATCACATATCACGTATCACGCATCACGCACCACGCACCACGCATCACGTGTCACGCCTCACTTCCTGCGTCCCAGCGCGACGGCGGCCAACACCAACCCGATCGCCGCCAGCGCCAGGCCAGCAACGCCAAATGCGCGCGCTCCGCTCACTTCGCCGCGCACTTCTTCGATCGACGCCTGAAGCTCTGCGGTCGTCGGCTGCGCTTCCGGAAATTCCAGGCTGCCCGCGCTCGTGACCTCCTCGATCTCGGCGCTCTCCTCGACCGGCTGTCCCTCAATCGACCCGCCGAGCACGAGCGTGTACGTGCCGCGCCGCGTAGGGATGAAATCACCAGCGTACGCGCCAGGCTTGTCCTCGATCGGGCGCAGGACGAGATCGCGCGCCTGACCGCCGTATTGAATTTGCGCGGTCAGTGTGGCTTCCGCGCCGGCGACCGGCGCGCCGTCGTCGACGCGGCTGACTTCGATGGTGACCGCATTCTTCAAGCCGGCGAGCGGCGGCTCTTCCAGCCAGCCGACGACGAGGACGTAATCGCCTGAGACGATTTCCTCATGCGCCAACGCCGTTCCATGAAGAAACAGCCCGGCCAGAATCAACAGACCGGCCATAAGCCATCGTTTCATGCCAGTGCCTCCTGTGCAGACGGATCGTGTTGAGTTTGTGTTGTGAGTCGTCAGGGGCGGTGTGTTCAGGCGGCAATCCATGGTGAGCGCTGTAATTATAACATGTGGGCTCGCTTCCAGGCGTATAGACCTGGCAGGTCTTATCCACCAATGTTAGCTGTGCGCAAGATCGTGAAGACCTGCCAGGTCTGGTCGGAAAATTCAAGCGCACTTGGGATAAAGCCGCGTTGACACCGACGTGAAACGCGCCTATAGTCCGCCTCGTACCGTTGCGCGTGCCTGCGACAGAGCGTCAAACATGCGAATCGTTTATACGGACAAGCACAAGCTGCACGCGACCGACCGAGTCGAGCGCGGCGGCCAGCCCTACGTCGTCGAGGAAGCGCCGGCGCGCGCCGAGATCATCTTGCAGGCTGCCCAGGCGAGCCGGCTAGGCGCAGTGATCACGCCGGTCGATCACGGCCTCGATCCGATCCTGGCCGTGCACGATGCAGGCTACGTCGATT
>Ga0209341_10006901_pt1 | contig 10101 bp, 10 predicted proteins | sample RifCSP13_2_FD_184020 | JGI IMG/M metagenome (GOLD analysis project Ga0209341, IMG submission 184020) | Soil microbial communities from Rifle, Colorado - Rifle CSP2_sed 13_2 (SPAdes) (version 2) | ecosystem: Environmental > Terrestrial > Deep subsurface > Rock core/Sediment | place: Rifle... | reverse complement strand
CGGTTCGATCTGGGCCCGCCCAACCTGGAATACCTGGTGGACCTGGGATTACCGCCTGGTGACGGCGACGGTCATGGAGCTGGTCTACATCGCCTACCTGCTTCTGCGTCAGGGGATCGAAGACCCTGATCGGCGCGCCCGCTTCGGCGCCGTCTTCGCCATCGTCGGCTTCCTCAGCGTCCCCCTGACCTTCCTTTCGATTCGCCTTTTGCCCACCATCCATCCGGTCGTCATCGGCAGCAACGATCCTTCGGCGCAGGGGACTTTCGACATGACCCCGCGCATGTTTCAGGCGTTCATGTTCAGCCTGCTGACGTTCACCTTCATCTACGCCACGCTGCTCTGGCACCGGCTGCGACTCGAAGGTCTGCACGAGCAGATCGAACAGCTCAAGTTGCGGATCGTCGCCGGCTGAGTGGTTTGCCAGCGACGGTCTAAGGAGGGCCCATGTTGCTGCAAGACGCAACCCCCGACACGCTGAACTACATGCTCCTCGGTTTCGCCGTCATCCTGGGCGCCATCGGGCTGCACCTCCTGAGCCTGTCGATCCGCTTTCGAGGCGCCCGGCGAGATCTCGCCGCGCTGACGGATCTAGAAGCTCCCCGGAAGCGTTAGGATGAAGCTCCCCGCCAGCTGCAAGCTCGCGGGGAGCTCGAAGACACGATGATCGAGTGGGTCATCGCTGGCCGTCTGGCGCGCTCGGCGCGGCCGGGTTACCCCGGCCAGGGCCGGCGGGCGGTCGCTCCCGCGGAAGTGGAGGCGTGGCTGGCCGAGGCCAAAGCGCTCGGCATCCGCTCAATCCTGTGCCTGCTCGATCAGGATCAGCTCGAACCCTACCGCGACCTTCCCGGCGGACTGCTCCAGGCCTACCGGCGCGCCGGGATGATGGTGGGGCATGTCCCGCTCCGCGACCTCCAGACTCCGCCGATCCCTGACGGCAAGTTGCCGGAGATCTGGGAGTTGTTCGCCAAACTGCCGGCGCCGCTGCTGGTTCATTGCAGCGCCGGCCTCGACCGCACCGGCGCCGCCGTTGGTTACATCCTGCGCCGCCTCGGTCAACAGGCCGCTGAAAGGCCGAACTAGCGTCCCGTTCCGGAGGTAAGGAGGCCTGCTGCGTCTGGCATGCCTCGGACCCGGCCACTGCGTTCGCCCATCAACTGGTGCTACGCCTCACCGATTCCTTGGTACGATCCCCACAACTGGCTTCACCCCGCCGAAAGGCACAGGCCATTTGAATGCGAACTTCCGGAACGGGACACTAGGATGAAAATCAAGATCAACCGGGCACCCGTGCTGACCCTGTGGGCGACCGTCGTCGCCGAGAGGCTCGGCTTCGACGACGACGCCGCGCTCACGCTGGGCAAGGCGATGGCTGGATATACGGCCCAGTCCAAGGGTCGATGGCTGGGGATCTACGAAGAGAAAGAAAAGGACGAATCAGAGCCTCGGCCGCCTGAACCCGACCTGGTCTTCGTAAACCTGATGGGACGGTCGCTGCCCGCCGTGAAGACTCCTGCAGGATTGCGGGCGGCGGAAAAAGGACGCCCGGCCGAGCCGGATAGCGTCCGCCGTTACTTGAAGACCAAGTTCGGGGAGCAGCTGGACGATGTGGCGAAAGCGATGCGGGCGCTCGCCGCTTCGTATCCGGCCGAGCACCTGGAAATGGAAGCCTACGGGCTTTACGAGCGATTCCGGCCGAAGGTCGAGAGAGGCAAGCGTGGTTGGGGGGCGGAGGGGGTATTGGATCTCGAGAAGATCCTCGGCCTGCGACGGGCCGCGTAATGGCAAGGCGCGCAAAGCATCCTGGAAGCTCACACCCCGCGGCCCTCCATTTGGCATTTTGCGGAAGGCCGCGGGGCATCGCTTCCGGGATGCTTGCACCTAGACCACCGGCTGCCGAATGATGGTCCGCAACTTCTTGGGCGAGGTCCGGCGCGGATCGCTCAAGTAGATCTCGTGATGACGGCCCTGCGGCTTATGCCCCTGCTCCTTGATGAACTCGTGCAGGCGTTCGATCGTGGGACGCTCCGCCGCGTAGGGACCGACGTGCAATACCTGGGCGGAGAGACCCTCCTTCCAGGTCTTCAGATGGACCTTGCGCAGGGCGGCGAGCGGTTTCTTCGCCATCGCTTCCTTGCGGACTCTGTTGAGCATAGCCTCGGTCACGAATCCCGGCACGGCCAGCATCGCCCGCCAGCGCCAGGCGGAGCGAGGGGTGCGCGGGTCGAAGACCTTGCGGCCGGCCTGCCACCACAGCGAGTCGAGAGGCAGCACCGGCATCTCGCGCTGGCGGGACCCCTTCTTTCCGCTGAACTTCAGGGTATAGACCAACGTGTACAGCGCCTGGATCGCTGCCTGGTACTCGGCGCCTTTCGCTGGATCGCCGCGCCCGTCGATCATCAGGTACTTGATCGCCGGGAGGCGGACGAGCGCCGGATCCCGGCGGGCGGAAAAGAAGGCTCCGATCTCTTTGCGGAAGTCTTTGGCCATCTTGACCTCGTTGGTTTCACGCGCCGATCAGGACGGCCAGCCGTTCGGCGGAACGCGCCTCGATCTCGGCGTGCAGGCTGCTCCCGTGGGCGTCCATCGTGACGACGGCCGGAAAGTCCTTGACCTCGATGACCCATAACGCCTCCGGCACGCCGAAGTCGAGCTTGTGAACGCCGACGACGCGCGTCACCGTTTGCGCGATCAGCGTCGCCGCGCCGCCGATGGCGTGAAGGTAGACGCCGGGGACCTCGCCACAGGCCGCCAGGGTCCTGGCCCCCATGCCGCCCTTGCCGATGACGGCCCGCACCTGGAAGTGGCGCATCACGTCGCTCTGGAAGGGTTCCTCGCGCGTGCTGGTCGTCGGGCCGGCGGCGACGAATCGGTATTCTTTCGTGTCGAGGCCGGCCACCACCGGGCCGCAGTGGTAGATGGCGCCGCCGGCGAGCAGCGGACGGATGGCCCGCTCGACCTCCAGATCGTCGCCCGACGGTGAACGCGTCTTCCGGACGAAGGTGTCGACAAGCCACTTGTGGGCCGCGTCGCGACCGGTTAGCACAATCCCGCTCAACCGCACCGGATCGCCGACCTTGAGCCGACGCACGGTCTCCGGGGAGAGAGGGAGAGTCAGATCTTGCACGCCGACCTCCTCATCCTGACCCTGCCGGTGAAGGCCGGGGCTCGTAGCGAACGTCGTCGCCGCGCACGACCATCCGGCGTCGGCGGTAGGCCCAACACATGTAGGAGATGGAGACGAAGAAGCTGGCCGGGAGGCGATGCAGGCTGATCGCCTTGACGTCCAAGAGGGTCGTGTTGCCGCCGAAACCCATCGGCCCGATTCCGAGCTGGTTGGCTTCCTCCAGCAGGCGGGTTTCCAGCACCGCCAGCGGTCGCTCCGGGTTCGTGTCGCCCAGCGGTCGGAGCAGAACTTCCTTAGAAGCGGCGAACGATGAGCCGCGGTCGCCGCCGATGGCGATGCCCAAAACGCCGGGGGCACATCCCTGACCCTGGGCCTGATGTACTGCGTCGAGGGCGGCGCGGCGCACGCCTTCCAGCTCGCGACCTGCCCCGAGACGGCTGTCGGGTAGCGAAACCTGGGCCCCGACGTTCTCGCAGCCGCCGCCCTTGAGGATCAACTCGATGGTCAGGGCCTCCCCTTCGATCTCCTCGAAGTGGATGGTGGGGAAGGCGGCGTCGCCCAGATTGTTTCCGCTGTTCTTTCCGTTGAGGGAATCGACCGCGTTGGGCCGCAGGTAGGCCTTCTTCGTCGCCTCGGCCACCGCCCCCCGGATCTGGTCGCGCAAAGCTCGCGTGCTCCAGCCGGCGGGGTGGCGAACGTAGAACAGCGGCGTGCCGGTGTCCTGGCAGATCGGGCTGGACTTTCGGCGCGCAAGCCCGACGTTCTCGAGGATGGAGTCCAAGGCGCCAATGGCTGCTGAGCCCGGCTGCTCGCGGGCGCGCGCCTGCCGCAGGGCGGCCTCCACGTCTGGCGGCAGGTCGGTCGAGGTCAGGCGGATGAGTTCGAGGAGGTCGGGAGAAAGATCGCGCATGGCGACTCCGGGCTTACTGGGAGGTCTGGAGACCGCGTCGTCCCCATTGTTTGAGGTCGAACGGGCCCGGGGGAGTGTGGAACCGCCGCCCCTGCTGGACCCAAAGTCACCTGCCTCAGATTGAGGCGCCCTTCGACTGCGGCCGCAGTATGGTGCCTTGTAGCCAACGGTGCGAGGCGGCCACCGCTCAGGGAGGGAAACGGCTCCTTGCTGAGGATGGCCGGACGGAGTGCGGCCGGAGTTTCTCCCTTCGCTCGGGATGACATCGAAGCGCTGCTCGGTCCGCTATAATCCTCGGCTTGCGGTGAGGATGGAAACCCAACGCAAGGCAGAAATCGGGGTGCGCCTCGATTGGGAGCAAGTGGCGCGGGGCGCGCTCCGCTCCCGCCTGCTCGACGACCTCGAAGAAGCGGAGCTCGGACCCTCCGGCGAGGTCCCCTATCAGTTTTCAGCCCGGGGCCATGAGCTGGCCCAGGTGCTTTTGGCCCTGCAGCTGACGCATCCCCACGACGCCGCCACGGTTTACTACCGTTCCCGCCCGTTCATGCTGGCTTGCGGCCTGAGCCTGGCGGAAGCGCTGGCCGCCGACATGGGACGCACCGGGAGTCCCTCCGAAGGGCGCGACGTCGGTGTGGTGTTCTCGATGCCGCCACGCCGCGACCCCTCCGGGTTGAGGAGCGCGAGCCCGACGGTGCTACCGGCCTCCGGCGACGTCGGTGCCCAGTACACGCCGGCGGCGGGTTGGGCCCAGGCGATCGTCTACCGGCGAGAGGTCCTCGGCGAGAGCGATTGGTCGGGCGCCATCGCCGTCGCCCTCGGCGGCGACGGTTCGGTGGCGACCAACGGGTTCTGGTCGGCCCTGACGATGGCGACGACCTTGCATTTGCCGATGCTGTTCTTCATCGAGGACAATGCCTACGGCCTGTCGGTGCCGAGCGCCTTGCAGACGCCTGGCGGTGACATCGCCCGCAACCTCGGGTCCTTCGACGGGCTGAGCGTCCTGAACGGCTCGGGCACCGACCCAGACGCGACGTCGTCCTTGATCACCCGCGCCGTCGACCATGTGCGAGGCGGCGGCAGCCCATGCCTGCTGCGCCTGACAGTGCCTCGCCTCTCCGGTCACACTTTGATCGACAACCAGGCCTATAAGTCCGCCGCTGAGCGAGAAGACGAAGCCCGGCGCGACCCCGTGCCGCTCCTGGCAGAGCGTATCGGCCAGGAGCGATGGGAGGCGGTGCGCCAGGAGGTGGAGACGGAAGTCCGCCGATCGCTGGCTGAGGCGCGTCGTTTGCCGTCGCCTCACGCCGACGGGACTCGCCATCTCTTCTATGAAGGCCGGTTGCAGTTGGTCGGAGGGATGTCGCCGGAGGCGGGCGAGGGGCAGGCGGGTGCCCGCCCGGTCGAGGCCGGGAGCAGCGGAAGATCGACGCGCACGACCCACGACTCGGCCAAGCGCTTGAATCTGATCGAGGCCGTCCGGCTGGTGCTGGAGCAGGAGCTCGCCGCCAACCCGCGCTGCCTGGTGTTCGGCGAAGACGTCGGCGTGAAGGGCGGGGTTCACGGCGCGACGGCCGGGATGCAGGCGAAGTTCGGCGCCGGTCGTGTTTTCGATACTTCCCTCTCCGAGGAAGGTATCATCGGCCGCGCCGTCGGGATGGCGCTGGCCGGGTTGCTGCCCGTGCCCGAGATCCAGTTCCGCAAGTACGCCGACCCGGCGACCGAGTCGATCAACGATTGCGGCACGCTGCGCTGGCGCACGGCCGGCAAGTTTGCCGCGCCGATGGTCGTGCGCATCCCGGTCGGTCACGGCAAGGTGATCGGTGATCCCTGGCACTCGGTGACGGGCGAGGCCGTGTTCGCCCACAGCCTCGGCTGGCGCGTGGCCTTCCCGTCGAACGCGGCGGACGCCGCCGGGCTGCTGCGGGCGGCGCTGCGCGGCGAGGATCCGGTGATGTTCTTCGAGCACCGCGCGCTGCTGGACGTCGCCGTCGCCCGCCGGCCGGATCCCGGGCCGGACTACGTCCTCCCCTTCGGACGCGCGGCGGTGGCGGCGGAAGGGTCCGGACTGACCCTGGTGACCTGGGGGGCGATGGTCTTCCCCGCCCTCGAAGCGGCGAAACGTTTCGTCGGCGAAGTCGAGGTGCTCGATCTGCGGACCATCGTGCCGTGGGATCAAGACGCCGTGCTGACCTCGGTTCGCAAGACCGGCCGTTGCCTGGTGGTCCATGAAGACACCATCACCGGCGGGTTTGCCGGCGAGATCCTGGCCGTCGTCGCGGCCGATGCCTTCACCGCTCTCGACGCCCCGCCACGCCGCCTGGCGACCCCCGACTGCCCGCTCCCCTACAGCGCCGACCTGATGGCAGAGATCCTGCCGAACGCGGAGACGATCGGGGCGGCGATTCAGGATTTGCTCGCGTTCTAAGAAGTGGTCCGTGGTGGGTGATTGTCATTGCGAGCCGGCGACTTTCCGGCGAAGCAATCGCCTCATTGAGGAGATTGCCACGGCGCCCTTCGGGCGCCTCGCAATGACGTGCCGGCCACCGACCACTGACCCCTATGTTAGACTGCGCCTCGATGGACCCTAAGTCGCTCCAACTGCTCGAGCTCGACAAAGTCTTGGCGAAGTTGGAAGCCTATGCTGCTTTCTCGGCGTCCAAAGCGCTGGCGCACGGGCTAGAACCGACTTCCGATTTGACGGAGGCTCGCCAGCGACAGCGCGCCACGAGCGAGGCGCGCCACCTGCTCAGCCTGCGGCCGGAGGTCACCGTCGGCGGTGCTCACGACGTGCGCTCGCCCGCCGGCCGGGCGGCGCGGGGCGCGGTCCTCGAACCGGAGGAGTTGCTCGATCTGCGCAGCACGCTCATCTCGGCCCGAACCCTTTCCCGCATGTTTGAGCGCCACCGTGAACAGTTCCCGGGACTGGCCTCCGTGGTTGCCCGACTCGAGGTGCCGGCCGGGCTGATCGAGGCCATCTCGCGTGTCCTCGACGAGCGCGGCGAAGTCCTCGATTCGGCTTCGGAGAAGCTGGCCGAGATCCGCTACAGCCTGCGCGGCGCGCACGACCGTCTGCGGACGAAGCTCGACCGTCTGGTCCACGACCCAAAGACGGCCCCGATGCTGCAGGATCCGATTGTCACCCAGCGCGACGGTCGTTTCGTCGTACCGCTGCGAGCCGAGTTCAAGGGGCGCCTGAAAGCCGTCATCCATGATCAGTCGGCCTCCGGAGCGACGCTTTTTGTCGAGCCGCTGGCCGTCGTCGACTTGAACAACCAGGTGCGCGAGCTCGAACTGGCCGAGCGCGACGAGATCCGCCGGATTCTGACCGAGCTCTCGACGGAAGTCGGCGCCGGGGCGGAAGCGATTCGCCGAACCGTGGAGGCACTGGCCGATCTCGACCTGGCCCTGGCCAAAGCGCGCTATGCGGAAGTCTTGGTGGCAACCGAGCCGGAGCTGCTGCCGATAGAGCCGTCCCCCGGCCGCAACCATCCGGGCAGCACGATCCGCCTGCGGCAGGCGCGCCATCCGTTGCTCGACCCGGCCAGCGCCGTCCCCGTCGAGTTGGTGCTCGACCCCGAAACGTTCGCACTGGTCCTCACCGGCCCCAACACCGGCGGGAAGACTGTGGCGCTCAAGACGGCCGGGCTGCTGGCGCTTATGGCGCAATGCGGGCTCCACCTGCCGACGGCGCCCGACTCGTCCATCAGTATTTTCGATGCGATCTATGCCGATATCGGCGACGAGCAGTCGATCGAGCAGTCGCTCTCGACGTTCTCCGGCCATATCGGCGCCATCATCCGCATCCTCGATTCAGCAGGTCCGCGGTCTCTCGTCCTGCTGGACGAGCTGGGGGCGGGCACCGATCCGGAGGAGGGATCGGCGCTGGCCCGCGCCATTCTCGGCACGCTGGTCGACTCAAGGGTGACCACGCTGGTCGCCACGCACTATCCGGAGTTGAAGACCTTCGCCCATGCGACGCCCGGTGTACGCAACGCCAGCGTCGAGTTCGACCTGGCCAGCCTGCGACCGACCTATCACCTGTCGATCGGTCTGCCCGGACGGTCGAATGCGCTGGCCATCGCCTCGCGCCTTGGCTTACAGCGGGAGGTCGTCGAGCGAGCGCGCCAGATGGTCGCCCCCGATGCGCTCCGGGCGGAAGGTTTGCTGGACGAGATCCATCGGCAGCGGGAGGAGGCGCGGCAGGCACGGCGTGAGGCGGAGGCGGTGCGCCTGCAGGCCGAGGCGCAGCGGGCGGAGCTGAGGCAGAGGCTGGAAGCGATTGAGGTCGAACGGGCAGAGATCCTCGATGGGGCCCGACAGGAGGCGGCCGAGGAGGCGCAGGCGGTTTATGTCGAAGCGGAGGAACTGCGCCGCAAGCTGTCCCGAGCCGGGCTGCCTCTAACGGAGATTCAAGCGACAGCCAAGGAGGCGGAGGGTCTGGCGGATCGCACCGCCGAGCCGATTCACCCGACCTCACCCGAGCCTGCGGCGACGATACAAGTGGGCGGGCGGGTGTTCCTGCGGTCCCTAGGCTCGGAGGGGATTCTGACCGCGCTGGGGGAGACGGAGGCCGAAGTGCAAGTCGGACGCCTGCGGGTGCGGGCCTCGCTGGGGGACCTGAGCCCGCCGCGCCAGGCCGAGCCGGCCTACGCTCGAACGGCGCCCGCCTCGCCTTCGTTGGTCCGCCAGGCATCGCTGCCGCTGGAGATCGACTTGCGCGGCCTACCCGTCGACGAGGCGCTCGACACCCTCGAGCGGCATCTCGACTCGGCTTATCTGGCGGGGATGCCTTTCGTGCGCGTCATCCACGGCAAAGGAACCGGCCGCTTACGGCAAGCAGTGCGGCGGGCGCTGCGGGAAAACACTTACGCCGCCGGCTTCGACGCCGGCAAGGACGGCGAGGGCGGAGAAGGGGTGACGGTCGTACGCCTGGCGACGGGGTAGCTTAGAAACCCGTTTTGCGGAGCAAAACAGGTTTCTCGTCAGAACAACCCACGCAGCGCCAGCAAGAATCCCAACAGCGCCAGCGGAACGCCGATGATGGCGCCGACGATGGTCAGACTGATCAGAACCCCAACCGTCATCAGCACCAGCCCGAGGACGACCGCCAGCAGCCTTCCGGTCAGCCGTAGGATCCAGGTGACGAATTCCCACAGCGCGACGAAAGGCCATAGATACCAGGGAGTCGAATGAGCCGAGGGTTGCACGAATTCCTCCAAGAGCCGCTTCACCGCGGCCGTGTTCTTTATAGCATGAACCACTTGTTGCGCCCGCCGCGCATCTGACCTGTGGCTGACAGCCGGGTGGCAATTCCTCTCGAGCATCGCTCCAGTTTGAGTTCAGACGGCTGGCCCGTGGATATGGCTGGGAACAGACAAAAAGGTCGCGGGGCTCATAGAGGGAAACGGCATGGACGAGCTGATTCGAGCCCTCGGGCCGGTGATCGCCTGCGGCATCGCCCTGCAGCAGTGGATCGAGCTGCTCGGGCCGGCCCTCGACGCGCTGATCAAGCCGCACAAGAAGTGGATCCAGGCCGCGGTGTCGCTGGTGGGAGCGGTCGTCCTGACGGCCGGCCTGAGGGTGGGAATCCTGGCCCCGCTGGGATATCCCAACGCCGGCGTCCTCGACGTGATCGTTACGGCCCTGTTCATGATCAGCGGGACGAAGGGCGCCAATGATCTGCTGAAGTGGATCGGCTACAAGACGGCGGCGGCGCGCCTGGCCTTGCCCGACGACGCGGTGCGGGTCGTTTGAAAAGCAGTGGTCAGTGGCCAGTAGTCAATGAGTTGATCGCGTCTGCGTCGAAGTTCCTTTGGGGAACTGGGAAATGGAAACTGAGAACGGGCAACTGGCGGGTGTTCATCCGATCACAATGGCGAGCAAGATGAGCAGGAGCACACAGCCCCCGGGGATGATGCCCGTCGCTGGCAGGGCCTTGCTTCGCGCTCCGGGAGACGTCGCTCCGATGCCGAGCGCGACGGCCAGGATCGCGGCGATCTCGATCAGGTAGAACAGACGCGGATGGGCCTGTCCCCAGGCCCACATCTGGTCGAAGAGCGTGAGC
>Ga0209341_10006900_pt1 | contig 10101 bp, 10 predicted proteins | sample RifCSP13_2_FD_184020 | JGI IMG/M metagenome (GOLD analysis project Ga0209341, IMG submission 184020) | Soil microbial communities from Rifle, Colorado - Rifle CSP2_sed 13_2 (SPAdes) (version 2) | ecosystem: Environmental > Terrestrial > Deep subsurface > Rock core/Sediment | place: Rifle... | reverse complement strand
AAATGAACAGCATAACCGGCCCCTCTTTTACAGGATTAAACTCCTCACCCAAATCCTCGCATAGGGTTAAAGGAAAATTATTGAGTTTCCTCTTTATTCCGATTGATATAGCCTCACTTGTTTACTTCCGTATTGCTTTTGGTGGGATCATGCTCTGGGAGGTAATTCATTATTGTCAATACGACGTAATTAAACGCTACTATTTAGACCCAAAATTTCTTTTTACATACTATGGCTTTGATTGGGTACATCCGTGGCCTGGCGATGGCATGTATTATCACTTCATAGCTCTTGGCGTACTCTCACTCTTCATAATACTAGGTCTATTCTACCGTGTTAGTGCTTTACTATTTTTCCTTGGGTTCACTTACGTATTCCTGTTAGATCAGACACATTATCTGAATCATTTCTATTTCGTTAGCATAATTAGTTTTCTAATGATATTTATACCTGCAAATCGTTCCTTCTCAATCGATGCCAGGCTACATCCAACTATCCGATCAGATACTGCACCTGCATGGGCACTCTGGGTCCTACGCGCGCAAATGGGCATAGTTTATTTCTATGGTGGGTTAGCAAAACTGAACGGTGATTGGCTCCATGCCCTCCCTTTTCAACTCACGCTACCCGCCATCTCCAATGTTCCACTAATCAGTTCCTTTTCCGCTTGGGAGTGGATAGCATATTTTGTTAGCTACACCGGTCTTCTATTCGATCTATTTGTTGTACCTCTTCTTCTATGGCGAAAAACACGTCTTTTTGCATTCTGTTGGGCGTTAGCGTTTCACATAACAAATACATTTTTGTTCAGTATAGGCATATTCCCTTTGTTCTCCATAGCTGCAACAGCGCTCTTCTTCCCTCCTGATTGGCCCAGACGTTTTATAAGAAGGTTTTGGGGCTCGGTTTCTAAAGAAAAGCGGGCTAAAAAAACCCACCCACATCCTGTCTCCTCTGTTACAGCATCACTTCAACGTGGACAGCGTGTCACAATGGTCTTACTAGGGATTTTTTTTGCTTTTCAACTACTTCTACCGCTTCGCCATCATCTATATCCAGGAGAGGTTAGCTGGACAGAGGAAGGTCACTACCTCTCATGTCGCATGATGCTTCGACGTAAGATAGCTGCTGCGAGGTTCTTTGCGACCGATCCGGTGAATAATAAAAGCTGGGAGATAAATGTGCGAGATTACCTCAATCGTTGGCAATCCCAAGAGATGATTAAACGACCAGATATGATCCTGATTTTCAGTCACCACCTTGCTAAGGAATTGAGAAAACAGGGATACGAACAGATAGAGATTCGCGCCAAGGTATTTGTTTCCCTCAACGCTCGTAAACCCCATTATATGGTTGACCCGACGGTGGATCTAGGTTCACAGCCGCGTTCAATAATCCCAGCAAAATGGATAATGCCCCTTGTAGAACCACGTCCGACTCGAGAACAAATAAAGGACTTCCTTGAGAAGCTGATTAACCTGATGAACTCTAAGCATAGGCAAAAAGAGCAAACACAATAATCTCGAGTTTTTATGTCCGAGTTACAAACTCTGGTAATTAACTTGAAGATGGTAAAAAAACAATGCGCAGGTTCTGCTTTATAGAATAAGCCGAGTTCCCCTTATTTTGATATTATCTACTTAATTAATCCTCTTCCTTCTTTGCTGCTGCACCATGCGCTACCTGTGTCTTAGGCTTTAGCACATCAGCAATCATCTCAGCCATATTGTCTACTAAAACTACCTGCCTTCCCTTTCTATCGTCAATTATAAACTCAGTCGCTGTTTTAAGTGCTTCCTCAATACTGTTACGGAAAGGTTCTTTAAATGTGTTTTTCCCCGGAATTTTAGCGATCCCGTGTTTATCAACCACACACAATTCACCGGAATTTTTATCCTTAAAGCCCACGTCTACCCTCTTTTCGATTGCAAATTTTCTTAGTTCTAATAGCTTTATCGCCATATCACTTAACTCCTATGTCTGATCGTCTAATACCAATTCTATGAAACATTACTGCATTCATCAGGGAATCGTCATTGCGATCACATTCGCGGGGCCTGTACTGAGCTTGCCGAAGTGCCTGTGCTGACGAAATCGAAGTGCTCAATGTAAACCCCGCGAACCAATCTGACACGAAGTGTCATTCCGAACCATGTCCTGAGCCCTTCGGCTACACTCGGGGTAAACTCCGTCGAAGGAACAGTGAGGAATCTCAAACCGATTGCTTCACTTCGTTCGCAATGACAAACAAAACGGAACCTTTGTCACGGAGTTTACCCCGAGCTATGTCGAAGGATTCCTCGCAACGACAGTCTTCGTTATACAAAATCAAACAATAGAATTGCAATATTTGTCTTTTAGTTTTAATTCTAAACAGAAAAACCCTGAGCAACGATTGATATTGCCATTCCGCAGAAAGGACAGCAGTTAATTCCATAGTAGTCATAACCACTATTTCCTCTTTCACTCCTGAAGTAAAACGGTGACTCTACCATATTCATGATCCTACCATCTTCTAAATACGATTTATCCATGATAATAATGATTTCGTCTCGCAAAGCCTGTTCCAGGTCTTCACAACACATTAATGTTGTCCTTTATTTTTTATTGTAACTTGTCATCTGCTGCCTTTCCCCTCGGCATTGGCATAGGTGAAGCATGATGGTGAATCATTAGCCAATGTGTGCCGTTACGTTCAAAGATGTTAGTGGCTTGGGCCATGCTTATCTGAACTTGGTCCCTAATTATATGACATATATGTTCAATGCAAGTGATCCACGCTAAGTCTCCCGACATTTCTACATTTACATTTGATATTTGAATTTTTGTAGGACCCCCAGAATCAAAGATATTCTTCCAACTCTGTCGAATTGCTTCCCATCCTAAGAGAATCGGCCAACCTGGATGAACGCATTTTGCCCTTGGGTCTTTTACCCAAACCTCCTCCATTAAACCCAAATTCCCGCCTCCAAGTGCCTTGTAGAACATTTCATTAACATTGAGTACCTCTTTAAAATCCTCGGACATAAGTAAGCCCCCAGAAAATAAAACAGCTCAATGACCAAATCACAAGCAGCAAATCACAAACAAATTTTACTAACGACAATACAAATTCCAAACGTTTTGGTCATTAGAATTTCGGATTTTGATTTGTTTGGGTTTTGGAATCTGCAATTTGGGATTTGCAGTTCCATTTTATCCATTCATATTCAAAATAGAGATTATTTCCTCCCTAACAATAGAGTCTGATTCAACTTCGAAATGGTTTGACAAGGTATTGTAGGAATCCTCACCTTCGAGTTTTGATAAAGCCCAGGCAGAATGAGCTCTTACAATCGGGTCTTTATCCTTAAGAGATTCCTCTAAATAAGGAATAAAATCTTTCAAGCCCGAATTTCCCATGGCAACTACAATATTTCTAAGAAGCCCATTTCCCTTCGCCCTCTTTATCGGATTCCCTTTGAATGCCCTTCTAAAATCCTTTTCAGTTAATTGTGAGAGGGAGGCTAGATCAGGGTTATACAAACCATCCCTTGGCTTAAACGAAGATTCATCAGTCACTTTTGCTCTTCTATTCCATGGACAGACATCTTGACATATATCACAACCAAAGATGTTATTTCCTGTTTTATCCCTGTGTTCCAATGGGATCATTCCTCTATACTCTATCGTAAGATACGAAATGCACCGTCTTGAATCAAGAACGTATGGCTCAAGAAGCGCCCCTGTAGGACAGGCATCAATGCAGCGTGTGCACGTGCCGCATCTATCTGGAGCAGTATTATCATAATCAAGCTCAATGTTTGTTATGATCTCTCCAACAAAGATCCAGGAGCCGACTTTCTGATTTATTAGGCATGTATTTTTCCCAAACCATCCTATGCCTGAATACTTTCCATAAACCCTCTCTAAAACAGGACCAGTATCCACATAGACACGGGCTTTAATTTCTTGGGGACTGTTTGCTTTAATAGACTCTAGCAAAATTTGTAATTTCTTCTTCATAATATCATGGTAGTCATCACCCCATGCATATCGCGAAATCCATCCCTTTTCTTGATCAGTTTCATTCATCGAGTATGGATAGTTAGTATTATAATTCAAACCACATGAAACAACTGACCTTGCATCAGGAAGTATCTTCCTTATATTCTCTCTTTTTTCCGGTTCCTTCTCCATATATTTCATCTCACCCGCAAATCCCCTTGCCAGCCACTCTTTATAGAACTGATTCTCAGGGAATGAATCAACAGGAGATATCCCGATTAAATCAAAGCCTATCTCCAATGCTTTCTCTTTAATAGATTTGGAGACTGCTGCAATAGACATTAAAGATTATTGTATCATAGCGACCGCGCTATCTCTAACGATTTTATTGCAAGTTGAAGTTATGATATAAGCTTGAATTTAACAAGGCTAAAAGCTGTACCCCACTCAACTAATGATACGACACCTAAAAATTGCCTGAACAAGCCAATGTCGTAAAGATCAAACCTTCCCGTATCATTCATTTGCGAAATCCATTTGAATGGTTCTTAGCTTTTAAGATAAGGTCAACCACCTCTCTTACGGCGTTTTCACCAATCCCATAGGTAACATAATATGATTTTGTCTTGACCTCAAGGGCGGCATCTGCAGGAGCAACAGGAAAGCTAACCTGATTAATAATAGAAAGATCAGATAACTCACCACCGATATAAGCTATCTCATAATCTGAAACAGAATGTTCAAACTTGAGTTTAGTATAAAGATACTCTTTTTGAAAAACACTCTGATACAATAATTCTATGCCCAAACGGTTCAGTATAGAAGAAAGCGCTTCAGACTTTTTCGAAGAAATAGCTATGCTCTCAACATTAAGTTTCTTTAAAGCCTTTACTCCTTGACCATTACTAAGGGATTGATTTTGAAAATCGTAGGGAGTTTGGTTCTCAGAAAGAAGTCCATCAGCATTTATTATTAAAAGCTTAATTGGACTAAGTTTTAGAACTAGGTCAGTCCTTAATTTCTGGATCATCCTTTCTCCTCCATCAAAGTCTAAACTGGTTAATCATTTTAAGCTCTAAAATTACACATGGCAAGTCCTAAATATAAATCAACAGGTTTTGTAAAGCTGGTTAATATTATTTCCAAAATAAAGGCACATCTCATGAGTAAGTTACAATTAATAAGGCGCTCATGAAAAACTCATTGAAATTGAGGAGATCGAAATGCTTATGCACTCTTATAGTTTCATAATATTTTGAAATCTACACATGCAGTTCTATAAATACATTGTGCACTATTAGTATGCATATTTTTCTTTGAATGTGATCGTATATTATGTAAAATATAAATTAAAAGTGATCCCTATCCGTGATACAATACCATCTAGACGGTTTCCTGTCGTTAATACGATCCTTATTTTTGTTAATAGCCTTGTATTTTTCTATGAGCTCTCTCTTGGTAACAGCTTAGATAGTTTTATAAAAACCTATGGTCTTATCCCTGAATCACTTGCAGGAGGCACGACATTCGTTGATCGTGTTTACCCTTTTTTTACTTCAATGTTTTTACATGGAGGATGGTTTCACTTAATAGGAAATATGCTTTATCTCTTTATTTTTGGGGATAACGTAGAGGATAGAATGGGCCATTTTAAGTACCTTATTTTCTATATATTCTCAGGGGTAGCAGCTGCATTTTCTCAGATTCTTATCAACACCCACTCCACAATTCCAATGGTTGGAGCAAGTGGTGCTATATCTGGTGTTTTAGGTGCTTATATACTGTATTTTCCGAGGTCTAGGATTCTTACGCTAGTTCCAATATTTCTATTTATTCAATTTGTTGAAATCCCAGCTTTATTGTTTCTCCTAATCTGGTTTGTTATGCAGTTTTTCAGCGGCGTCTACATGCTAGCTGTTACTAATGACACGGGCGGAGTTGCATTCTGGGCGCATGTAGGAGGGTTTGTTGCGGGTTTAATTCTTGCGAAACCCTTTCAGAAAAGAGGTTATTAGTATTATGCGAGTTTATTTAGAACTGCCTAAGAGAAATTAATTTGGGAATGAAACATCAGAGCACTAAGGTAAGTATATTGCAAAAAAATATCTAATAATGTAGAATTATTATTGTGTTAAATCGACGAGTCGGAGGATAAATTAGAAAATGACAGAATACAATCCATTTAAAGCGCTCAAAGAAGAAATGGATAATCTCGTCATAGGGCATGAGGACGTAAAAACGTCTCTTCTACTTGGTATAATATCCAGGGAGCATATCTATATTGAAGGACCACCAGGTACTGCTAAGACTATGCTTGCTGAAATAATCTCAAGAGCCGCACAGCTCAACTTCTTTTTCTATCAGCTTCATAGGGACACTAGGCTCTCAGAGCTCGTTGGCGATCTCATAATATCAAAGGAAATACACGCTACTGGCGAACTTATTAAGCAGAGAATTGTGAAGGGTGGAATACTTACTGCAGAAATTTGTCTTCTTGATGACATCTCTCGAGCACCTGGAGAGTCTCTTAACGTCCTTCTTCGGATTTTGAATGAAAGAAAATTCGGTGAGGAACGCATACCCCTTCTAACTGCAATTGGCACTAGCAATCCTACGGCTGACGAATACTATAATGAACCTCTAGATCCAGCAAATCTTGACCGCTTTGTACTTCAGATCAAGGCTCGTGGGCTTTCTTATGGCAAGAGATGGAATGAAGCAAAAGAGGTAATCAAACTCTACTCAAATAGACCGCTTGAATATGATGTCCCCATAAGGGTAAATAGAAAGATCTTTGATGAATATTATGAAAGGCTCAGCACTGTAATCATGCCTTCTGAGGTTCAGGACGTATTGATTGACTTCGTTACAACAATGATAGAGGATTATGGACTTAATGAATCGAATTCCCTTATCACTGATAGAACTTTCTTTGTAAAATCCCTTAAAATCATAAGGTCCCACGCTCTTCTCCACGGAAGAACCAACTGTACACTTGATGATCTTTATGCCCTAAAATACATGACCGCCTTCCGTGTACCCGAAGAGATATTCCTTAAGATTGATGAAATCCTTGAGGACGTGATCTCTAAAAAAAAACTCAATCGGGACCCAAAAAGCAATATAGAATCACCGAACTCTGAATTCGATAGGCACGCTCCCGGTGCAAAAGAGAAAGAAAGCTTTGGGGGAGAGGAACGTCCATCCGATCAGTTATCAGAGGCTCGTAAAACCTTTTTTCAAGCCCTAAAAGAGCTCAAAGAGAATCTTGCAGGAGAAAGGAATAATATGATCATGCATCCTGAGCAAGATGCTCAGACTAAGCCGAGTGGAGACTCAGACGATGAGGGTCAAGATGGAGGTCACAGACAAAATAGTCACCATAAGGTATATGGAAGTAAGTCTCCGCGTGCAGGTGATGAGGATGATACATGGATTGGAACTGGAAAACGAAACGTCGAATCTGCAGAGAATGTAAAAATCGTAATGAGGGTTTTAGAAGGAAACATCCAGAGAAGCATCGCCCTTGATGCGCCTCACCCCGGTGGACAGCCCAGAAGATGGAAGAGGATGAACCACTTTGAAGAATTAGAGGATGTTGACCCATTTGAGGGAATGTTCTGGGCTGAATATACAACACCTTCTCTTCCAAGGGTGCATAAGCGCGAGAAAGAGATGCTAGGGGGAGAGATTGCAATCCTTCGAGATGTAAGCACATCTATGATGGGTGTCTATAGTGAGTGGTCCTCATGTGTTGTACGTGCTGTGGTCGAGCTATCTAGAGCTAAGAAGATGAGGGTCGGATACATTGAGTTCAACCACCGATCTTACAAATACAAAAGGGTTGGAAAATTCTTCACTAGAGACTACGAATGGATGCTCCAGTTAGCGTCGAAGACAGAGTGCTCCGGAAACACAAACTACGAAGATGCTTTAAAGGATGCCCTCTCCGAATTTAAGGGAAGGGGTCTTAGAAATAAGCATATCCTTTTCATTACAGATGGAATTCCTACATCGGGTGACTGTGAGGTTCTGAACGAAAGAACAAGAGCAAAAAAGCTCGGTGTTTGTATCCACTCAATATTCATTGGATCAAAAAACTATCCAAAGATACTTCAGAAGATCTCTGAAGAATCAAGCGGCGCACAGTTCACCGCATCGAGAGGGAAAGACGGCACGATAAGGATAGAGAGAAAGGAGAAAAAACTAAGCCTCCCCACTACTAATATTGGAAAACCTAGAGTAGACCCATTTACCGACGTATTTTCTCAGTAGGGACGTATTGCAATACACCCCTACCTTTGATACTTCGTTACACCCCTTTGGTGATCTAGATAGTTAGAAGAAAATTCATGGCTGCCGTCTCCCTTCGATACGAAATAGAGATAGTTTGCATTTGCCGGGTTCAAAGCGGCTATAAGGGAATCTTTACCGGGGTTTGATATCGGTCCAGGCGGGAGCCCTATAATTGTATACGTATTATATTCAGTCTCTATTTTTAAATCATTCTTTGTAAGGTTCCCATCGAAACCACTCATACCATAGATTACAGTTGGATCGCTCTCAAGCCTCATACCGAGTCTAAGGCGATTATGGAAAACTGCCGAAATTAATGGGCGTTCATATGTGTTTCCAGTTTCCTTCTCAATAATTGAAGCAAGAATCACAACCTCGTGATCTTTAAGATTTAGTTCCCCTGAATTTGCCTTCAGGGCTGATTCCCTTTTTATAAAGATAAGTGTCCGGAAAGAGGTAACCCTCAAAGCTTGGGAGAGGAACCCCAAAAAGCTCTTTTGTAAGCTCATTACTATTGGCTTTTTCAACAAACGACTCACTATGCATAACATTATTCTTTTCTAAGAGTAAAGCTATATCATTTGTTGTAAAACCTTCGGGGATGGTAATTCTCCTAACAACCACATCACCATTTATTAGCTTGTCTATTATCCGATCTATAGGATCGCCAATTTGAAATTCATACTCGCCTGCTTTAAGTTTGCCTGAAGCCCCTTTTATAAAAGAAATAAGAATAAATAACTTATCACTTCTTATTACCCTTTCTTCTTCTAACTTGAGGGCTATATCTTTAAGTCCTAGACCCCGTGGAATTTCTAAGACAACTTTTTCAGCCTTCTGAGAAGAGAGAGGGGTAAAGTAGGCGAAGTAAACGAAAGCTGTTACAAGGGCTATCAGCATAACTGCAATTCCAATCTTTATATTTGCTGTAAGTTTCATTCTCTTAGCTTTTCAGTTCTGATCCAAAATATTAATTCTCACAACTCGAGGAGTTTGTGAGCCGTAATTTATTACTGCCTCGAAAGAAATATTTATAGTATCCTACAAACAATCCATAATTTGATGTTATTAAGATGAGCAAGACACTTTGTCTGTCATTGCGAGGGACACTTCGCATACGCTCGGTGCAGGCTCCGTCCCGAAGCAATCTCAAAAATAATCAAAGGATTGCTTCGCTGACGCTCGCAATGACAATTACTAGAAGCTGTGCGTTACTTATAAATCCTTTTTCGATACTACTACAAGATCATCTCTATGGATTACCTCATCACTGTATTTATACCCTAAAATCTTTTCAATCTCCGAGGTTTTAGCCCCAGCTATCTTTCTTATCTCATCTGAGCTGTAGGAAGAAAGGCCCCTTGCTATCTCCATTCCATTATCGTCTATGCACCTTACAAGCTCACCTACCTCAAACTCCCCACTTACGTCCTTTATTCCCGCTGGGAGTAGGCTTTTCCCAGAGGATGAAATAGCCCTTTTTGCACCATCGTCTATTCTGATTTCTCCAGAGGGTTTAAGAGAAAAAGCTATCCAGTGCTTCCTCCCCTTTAGTTTCTCTTTTGCTGGCAGAAAAAGGGTTCCTACATCTTTTCCAGAAAAGATCTCAGAGAGGTTTGTTGGTTTTTTTCCGTTTGCGATAATCGTGGGAACACCGAATGCTGCAGCGGTTTTCGATGCCTCAATCTTTGTCCTCATACCTCCAGTCGTTGTTCTTCCCAATGTTTCTCCCGCTATTTCTTCAATCCTTTCGTCTACTTCCTCTATCAATGTAATTAGTTCTGCATCCCTACTGTTTCTAGGGTCTTTATTGTAAAG
>Ga0209341_10006898_pt1 | contig 10101 bp, 9 predicted proteins | sample RifCSP13_2_FD_184020 | JGI IMG/M metagenome (GOLD analysis project Ga0209341, IMG submission 184020) | Soil microbial communities from Rifle, Colorado - Rifle CSP2_sed 13_2 (SPAdes) (version 2) | ecosystem: Environmental > Terrestrial > Deep subsurface > Rock core/Sediment | place: Rifle... | reverse complement strand
GAGTGTAGAGTGCGAGGAGGGTTTTGATCAGAGTATGGAATGGATAGATGAGAATGCCCGCGATCCATATGAGGCTGCGGAGTTAAGAAGGCGGGCCAGATATGCTCTGCGACGTTGTAAGGAAGGTTATTCTGTAATTTTTCCTGGAGGGATTTCAGTTGCGTAATAACAGGACGACAAAGGGTAACAACCGCAGGCCGAACGCTTTAGCGATCCTAAAAGAAGCCCAAAAGCTTGCAACAGAAGGTAATGTCAACGAAGCCCTAAGTTTACTACGCAAGGCGCTGTCCATTGCCAAAAAAACCGGGGACAGAAAAGCTCAGTCCCTCATCCATTCGGAGTTAGGCCTCTGCTATCAGGAAAAGGGTCAAACAAGCCAAGCACTCAAAGAGTTCGAGAAGGCCTTTCAAGTTACACCCCAGTCTTCTACGTGCCTTCTCATGTTGGGGACGGTTTATTTAGAAAGAGGTGGCTTAGAAGGCGCAGGTCGGTATTTAATCCGGGCCATGGCGCTAGCGGAGAAAGAATACCGGAAAGGGCGCTTTGCGAAGGATCCTTCCAACTTGCTCAACGCCTGCATCCTTCTCTCCAGGGCGTCTCGCAATTTAGCAACAGAGAGCCTCCAATTCGGCCTGAAGAAGTTTCCTAATCATCCGCTGCTCAAACAGGAACTCGAAGCCCTCACGGGCACCTGAGCCTGCGCGCCTCCAGGACCGTTACATAAAACCACTGCCGAGCGCGTTTTGCACCGGCTTAAATTCCTTATCCCCCCATTACTAACTCAACCTTGCGTAGCTTTGCCAAGCCCGCTGCAAGCAGTTGGCACAAGATATTCCTTCAATGGCGAGGCTATTTATATCCAAACGATTTTAAACTCCTTCTCAACAGCGCGGAACTCGGGATTGCCGGTATAAAGGTCGGCCTTTTTTTGTTTGGCGAGGGCCGCTGAGAAGCAGTCGGCCAGGGACATTTTCTTGGTAGCCTTGAGTTCCCCTGCCATCTCGGCAAGCTGCTGATCTGCGGTCACGATCTCCAAGGGCAGGCCGAGAAGCTTGGTGCGCACTTCCAGCCACTTATTCGCTCCCACCTTCCTCTCGACGATGTAGCGGACTTCAGCCCAGTTTGGTGCTGCGATGAAGACCGGTTGATCTGCTGCGGCAGCTTTCTCGAATAACTCCAAAACTTTCTCATGGCCGGATTCTTGGAACAGGAAAGCCAAAACAGCGTAGCTATCGAGAACGGAGTTTTTCAAACTTGGCCTCCTCGCGTTCCTTGTCTCGCGCCCTTTCCTCCAGCAGTGCCTTGGTCAAGGATGTGTCGCTTTTCAGCATGCCGCAGACGCCCCGGATGTAATCCTTGGTTAAGGGCTGGAAGATAATCTCGTGGTCCCGCTCGATGAAGCAAACTTTCGTTCCCGGCTTGATACCGTATTTCCGGCGCAGCTTTGCCGGGACGACCAGTTGTCCCTTGCTGGTAATGTATGCCGTTTCCATTGAACTCCTCCGATCTAACAACTATCTTACTAATTCTACGATGTAAGTCAAGAGGCGGATTGTCCGCCTGTGCCTCCTTGTGGAGGCTAAGCGCTCCTCTTTAAGCCCTTATGTGAACGGTGAGGAGGGGCCAGGAAATGCGGGATCCCTTCGCGTTCCAGCGTGGCCTTCAGCGCTTCATAGCCTGCCCCCTCGAAAAAAGTGTGGGCGGCCCGCGCGGCAATAGATGCGTCGGGACCCGGAACCGGTGACTCGCACTGGATGATGTGAATCTGCGGAAGCCCTCCGGGAATGCCGAGCCAATAACCGGGGCCGGGGTTTTTTTCAGCAACCTGTTAGAGGGAGTCCGCTCCACCCGTGACGAGGCGGGTCACCGACACGCTCATCTCGAACAGACGGGGGTTTTCGTAGTTCCGGGGCCGGGGCAGCTCCACTGTGATCTCCTGCCTCACCCGGCCCGGCCGCGGGCTGAACACGAGGATCCGGTCAGCGACGAAGCAAGCCTCGAAGCAGTTGTGGGTGACGAAGACCACCGTTTTCTTCGTCTCCTGCCAGAGCGCCAGCAGCAGCTCGCGCATAGAGCGCGCCGTCAGCTCGTCCAGGCCGCTGAAAGGCTCGTCCATCAGGAGGAGCTCCGGATCCACCGCGAACGCCCTGGCGATGGCGGTACGCTGCTGCATCCCGCCGGAGAGCTCGTGCGGGTGTGCTTCAGCGAAGTCGGAGAGCCCTACCCTGTTGAGCCAGACGTCGGCTCGCTCCCGCCACTGGATCCGGGGGATGCCCACCGAGCCGAGGGCAAACTCGATGTTTCCCCGCACCGTCAGCCAGGGAAGGAGCCGTGGCTCCTGAAAGACGTAACCGATGCGGAACGGGTGAGTGCCGTTGCGTGAAAGCAGCTCCCCCGCCATTCTGACCTCGCCGATGTAGTCCCGATCGAGGCCGCTCAGCACGTTGAGCACCGTCGTCTTTCCGCACCCCGACGGCCCTAGAAGGCAAACGAACTCCCGGTCGCCGACTGCGAGGCTCACGTCCTCCAAGGCGACCAGCCCCTGCGGGTGCGCGCGGCTCCAATAAAACTTCGACAGCCTCTGAAGCGTAATGGCAGCCATCCGACGCGACCGGGCTACGCCCGGATCTCAGGCCGCCACCGGAAGAGGCGGCTCTCCAAGGGCTTCAGCACAGCCAGTTCGATTGAGAGCATGACGAAAGTGAAGAACAGTGTCCAGGCGAAAACGTTCGCCATCTGGAACATCTGAAACGAGTGGTTGAGCATGTAGCCGACACCGTCTGGCCGGCCCAGCAACTCCACCAGCACCGTGACCTTCCAGATGACCCCCAGGGCAAAGCGAGCGGCCGCCATCACGTAGGGCAACACCTGCGGGATGACGATACGGACGGTGCGCCGCCAGCGGGAAGCGTGGAAGACTGAGGCCATGTCGGTCAGCCGCTGATCGATCGCCTTCACGCCCTGCCAGAGGTTGATGGTGATGACCGGGAAGGTGGTCCAGGCGATGGCCAGCACGGCGGCCCGATCGTTCAAACCCAACCACATAAAGGAGATGATCACATAACAGAGCCCCGGGATGGTTAGCATGACCATCACGCCGAGGTCCAGGAACTGTTCGCCCCGGCGGTACAGACCCATGATCACGCCCAGAACCACCCCCACAGCCATGGCCAGGGCAAAGCTCGAGAGCATGCGCACCATCGTGGCCACAAAGTGTTTTGTAAGGGCGCCGCTGGCCGCCGTTTCCGCCAGGGCGGTCAGGGTCAGCAGGGGCCCCGGCGCATATCGCTCCGATATCAGCATCGAGACCAGTTGCCAGAGCAGGACCAGCACCAGCAGCGAGAGCACCCGGTTGTATACACCTTCGAATTTCTGGTACGCGGGCCTGCGCCCACTCTTGAGCCCTCTGGTTCCTGTCACAGGTCGGCTTGCCACCGCCATGGGGAGATTCCTTCTGCCAGGGTATGGTCCTTACTACGGGGCGTATACGAGAGTAAAGGTACCATCCGGAATCGTCTTGGGAATACCCTCGATACGTGGGAACTCCTTGTGCACATCAGCGACGTACTTGTACTGCTGGTCGATGATCTCTTGATTCCACGTGGTCATCAGACCGGGTGCAGTCCGTTCCCGGAGCAGCCTGGCGCCTTTCTCGGTCGTGATTCCCGCCTTCTTTGCAATGCCAGTCCAGATGTCGATGTCGGCCTTCAGGATCTCCATGGCCTCCTTGTAAGCCCTGACAAACCGCCTGGCCACGTCGGCATTCTTCCGGGCCCAGTTCTCGTTGACGGTGACGGCCACCAGCATCGGGTTCGTGCCGGCCTTCTCCCGCCACAGATTGCCAATATTGCCAATGGAGCGGAACTGGCCGGTCTCCAGAAGCTGCAGGACGAACGGGTCGAGGCTCAGGATGGCGTCCAGATCACCCCTTTCGAGCAGCCCCGAGAGCAGTGGCGGGGCAGCGGTCTGCGACCGGGCGTCTTTGAGGGGATCGAACCCATAGAACCTGGAGCCGACCATCCGGAAGAGCGTGGTCGTGCCCGCGGTGGGACCGCCGAATGTACCGATCCGCTTGCCCTTGAGGTCCCCGAAACTCCGGATCGGCGAGTCATTCCTGACGACGATGTCGTTTGTGAAGAAACCGAACATGGGGTAGACGTTGGTTAACGGGACACCCTGGGCCCGAAGCAAGGCCACTGTGATCCAAGAACCAAAACCGACCTCGAAATCCTGTTGCTGCATCTGGACAGTCTGAGCCGTTGGACTCGCCACCTCGGTGATGATCAACTTGAGCTTGTACTTGTCAGTGATGCCTCGACTTTCCATGACCCACACGGGGTACGACTGCGCACCGGGAATGACCATCAGTTTGACCGTGGCGGGTTGCATCTCTTCCGCTTGCGGTCGTGCGGGTCCCGCTTGAGGCGTTGCGGCAAGGGCCAGGGGGGTGGAAGTGGCTGGCGGTGCGGGCACCCAGGCTGCTAACGTGAGAGCCAGCGCAAGCAGAACGGCGGTGGGCATACTTCTGACCAACTGGCGACGGCGCAACTTCGAGGCACCTCTAAAAACTTTCTTTTGCATTTTTTGTCACTCCTTTCATAAACCCTTTTTCAGCACCCTCTTAAAACCGGGGCGCGAGACGGTCCTTTAGGGCGTGTCGTGTCCCGACGAGTCGTCGCGAGACCTGAGCGCTTTGGTCTCTTCTTCGCGAAGCTCCAGCGTGACAGGATCGAGCGCTACCTTATAGACCTCGCGGGCTTTCTCCAGGCTGACATACCCTTCGATCACGTCCCATTGAACGGCCCGGGGATCCCGGTCGGCCGGCCTGCCGACTCCAGCCCCGCCGCCGGTCACCTTCAGAATCACGTCTGCGGGCTTGAGCTGGTAGAGCCGGTGCCCGCGGATCGTGCTCTTTTCGCCATCGCGAATCAAAGAGGCTCTCGAGTTCGGAGTCGGCTCACCGCCGAGGGCGCCGGGGCCGCGCACGATCTCCCCGTCCGAGCTGCCGGTGGCGATACCTGCCTCCCCACCCATGTTCTCAACCTCCCAGTGCAACCCCGACCCGCCGCGCCACGTGCCGGCGCCAGCGGTGTCGGTGGCGAACTCCCAGCGCACGATCCGCCAGGGAAAGCGCATCTCCAACTCTTCTGCGTTCCCCTTGGCCACCGTTCCCAGCGAGCCCAGTGAGCAAGAACCGTCAAAACCATCGAATCCTCTGACCGCTCCGGTTCCACCATCCATATCGAAGGTGGTGACCACGTAGCGCTCGTTAGTGCGCGGGTCGTGGCCGAAGATGTAGTGCCCATGCCGCATCCCCCAGCAGGCCAGCGCTCGCTCGGGCATGGCCTTCGACATGGCGGCAATGATCGACTGGGTGATCTGGGTCCCCAGGCTCACCGGCGACGCGCCCACCGTGGCCGGATACTGGGCGTTGAGCGCCGACCCCGGAGGGGCATACACGGTGAACGGTCTCAGACTCCCCTCGTTGTGAAACTCCCCCAACTCGGGGTCCATAAACATGCAGAGGGCGAAGAGCGCGCCGCTGTACGTCGTGTTGTAGACGCAGTTCACGAACCCCTTCCGCTGCTTGTCGGTCTTCGAGAAGTCCACCGCGAGGGAGTCGCCCTTCACGGTGATCTCGCAGCGCACCCAGACCGGCTCATCCAGCACTGTGCCGTCGTCGTCCGTCGCGGCCTCGCCGTAGTAGGTCCCGTCGGGGATCGTCTCGATCGTCGCCCGGACCGCCCGCTCCGTCCGCTCCATCATCTCATCCACGCAGCCGAGCACCGTCTCCTTGCCGTACTTGTCCAGGAGCGCAATGATCCGCTGCTCGCAGAGCCTGGTGGCGGCGATCTGAGCGTAGTTATCGATCCTGACCCCCTGGGGCCATCGGACGTTATTCAGGATCAACTCCATCATATCCTTGCGCTCCCTGTCTCCCTCCATCACCTTGATCCCGGGAATGCACAGCCCTTCGGCGTGAATGTCGTAGGCGTTGGGGAAATAGCCGCCCGGGTACGCCCCGCCCGTGTCCATCTGGTGGGCGCGGCAGAGCGTGATGAAGAGCAGCTCACCCTTGTAGAAGATGGGGCGATAGAAGCCCCAGTCCGGGAGATGGCAACAGTAGCCGTGGTAGGGGTCGTTGACGAGGATGACGTCCCCAGGGCCGAGATTCCCCTTGAACTTCTCCAGCACGTACTCCACCGCGAGCTTGCCGCCGAAGTACTGCACCGAAAGCCCGATGGGGATGGCCACTGTGCGCGCCCGCGCATCCCAGATGCCGATCGACACGTCATGGAGCTGGGCGATAAGATAGTTCTGGGAGGTGCGATCGATCACGTGGCGCATTTCCTGGCAGATGCTCTGGAAGGCGTGCCATACGGTGGAGAGTGTGATGGGGTCGATGCCTGCGCGCATGATCTACCTCCGGGTGAGAATGTAGTTTTTCACGCCGTCGACGCGACAGCGGTAGGCTGCGGGAATCACGACGGTCGTCGTCTTCTCCTCGATGACGGCCGGCCCATCGAGGACATGCCCTGCTACTAACCGGCCGCCGTCGTAAATAGGGGTCTCTTTGTACCCCTCCCCGATGCTCCACAGGACCGGACGGCGGCGCTTCAGCGCCTGGCTTACCGGTTCCGTGGCCTCGCGGATCCCCGCCAGCCTGAGCGGCTCGCGGCGCGCGGTGGCCTTCAGGCGCGCGTTGAGGAACTCCACCTCCCGATCGGGCATGTCGAAGGTGTAAAGCTCTTTGTGGCGGCGATGGAAGGCCTGACCGATCGCATCCAGCCCTTCGGGGCCGATTCGCCCCCGTGGCACGTCCGTCACCTCCACCTCGTGGAACTGACCTATGTAGCGCATCTCGACCGAGCGCCGCGGCTCGATCTCCTCGGAGAGGACGCCAATCTCGCCAAGGACTCGCCGGGCCTCCGCATCCATCTCCGAGAAGAGCTCGTTGAGGCGCGCCAGATCCAGGAGCTTCATCCGGCTCACGATCGACCGGGCGAAGTCCCGCCCCACCTCCATGTTAAGCATCCCGAAGGCGCTGTAGGTGGCGGCGTAGCGCGGGATCAGCACGGTAGCGATCTCCAGGAGCTCGGCCAAGTGCGCTCCATGGGCCGGCCCCGCGCCGCCTCCGACGACGAGAGCGAAGTCGCGAACGTCGTAGCCGCGCTTGGTGGTGATCTCGGTCATCTTGTCCGCCATCAGCGCATTGACTGTTGTGACGATCGCTCTGGCCGCGGCGGGGACATCGAGGCCGAGCGGCTTGGCCACGGATCGGATCGCCTTCTCGGCCAGCTCACGCCTGAGAATAATCTCTCCCCCAAGGAAGTAGTCGGCCGGGACGTACCCCAACACGAGGTCGGCGTCCGTGACTGTGGGGCGCGTCCCACCCTTGCCGTAGCACGCGGGGCCCGGATCGGCCCCGGCACTCTCCGGCCCGACCCGAAGGAGTCCCAGGGAGTCGATCCACGCGATGCTCCCGCCGCCGGCGCCGATGCTGGCCACGTCGACCATCTTCATCCCTATCAGCTGCTCGCCGATCCAGTTGAAGTCGGTGGTGGGGATGACCCCGTTCTGGATGAGGCAGACATCGAAGCTGGTGCCACCCATGTCCACCGAAAAGAGGTTGTTGGTGCCGATGCACTCGCCGAGACGGATCGCCCCGGAAGGGGCCGCGGCCGGCCCGGAGCCGATCAGGGAGACTGCGCGGCGGATCGATTCGTCCACGTTCTGGACGAGCCCGCCCCCCTGGACGAGAAAGAAGGTTCCCCTGAATCCGAGCGCCCTGATTTCCGCCGTTAGCGCGTTCAGATACGCTTCTGTAATCGGACCCACCGCGGCGCTCACGACGGTCGTGCTGAAGCGCTCCCCCTCCCGAAAGACCGGAAGCACCTCATGAGAAGCAGTGACATAGGTCCCGGGCATCTCTCGCCGGCAGATCTCTAGTGCCTTCAGCTCGTGCTCGGGGTTCGCGTAGGAGTGGAGGAAGCAGACGGCGACGGCTTCGACTTTGACTTCTTTCAATTTCACGATCGCCGTGTGGACGTCCTCCTCGCGGAGCGGGATCAGGATCTCTCCATTGTGAAGGATTCGCTCCCTAACGGGGAGCCTCAGGTGGCGGGGAACGAGGGCGCGGTAGGGCTGGACGAACAGGTTGAACCGCGACGTTCGGATGTTTTTGTAGCCGCGGCGGAACTGGATGGTGTCACGAAACCCGTCGGTCGTGAGCAGACCCACTCTGGCGGTCTTCCCGGTCAACAGAGCGTTCGTCGAGAGGGTGGTTCCGTGGGCGATCAGCAGCCCGACGTTGGTCATGAACTGCGGCAGGCTGAGGCCAAAATGCGCAGAGGCCTTCTCGAGTACCCGGATCAGGCCCGCAGCGGGATTCGCCGGCACCGTCTCGGATTTGAACTCGTGGATCTCTCCAGCCTCGTCCATAACGAGGCAGTCGGTGAAGGTCCCGCCGACGTCGATTGTCACCCGGATCATTCCTGAGCCCCTGGCATGTCGGTCCGCTCTACGCGCGATGGATCGGTTTTTCTGCGGCACAAAATCGTATCCGAGGGGTGCGGTTATGTCAACAATGGGGCGGTTTCCTGTAAGTCTACCCGTGAGAATCCGGATATTAAACCTTCGTGGGATTGAGAGAAGCAACGCAATTGAGCTCGCTCAAGAAAACCGGTAAGGTGGCTTACGCGGCCTTGAGGAAGCTGACGATAGTTTCCGCGAGAGGGACCGGCCTGATTGGAGATTACGGGACCTCAATTTGTTTACTTCCGACCGATTATGATACCCAACAGTAAGGAGGGAAATAGATGATATCTTACAGGCAAAAGGCCGGAATCCTGATTTTTGTCCTTCTCATTGCTCTGGGGGGAAGGTCGCTGGCTGCTGTTCCAAAGGCACTGAACCTGGCCACTCCCGTGGCGGGCAGCCTCTACAATGCCATTGGGACAGGCCTTGCCACAATCATCAGCCGCCATACTCCCATGACCGTTCGAGTGCAAACCTCCGCCGGCCCGCCAGCCTGGCTCCCCTCCATGGAATCGGGAGATACGGATCTGGGAGTTCTCACGAGCGCAGACGCGGTGACCTCTTACAGGGGGATCGTGATTTACAAGAAACCTTTCAAGAATACCCGGATTCTCGCTGTGGGCGGTTCCTTGAAGCTTGGTTTTTATGTGACCAAGAATTCTGAAATCCAGACCCTGGCCGATCTCAAGGGGAAGAGAATTCCCACAGACTATCCCGGTGCCCCGATCGTGAAGCTCAGCAGCACGGCGGGACTGGCGACGGCAGGCCTCACCTACAATGATATCGTTAAGATCCCTGTTTCGGATCTCAATGCCGGCGCACAGGCTTTTCTGGAGGGGCGCACGGATGCCGGCTGGCACACCGTTGGCAGTCCGGCGGTGGAGGAGGCCAACGCCCGTAAGGGGGGAATCCGCTTCATCTCCGTTGTGTCAACGCCGGAGGCAGCCCGGCTCATGGGGGAGGTTTATCCCGGCAGTTTTCCGAGCGTGCTCAAAGCGGGTTCTGCCACCGGTGTCGTCAAGGATACGACTTTCCTGACCAGCGATATCTATCTGGTTGCCGCCAAAACCTTAAGCGATGAAGCAGCGTATGAAATCCTCAAGGTTTTGTGGGAGAAGAATCAGGAGCTAGGGCCTATCCACCCGGCCCTGCGGGAGTGGACGCGCGACCGCATGGTGAGTGGCAAGGCCTTCATCCCCTACCATCCGGGGGCTGTAAAATTTTTCAAGGAAAAAGGGGTTTGGAATCAGGAGATGGATTCCCTGCAGGCCAGGCTCTCTATAGACTAAGGGGTTAAATGGGAGGCATGACGGTGACCTTAACAGTCGTTGGCAAGCCGGTTGGCCGGGTGGAGGGTCCCGGGAAAGTTTCAGGGGGCGCCACCTACACAGCAGATCTGTTGCTGCCCGGGATGATCTGGGGCAAAGTCCTGCGCAGTCCCCTGCCGCACGCAAAAATTCTGAGCATCGATCTCTCCAAGGCCCGCGCGCTGCCCGGAGTCCTGGCTGTCATCACCGCTCAGGATATTCCGGATGTCCTCATCGGGCGCAGCATTTACGACAC
>Ga0209341_10006896_pt1 | contig 10102 bp, 8 predicted proteins | sample RifCSP13_2_FD_184020 | JGI IMG/M metagenome (GOLD analysis project Ga0209341, IMG submission 184020) | Soil microbial communities from Rifle, Colorado - Rifle CSP2_sed 13_2 (SPAdes) (version 2) | ecosystem: Environmental > Terrestrial > Deep subsurface > Rock core/Sediment | place: Rifle... | reverse complement strand
CGCGTAAGCAATCGACTCTCTTTCAGTAAGATTTTGAAGACCTCTTCGACTTCGATGAGCTGAGCGGTTCCTCTATAGCTTCTTTTCCGGCCCCTTGGCGGCTTCAATCTGAGGAAGCAGAATGTCCCTGACATAATGCCAATGGGGAACCAGCGCCAGTGCTGAGCGCGCATACTGCTCAGCAGCGGCCAGATCCGGCGTGCTTCGGTTCAGGTTTGACCAAGCCAGATTCATCAATAGCTCCGGCTCTCCCCATGAGGGCGTCAGCTGATCTCGCACAGCAGCTTTGCGCTCGCGTGCCGCTTTCAGTCCTTTATGGTACGTCTCAATTGCCTTATCCTGACCGCCGCCAATTTGCGGTGGTATAGCCCAGCGGGTTTGGCCCAACACCCACAACACGCGCGGGTTCTCCGGTTCTGCCGCTTCCGCTTCTTTCTGATATGACAGCGCTTTGTTCAAGAACTCTCGCAAACGGACCGGGTCATTGAACTCTGGCGCAAGTTCCGGGTTATTGCGGTAAAGAAAACTGAGAAGGCCCATGGCCGATCCGGTCGCCGCCTTAGCGTCGGCAAAGGCTGGGTCCTTCGTAATTGCCGCTTGGAACTCGCTTAATGCCCGCTTAAGGTCGTGCTCTAACTCGCTGGGGGCTACTGAGTCATTAAATCCGTTTATTGCTCGGCGCCACATAGCGAACCCACGCCAATATCGGACCTTAGCGCCAAGCTCTTTGTCGTCGGCGAAAGAGGCCAAGTCCTGGTAGAGGCGTCCGAGCGCTACCCTATCGCCTTCATAATCAGCCCGCTGAATCTTGACAATGAGCTTGGTCACACGCTCACGCCGGGATTCAGGCGGCGCCCCAACGGCGGCCCCAACTTGAACGGCGCAAATAGCCGCCAGCGCCGGCAAGACCCGCCATATGCGGCCCAGGAACTCGCCGGCGTGTCCATAACCGGCCGACGATGAGCCATCCAATTGACCTCGCGACGCTTTTGTTCGCGTGTCATTCTTCATACGTATGATCCCTTTGGCCACTCAAGTATGCGGGTCAAGTCAATTCGCGCCTGGCGCCTATCGCTCCTGCTCAGCCGCGGCCGGCGAATTCATGAGGACTAATGTCCTGAGTCCATGTGCCACCCCGGGTTGACCCAAACGCCGTTTCGGCGAACAAAGACCTCAGTGGCTCGACCGGATTGCGTTGATATCTTTCCTTGCATGTTCAGATCGTAGCGGTAGCTCGAATAGAGTATAGCCAAATCACCGTAGAGCTGAACCTCGGTCTTGGGAAATTCAAGGTGCACGAGTTTGCCGCCGCCCTGCGCAAACTGAGCGGCCTCTGCGAGCACGCCGGACCGATTCGCCCAGTCCCCAGTCGCGGCGTTGATCGCTATGGTCTCTTCTGGAATGATCTTATCGAGCAGCGCGCGATCGTTGGAAAAGAAGGCACGCCAAGTTGCTTCGCGCGCGGTTAACAGCTCCTGCCGCTGTTCAGGCGTCAACGGGCGCGGTTGTTGTCGCTGTGCTTCGAGAGTCTCGGGATGCAAGTCAATGTTCGATCCCACCTGATTCCACTTGCCATCAATCTTGGCGTAGACATCAAGCGAGCGAAACTTGCCCGGGAGGCGCAACGTACTTCCTGCTACGATGTCGGCGACGTAAGGCACGAGTACAACGTCGCCATAAAATTTGAAGTCAATTTCCGATATTTTGTAATCCGCGATTAGAAACGGGCTCTTGGTTGCGTTTTCCGCGTCCTGCATATATTCACCGATTCCACGGATGATCGAACGCGCTCCTATGGTAAAGCCAGTCCAGTCTTCGCCATGCGTCGCACGAATTGTGGGAAGATCCTTGTTTACATATGCGCGGAATATCTTATCAAGATGGGCGCGGATAGCTTCGCGATCGCCAGTGCGGTGGTCTTCCTCGATCGTCGAAACCTCGCTTGAAGCGGTGCTTGTGCCAGGCGTTGTCCCGGCGCAGAGCGCTGCGCCTAATGCGAACGAGAAGAGTGAAAAAACAAGGGTCTTGAAAGTCATCGTCTCCCTCCGAAGCAAAATGCGGTTTTCAAAAGCCCCCTGGCACTTGGGTCACGAGAGGAAGCGATCGCATCATGAGCAACCAGATATTGACCAGTTTGCAAGCAAATAAAACGAGTGTGGAGTTGGCCGTTTTCTGTCATCAGAAATACATCTACAATTATTGGATGGGGACGCCGTTTCCATCTCACTAGTCCGGTTTAGTCCAAAAATAGAACGGAACTCTCCAGGGTCCAAGGGGAATGTCGTGATAGGTAGAAATGACGGCGTGAGCCGTTTTGATTTAGGAGTGAGGCTGCCGCGAGTACGAGTGCGTGCTCACATCTCGGAGTGAGGATGCCGGAAATTAGAGTGGCTTGCCAAGAAGTTCGAACAATCTGTCCTTGTATTTGCGACTCAAGGTAAGTCTGGTCCCATCTTCCATGACGACTGTGTACTCTCCGCCAAGTAGTGGATGCAGTTCTTTGACGCGTTCGACGTTGATTATTGAAGAGCGGTGAATGCGCAGGAATTTTTTTGGGTCGAGCTGCGCCTCCATGGCATTCAAGGTCTGTCGCACCATTGGCGAGGTCTTTGCTGTGTGAAGGTGCACGTATTTATCGTCCGCCTCTATCCAGTCAATTTCTTGAGTTTTTAGAAACTTGATGCGACCATCCGCCTTGATGATGAGTCGGTGCAGATACTCCGGCTGTCGCTTGACATTCTCTAGAAGTGCGCCTATCTGCAGCCGCCCGTCTTCGAATTGCCGCTGCTGAATCCGCTGCTTAGCGTGCACAATCGTATCCCTGAATCGTGCCTGGTCAAACGGCTTCAGCAGATAATCGAGCGCGTGAAGCTCGAAGGCTCGAATCGCATAATTCTCGTAGGCTGTAGTAAACACGATCTCCGGTAAGCGCTCGACACCCACGGCTTCAAGTACCTCGAAGCCATCCATCTCCGGCATCTGAACATCGAGGAAAACGAGATCGGGCATTAGCTTTCGAATCGCGGCAACGGCATCTGCGCCGTCACGGCATTCCCCAACAATTTCCACCTCTCGCTCTTCTTTCAGCATTCGCCGAATGAACTTTCGGGCCAAAGACTCGTCGTCCACAATTAGAGCCCTGATCTTTACGTCAGTCTTAGCATACGTTCGATGTGTCGGATATCGTCCAACATTTAACACCGGAGTCTGTCTCGTTTTAGACCCAGACACGGGCTCTTGCGAAGTGTGCACAAATTTCTCCCCTTCAAAGTCGATCTGCGTGCCAGACCGCCCTTGCATAACCAGTTCGCCATTGGAACCATTGAACTCGCGCACTCCACCAATGAAACGATACCCTCGCTTCGGAATCGTCTCAATGTACTGACGCTCGTCTCCAAATTCTCCCAGGGTTCTTCTAAGCAGCGAGATATTTTGAGTGAGGCTGCTCTCCGCGACAAAGCTGTCAGGCCACAAGGTTCGCATTAGCTCGTCTTTCCCCAAAACGTGACCGCCGTTCTCAACAAGCAGGAGGAGCGTGTCGAACACTTTTGGAGTAAGCGGAACCACCTCACCGCGGCGTTCTAGCTGTCGCTCCCTCACATTAATGCGAAAGGGGCCGAATTCGTAAAGGCGAAAGGCAGGTTCGTTCATCCTCAGAAGCCTCTCGATTTAGAGATCTATCAACAGCTTGTCAACAAAACTTTAGGACAATAGCCAGACCCACCAATTACAGTGAGTGTTAAGGCGAAGCTTGTCCGTAGGTTTTAAAATCGCGCAAACGAAAGGAAGAACCTGCCGGCCTCAAAATCTCACTTCGTTTGTCGAATGAGACACGGTGCATAAGATGAGCCATTAACGTCCTGAGATGCAAGCAGCCTCAACACTTACTACCTTGCGCTTGCCTTTTCTTCGATAGTCCATCTATGGTCACTAGTTATAGGTGGCATCAAACATTGAGCAGAGAGTGTGTGTGTTAATGAAAAGCTAACTAACTCATCTATGACGGAGTTCAAGTCAACATCTAAGTGGCTTTCAGTAACGCTCTTTGTCGGAGTCTGGACGTTTGTTGCGCTCGTCTTTGCTGCTTTGACCTATGCTTCTGAGATGGGTGAAGGCCGGCAGCTCGGGCTCGGCTTTGCGCTGCGAATGAACTTCGCGCGGTTTTATCTTTGGGGCGGCTTGTCGCTTCTCATCTTCCGCTTCAGCTATCGATTCCCGGTTGGATTTCGGCCGCTTAGACTACGTAATTTGCTGCTTCATATTCCAGCAATATTCTTGTTCTCCAGTATTCATCAGGGCATTCATCTTGCCATGGGTTGGTTTACCGTGCCTTATTTTAAGCAGCGCTTCGCTTCATTCGCTGAATTGTTCCAGGCATACTTTGCCGGCGGACTCTACATCGGTTTGATCGTTGCTTCCCTTATTGTCATTACGGCGCACGCCTTTCTGTACTATCGAAGCTATTTGGCTGGAGAAGTGAAACGATCAGCCCTCGAGGCGCAACTGGCTCAGTCACAGCTTCAGGCTCTCAAAATGCAACTTCACCCTCATTTTCTTTTTAACACTCTTCACTCGATTTCTTCACTCGTACTTGAAGATCCACCGAGGGCCAACAGCATGATTGCGCGGCTCGGCGACTTCCTGCGGCTGACGCTCGACCACTCTGAGCAACAGATGGTCATGCTCAAACAGGAGATCGAATTCCTGCGCTGTTATCTTGAAATAGAGCAGGTGCGCTTTGAGGATCGACTTACGGTAGACTTCAAAATAGAACCAACCACGCTCTCAGCGCATGTGCCCCACCTGATTCTGCAACCGCTTGTAGAAAACGCAATTCAGCATGCCATAGCTCCGCATGCGGCTCCAGGTTGTATAAAAATTGAGGCAAAACGATCGGACGGCCTCCTCCACCTTGAAATAAAAGATAGCGGTCCGGGATTAAACGGCGCGTCACTAAACGTGCAAGGGGTGGGCTTGAAGAACGTGCAAAACCGGCTCAAACAAATTTACGGGGATCAGTTTCGTTTCGATATGGTAGACCGTCCGGAGGGAGGTCTAACGGTGGTCTTGGACTTGCCTTTTTGGTCAGAGTCGTCTGAGCACCCAGTTGGCTGTTGAGGCCTTCTCGGAGCGGTTGCGGGTTTGACTTGTCACAAAAGCATCATCTGCACCGGGATTGGGAGCGCGGCGACGCCGACCGGGACGTGGGCGCGTCTCAGCACGTAGACCACCGTTGTTCAGTTGGTTCGGACCGAATGCAAGGAACGAGGTCACCAGAGTTGAGATGCGCTGGTGACCTCGACTTGTAATTCAAAGCTTAGCCGTTACGGCAGAGCTTCGATATTGACGAAGAACTTAAACGAGCCAGTCTGTTGGACGCCCAACAGGAACTGTATGTTGATACTTGCTCCAGGAGCCAGCGGTGTAGCAAGCGTAATTGTTCCCGCTCCTAGCGTGCTGTTCCATGCTCCACCAACAGGTTGATTCGGTGGCTGCTCCAACGTGGATCCCTGCACTGTAACCGAGCACGGTGTTGTGGCGACCCCATTTGAAGCAAGGCAGGTGCTAGCGTCTGCAATGCCGCTGACAACTACGCTCGTGCATGTCAAAGCCCTGACGTCCGCAATCCCTGCTGGCACAGCAAACGAGCTGATGTCCACGATCCGGAAGCGCAAGCGAGTCACGGAACTGCCTGTGTTATTTTTGGGCTGAGCAAAATTGGAGTAAGCGTTGGATCAGCAGCTCCGCCCACTGCGGGATCATCAGTCCTACAACCATGAAGAAACGTTAATTAAATCGCAAGAACCTTAAAAGACAGTCAAAAAGAAAGAGGTCCAATGCCGCCCGCGCCTGCGAACGGGTCGGTCCCCTTGGGTTTCTCGTTGAGCTAAAATTGGCGAATTGAATCGTACGTACGCTATGCAGCGGCTCCTCTTGCTCCTGCCTTAATGCCTGGAATATCTGCCGGCACTTCCTTAAGCTTCATCAGGGCCATTGCCAAGCCTATCGGGATCGCGAGCAGAGTGATGCCGTAGAACCTCTCACCGGGCAGATCACCCATATGCGGGCTGATAGTATGCACCAGGATCGAAAGTAAAAGCGGGCCAAAGCCAATCACCATTCCCAACAACATCAGGTTTAGTCCCGTGGCGGAGCGCTCTTCAGTGGTGGCCTTGAGGTAGCTATGGACCACAGCAATCACGGAGAGGAGTATGTACCCGCCGAATACCAGGCTGAAGGCCACAGACACTAACATCGAGCGGACCGGAGTTATCGTCGGAGTTGTGATGATTATGGTCGCTATCATTAATCCGAAGGCACCCACTACGACGTAGATTGCGTGGCGCAGCCAGGAATGGCCCGCGATGATTTTTTTCGTGCTAGGGAAATTCAGGCAGTAATCAAGAACAACTGCAAACAGTATCGCCACCAGGAATGTCAGTGCACCCCCAATCAGGCGGCGCTGGACGCTCGACGCGAAGTAAGGATTGTTGAACAAGGCCAGTGCAAACAGCAAGCTCACGATGCAAAACATGGTGCTCAGCCGCGTCGGCTTCTTGAGATAGACCATCAGGCCGAGGATGAGGAATGCCAAACCGGTTAGCGTTACAGCGCCGAAGTTTGCAATTAGATCCACCGTCGGTTGCGAACCATATTTGAACGTCAGTGTTGGTTCAGTTTCGCCGCGCTTCACCGTTATGCTGCCATCGCTACCGATTGAGGGCCGTTGCTGAGCGGCCAACGAGCCGAAATCTGCTATTGCGATGTCGTTGACTCTGGTTACCGTATCACCCACCTTGACACCGGCCAATGCGGCCGGGCTACCCTCGCGGACAATCGTCACCACCCGGTCCGGGCTCAGAACATATCCGGAATAAGGGATATTCTTGATGTCGAGTGTACCGACGACTCCCCAGATGAACACGATCGCTGCCAGTAGCGAGAAAAGCATCTTGTAACGAGCGTAATCAATTGTCTGTTCCACTGTGTGATCCTCCATTAGTTGAGTTTTGCCTAGGCGAAGTTAACATGGTATCGAATGGTCCCAGCCCAGTACTCGCGACCTAAGATTGCCAACTACGGATGATCAGAGAATTATTTGCAGGACTGCTTTCTGGTCTTTCATCTGACCAAAGCAAGATATGACCTGATGTTGCTCCGATTACCAGGATGCGTTTCATTGAAAGCCCCTTTCATCAGGAAAAGGGAAAGGCTCAAAGCCATAGAATCAAGTTGAGCAGTTATGCGAGGGGTTTCCGCCTGGATAGTGCCACACGCTATCACGAAGAAGGGGCAACGACAAGAAACTTTCGACTATTTGGTTATAACTCTTCATATCGCGCAAGCTCTCGCGATAGGTTAGCTGCGCGAAGGCCATGCAAAGAAACCCAGCAAGAAAAGGTCTTCAGTCAACTAGGTAATCAACAAACTGTGTGGTAGCGTCCGCCGGAACTGAGTCCAGCTCACTCTCTTCTCAGCCCTCTGGAATTCATCCAGACCACCTGAAGTCCGACAGCTCACCTACTTAAGGGAAACTTCCATGTTCAAGAATCATGTTCGTGCAGGCCGTTTGGGCGCAACGGGGACTGTATTGGTGCTCGTACTTGCGCTCAGTGTCCAGTTCACAATTACGCCAGCCGCACTCGCTTCAGTCGGGCAGGAACCGGTCGCCCGGACGATTCCGGTCGTACTTCCCGATGGCACCGAGTTTACTATTCTTACTACTGAGGAAATAACGAGTAAGACAGCCTCGGAGGGCGATCGGTTAGTGTTTAAGGTTGCTGAAGACGTTCTAGTCGACGGTCACGTTGTGATAGCGAAGGATGCTCTTGTGAAAGGAGAAGTGGTGGCGGTCAAGAAATCCGGGTTCTTTGGAAGGGGCGGGAATCTTGGGATCAGAATTGATTCGACAACCACCGTCGACAGCCAAACAACAAAACTACGATCCGCGAAAGGTAAAGCCGGCGACGACAAGACCGGGACCACAGTAGTCCTTGTCGTCCTCTTCGGACCATTGGGGTTCTTGAAAAAGGGAAAGCAAGCGATCATCAAACCGGGGACTGCTATTAAGGTTTATACCGACGAAGTGAAAAGCGTTCAGGTTAAGACCGCACCGGTAACAGTTCTTCGCAAGAACTAATTGCGCAATGCCAGCCCAACTAAAATAGGCTGGCATGCGGGCTCCGCATTCAGAATTAAAGCGTCAGCGGTCAGCGAGAGAAAGCCGGAATGCTGCCATCTCCTCAGCGTTACGGACCAGCAGAACGTCACCGGCCAGCACCGGGTGGTTCCATGTCTTTCCCTTGATCGCCGGAAAACGCGCGAGCTCGGTGAACTGGTCCGGACTCGCCTTTACAAGCGCAAGCCCACCATCCTCAGATAGCACCAGCAACAGGTCCTGATCCGACAACACTACGAGCTGGCCATGCCCGTAGCGTCCACCCTTCCATTTACGATTGCCGTCCTTTAGATCGATGCACGCCAGGTTGCTGCCGTCGAAGCCAAAGGCATGGCCGTCGTTAACAACGAAGTCGTTGAAGTAAGGATTCAAACCCTCCGAGATCCAGCGCTCCTGAACAGTCCATCCACCAGGTCCGTTCACGACTGAAATCCGACGCATCCCATTTCCTTCGCCATCGTGGACCAGGACATCACCATCCGCGGTCAGCGCCGGCTGGCAGATGCGGGTGTTTGATGACAATGGGTACTGCCAAAGGAGCTTGCCATCGTTAGGCGCCACGCCAATCGCACCAGCTCCATTGAGCAACACGATCTGCGCAATGCCTCCGATGTTCGCGAGATGCGCCGAGCTATAGCTCGCGCCTTCGGCTGGCGAGGACCAACGGGGCTTACCTGTATCGATGTCGTAGGCGATGAGAGCGCCGGAGGCAGCCACGATCACGGCATCGTCGACTATCAGAGGCGAGCCCGCAAAACCCCATCCTGGCAACTTAGCGCCAGTGTCGGCTGCGGCGTTGCGCGTCCAAATAAGGGCCCCGGTGCCAGCGTCAAGAGCGTTCACAATTCCGGTCGCGCCAAATGTGTACAACCGACCATTGCTGAGGGTAGGGGTGCCGCGGGGACCAGCGCCCGCATTCGACTCCCAGAATCGAGCGGCGTCGCGATGTTTCCATACCGGCTTGCCCGTTTTCAGGTTGTAGCAAACAACAAGCTCATCGCTGCCCCGCTGCTCCTGCGTGTATGCAAACTCGCCGCTTACCGCGAAGGACGACCATCCAGGTCCAACGGGCCGGCGCCACAACTCAACCGGCGGTGATGCCGACCAATCCGTCGCGATCCGCACGCCCGGTACGACACCATCGCGATTCGAGCCTCGGAAGCCAGGCCAGTCGGCTTTCATATTCATTGCTGCCGGAGTTACCGGAGATGATGGAAGCGCCGCCTGCTCGTCCCCCGCCTGGGCCAGTAACCGCTCTTCAGGAGTCTGGGACCACCGCCACGCGAAATCGTGATCAAAGTCGCCGGTGAAGCCTCCAGTGCGAATTAGCGTGAACACTCCGCACACGAACAGCACGGTAATCACCAACGACACTCGCCGATGCCCAACATAGAAGCGATGGGTGACGACCGCCCACGCAACCAGGGCCAGACTCAGGACCGGGATGGCCAGAACAGGGAACAAGTAACCCATCGCCCCTTTGGCAATCGATACGTGAACGACACGCGATGTCACGAACAACGCAAGCGCAATCAGCCCCAGGGCGCCCAGACGCTCAATCCAGGGCGCCCGGCTAAAGAATACCCACCAGACGACGATGGCCAGAGTGCCGATCGCACCGCCCAATAATCCATAAAGCGCGAGGTCGGGTAAGAAGGTGGGAACGACAAACCGAGAAAGAACCAGAAACACTGCAGCGACCACCCCCGGCCAAAGCCGAATAGGTTTCCGCAGCTTCGGTTGATTTGCCTGTACAGCCGGTTCGTCGGGACGTGCGGTAGGTGCGTCGGTGTGTCCGGTATCCATAATTAACTAATACGCGACCTGACATGGGCTTTGTTTCGGAATTTTGGGAGGACTCTACGGCTGGCTACTCAAGAAGGCAAGGATGATAGGTCTCTAGCCCGGATTATTCATGAAGAG
>Ga0209341_10006892_pt1 | contig 10103 bp, 15 predicted proteins | sample RifCSP13_2_FD_184020 | JGI IMG/M metagenome (GOLD analysis project Ga0209341, IMG submission 184020) | Soil microbial communities from Rifle, Colorado - Rifle CSP2_sed 13_2 (SPAdes) (version 2) | ecosystem: Environmental > Terrestrial > Deep subsurface > Rock core/Sediment | place: Rifle... | reverse complement strand
GAACGTCCACAATTAGGACATTTTTCCGGCGTTGGACCTTGATACTTCTTCCATCCGCACTTGTAACATTTCCAACTAAAACACCACAGATTCCGCATGGTACTGACCATCGTCACGTTATCGCCGACTTTTTCCATTGCGTTTATCATTTCCACATCCCACCCCTCTGAAATACTGATGTGCGCATCTACTTTACAAACATATTTCGCTCTGGATAATTTAGCGCATAGGTTAGCCATTGCCCTTTGTCCGATGGATTGTGAAACATAAATCACATTTACGTCTGGGTGTTGAGCGATGGGGGGCTCGCTCCACGCCCCATCCAATCCGACTATAATTTCAGTTTCCCCACGTTTGTTCTTCAATAAATCCTCCACCGTATTCTTGAGAAACATTTCATTCCGACTCGGCACGAGTATCGAAAGCATCATAAATCAAACAATTCCATTAACCTGTCTCCCCAGTGTGGAACCATTTCAATGGGTATCTCCTTCCAACCTTCCGGGGCATGGCTGAATTTATCGAGAGAGACTTTAATAGGTGAGAAAGTTCCTTTGTGCCTGATATCAACCATTGGATCGTCAGCACACCATAATTCAAAATCGTCATCACTAAACCCCCCCCTGGTTTTCTTTTTTGTGCCTGGTTCATATCCCCATGCCCTGGCTTGGGCTGGTTCGTGGCTGGCAAATTTGTCCAGTCCGTGGTCCACAATCGCTACCAACCGCCCCATATAATGATCAATAGCAAATTTAGTATTCACACACAGCCCGGACAGCGAAATCAGCCTATCGTAAGATATTGCCTTATCGGAACCATAAAGCCACCGCCAAACATTTTCGTCATAATAAAATATGTTGTCCTTGGGGGGGGTAAAGTCAAAATGGGATTTGGGATACAGCACGTCTTGTTCGCAAAAAAAGACATAATCTTCTTTACTTTTACTTAGTGCTTCCAAAATCTGTCTGACATACGTCACATACCCCCTCTTGCCCCAAAATACCACGTTGGTTCCGAAATCTATCGGTTCGTTAAGGGAACAGCTAGTGATGGGTAATCCAGATGCTTTAATGTATTTCTGTACAACCGACTTAATCGGGTCCTGAATCTTGCAGTCGGTGTAATAAATTACCCCCCTAGATGCCATACACCCTCCTTAAATCTTTAATCTGGCCCCAGAAGGGCAGGCTTGCAACGGGTATTTCGTCTGAATGGCTATGACGACGCATCCCTAGCCCTGTTTTGAATGAAATACATCCATACTGCGTCTCAAAGTACTCAAACTCATCAAACAGCTTCTTGTGTATCTCTTTTGGAAAGTTCTTGTATTCCGTACTCCACTTCGGCATCCCTTCAAATAAATAATCCAGCCTTTTGAGGAAAAACTCCCGGCCTACCACTTGTGAAAATAGTGAGCTGTCCTTTTTACACACAAAATCCTCTCCGTACTTCTGGACGTAAATGTTTGTGTTTCGATACGGGATATCCAGTCTATTGGGCGTAAAGGTGAAGTAATCAGGAGAATAGATACAATCCGACTCTGCGGTCACTACATAGTCTGTAGTAGCGTTCTGGCAAGCTATCTGATACTGTCTGCACACATTAAACCCAGATGCCCCAACGTCTCCCACCACAATGTTTTTCCCCCTGCCAAATTGAAATGGTTTTTGAGTAACGGCAACGATCGGACCATCCCACTTTGAGAGAAGATCGTTTTGAATCCTCCGCTCAAACTCCGGGTTTTCACGGTTAGATGAAACATACACAACGGTACTTTTCATACTCTCCTTATGAAACAATTATCATAACCCAAATAATTCATGATCGAATACAAATGGTTTCCGTCTAACACCCGATTATTTTCACCAACAATGACCGGTCTTAATTGTCCATTCTTTTTCACACTATTAAACAACGAGATCTTGTTTAAGATAAATAGGTTTAATTCCTCTTCAGACCATTTCTTTCGATACCCTTTGAGAATTTTGTAGTATTTAGTTCGGCTGAACTCCTTTCCAGTGTCCAACTCTTCATAAAATTTGTCTTGAACGTGATTCCCGCAGTCCAGGTTCATTGGTACTCGCTCAATCTGGCTCTTAAAACACATTCCATAGAGTTTCCTGGGCGATGGGTCGCCTTCCGTAGGTAAAGCGTCAATAAAACCCACATCTTCCCAATCCATGAAATAACTTCGGATGGCATCTGGATCAGCGGAAGCCATACTGATCTGTGAATTACGCTTTTCGGTGGTGACGATGATGCAATAACGAGTCTTAAAACGGAGTTCGTCCAGATAGTCCAGCCAATCAGCGATGTAGAAGTAATAATGAGAGTTGGCCAGGACTGTGTAATCGGCCATCGGAAGCAAATCTATGCATTCTTCCATTGGTGTGCATAGAATCTGGTACTTTCCCTTGTTTTTGTCTCTCCAAGCTAGACCTCTTGCCACCGCCTCTTTGTCTGAATCCACTCCGATAGCCTTGAATCCCATGTCCTCGGCCAACTTTAGAAACAGGCCAGCGTTAGAGCCCATATCTACCAGAGTTCCCCCCTCTTTCAAAAAGGGTTTAATAAAGTTTTCCCACTTCCCTACGTTCCAGAACTTGCTATTTACTTCTTTCTCGTCCCGATCTGACATAATCTCACCATCCAAGTGCTGATAATCAAAAAAGGCTTTCACTATTTTGTAACTTCTAAATAACTTGATCCCCTGTGGTGACGACTGTCGACTTGGGCGAACTCTGGGACGACCGACTCCCGCCAGTTGCATCTTTTAACTTCCGAGTATCCCACCCTAGTCAGAATGTTGCTTAATAAGTCAAAACTAAACAAATTGACATTGACCCCATACAAGACTTTCTCAAGAGGATAACCAGTTTCAACTAGATTGACTCCTATACGCATAACCCCGCCCTTTTTAAGCACCCGATATGACTCTTTAAGGGCGAGCAGTAGTTCTGGCCAACCCAGACAGTGTAAAACAGCCATGGAAATTATTCCGTCAACGCTCTCATCCTTGTGGGGCCAGGGTTTGGAAATATCCATCTCGTTTTTGTCAGTGTTGATAAACCCCGCAATTCTTCTGTTACCACAACCAACATGAAGGAACTTCATGGTTTGACAATCCCCCAGTTATGAAGAGGGAGAAAGAAAACAGATAAATGGTTTACCAAACTAAATTCAGTAACGACTTCGATAACACCAAACCGTATGTTGAGTTTGTTTTTGGAATAACGAAAATCATCCCCAATCAAAAACCCCCCATGCCTTAGTTTAGGATACCAATCATTTATGTCACGCTTGCATCCTTCATAGGTGTGATCCGCATCTATGTAGATGAAGTCAAAATACTCATCCGGAAATTCTTTGGCCACGTCAAACGTATACCCCCGGCAAATCTTCACATAGGGCTTGTATCCTACCAGTGCCTTGAAAGACTCATACTGCTGATCGAGACGGTCTTGATTAAGCCCGATATCGTTTCTGGCCTGAACTCCATCGTCTACCCAGCAATCCACGGCAACGGCAAGTTTGGGTCGATGATCAATCATCCTTATGAAGTTTCTACCTTCACGCACCCCCAACTCACAGACACGTTTACAGTTGTACTTACGCATGAAAGGGTACCAGAAGCGGTGGCGACCTTTAACCCGAACCTCCTGTATGTCTTTGATCATTTCATTCAATTCCATAGCCTTTGAAGATGTCCAGTAATCTCTGGGGTAGGATCGGCCTGAATAAATTCATATGCCGGGGTTTGTGGGGATGAAAGTGGGCAACAAGAAGGGGCTTGTCGGCTTTCTCAATGTTTTGTTTGAGTTGATAGATGTTCAGATTATGAGTGATATTGATAAAGTTGGGGAATACGTCATCATAAATGGTGGTAAGAGCATCCTGCTCATTCATTTCGTTCCCCATCTTTTTCAAGATCTGCTCAAACACCCATTGGGTATCCTGGTTGAAAAAGAAGCTCCCCGCATTCCAAGTGTGCGACCAGCCGTGGTCAGTAACGGAAAAGTCAGCGTAGGGTGCATTAAATAGTTCCAACTGAAAAGCATCGTGATCGTGGAACCACACTACATCGTTAACAAACCAATCCATTAAAAGCTTATGAATCACTTTAATCTTGCTCGACCTATTCCCGTCCAACGCACCGTAGTCGCCTTCCATAACGTGAGACTTGACTCCTCGATATTCCCAAGGGAAATTAGTAGCCAGGATAATATCTTCCGGTTTCCAACCCAACTCCAAACTATTGTCAACCTGGATCTTAGTTAACGTCTCATGTTCAGCATCGAATTTGTCTGTAGGACTGATGTAAACGAGTAATTGTTTCATTTGTGTTTTAGGACGATCATCCCATCGTGAGCTAACGGGTTTTCGTTATCCGGTAGTTTAGGAATATAACACTCATATTCAGGGAAAGTTCTCTGTACCACCCTAGTTCTCCGACAGTCTTCGATAACGTATGTCACTCCCTTATCTAGAAGCGGCATCATAACTCTTGCCAGATATATTTGGTTCTCGATGTGGTGGCAAGCGTCGTCTATTACCAGGTCGATATCAGTTCCGGTAAATTCAAGTAACTTCTTGATATCGTCTTCGCTGGTTTCGTCGCAAAAAAAGGTTTGGATCCTGTCATCGGTAAAGAAACACTCTGGTGCCACATCCGCTCCATACACCTGGGCATTGGGGAAGAAATCCCGCCACATCCTGATACTGGCTCCAATGAAACCGTTGGGGATGTATTTTATCTGGCGATTGTTTCCAATCCCCACCTCCAGAACTTTCTTGAAAGATTGGCGTTTGTCTTTGAGATATTCGTAATAAAAGGGGGTGTACTGGTGACCAATTTGGGGACATTTATCAGCTCCGTATTTATACGCCAATTCGCAAAGTTCAGTTTTGAAAGCAGTCATATTGTAGAAATCCTTAAACTCGTACTTCTTCCGCGCTTTCATAGACCGTAAAATCGTCCAAATTAACAAGGTTACTCACTAGGGACGTATTATGATCCGCGTCACGGAAATTATACCTGTACTTAAAGAGTGGGTAAATGGTGGAATAATGGTACTCGTAATCTTTCCAGTCTTCAGTGTCGTGGATAACGATGTATTTGGCCTTGTCGGCAAGTGTAGCGATTTCTGTTACTCTTCGAGCAGACGGTGAATGATCGATTAGCACTACATCCCACGGTTTGCTAATTGCTTCTTTTGCATCATCCCAATGTTTAACGTGGAGAAACTTGTGGTAGTCAGTTCGATAATACTTGCTACAGAACCTAAACCACTTGGGATCGGTCTCGATTGTCAAAAGATTCCTCCTTTTTGTTTCACACAACCAATGAAGTATGGGAGTACTGAATACGCCAGGGCCAAGTTCCAGCACGTCCCCCTTAGTCCGATTCATACATTCCACAAGAACCGGTAGGTGGCTACTATAGCGGATACTAACGTCAATATTTGTGGCCACTCCAAACCTCCTTCCAATTTTCAGGCCAAGTTGGTACTGGCCAGAACTTTTCAATTAACCACTCGAATTTTCTAGTCATACTGGGTTCTTCATTGTTCATCCAGTGGCGTGTCCCATACTCATCCCCCTTAATTCTTTGATCATCCTTTTTATGCTTGCGGGAGAAAGTGCCAGCCTGATAATGATACCCTCGTTTTTGTAGGTGAGCGTACCATGTTTTTTTGTTAACCTTGATCTCTCCTCCGCCTAGCCAATACTTCAGTCCCACCTCCTGCTGGTCTTGGGCAAACGTGCCGTATGTTTCCGGCCGGTCATCGTAATAGCCAACGTGTTCCATAAAATACTTACGGTTGGCTACCCACCCCGACCCCTGATAGGTCATGGTGTCGTCTACTTCGAAGATGGTTCTCTTGTTCCACCCCTGTACCTGGATGGCATATCCGTATGTTTGATCAGACGCTTCTGGAAATGACAAATAGTGATAATCCCAGTATGGCTTACTGTCGTCTCTTGTCCAGGTTTCTTCATGAAGTGAATATCTCCTGGGAACCATAAGTTGATTCTCCCCACATTCCTCCGTCAAGACACGGTCATACTCCGGTGCGACAATACAGTGGGCGTCCATCTTCATGATGTACTTTCCTTTTGCCTTGGCCAGACCCTCATTAATCGCCGCCCTCATGCCCTTGCTTCCCTCGATGGCCAGAATTTCAATTTCGCCCGATGCGTTTTCTTTTAGAGAAGCTACCGTCCTGTCTAAATAAGGCTCTCTCAGATACGGAATAATTATACTAAGCATTTTCCCACTCGGCCCATTTCGGTAATAAAACGTCCGTGTAGTACTTCTCCCAAACTTGAAGCGCGTAAGTATAGCCCTGTTCGTTGTTGGCGGGGTTTTCTACCGTTCCATTATTGTGGGTGCGCGGGAAGTCCCTGTGCTTATGGGCAAACCATGTATTCTTGTTAAGCATCAACCGCCCCCCCACTTGCCAATACTTCATACACGCTTCCACACTGTCTTGGATTAGTGGGCCATATCCCTCGGTTTGTAACTCACCCACTGTTTTGAGGAAAAATTCACGATTCGCAATCCACATCGAACCTTGCATGGCCTGGGTTTCGTCTACCATCACATCTTTGCGTTTCTCGTCTCTCTCCCTCCAGGGTTTACCGGCAAACTTGCGTACAGTATCCGAAACGTTTTGAATAACCAACTTCTCGTAATCAACGTGTCCCTTGTCCTGCATTACCTCCCATTTAACCGGGTCAAGATAATATCGTCTGGCTGTCATTATCTCGTTGGGCTGGCAAGCGTCTGTTAGTACTTTGTCGTATCCTTTCGCGAACGAGCAGTGTTCGTCCAATCTCATGAAGAATTCACCCGTAGCGATCGCTACCCCAGCATTGATCGCACCCCTCATCCCCCTATTCTTTCCCAAGTGAATATATTTGACTCTGGGGTCGGTAATTATTAACGAAGCATCGGGGAAGTAACCGTCCCACACTCCAATTACCTCTAGTTGATCGCCAAGTTCTGAATTGTCTAGTAGAGAACGGATGGTTTTAAAGAGAAGGGGATCTTTGTAGCTTGGAATTACTACAGACAACTTCATATCAAGAGTACGAGAGGGTTGTTAAATCGGTTGCAACTTGGTCAAAGTTAGCAGTCCCACCAGCGAACGTAATTATAATCCCTGTAGTTTGGTCTAGTTTCCGTACTTGCCATTTCGCTGTTGCTTGTGCCGTCCCCGGTGCGGCTAAGGCGATGTAGGTTACATCCCCTACCTCGGTAATCTTGATGGCCATCGAATCTGCCAACGATCGTTGGAGGGCAATTCCATCGTATCCTACCGTTTCCCGCATCGGAAACCCCTCAAACGATCTATCAGCTCCCTGGTTTTCTATATCCTGAATGGCATAACGACGATCTGTATTTGCCATATCTCTATGATATCACAATCCTTGCTTCTCTATTTGAGCCATCACCAGGTCAATTAACTGTCTGGTCGGACTTTTTCTCATTTGTTGCAATATTTTCGCCTCATCCACAGTCTTTAATGACTTTAGTATTTTCTCCGCTTCGATATATTTGGAAATCCTTTCAACTGATTCTTCCAAACTGGTGTGGTCGTCTATCCCCAAACTGTCTTTGAGCCTGTTTAGAGTAGCCTTGTAAGCCTCTGTAGTGCGATCGTAGCCCCGTTTGGACATCAACCCTTCTACATACTCGTCTATTCCAGTTATCGACTCTTTTAAATGTTCCGGCAGAATGTCGTCCACTTGTAAAAGCTCGTTTATATACGGTGTCTTGTTTTCCTGCGCGTATATTTCCAGAGGCGTATCAACCACCGTCTCCTTTGTGGCAAACTTAACGCTGTCTCCTTTGACTGTCGGTTGGGGAGTAACCGGCTCTGATTGTCTGGCGACGACTACATCACCCATACGCCGCCTCCCAAAGTTTCCAGTTATGATTAATGTTTCTGTTTTCTTCGACCCAGGCTTTTAGTGTTCTTCCCTTGATCTTTCTCAATTCCTCACCTTCAATCAATTTCCCCAGTTCTTCTACCCACTCATCCTCCGTTCTGGCAATAATAGCAACGGGGATATTTGCATAGATCGTAGGTGAGCAAACTGCTGGGATTCCCAACAGTCCATATTCCATTGCTTTGATCTCCGACTTACAACGGTTAAATTCGTTGTCTTCGAGAGGACAGATCCCGATATCAATCGCCATAGAAGCCAACGCTTCAGGAAAATAGGGAAAGGGAACGGTGGGATAGTATTCGACTGTATCGCCCCACATCTTCTTTATCCTGGTATCTCCTCTGGCAACAATCTGGACATCGTATTTATCCTTGATTCTTTTAATTACCGGGGCAATCATTAGTAGATCTCCCTCATGAGTACTCCCGCCCGTCCAACCTATCCTCACCGACCCGTCATGTTTGCGCTGTTTTACGTTAAACCAGTCCGGGTCATAGCAATTGGGCAGAACCTTGACATTAGGATTAAGAGGTCGAAGTTTGCTAGCTAGATATTCTGTTGTGCAAGTCAATAAATCCATTGCTTTTGCCGTCTGTCGTTGCGTAAAAGTTACGTCATCAGTGTCGTAAACCCTTTTAAGGGGGTGGGCGTCCCCTACCCGCAAATCATCATCAAGATCCATGATTAGTTTAGTTCCCTTCGCTTCACGCATTGCCAACGCCGCGGCTATCCCATGTTGGTCGGTAACATTTTTAAGTATCACGACATCAGCCCACGATAACTCCTCGTCGTTTATGGCATTTGTAGACATTCGACACTCAAATCCATTCCTGACAAGTGCTTCCAGGGGAATTCTCACCCGCCACCAGCCGGATCCAGTCGTAAGACCAAAACTTAAAACTTTCATACCACCTCACTGACAAACTTCCAGTCCACTTCTGGATCAATCTTCATTAAATTAACCATGTTGTCTACCAAGTTATTTTTTGAGGGAAGTGAAATGTGGCCGTGAAGCCGTATCTCTTCTAAGTCAGACTCCCAAAAAGCCTCGTCGATGGAATGGGTATATTCATACGACCTCTTTGTCCTGGGGTGTTTGGGGTGATTTCTGTCCACTCCCAACCACCAACCCTTAGCATCCAAGAAATCAACCAAATTCTGTTTGTATGCCCAGTGAGGAGCCTTGAATCCCTTGACCATTTTCAATCCGTAGGTATTGAACCCATCCTCTATCCCTTTAAACACTGTTTCGTAGTCATCGTTTTTAATATGCATAAACTCCGGCCCTTGGTGGGTTAGTCCGTGGGGGATTAATTCAATCCAGTCTCGGTCTTTAATCATCTGTACGACCTCGGCGCGCTGAAAGTCCATCAGGGTGTCGTAGTTGTTTACATCGAAAGGAATGTAGAACATAGACACTTTCATTTTGGGGTATGTTTTCTTTAGCAAATCTATGTAATACAGATTATTAACTTCGAGGCTGAAATCATCAAAATCCAGAATCACCGTTTTCATATCTTCTTAAAAAGCCCGGTAGTTAATGGTCCCACCATTCCGTAGTCCACTATCCCAAACCCCGCTTCCCTAGCCAATCTACATAATGCTGTATCAGACATCCTCCAGAAGTCACCAAACCCAGGTTCAGCATGATATGGGTATTCAAACGGACAATCTAAAATCGCATATCCTCCCACCTTGGTCATTCGGTAAATCTCTTGTATAGCCTTCTTAAACTCAAAAACGTGTTCTAGTGTCTGGGAGCAGATGATTAGATCCCATTCATTGTCGGGCATTTTGGTGTCAGTAATATCAGCCACATAGTCGGGTTTAAGTTCGGGTAAAAAGTCTAGTGTTTTCCACTCGTTACCCTTGCCAAAGTATTTGTAGTTACCAGACGGCTTCTCATCCCCTGCGGTTCCCACTTCGAGTATCTTCCAACCCTTGTCTTCAGGCCTTAACTCATCCCGGTAATGCTTCATCGACTCGAAGACTTTTTGACGAAGTTCAGAGATCATGGTTTGAGTACGTGCCTAACTCGGATATCTTCGACGTACGCAATTCCATAGCCCAACTTGGCTACACCTTGTGACATAAAAAGGTCTTCCATGTAGTGCAAGATCTTAGTATCTGGCAGGCGGCACGCTATA
>Ga0209341_10006891_pt1 | contig 10104 bp, 10 predicted proteins | sample RifCSP13_2_FD_184020 | JGI IMG/M metagenome (GOLD analysis project Ga0209341, IMG submission 184020) | Soil microbial communities from Rifle, Colorado - Rifle CSP2_sed 13_2 (SPAdes) (version 2) | ecosystem: Environmental > Terrestrial > Deep subsurface > Rock core/Sediment | place: Rifle... | reverse complement strand
GGAAGCCGCGGTGGAAGGGCGTCAGGTTCTCTTGGGCAATCTCAAGCTCATGCGCGACCGAAAGGTCGAATTGGCCGGTCTCGAGGAGCAGACGAGTCGCCTCGCCGACGAAGGCAAGACGCCGATGTACGTCGCCATCGATGGGAAGGCGGCCGGGATCGTCGCGGTCGCCGACACCGTCAAGCCCGACTCGGCAGCGGCAATTCGCGTCCTGACGGAGATGGGCCTCGAGGTGGTGATGATCAGCGGCGACAACGAGCGCACCGCCCGGGCCATCGCCCGGCAGGTGGGCATCGAGCGCGTCCTGGCTCCCGTGCTCCCCCAGGACAAGGCGTTCAATGTCCAGAGGCTCCAGCTCGAGGGGAGACGGGTCGCCATGGTCGGCGACGGGGTCAACGACGCCCCAGCCCTGGCCCAGGCCGACGTGGGCTTCGCGATCGGCACCGGCACCGACGTGGCCATCGCGGCCTCGGACATCACCCTCATCAAGGGGAGCCTGCGTGGCGTGGTCACGGCGATCCAGATCAGCCGGGCCACGATGCGGAACGTCTACCAGAACCTGACCGGCGCCTTCATCTATAACGTGCTGGGGCTGCCGGTGGCGCTGGGCATTCTCTATCCGTTCCTCGGCATCCTGCTCTCGCCGCTTCTGGCGGCCCTGGCCATGTCCTTCAGCTCGGTCACGGTGATCGGCAACGCCAACCGCCTCAAGCGGTGGAGGCCGGCATGACGGGGGACCGGATCCTTGTGGACGTAATCGGCCTGGGGCTGATCGCCTTCATCGTCTGGTTCTTCTGGCTGGTCAAGGCCAAGGGAGCTCGCGCGGCCGTGACCAGCGGGGGGTATCAGGAGCAGATGGTGCTCGTGAAAGGGGGCTACACACCTGACGTGATCGTGGTCGAGGCCGGCAAGCCGGTGCGGCTCAACTTCATCCGCCAGGAGTCGGCGTCCTGCAGCGAGATGGTGCTCCTGCCGGCCTTCAATAAATCGGCCCGACTGCCGGAGGGCGAGACGGTTCCGGTGGAGTTCCTCCCGAAGGAGCCCGGCGAGTACGAGTTCGCCTGCCAGATGGGCATGTTCCGGGGGAAGCTGATTGTGGAGTGAGCCGGCCGGGCGTCTCTAGGACCTGGGTCCTGCCCGGTCGTTTGCCTCTCCGGCGCATGATGCGCCGGGAGGGGGTGCCGTGATGCATTTGCGCCCCACTGGGGTTTCAATGCCCCGGTAGCGAGTCCGTTCCTGTCTGCGCCCCTCTCCGGAAGTCCTTGAAAAGACGGAAGACCTGGCAGCGCCAACCTCGGCATGGAGCTTGCCTCAGTACCTAGGCGATTGCATTACGATCGCCTTAGGAGCCAGGAGAGGAGGCAGGACATGGTGCCACGCCACGAGGTGGGTCTCGACGAAGCCCTGGCCCGCGCGGCCGACGGCGTCTTCGCCATCGGGTCGGACGGGCGCATCGTGCTCTGGAACCGGGCGGCCGAGAAGATCATGGGCCATACCACCCGGGAAGCGGTGGGCAAGCCCTGCTGCGATCTCTTCGTGGGCAAGGACGACCACGGCAACCGGCTCTGCTACCAGGGCTGCCACGTGCAGTCCTTGATCCGGATGGGCGAGCCGGTCCAGAACTTCGACATGCAGACCCGGGCCAAGGGCGGGCGGCCCGTGTGGCTCAACGTCAGCATCCTGGTCGTGCAGGCGAACCACGGCCGGGGGACGATCATGGTCCACCTCTTCCGCGACGTCACGGCCACCAAGGAGCTGCTGGCCATGGTTCAGGAGCGGATGTCGGGCGCGACCGGACCTGCGGGCGCCAACGGCGACACGGCCCTGACGCGCCGGGAACTCGAGATCCTGCGCCTCATCGCCACGGGGGTCAACACCAAGGTCGCCGCCGAGCGGCTGCACGTGAGCCCCGCGACCGTCCGCAACCACGTCCAGAACATCCTGGGCAAGCTGGGCGCTCACAGCCGGCTCGAAGCCGTGGCATACGCCACCAGCCACCGGCTGCTTTAGCCATGACCTGGCTGGGCTGGGTGCTGGTGGTCGGGGGTCTGGTGGGCCTCTTTGCCCTCTGGGACTGGGTCTTCTGCAGGGGGCGAAACTGCCGCTGGTTCATGGACCAGCTGTAGCGCCGGGAGCCGGCTCCTGCGCCGGTACGCTCGGGTCGCGCCCGCCTCGCCGCCTCAGTTTCCGAGCACCTGACCGACCAGCCCCGGATACGTGGGATCGGCGGTGGGATCGTAGCCCGCCACCGCGTAGCGGTTGAGCACGAACTGGGCGGCCGCCCCGAGCCAGCCGAGGCCCTCCTCGCCCGCCGTCTGCTGCGCGTCGTCGAGCAGAAGCGCGGCCTGGCTGATCCGCCCGATCCGCGTGACGAGGGCGCGGACGTGGAGCGCCGCCTCGAGGGGGTCGCGCCTTAGGAGCGCGCCCAGGCTCTCCCGCGCGTCCTCGAGAGCGCTGAGCGCGCGATCACGGGTGGCCAGCAGCGCCGGCGCCTGGACGCCCAGCAGCAGCTCCTGGGTCGCGGACAGCAGGGCGTCGTGCATCTTGGAGCGGAGCGCGTCGCGCAGGATCTGCGACATGAGGGTATTGTGTGGCCCCTCCCAGCTCTCCTGGACCGGCACTTCCCGGTAGAGACGCGGCAGCGGGCTGAAGTCCTCGATGGTGCCGTTGCCGCCCAGGATCTCGATGGCGTGGTGGACGACGAGCCCCGCATCCACCGAGCACAGGAACTTGTTGACGTTCACCGCGGTGCGGAAGAGGGGATCGTCCTCGGGATGGGTGCCCGCCAGCGCCAGCCGGTCCTCGAGGGTGGCGACGTAGAGCGTCGAGGCCAAGCCCGCCGTGCCCAGCGCGCGCATCTCGGCGAGCTGCTGGCGGACGGCGGGGAACTCGATGAGCGGGCGGCCGAAGGCCTCGCGCGTTTTTGCGTAGTGGAACGCCTCGACGAAGGCGCGACGCATGATGCCGCACGAGCCGATGGCCACCGCGAGGCGCGAGGTGTTGATCACCACCCCCATCAGGACCTTGAAGCCGTCGGCCAGGGTGCCGAGCTGGTAGGCCAGGGCGTCCTGGAAGTCCACCTCCGCCGTGGGCAAGGTCCGCGTCCCCAGCTTGTTCTTGAGCCGACGGATGTGGATGCCGTTGGGCCGGCCCTCGGCGGTGCGGCGGGGGACCACGAAGAGCGCGATGCCGGCCGTGCCCTCGGGCGCGCCCTCGGGGCGGGCGCTCGCCACGTAGAGGTCCGCGGAGACGTTGGAGCAGAACCACTTCTCGCCATTGAGGCGCCAGAGCCCGGGCTCGCCGGACGGGCGGGCGACGCAGGCGTTGGCGCCCACGTCCGACCCGCCCTGCACCTCGGTGAGGAACTGGGCGCCGTGCCAGCGCCGGTCGTACTCGCGGTCGAGGAGCCGCGGGAGCCAGTCGCGCAGCATCCAGTCGCTGCCGCAGCGCTCGAGGGCCTTGATGAGGCCGGCGGTGCAGGCGAGGGAACAGAGATGCGGCACCTCGCCGTTCTGGCCGAAGAGGTAGTAGAGCGCGGCGTGAAGCGTTACGTTGCCAGGCTCGCCCAGCACGGAGAGGACGCCCGAGCGCCAGACGAGCCTTCCCACCTCGTGGTGCGCCGGGTGGAACACGACCTCGGCGGTGCGCTCGCCCAGCCGATCCCAGCCCTCGAGCCGCGGCAGGTGCTCGGGCCGGTCCAGCTCGTCCGAGGCGCGGCTCACCGGGCCCGCCGAATCGGCGCCCGCCTGGCGGAGCACCGGCGCCCACCGGGCCAGGCCCTCGGGCCCGAGCCGCCGCTGGAGCGCCGCCCGGAGATATTGGTCGTCGTCGTAAAAGTTGACCGGCTTGGAAGCCTCCCACTGCGCGAGCAGCGAGCGTCCGTGGTCCCGTCGGTTCATGGCCGATCCTCCCGGGCCGCGCGGGCCGCGCGGCGGTTCCGATCATATCGCGATCCGCCGCCGCCGGTCGGGGTGCCGCGCGGGCGTAGAACAATCGCCCCACGAACATGATGCCGATGCGGGAGCCCCCGTGTCCCGCGCGTTCGCATTCGCCGAATTCGCTTCGGCTGCCTGAAGCCCGGAGACCCGAGGTAGGATAGGCGGCACCGGAGGTCCTCATGGCTGAGCAACGGCAGGCACGTCCCGACCGCCCCGCGGCGGGTCCCTTCGTCCACGTCCGGCTCCAGGAGGAGATCGAGCGGCTCAAGCACGAGCCGGCCTGGCGCTCGGGAGACCGCAATGCGATCACGCTGACCAAGGAACCCGCGCTGCGGGTCGTGCTGATGGCGCTGCACAAGGGGGCGCGGGTGCACGAGCACCGGGCGGACGGGTCGCTCACCCTGCATGTCGTGTCGGGAGCGGTGCGGTTCCGCGCGGCCGGGCGGGACGTCGAGCTCGGCCCGGGCGAGGTTGTGGTCCTCGATCCCGCCGTGGCGCACGAGCTCGAGGCCCTGGCCGAGAGCGCGTGTCTCCTCACCCTGACGGCGTAAAGGAGAGCGGCATGGTGCAGGCGATCCGGGATCAGTGGGTGATCGGTTTGGCGGTGGTCGTGCTGGTGATTTCCTTCATCATCTGGCGCTGGGCCCGGCGGTGACGGTGGCCCGCCCCGACCCGACCGGGCCGGGGCCCGACCCCGGCGTTGGGCCGTTCGCGGAGCTCCTAGGCGTCCGCCGCACCCTCATGGCCGGCGGCCGGGCGCGGTTCGAGGTCACCGTGGGCCCGCAGCACCTGAACCCTCACGGCATCGTCCACGGCGGGGTCGTCTACAGCCTGGTCGACTACGCCATGGGCGGGGCCCTGACCTCGCGCTTGGCCCCAGGGGAGCGCTGCGCCACCCTTGAGATCAAGATTAACTACCTGGCTCCCGTGGCGGCGGGGCTCTTGGCCGCCGAGGCGGGGGTTGTCGACCGCACGGCCCGGGTCGGGGTGCTCGACGCAAGGGTGCATACCGGGGGCGGCGAGCTGGTCGCCCTCGCCATGGGGACTTTCTACATCCAGACCGCAAAGCCCTGAAATTCCGGCAGGTTAGGGCTGGCCGGCGCCGGCCCGGCGACCGACTAGGCTGTCTGCACTAGATAAATGAGGCACTCGTAGGATTCCAAAGCCTCTACCGAACAATCTACTGTAGACGGCAACCGAACGATGGTTCGGCCAGAGGTTCGGAATGGCGATCGGCGAACGATACGAGGGCATTCTCAAGGCGGCGTGCGACGTCATCGCGCGGCGGGGCTTCCACCAAGCCTCCATCCGCGACATTGCCCGCGCCGCCGGTCTCTCGCTCGCGGGGCTCTACCATTATGTCGGGGGCAAGGATGAGCTGCTCTTCCTCGTTCTCGATCGCTCCCTCGACCGGCTGATCGCCGCGCTCGACGCGGCGCTGGCCGAGGCCCGGACGCCCGAAGCGCGGCTGCTGGCCCTGATCCGAACCCACCTCGACTTCGGCTTCCTCCAGGCCGCCGCGCTCAAGATCATCAACCGCGACTGGGAGCTGCTGGGCGAGCCGCGCCGCTCCGAGATCGCCGCCAAGCGGCAGGCCTACCTCCAGCACGGGTTGGGCGTGCTGCGCGAGCTGGACCCGCACGGGCGCTCGGGCGGCGAACTGCTCTCGGATACCAACCTGCTGCTCGGCATGCTCAACGGCATCGCTACCCGGCCCTTTTTGCGCTCCCCCGAGGACGCCCGCTCGCTGGCGGGCCAGGTGGGCGCGCTCTTCCTCTATGGATTTCTGGAACGCTCCGGCGAGGCGGACGAGGTGCCCGCGCCCGGCCTGAGGAGGCACGCATGAACGCCGACCGGATCATCGAGCAGTGCCGGGAGCTCGTCACGCAGCCGCTCTCCGCCGTGGCCGAGCGCTGGCAAGCGGCCCATCCCGGCGGCCGGACCGTGGCGGTCTACCCCGTCTGGGCGCCGGCCGAGGTGATCCACGCGGCGGGCATGCTGCCGCTGGCGCTGCTGGGCGGCGGGACTTCGGTCGAGTTGACCCACGCCGACGCGCGGTTCCAGTCCTTCGTCTGCTCCATCGCCAAGTCCAGCCTGGAGCTGGGCTTCCAGGGGCTGGTCAAGGGCGTGGACGGCTTCGTCTACTCCAACATCTGCGACGTCGCGCGCAACCTGAGCAGCATCTATGCGCGCAACTTCCCCGACGTGTTCGTCGAGTATTTGCACCTGCCCCAGAACTCCACCTCCCCGGGCGTGGCCGGCTACGCGGCCGCCGAGTTCCGCCGGCTGGCCGACGGGTTCGCCCGGACGTGGGGGCTCCAGGTGACGCCGACCGCGCTCGCCAAGAGCATCGAGGTCTACAACCTGCTGCGGGCCCGGATCCGCGCCCTCTACGCGCTCCGGATCGCCGAGCCCCAGAAGCTCTCGACCAGCGAGCTTTACGTAATACTCCGGGCCGCCACCGTGGTGCCGCCCGAACAGAGCACGGCCTGGCTCGACACCCTGCTCGCCGAGCTGCCGGCCCGCGAGGCGCGGCCGCGCGACCGGCTGCGCGTCGTCATTGAGGGCGCCTTCTGCGAGCAGCCGCCGCTGGGTCTGCTCGAGGTGCTCGAGGAGGCGGGTTGCTACGTCGTCGAGGACGACCTCATGCTCGGCTGGCGGTGGTTCACGTCCGACGTAGCCACCGACGGCGATCCCTTCGAGCGGCTGGGAGCGGCCTACGTGAACCAGGCCGTGCCCTCCTCGACGCGCCACGAGGGCCGGGAGCACCGCAGCGCGGGCCTCATCGAGAAAGTCCGCCGCTCCCGGGCCGACGCGGTGGTGTTCATGCCGGCCAAGTTCTGCGAGCCCGCGCTCTTCGACTACGTGCTGATGAAGCAGGGGCTCGAGCGCGCCGGGATCCCCCACCTGCTGGTGGAGTTCGAGGAAAAGATGTGGACCTTCGAGCGCACCCGGAACGAGATCGAGACCTTCGTCGAATCCATGCTGTTTGATTAGGGGGATCAACATGGCAGCGCCAGTGACGGAGCGGCAGTACCAGGGCAAGGTCCACGAGCACTCGCGGCGCCTCATGTCCGTCTGGATGGACGAGCTCGGGCGCGCGGAGGCGGAGCACCAGGCAACCGGGGCCCTGATGATCTCGGGCAATTGCGTCGAGCTGCTGCGAGCCTGCCACATTCTGCCCATGTTCCCCGAGGTCACGGCGCTGCAGAACGCCATCCGCCACAAGTCGCTGCCGCTGATCCTCAAGGCGGAGCAGGCTGGCTACTCGAGCGATAACTGTGCCTACGTCAAGGCGGACATCGGCCTCTTCCTCGAGGGCGGCATGGGACCGGGCAAGCCCATCCCGTTCCCGACCATCACGGTCTGCAACTACGTCGGGTGCAACGTGTACGTCAAGTGGTTCGAGCACCTGGCCGACGTCAGCGGGAGCAAGCTCTTCATGCTCGACGTGCCCTTCGGGCGGACCGCCGAGCCCACCCCGGCCGACGTCCAGTACGTGGTGGGCCAGCTGAAGGAGCTGATCGCCCTCTGCGAGAGCGTGTCCGGCAAGAAGTTCGACATCGACGAGCTGCGCGAGATCCTGGCCCACGCGGCCCGAGCCGAAGAGGGCTACTCCCGCTGCAAGCACCTGACCAAGCGCCACCCGGCGCCCTTCGACTCCTATTTCGACTCGATCAACATGATGGGGCCGATCAACGTGCTGCGCGGGACCCCCGAGGCGGCCGAGTTCTTCGACGTGGCGGTGGCCGAGTTCGAGGGGCTGGTGGCCCAGGGCCTCGGGCCGCTGTCCGAGGAGCGCTTCCGCACCGTGATCGAGGGCCCGCCGCCGTACCCGTTCTACAAGAGCTTCCGCAATCTCTTCTCCAAGTGGGGCGCGGTGGCCGTCCAGTCGACCTACTCCACCGTGGGCGGAATCTGGGAATGGGGCTTCCGCCACGACCCGCGGCGTCCCCTCGAGTCCATCGCCGAGCAGATGCTCACCGAGAACCTGACCAACCGTTCCATCGTGGCCCGCTACGGCCAGATCAAGCGGTATGTGGAAGAGTGGGAGGCCGACGCCCTCGTCATCCACTCGATCAAGTCCTGCCGCCTCTTTTCCGCGGGGCAGGGCGACATGCGCGACTACTTCACGAAGCAGCTGGGCGTTCCGACCCTCATGGTCGAGTCCGACCTCGAGGACCCGCGCTACTATGCCGAGGCCCAGATCAAGAACCGCATCGACGCGTTCTTCGAGTCGCTGGAACACAAAAAAGTCGTCGCTGCAGCTCACTAACGTGGAGAACTGCCATGGCGGACGCTGAGCGGACGATGGTCGAGAAGATCCCCGTGTACTGCTATCAGTGCGTGGCGGGCCCCGACCTGCTCAAGGTCGTCGTCCGGGACGGGGTGGCCGTGGGCGTCGAGCCCAACTGCGACCTGGCCGATGTCCACCCCGCCGGCGGCAAGGTGTGCGTCCGCGCGTACGGGCTGATCCAGAAGCTCTACAACCCCGACCGGATCAAGACGCCCATGCGCCGGACCAATCCCCTCAAGGGCCGCGACCAGGATCCCGGCTGGGAGCCCATCTCCTGGGACGAGGCGCTGGGGACGCTCGCCGGGCGGCTGAACGCGCTGCGCGCGAAAGGTCTGGTGGACGAATCGGGCTATCCCCGGCTGGCCGTGACCTTCGGCTCGGGCGGCATCGCCCCCGCCTACCTCGGCACCATGGCGGCGTGGCTCGCCGCCTGGGGCCCGGTGGACCAGGGCATCGGCAGCGGCCAGGGCGTCAAGTGCTACCACTCCGAGCACCTCTACGGCGAGTTCTGGCACCGCGCTTTCACCGTGGCGGCCGACGTCCCGCGGTGCGACTTCGTGCTGTCGTTCGGCTATAACGGCGACGCCTCGGGCGGCGTCACGGGGGTCTTCCGCCACGCGGAGGCGCGGGCGCGGGGAATCTATTGGGCGCAGTTCGAGCCCCATCTCTCGGTCACGGGCGCCGGCGCCAGCGAGTGGGTGCCCATCCGCCCGAAGACCGACGCGGCCGTGCTCTTCGCGCTCCTGCACGTCATCCTGAGAGAGCAGGACTGGCGCGCCGCCTGCGACCTGCCATTCCTCGAGCGGATGACCAGCTCGCCCTATCTGGTCGGGCCCGGCGGCTACTACTTGCGCGATCCCGAGAGCGGCAAGCCGCTGATCTGGGACGTCGGGCGCGGCCGCACGGTGCCCTTCGACGACTCGGACTGCCTCGAGGCGGCCCTCGACGGCGAATACATCGCCGCGGGCGTCGAGATCGGCCCCGACGGCGCGAAGCGGACCGTGAGTGACCGCGTGCGGCCGGCCTTCGCCCGGCTTCGAGACCATGTCGAGCCCTACACGCCCGAGTGGGCGGCGGAGATCGCCGACGTGCCCGCCGAGACGATCCGCCGGCTGGCGCGCGCGTACCTGGCCCATGCGCGGGTCGGCAGCACCATCGCCATCGACGGCGTCAAGTATCCCCACCGGCCCGTCGCCGTGCTCCTCGGCAAGACGGTGACGAACGGCTGGGGCGGCTACGAGTGCTGCTGGGCCCGCACGGTGCTCGCGGCGATCGTGGGAGCGCTCGAGGTGCCGGGCGGGATCCTCGGGACGACCGTCAGGCTCAACCGCCCCGCCCAGAACCGGCAGGCCTCGGTCAGGCCCGGCCCAGACGGCTTCATGGAGCAGGCGCTGAACGCGACCAGCAAGGAGAAATGGCAGGCCTCGCCGCGGATCCGGAACGCCTACCAGACTCTGGTGCCGCTGTCCAACAACTCGCCCTGGTCGGCCGCGCTGGGCCCGGCGCACCTGCCGTGGCTGTTCCTCGACAAGGCGCCGGAGCAATGGCCCGCCCCGACCGTGCCGGAGGTGTGGATCATCTACCGGACCAACCCGGCCATCTCCAATTGGGACACGAGCCGCGTCGAGCGGGAGATGGAGAAGTTCCCCTTCGTGGCGGCCTTCGCCTACACCCAGGACGAGACCAACTGGTACGCCGACCTGCTGCTGCCGGAGGCAACGGACCTCGAGTCGCTGCAGCTCTACCGGATCGGCGGCACGAAGTACATCGAGCAGTACTGGCAGCACACGGGCTGGGCGCTCCGCCAGCCGGTGACGGCACCGCCCTACGGCACGCGCGACCTCACCGACATCGCCACCGAGCTGGCCG
>Ga0209341_10006890_pt1 | contig 10110 bp, 9 predicted proteins | sample RifCSP13_2_FD_184020 | JGI IMG/M metagenome (GOLD analysis project Ga0209341, IMG submission 184020) | Soil microbial communities from Rifle, Colorado - Rifle CSP2_sed 13_2 (SPAdes) (version 2) | ecosystem: Environmental > Terrestrial > Deep subsurface > Rock core/Sediment | place: Rifle... | reverse complement strand
CCTGGGAAAAGTGACAGGTGGCCCGTCACTTTTCCCAGGTACTTTGTGAGCCGGACCAGGTAATTATCCCTAACCAGGAGGGGGGTGCTTTTTACATTATCCTTGAGGGGGAGGTGATTGTTAGCCGGAAAATCAACGATGTGGATAGCGAAAATGAAATCCTGGTCCCAGGGGATTTTTTTGGTGAAGAATGGTTATTGCGGCGCAAGCTACCTAAAGCCACAGTTGTGGCTGCGGGTGAGGTCGTATTGTTCAAAGCCAGTCGGGAGAACTTTTTTGACCTGGTTTTCGCCTTCCCGGATGTCAAAACCAACCTCGAGCGGATAATTCGCAGCCGCCAATTTATCCGCACACACCACTTCGAGTGGCTTAATGAAGATGAAGTGGTCTACCAGGTTCGAAGAAAGCACATCGCCCACCTGTTGATTAACCTCCTGGGGCCATCCCTGCTTTTCTTATTAGGACTAGCCTTCACTTTATATCTACTCCTACGTGTGTTCACAGATTCACTCCAGGTTGGGTTTCCTGTCTGGTCTGGTTTGGTGATGGTTGCGGGATTGCTTTGGGGCTTATGGGCGGTGGTCGATTGGAGCAATGACTTTTATATCGTGACCAACCAGCGCGTGGTATGGATCGAACAGATCATCCTTCTTTACGAAAGCAGGGTCGAAGCGCCGTTGGTCACCATCCAGGCTGTCGATGTCCGCACTGAGTTATTAGGGCGAATCCTGGGGTATGGAGACATAACGGTCAACACTTATACTGGAAGGGTGATCTTGCGAATCATTGACGACCCGTACCTGATGGCGGCGTTAATTATAGAACAATGGCATCGCGCCTTGATGAGCTTCCAGGTTGGGCAGCGGCAAGAAGATGTGCGCGCTGTGAAACGTATCCTGGGTCAGGAAGAGCCCTCCCCTGCGCCAGGATCCACCGTCATACCGATACCTTCCAAAGGCGACGATTACCAGGAGCCGAGCTTCTTGCGCACGTATTTTGGCAATATCTTCAAATTGCGTTTTGAGGATGGCAATACCATCACCTATCGCAAGCATTGGCTGATTTTGATCCGTAAGACCATCAGACCTTTCCTGGTAATGCTGGCAGTGTTCTTCGGCATGCTGGCGTGCGTTATTAGCGGCCTGAATAATCAATTGGATATCGAAACGGTTGAAATCTTCGTACTGATTGGAATTCTATTAATTTTGCTCATTCTCGTACCCTGGTGGTTGTATAATTACGTTGATTGGCGCAATGATATCTATCAATTGACCGAAAAGAATATCTTTGATATCGAGCGCAAGCCGCTTGGCACTGAAATACGCAAATCCGGCTCGCTTGACAGGATCCTTAGCCTGGAGCACGAGCGCCCCGGATTTATTGGTTATTTATTCAACGTAGGCAATGTAATCATTAATTTTGGTGATGCAAAATTTGATTTTATCGGTGTTTATGAGCCAGCGCGCGTCCAGCAGGAAATTTTCAACCGCATGCACTTGTTGCGCAGCCAACAGCAAAAAGAAGAGGTGATCCGAGAGCGTGAGCGGATCTTATCGCTAATGTCGATTTATCATGAAAATGTTCAAGGAACGCAGCAGGAAAATTCAGACGGCTGATTTTAGCGAGGTGTACCTTCGATGGCATTGAGGGAGATCGTTACCATACCCGAACCGATCTTACGCAAGAAGGCACATAAAGTAACAAATTTTGGACCGGATTTGCAGGCTTTAATCGATGACATGGTCGAAACGATGCGTGATGCCCCGGGGGTCGGTCTGGCGGCTCCGCAGGTGGCTTCCCCTCTGCGCGTGATTGTGGTCGAGTTTGGCGACGAGGAGAATGAGGAAGTGCCGCCAAAACTTTTCACGATGGTCAATCCCGAGATCGTGCGGGTTTCCGATGGATTAGTGGTGGGCACCGAGGGCTGCTTGTCGATACCTGGGTTCGTTGGTGATGTCGAGCGAGTGGAACAGATTACCGTCAAAGGTCAGAATCGCTTTGGGAAGCCGATGAAGGTTAAAGCCAGTGGTTGGCTGGCGCGAATCTTTCAGCATGAAATCGATCACCTGAACGGTGTCCTGTTTACCGACCGGGCTTTGCGCGTTTGGCAGCCAGCAGAAGGCGAAGTCGTGCCGCGCGACTAGGCCAACCTCGCCTGGACAGGTGCCCAACCACTATCCCGTAATTTTATTAAACCTGCATGCTGCTCACTCACATCTCACTGACCAATTACCGCAATTTTGCCCGCCTGGATCTGGAAGTTCCTTGCGGGCCAATTTTGTTGGTCGGTGCAAACGCACAGGGCAAGACCAGCTTGCTCGAAGCGATCTACTACCTGGCCACTCTGACCTCCTTCCATGCCTCCAGCGATCGCGAATTGATCAGTTTTCATGCCAATCAGGAGCCCCTGGCGGTGGCGCGCATTGTGGCCGATTTCCGCCATGTGCTGCCAGAAACCGCGCCGGTGGGCTCGCGTTCGATGGGATCTCACCGGCTGGAAATCCGTCTGATCCGGGATGTATCGAACGGCTCCCCGCGCGTGCGCAAAGAAGTCCTGTTAGATGGTGTGCAGCGGAAGATTGGTGAAGCTTATGGTGTCTTTACCGCGGTCCTTTTCCTTCCACAGATGTTGAATGTCGTGGAAGGCTCGCCAGAAGATCGCCGGCGGTATTTAAATTTATCCTTAGGACAGGTTTGGCCGCATTATGCCGAGCACCTGGCAGATTACAACCGTGCACTGACTCAGCGCAACGCACTTTTGAAGGCGCTCGGAGAGCAAGGGGGAGATCCGGCACAGCTCGATTACTGGGATGAACAAATGGCAGCGCTAGGATCGCATATCATCTTCGCTCGCATCCAGTCAATTCAGGAGTTAGAACGTCTGGCGCGACCTTTTCACACCCAGCTCACCCGCAGCCAGGAGCTCCTGCGTTTGGATTACCAGCCTTCATACGACCCACTTCCGCCTTCATTGCAGATCGAGCTTCCGATGAATATCTCGATCGATCGTTCGGGGATATCGGTTGATAAAATCCGCACGGGCTTTATCAGCCAATTGCGCCGGGCGCGCAGTGAGGAAATCCAACGCGGCGTCACTCGTGTAGGACCGCATCGAGATGAGCTGCGTTTCGTGAGCAACGGCATCGATCTGGGGATTTACGGCTCGCGTGGTCAGGGGCGCACGGCAGTATTATCCTTGAAGTTGGCTGAAGTGGCCTGGATGAAAGAAAAGACCGGTCAATGGCCGGTCTTGCTGCTGGATGAAGTCCTGGCTGAGCTTGATCCTGGCAGGAGGGTGGATTTGCTTTCCCATCTGATGGGCAGTGAGCAAGCCTTGTTGACCACGACCGATCTTGATCTCTTTTCGGCAGACTACGTCCGCCAGGCCAGGGTATGGCAGATCCAGGCTGGTCAGGTGCAGATGAGTTAACCCTCCGCGTGCGTTGTTGTTTTAATTGATAAATCGGTCAGGAAATCGCCTCCTGGTGGGCAGCCTGCAGTGGGCGCTTGGCCGGGAGGCCAACCCGTCGTGGGTAAGCGTCCGGCGTGGTAACGACCTTGTCCACCACGACGAGGTAACGTTCCTCGACAACCGATGGTAAGGTAATCGGGATGAGCTTGCGCAAGTGCCCGCCCAAAAGGCGAATCGCATAGTCTGCCTGTTGGGTTTCTGCGGGTGCGCTCTCCCCTTTCATAGCGAGCATCGCCCCACCCACCCGAACCAATGGCAGGAGATATTCGACCAGCACCGGCATGATCGCCACCGCCCGTGCTACTGCCCAATCATATTGCTGGCGATGGCCAGGCATCTGACCAACGGTTTCTGCCCGCTCCTGGATGATCTGAACACCCTCCAGGCGCAGGTTTTTTACCAGATGTCGACAAAAATCAGCTTTTTTCCCAACCGATTCAACCAGGCTGAGCTGTATGCCGGGGTAGATGATCTTGATTGGAATCCCGGGAAAACCCGCTCCGGTTCCTACATCGATCACACGCTCACATGTGCCGCGCAGCACGCTCACACAGGTCAATGAATCGAGGAAATGTTTCATCCGTATCTGGTGAACGTCACGGATAGCTGTCAGGTTGATGCGCTGATTCCACTTGAGGAGTTCTTGCTCATAAATCTCCAAAGCGTTAATTTGCGCAGCGGATAACTGGATACCCAAAAGATTTCGGGCGTGCAGGGCCAGTTCCTTCATGCCCTGGATTATACCTTTAGAAACGATCCGGCGGAACGCCTGAAGCATCCCGCCGGAAATTTCTTTGCTGTTACCTGCCAGACTACGCCGGTGGGATTGCCGTAGGCGGGGTAGGAGGTTGTTTTTGGGCCGCCTTTTGCTTCCTGCGCCGGGTCCAGAACCGGATGAGCAGCAGCGGCGGCAGGATGAAAATCACGAACAGGATTGCCAATACTGGCAGGACCCATATCACAATCCAGATGATGGCAGTGGCCAGGAACTGTAGCGAACGGATCAGGGCTTCAACTGCATTTTTTAGCACGCCCTGCGGCTGCCATCCGCCGATCTCGATCGGCTGAACTGCCTCGTCGGCGATCAGCTCGACGCTGATGGCTGACAGCGCCGCTGATTCGTCATAATACTTGATCTGGCCTTTAATCACCTCGATCTGTTCCCGTATAGAGACCAGCTGGTTGTAGACCGCCAGTACATCTTCGGTCCTGTTTGCATCCTGCATAATCTTGGTGAGCTCAGCTTCAGCAGCTTCCAGGTTCTTTAACCGCGACTGCAGGTCAACGTATTCACTGGTGACATCCTGGCTGGTGATGTTTTCGCTGAGCGGATCCTGGTTGCTCTGTTCGCGGATTCGGCGTACAGCCTCATCCATCCTCTCGGCCGGCACACGGATCGTGACCGAAGCCCGCGGCACTTCAATCCCGCTACTCAACTGCTCCTTGTACAGGTTGGCGGAAACGACAAAACCGCCCATCTCCTGTGCCATCTGGCTGATGGCGTCCATCGATTTCGGCGGGTCGACCACGACGATCGACAGGTTGCCGTTCTTGATTACAATGCGCTCGGCGCCTTGAATGGAAGTCTTGGTCACCGACCGGGAGGCGCCTCCCTCGACTTCGCGGACGAATTCACCTGGCACGGGAGGCGCAGCAGGCGCCACTCCCACCGATTGGTCGAAGGCTGGCTCTTCCCTTGGCGTTGCGGCTCCCGCACAGGCGCTCAATACCAGGATGCCGATCAAGATTGGGATGATCCAACGGGCGAGGGGGTTTCTAACTGGCAGGGACATCTGATCGATCCTCCTAAAGTGTTCGTTAGAAACAAGACGGTTGGCGCGCCAAAATAGTTCCTTTGGAAATTATGGGCTAGATTTGTTTGTGAATGACACTTACCATCCGGCTGCCAGTCGTTGGATGTGCCGTTTCGGTAGCCCTGCTGCTGCCATTCGGTCCTGGACCTCGATAAAATTATAAGCGACGCGCCGGTAATCCAGCAGATTGGCCTCGGTATCGAACAAGGCAAATGCTGCCCGCGGATCGCGGTCGCGCGGCTGGCCGACGGAGCCAGGGTTGACGATCGCCCGATCCGGCAATGCGAGCAACTGGTTTGCGTCCGGGATGCTCAAGCGTGCCATATGATTGCTGGCGCTCATCGAGTAGATCACCGGCAAGTGTGTGTGGCCGACGAAGCACAACGGTGTCGAAAAAAAGTCGAAATTCAACGTCGCTGTTCGGGTGTCGAGAAGATATTCCCAAACCGGGTGTCGGGGGCTGCCATGCGCTAAGGTGACTTTGTCAAGCTCAATTTTTTCGGGCAGGCTTTTCAGGAACGCCCGGCTGCCGTCGTCCAGCGTGTTTTGGGTCCATCGGATGGCGGTACGGGCTTCCGGATTGAACGCTTCGATATCGATCCGGTCCAGAGAAGCCGCGTCGTGATTGCCGATAATGCACAGGAGATTGGGCAGAGAACGTACCAGGGCAATGCATTCATTCGGGTTTGGTCCGTAACCGACCAGGTCCCCAAGACACCACACGGCATCGAACTCGCCTGATTCGGCCAGGACGGCTTCCAGGGCAGTTAGATTGGCATGAATGTCAGAAATAATTAATGCACGCATTCGGGTTGGCGTAATCAAGCAATATGGATATTCAAACTTCTATTATACTATTGCTGGAGCGGTTCCCAGACCTGGTATAAGCTTAATTGCCCACCTTTACCGTCTGAATAGAAGGTTTCCAGGATGCGAAATCCGCTTTCCTGCGCCAGTGCTGCCAGCTCCAGATGGTCGAGGTGATGGACATAGCGCAATCCATAGCCGCCCTGTCGCCAATCCAGTAAATAGTCGCCCGGATCGACCTGTTCTGCGGTCATGTCGATCGTCTCCCATGGTTGGATGCGGGCGCGCAGCCGTTCGCTGCTCAGAAATTGCCAGTTAGAAAGATACAGACGACCCTGGGAGGCGAGCAGCTTCCTGACCTGGTGGAGGACTTGCAGTCTTGTTTCGATCCCGGGCAGGTGGTGCAAAACTGCGAAAGCCGTCACGATCTCTATCGATGGCTTCGAGATTGCGTTAACCCAGTCTGGGTTGGTCAGCTCGACCTGGAGGAATTCGGGTCGATAGAGGCTTGCCTCAGTCGCGGACCGTTCTCTTGCAGCCTGCAACAGCCCTGCACTGAAATCCAGGCCCAGGTATTGCCCGCGGTAACCACGGCTCAATAACCCCCGCCACAGCTCGCCATTTCCGCAACCCAGATCCAACAGGCGTGCGTCGGCAGGTATTCTTTCCAGCAACCGGCGTACACCCGGCTGCAGCCGCTGGCGGGTGATCGAAAAAGGGTTGGCAAAGGTCTGGTAAAATTGACGGTTGAGCTTGATGAGTCGCTGGCTGGTATCAGTATTCATGAATGTATTATAAGCTTACTGGTAATGAACGAAAAAAAACCATCCTGGATTGAACTGCGAACACCGACCTCTGAAGGATTGGCATTCGCCCGCCAGATCCTCGAAGAGGTGCGGGCTGGAAAACCCGTCACGGAGGCGGTGCGCGGCCGCCCGCTTTCGAATGGCGGCTATGTCGGTAAGCATTTGCTGGTGGCTGTCTATCGCCAGCTCGTCGAAACCGGTGAATGGTCACCCGATCCAGACTTACTGGCGCGCATTCGCTTAAAACCGGTGCGCACGCTTTCGGGGGTAACCACGGTCACCGTGCTGACCAAGCCGTATCCTTGCCCGGGTAGGTGCATCTTCTGCCCCACGGATGTGCGTATGCCGAAAAGCTACCTGCCGGATGAGCCGGGTGCCCGCCGCGCCCTGGAGCACGCCTTTGATCCCTATGATCAGGTCTCTGCGCGCCTGCGGGCTTTGAATGAGGTGGGTCATCCGACAGAGAAAGTTGAATTGCTCATCTTGGGCGGCACCTGGAGCGCCTATCGTCGCGACTACCAGGAATGGTTTGTCCTGCGCTGCTTTGACGCGTTGAATGGGATTGACTCAACTTCTCTGGCAGAAGCGCATTCGCGAAATGAAACGGCTATTCACCGTAATGTGGGTCTGGTGATTGAGACACGGCCCGATGAAGTGGATGGTGCTGAGCTGGCCTGGTTGCGCGATCTGGGTGTGACCAAAGTCCAAATGGGTGTACAAAGCATGGATGATTCCATCCTCGCCTTGAACCAGCGCGGGCACACCGTCGTCGAGACGCGCCGAGCGGTCGAATTGCTGCGCGCTGCTGGCTTCAAGATCGTTCTTCACTGGATGCCCAACCTGCTTGGGGCCACCCTGGATTCCGATCGCCAGGATTTTGCCCGTTTGTGGGATGGTTTATACCCGGATGAGATCAAAATCTATCCCAACCAACTGCTTGAGAACACCGATCTGTACGCCTATTGGCTGCGTGGCGAGTACCGTCCGTATACCACTCCGGAGCTGGTTGAGCTGATCGCCGATGTCAAGCCCACCATCCCTCGTTACTGCCGGGTGAACCGGGTCATTCGCGATATCCCCTCGACCTATGTTGTGGAAGGGAACAAGCGTACCAGCCTGCGCCAGGACGTACAGGAAGAGCTTCGCCGGCGAGGCGAGACCTGTTGCTGCGTGCGCTGCCGGGAAGTGCGAGGGCGTAAAGTCGATCATAATTCGCTGGCCTTGCACGACCTGGTTTACCAGGCCGCAGAAAGCCAGGAGCACTTCTTATCCTTTGATACACAAGAAGACCACCTGGCAGGCTTTTTACGGCTATCCCTGCCCGAGCCGGAGGCGCTAAAAACTGGATTGGCCGAATTGGACGGCGCCGCCATCATCCGCGAAGTGCACATCTATGGTCAATCTTTGCCGGTCGGTAGCGATGAAAATGGAGCCGCACAGCATAGCGGTCTGGGGCGACGGTTGATCGAAGAAGCCGAGCGCATCGCTCGCCAGGCGGGGTATCGGCGCCTGGCGGTGATCGCCGCCATCGGCACACGGCCGTATTACCTGCGCCTGGGTTTCGAGCGGGGCGACCGGTACCTGATCAAATCGCTGGCGAATTTGGAGTAAAACGGCACAAAAACGCTTGACAGCCCATACCCATAGCGGTAAAATTGGAAACGGTTCCACCCCATTCAAAGTGGCTATTGACAGCCGAGTAGGAATCTGATATATTTTTAACACGCGTTACTAAAACGTGTTAACCTCCATTAACCAGTCTGTTCTCAGGTATCCGATGGTTGGAAATCGAGTCACCAGCCATGATGTCGCCAAAGCCGCCGGCGTTTCTCGCACGACGGTTTCTCTGGTCTTAAACGATGTCCAGGGCGTCAAGCTCCGCCCGGAAACCCGCCAGAGAGTCTTCCAGATCGCCGAACAGATGGGCTATGTGCCCAATGCCGCGGCGCGCGCCCTGGTCAGCCAACGTGCCCAAATCATTGGCCTTTTTCTCACTCGCTCATCGCATCACATCTCCTCCGATGCGTTTATCACCCAAACGCTAGAAGGTTTGCTCGAAGTCGTTCACCAACATGATATGCGCCTGATGATCGACATCATCGAGCCGGAGCACCAAAAAGAGATCTATCTGGAAATGGCGCGCGCCAAGCGCATCGACGGCATACTGCTCTCTGGCCCACGCCTGGATGACGAAGCGTTGTGGGTGTTGGAGAAGGAGGGTTTTCCCGCCGTCTTGATCGGGCAACTGCCCGGAAGTGATTTTTGCTTTGTGGATGTAGATAACTGCGCCTCAGCCGAAATGGCTGTGGCGCATTTGATTCAATTGGGACACACACGCATCGCTTGTATCACCAATGCGAATCCCGCTTACACCGCCGCGGTGGATCGCTTGCGCGGTTATCAGAATGCCCTGGAGACGGCAGGCATACCCTTCGACCACACCCTGGTACGATCCGGCGATTTCACTGTCGATAGTGGCTACCGACAAATGAAGGACTTGCTCGATCGTGGCACCCAGTTCACGGCTGCTTTCGTTGCCAGCGATACGCTGGTGTTGGGCGCAAAAGCCGCCCTGGTAGAGCGAAACCTGCGCGTACCGCAAGACGTCGCCCTGGTTGGTTTTGACGATCTGCCCTTCGCGCAGTATATGCACCCTCCGTTGACCACTGTGCACCTGCCGGCGGTTGAGCTGGCCCGGCAGGCCTGCAATTTGCTGATTTGCATGTTGCAGGGCGAACAAAATTGTAGCCAACAAATGATCCTGGATACCCGTCTGGTTATCCGGCAATCATGTGGCGCGATCGTTTCTTGATCTGTTGTTTGAAGGGAGGTGATGCGAATCTGAAGGATGCAATTCCTGTCCAATGGTCTTTGGGAACGAAACCTGTTCACTCGTTTTGAGACGACTAACATTCAAGGAGAAGAAAACATGCAAGCAAAGAAAGCCCTATGGCAATTGATGGGGATCCTGGTCATCCTGGCGATGGTCCTGGCTGCCTGCCAGCCCGCCGCGACACCGGCCCCGGCGACAGAAGCGCCGGCACCGATTGAGACACAGGCTCCTGCAGAGACAGAAGCACCTTCGACAGGGGAAATGCCTGCCGGCGAGTTCCCTGTCATGCCCGGCGGCGAATTAGAGAAGGCCCTGGCGGGCGAGTACACGGGGACGACCGTGGTGGTGGATGGCCCATTCACCGATGCGGACAAGGTC
>Ga0209341_10006889_pt1 | contig 10110 bp, 3 predicted proteins | sample RifCSP13_2_FD_184020 | JGI IMG/M metagenome (GOLD analysis project Ga0209341, IMG submission 184020) | Soil microbial communities from Rifle, Colorado - Rifle CSP2_sed 13_2 (SPAdes) (version 2) | ecosystem: Environmental > Terrestrial > Deep subsurface > Rock core/Sediment | place: Rifle... | reverse complement strand
AAGTGCCGTCAACCTCACCGTCAATAATCCTGTACCCGTAGTCGTTGACATGCTGCCTGTCAGCAAGACGGCGGGCGATGCAGCCTTAGTGTTGACGGTCAACGGGTCAAACTTTGTCAATACGTCTGTGGTGCGCTTCGGCGGCAGCGACCGGACTACGACCTTTGTTAATGCCACTCAGTTAACAGCTTCGATTACGGCGGCAGACATGGCCGTAGCAGGTCTGTTTCCGATAACCGTCTTCAATCCGTTGCCTGGCGGAGGCGTATCCAATGGCCTCAATCTGACGGTAAACAACCCGGCTCCAACTCTCACGAGCATCGCGCCAACTAGTAGGATTGCAGGCGATGCCGCTTTCGTGCTGACCCTCAATGGTACAAACTTCAACAGCAGTTCGGTGGTGCGTTTCAACGGCAGTGATCGGGTGACGACTCTAGTCAGCTCCACGCAAGTGAGTGCCCAGATTTCTGCAGCAGATGTAGCGGTTGCCGGAATCGTCCCGATAACGGTGTTCAATCCGGCGCCCAGTGGTGGCAGCACCACCGCCGTAGATCTGACGGTAAACAATCCGGCGCCATTACTCAGCAATATCTCGCCCACAAGCAAGATTGCTGGAGACGCCGACTTTGTGTTGACAGTCAACGGCACTAACTTCAACAGCAGTTCAGTGGTGCGGCTCAACGGAAATAACCGGCCCACAACATTAGTGAGCGCCACACAGTTAACCGCGCAAATTACGGCTGCCGACGTCGCTCTTGCCGGTACCGTCGCCATCACAGTCTTTAATCCGACTCCAGCGGGCGGTACGTCCAGCGCAGTCAATCTAACGGTCAACAATCCCGTACCGGCGCTAACGAGCATCTCACCCAGCACCAAGGTAGCGGGCGATGCTGCTTTCGTCGTGACTGTGAACGGCAATAACTTCAATGCCAGCTCGGTGGTGCGTTTCAATGGCAGCGATCGCGTGACAACGCTGGTTAACTCATCGCAGGTAACGGCGCAGATTGCTGCTGCGGATGTAATAACCGCCGGTCAATTTCCAATTACAGTTTTCAACGCTGCGCCTGGCGGCGGCAGCTCGAATGCCACCAATCTAATAGTCAACAACCCGGTGCCTGCCGTCGACACAATCAGTCCGAATTCGATGCTTGAGGGCAGTGCGGCATTCACTTTGACGGTTAACGGTTCACACTTTGTTAACGGGGCAGTCATTCAATGGAATGGCGGAGATAGGAACACGACGTTCGTTAATAACAGCCGGTTGACAGCGCAGATCTCCGCCGCAGACGTTGTAGCTTTGGGATCTGCTGCCATTGCGGTTAGAAACCCGCAACCAGGAGGTGGCTTATCCAATTCGGCAGCATTTACTGTAGAACCAAATAGTCGTGTAGTCACGTTAGTTGCCAGTAATGGTTCAGCCAACAGCTCAGTCATAGTTCCAGTAACCCTTTTCTCACAAGGTGATGAGAACGCAATAAGCTTTTCCATCTCGTTTGATACGTCACTATTGAGTAACCCTCAGGCAGTTGCGGGAAAAGATGCAGGTGGAGCAAGTGTGAGTACTAATACGAGTCAACTAGGCCAGGGTCATTACGGCGTGTCCATAATCTTGCCGGCAGGTCAGGCCTTTAGCGCAGGACTACGTGAGATCGTGAAAATCACCTTCACCACAGCGCCCGTTACAAGCCTGACCACTACCAATGTCACATTCATCGATCCGCCGGAGGTGAGGCGTGTGCTAGACACGGCAGGAGCAGACTTGGCGACGATTTACGGAAGCGGAATTGTGAGCATAACTACAGGCTATGAGGCTGACGTGGCGCCACGGCCGAACGGCACTAACACTGGCACGGTGTCCATTTCTGATTGGGTACAAGCGGGCCGCTTCTCGTCTGGTCTTGATGTCGCCAACGTCGGCAGCGAGTTTCAGAGAGCAGACTGCGCTCCCAAGAGCAGTTTGGGTAGCGGCAGCATCACCATCTCTGACTGGGTGCAGGCCGGCCGTTACGCTGCCGGCCTAGACGCTGTCGTCGCTGCGGGTGGTCCAACCGGGCCAGCGGCTCCGTTGACGGCAAACTCCAAGTCGTCAACTTCTACAATCGAGTCGGATGCTCTGCCTTCCACCACGGTGAGACTTATGGGTGGAGATGTGGCGACAGGCGAACAACGTCAGGTAAGCATTGAGGTTGATACGGAAGGTAACGAGAACGCTCTGGGCTTCAGCCTGATGTTCGATCCTGAGAAACTGAGCTTCGTCTCGGCTGAAAAGAGCGAAGAGTTGAGCTCAGCTACTCTCAATGTTAACGAACTCGAGACCAAGGAAGGTCGTGTGGGTATCGCTCTGGCTCTCCCTGCCGGTCAAACCTTTGGTCCCGGTACACATCAGGTGGTAACACTCACCTTTGCTGCCGCGGCTGGTGCGAGTGAGAAGATGCTGTTCGGCTTTGCCGACCAGCCCATCGCTCGCGAGGTCGTGGATATCAATGCCAACAGCATGAAGACCCTCTTCCAGGATCCGCTGGGAGGTACCAATCCGCTGGAGGAAGCCCAGTTCTTTGTGGCCCAGCACTATCTTGACTTCCTCGGCCGCACTGCCGATGCCGGCGGTCTCGAATACTGGACCCGCCAGATCACCGAGTGTGGTACGGATGCCGCTTGCATCGCCCAGCGGCGGATAGCTGTCAGCGCCTCCTTCTTCTCATCCGAGGAGTTTCAGCAAACTGGCTATAGTGTTTACCGGCTCTACAAAGCTGCCTACGGCCAGCGGCCCAGCTATCAGCAATTCAGCGCTGATCGCAGCCAACTGGTGGGTGGACCACAGTTGGCGGCCACCACGGCCGCCTTTGCCGAAGCCTTTGTGCAGCGGCCGGAATTCCTCCGCGCCTATCCACACTCGCTCTCATCAGAGGAGTTTGTGAACCGGCTCTTTGCCAGCGCCGGTGTGGAGCGCAGCTTCACGGCCCAGCGCCGGGCGACCACCGGTCTCAGCAACAAAACGCTGTCGCGGGCCCAGGTGCTGCTGGAGTTGATTGAGAGCAAGAGCTTCAAGGAGCGCGAGTACAATCCGGCCTTTGTCTTGATGCAATACTTTGGCTACTTACGGCGTGATCCGGACCAGGGCGGCTACGACTTCTGGTTGAATGTGCTCAACAACTTGGAGCCTGGAAACTATCGCGGCATGGTCTGCGCCTTTATCACGTCGCGCGAGTACCAGGAGCGCTTCAGCCCGATTGTCCCTCGCTCCAACCAGCAGTGTGGCCAGTGAGACGAGGGGAAAGGGCAAAGAGCAGAGAGCAAAGGGGAAGGGAAAGGGGAAGGGAAGGGGCGAAGGGCAAAAGGGCAAAGAGCTTTTTGCCCTTTGCCCCCCTTTCCCTGTTCCCCTGTGCCCCCTTGCCCTTTGCTCTTTGCCCTTTGCCCGTTCCACTTAAACCAGTGTTAAACAGGGCCTCAATTTTCTTAACTGATATCAGCCCTCCTGTAAAACCTGAGCTCCAATCGGACTATATGTATAAAGAGGTTAGAATAGGATTGTCTTCAGCCCCTTCCCAATTAGAACTAGCAGGCCTTGAGCTCCGGAATCTTCTAGCCGGGCGCTCGGCTGATTTAACAGTACTAGACACGTTGGATGCCGCAGCCAGGCACGTCATCGAAAGAGAACTGCTGGCCGCCATGTCGAGTCGGAATCTCGACGAACAGGAGCGGGCGCGCCAACTGTTCATCAACCGAGGCTATTTTGAGGGCGCGACCCGCGACCTGAGAACCTCCGAATCTGCTACTGAGCGCGTCGCCGCTGCTCGCAAACTCGGATTGCTTGGCAGCCAGTTCGCAACGGCCTACCTCGTCCCCGCACTCTTCGACCCTTCGCCGGAGGTTCGTGAAGCCACCGCAGAAGCACTGAGTCGCATTGATGACCCTTCCGTGGCAACCGGATCAATTAATGCACTCGTGAGCAATAAGACCGAAGCCGATTCGAGCGAATCAACCCTCGATGACGAAGGGAGAAGTAGCTCGAATGCGAGCCTTGAAGAGACGGAACGGGCGCGCCGGGATGCGGAGGAACGGCTCCAGTTAGAGGAAGAGAAGCTCCGACGTGCTAACGAACAACTCAGCCTTCGACTGGCAGAAGTTGAGACTGCGCGCCGGCAGACCAAGGACGAGGCTCGCCGCCGCACAGAGGAGCGCAAACGACTGCTGCGGGCAGAAGAGCTCTTGCGACTGGAAACAGAAACCCTGACGCGCACCACCGAAAAAGTAAATACTCGTTTTGCAGAAGTTGAAAAAGCTCGACGGAAGGCTAAAGAGGAAGCACAGAGGTTCAATAAGGAACAGAAGCGGCTGACAGCCGCGCAGGCAGCCAGGCGAGCCCAGGCCGAAAGAGAAAGATTAGAGGCCGAAGAGCAGTTGCGTGTGGAAGCAGAGGCCCTGCGTCATGCCAGAGAAGAGTTGAATGTTCGTTGTCAGGAAGTGGAGGCTGCGCGCCGGCAAGCCGACGAAGATGCGCGTCGCCTAATTGAGGAGATCAAGGACCTAGAAGCAAAGCAAACGGCTGCCCGCGAGGAAGCTGAGGCGTCACGACTGGAAGCCGAAGAGCGACTGCGAGCGGAGGGCGAGGCCCTAAGGCGTGCAATGGAAGACCTAGAGCGTGGTCGTGCGGAAACTGAATTGGCGCGACGCGACGTGGAGGAACAGGTACAAAGGTTGCTCGCCGAGCAGGAAGAACTACGCGTCCGCCAGGAGTCACAGCGAAGGCATCTTGAAGCTCTGCGGCTCGAAGCAGAAGAGCGGATGCAAGTGGACGCTGAGGCTCTCCGCCTTGCGACCGAGGAAGTTAACCTGCGTCGTAACGAACTTGAGGTCGCGCGCAGCCGAGCTCAGGAGGAACTCGAACGCCTCCAGACCGAGCAAAAGCAGACTGAAATCGATCGACAAGCCGAGACTGAACTGCTGAAGCGGGAGAGCCAGGAGCGTTTGCGCGCAGAGGAGGAGGCACTTCGACACGCGACTGAGGAACTTAACCTGCGTCGTGGAGAAGTGGAAGCAGCGCGGCGCCAGGCCACTGATGAGGAGCAGCAGCTTGCTGCCGAGCTTAAAGAGATCGAGGCCGCCTGCGCGGCTAGCCGCGCACAAGCTGAAACTTTACGGCTGGAATCCGAGGAACGGTTACGTGCCGACGGTGAAGCGCTGCGGAAGGCAAATGAAGAAGTAGACGCTCGTGCAGCGGAACTTGAGAACTTGCGTCGCCGGGCCGAAAAAGAGATCGAGCGGCGGAAAAAAGAGCAGAAGCAGGTAGAGAGAAGGGAAGCAGCTAAACGGGCTGAAGCTGAACGAGCAAGGCGGGAATCGGAAGAGCGGCTGCAAGTCGGCGCGGAAGCCCTGCGTCTCGCGAAGGACGAAGCAACTCGTCGCGCAGAGGAGTTGGAGGAAGCGCGGCGGCAGTTTGAGCAAGAAGCCCAGCGCCTTCTGCAGGAAAAGAACGATCTGCATGCGGCTGAAGCAGCGCGGTTGGCGGAGGTCGAGACGTCGCGGCTGGAGAGTGAAGAGCGCCTGCGCATGGAAGAGGAAGCACTGCGCCGTGCCAGGGAGGAAGTGGACCTTCGTTCTAAAGAAACTGAGACTGCGCGATTGCAGGCTGAAGAAGAAGTCGAGCGACTTCAAGAAGAACAGCGGCAGATTGAGGCAGCGGCAGCAGCTCGCCAAGGTGCTGCGCAAGCGCTCCAAGCGGAGGCTGAAAGTCGACTGCTGGCAGATACTGATTCGTTACGCCGGGCGCAGGAGGAGGTCGAGCTTCATTGTCAAGAACTGGAGAAGGCGCGTCGGCAGGTAGAGGAAGAGAGTGAACGGCTAGCGGCAGAGCGTAAACAGGTAGAGGCGTCGGCGTTTGCATTTCAAAGTGAAATTGAAAACTTGCGACTGGAAGCGGAGCAACGGGCGCAATCAGAGGCCGAAACACTGCGTCGAGTACACGAAGAGATCAAACTGCGCACACAACAGCATCTCGATGAGATGAAGCAGCTTGAGGCGAGCGAAGCCGCAAGCAAAGCTGAAGCCCAACGACTGCAGTCGGAATCAGAAGAGGCCCTGCGCGTCGAGGCGGAAGCAGTGCGTTGCCTGACGGAGGAGATCAACCGTCGCAGCGACGAGCTCAAAACCGCGCGTCAAGAAATTGAGGATGAAAGACTACGGCTCGCTGAAGAGGAAAAGAAGATTCAGTCCGAAGCAGCGGCGCAAAGAGCCGCAGCCGAAGCTCAAAGGCTCAAAACGGAAGAGCGGTTGCAATCGGAAGCTGAGGCCCTGCGTGTTGATACTGAACAAGCAAAGCTTCGCTCTACCGAAATCAAAGAAGCGCAACTTAAACTCGAAGAAGAGCGGCAACGCCTTGCTGAGGAGGAGAAGCGGCTAACAGCAGCGAAAGCCGCTCACCAGGCCGAGCTCCAACAAGTCAGACGGGAAGCAGAACAACTGGATCAGGAGTTCGAAGAGAAGAGCCTTTGTCGCGCGGAGGTGGCGACTACTCGTTACAAGCTGGAGGAGGAAACCAGAAGACTGGCGGAAGAACAGGCCCAGTCAGCAGCGGCTGAAGCGGCCCGCAGTATCGAACTTGAGAAACTCCGCCAGGTAACGCAATCCCTTAATAGTGTGGTCGAGGAGATCAATGTGCGTCGGGGAGAGGTCGAGAGATTGCGACGCCGGGCCGAGGAAGCAACCCTACGACTTGCCAAAGAACAAACGCAAATGGAATTGAGGGAAGTGGCGCTCCTTGCCAAAGTTAGGAAAGCACGGCTCTTCCCAGATGCCGAAGAGGCTGAGACGAGTTCTGAATTGACTGGCCAGTCCCCAGTGATTGAGGAAGATACAATCAGGCTGGCCGAAGAACAGGCGCAAAGAATAGATGCGGCGAAGAAGGAGCTCCAAAAGAACAGTCCCGCTAAGGATGAGACTATCTCCCGGTCAAAGGCCCGACCACATCATCGCAAGAAGGCAAAAGCAAAGGAAGAGCTGACACCGGTTGTAGAAGATGAAGTTTCACTATTACCTGCCGCTATTGAGGCCGCCCTGAATTGTGACGACGCAAACTCGCGAGCTGCTGCCCTGGCCGAGCTTGCACAATCGGGAAACGCGAATGCTGTGAGCCGTATCACAAACTGCTTTGATGATGATTCGCCAAACGTTCGCAACGCCGCTGCCTCGGCGCTCTTTGATTTGAATCCACAAACGAGTCCCGAAACGTTTGATCAGGCTTTCGAAGAGGGATCTGAGGAGCGTCGGCAGAGAATCGGCGCCGCGATCGCTGCCTCTGGTCTGGCCACCAAAGCCATCAACAACCTGACCGGTGAGAATCGAGACGACACTTACATCGCCCTCTGCCTTCTTTTTGTGATGGCCAAGTCTGGGGGGATCGAGCCGTTGGCGCAAGCAATCGAGGAGCATGAGAGCTTCGAAGTTCGTCGGGCGGTAATAAAGCTACTCAGCTTGAGCGGACATGCCGAGATAGCCGCCACTGCGGCGAAGCGGCGTCTGATGAATCGGCAGGCTGCCACAGTTTCCGCCGCCTCATGACCTTTCCAGGACAGTGGCAATCCTGCCGCTGGCGCCAGTCTCCTGTACTTCTAGCGCAACCTTCATTATATTCCTCGCAAAACCACTCAAGAAAAGGGAGAGACTTATGAGCTCTACCGAACAGAGTCACCACGCTTATGCGGCGACGCTGTCCAGCACCGGTGACGAAGATGACAGCGAGCCTAATGTTCAAAGCCCCAACCAGCCAGAGGGCGGTAATATAGACAAAATCAGAGAAATCCTTTTTGGCGGCCAGATGAGGGATTACGAAAAAAGGTTTTCGCGATTGGAGGAACGCCTGATCAAAGACTCTGCCGAATTGCGCGAGGAAACTACTCGACTCTTCGCCACACTGGAAGCGTTCATCAAAAAAGAGATCGACGCGTTGACGGAGGGGTTAAATACGGAACGCTATAGCCGTGAGGGAACGATAAGTCTGCTGTCCCGAGAATTGCATGAAACGCGCGACGTGCTGGCTGCTAAACTCCAACAGTCACTCGAGCTAAACACAAGAGCCCACCGCGAGCTGCGGCAGCAGATCCTGGACCAGTCGCGGGGACTGGCAGAGGAAATGAGACGAAAGTACGATGAGCTTGCGGCGAACCTGAACCGGCAGATTGCCGAGCTAAGCCAGGAAAAAACTGATCGCGCCTCACTTTCGGCGTTGTTCACCGAGGTGGCGATGCGTTTGAATAGCGAGTTTAAGATACCAGGGGATCGCTGACATCCTAACGCCGAAACATTCGCGGATTCTTCTCAAGTAGCGCACCGCATTCATGACAGACTCTAACGCAGAAGGTTTACTCGACAGCGTCGAGAGCCAGACGACATTGTCTGACGAAGAGGGCATGGCCACGCTCCGCAGTCTGGTGCTGGGTCCTGCGGAGGCGCAGATAGCCGAAGTTCACGCTCGGCTCGCGGACCCCAACCGACAACTGGAGGAAGTTAGTCATGTGCTTCCTGCTGCGATTGCTATTCGCTCTCGGCGCGACAGCGAACTCACCGAGGCCCTTGCCCCCACCGTGGCAGCGGCCGTTGAAAGATCCGTACGCAAGGATCCAAAGCCGCTCGTAGATGCCATCTTCCCGCTAATGGGGCCGGCGATTAGGAAAGCAATCGCTGCCGCGCTAAGTGGCATGGTCCAATCATTCAATTACAGCCTCAGCCACAGTCTTTCGTTCAAAGGTCTGCGCTGGCGGTTCGAATCGATGAGGACCGGCAAGCCTTTTGGTGAGGTAGTCCTGCTGCACACATTGCTCTACCGCGTCGAACAGGTCTTTCTTATTCACAAGGAGACTGGCTTGTTACTGCATGAAGTCTCCGCTCCCGGAGTCACGAAGCAGGATCCGGACATGGTCTCGGCAATGCTGACGGCCATCCAGGATTTTGTTCATGACTCCTTCGCTGCTCCGCGCGGCGATCAGTTGGAAACTCTCCAGGTAGGAGAACTCACAGTGTGGGTCGAGCAAGGTCCATCGGCAGTGCTTGCGGCAGTAATCCGGGGCAATGCGCCGCAAGAGCTTCGAACGATCTTTCAGGAAACGCTCGAGAGAATTCACCTTGAATTTGGGGATGCCCTGGGCCAGTTCAAAGGTGACGCTGCTCCGTTTGCGGAGGCTGCTCCGCTCCTCGAAAATTGTCTCCAGTCACAACTTGATTCCACCCAGCGGGCAGCTGCGCGCAAGCTCACTCCATTTTCGGTGATTGTCAGCATCTTGCTTGTGTTGCTACTGGTTTGGGGATTCTTCTGGTTGCGCGAGAGGCGCCGTTGGAATGCCGCTGTGGAGAGGTTGAGGAGCGAACCGGGAATTGTGGTTACCAATGCAGAAAAGCAAGGCGGGTCGTATGTGCTTAACGGCCTGCGTGATCCGTTGTCGCATGATCCGCAACTGATTCTGCAGGAGTTCAAGATTGACCCGAAGACCGTTGCCAGTCGTTGGGAGCCGTTTTACGCACTTTCGCCTGAATTCCTACTGGCGAGGGCGAAAAGTTACTTAAACCCGCCGAATACCGTAGAGTTGAGCATGCAGGATGGTGTACTCCAGGCGGAGGGTTTTGCGCTGCACCAATGGGTCGTCACGGCGCGTCAGGCAGTTCGCTTATTGCCAGGACCTGTCCAGTTTCGCGAAGACAATTTGCTCGACCTCAATCGCATCGAGGACCCACTGCTGCTGTTTCAATTTGATAGCTCGGCCCTTGTACCCGGCCAGGAAGAGAAACTGAAGCTGCTGGCGGCCGACATCGGGCGCTTGCAAGCCGAGGCGCAGCGCTTGCACAAGAACGTGGTACTGGAGATTTCAGGGCATACTGACGGCAGCGGCACAGAAGCCCGCAACAGAACGCTCAGCCTGGAGCGAGCGCAGACCATTGCCGACACATTACGAACGATGCTGCCTCAATTGGACAATGTGAATGTCAAGGCTGTGGGATCTGAAGAAAGATTGTATCAGGAGATCACAGAAGCTGATCGAGCAACAAACCGAAATGTGACCTTTAAAGTTATTGTGAGCGAAGCTCAATAGAGAGGCGCTCTCCTTTATGATCCAAAAAAAA
>Ga0209341_10006887_pt1 | contig 10112 bp, 10 predicted proteins | sample RifCSP13_2_FD_184020 | JGI IMG/M metagenome (GOLD analysis project Ga0209341, IMG submission 184020) | Soil microbial communities from Rifle, Colorado - Rifle CSP2_sed 13_2 (SPAdes) (version 2) | ecosystem: Environmental > Terrestrial > Deep subsurface > Rock core/Sediment | place: Rifle... | reverse complement strand
CGACCTCCTCATTCCCGCGGACGCGACCTTCGTGCTATCGGACAACCAGGACCTCGTCCCGGAGGAGGAGCGGGCGGTCCTTCGACGCGACGCCCTCGTCGTCGGCCTGGGGCCCGTTGCGCTCCACGCGGACCAGGCGATCTCGATCGTCCACAACGAGCTCGACCGGAGGCACGTGTGACGCTGTCGGAGTATGTCCGGAAGACGCTGACCGAGTTCGTCCGCATCCCCTCCACCCCGGACACGGACATGTCCGGAATCCTGCAGGCCGCCGCGAAGGCGATCGAGGACCTCGGTCTGCGGGCGACCGTCCATGCGGACGTCAAGGCCGTCGTCGCCTCGAGCGGGCGCGGCGGCGCCTCGGTCTGCGGGCGACCGTCCATGCGGACGTCAAGGCCGTCGTCGCCTCGAGCGGGCGCGGCGGCGTCCTCTTCAACGGCCATCTCGACACCGTTCCCGTGGCCTCGGGCTGGACGCGCGAACCAGGCTCATGGGACGGGGACTTCCTCTACGGCCGCGGGGCCGCGGACATGAAGGCGGGATGCGTGGCCGCGCTGGCCGCGGCCCGTGAGCTCCTCCCGAAGAACGTGCCCTTCTCCCTCCTCTTCACGACGGACGAGGAGACGACGATGCGCGGCTCCATCCGGCTCGCCCCGTCCGAGGTCGTGAGGGACGCCGCGGCGGTCGTGGTCGCCGAGCCCACGGCCCTCAAGGTCATTGCGAGCGAGAAGGGCGTCCTGTGGTACCGCGCGACGACGCGGGGCCGGAGCGCTCACGGGAGCATGCCGCACCTCGGCGACAACGCGGTGTACCGCATGGCGCGGGTCCTCCCGCACCTCGAACGTCTCGGGAAGCCGGCGGACCCGCTCGAAGAGATCACCGTGAACCTCGGAGCGATCCACGGCGGGAGCGCCCCTAACGTCGTCGCGGATGCGTGCACGGTGGAGCTGGATTGCCGCAACCCTCCGTCGAGGTCCAAGGAGGACGTCGAGCGTCTCCTACGGAGCGCCTTTGCTGCCTCGGGCGAGACCGTGGAGCTGGCTCTGTTCCACGAGGTCCCGGCGGCGGCCGTCCCGACGGACGCCCCGCACGTCCGGCTCCTGCGGGACCTTGCGGGGACCTCCGTGGCCGGCGTGACGTACGGCACGGAGATGGCCTGGTACGCGAAGGTCAACCCCCGCTGCCTCGTGTTCGGCCCCGGGGAGACGGAACGGATCCACGTGCCCGACGAGCGCGTGTCCCTGGCCGAGGTCGTCCGCGCGGCGGGGATCCTCGAGGCGTATGGCGCCCGCCTCGCTCCCGCGGCGCGGTCGCGGGAGCCGTCGTGACCAAACTCTATAATAGGGGATGAAGGTAGTCGCGTCGGACGATGACGGCCCCGCCCGATCCCCGCGACTTCTACATCGCCACGGCGGACGAGATCCGCGCCGGCAAGACGACGGACGTCTACTTCCTCCGGACCCTCGACGTCCTGAAGAAGGCGGGCAAGGCCGACACGCCGGTCGACGCGGAGATCACGACGGGCGCCCTCCCGAACGGCTGGCCCTGGGCCATCCTTTCCGGGGTCGAGGAGGTCGTGCACCTCCTGGACGGCAAGGGCGCGAGCCTGTGGTCCCTGCCCGAGGGGACGCTCTTCGTGCCGAAGACCCCGCGGGGAGTCCCGCTGCCCGTGATGACGATCTCCGGGCCGTACGCAGACTGGGCCCTCTATGAGACCCCGGTCCTCGGGCTCATCTGCCAGGCGAGCGGCATCGCGACGAAGGCGGCCCGCCTGCGCAAGCTCGCGAACGGCAAGCAGATCTTCTCCTTCGGGGTGCGGCGGATGCATCCGGGCATCGCGCCCCTCATCGAGCGCTCCGTCTTCGTCGGCGGCCTCGACGCGATCACGACCCCTCTGGGGTCCGAGATCCTCGGCCTCCCCGCGATGGGCACGATGCCCCATGCCCTCGTCGTCGTGATGGGCGGGCCCCGGGAGGCGTTCGAGGCGGTCCACAAGTTCATGGAGAAGAAGGTCCCGCGTATCGCCCTCGTGGACACGTACTACGACGAGAAGACGGAGACGATGATCGCACTGGAGGCGATCCCGGAGCTGGAAGGGGTGCGCCTCGACACGCCATCGTCCCGCCGCGGAAACTTCCCCGCGATCGTCCGCGAGATTCGATGGGAACTCGATCTCCGAGGCCATCAGGACGTGAAGATCTACGTGTCCGGGAACATCGACGAGAAGACGATTCCGGCCCTGCTGGACGCGGGCGTCGCGGGCTTCGGCGTCGGCACGTCCCTGAGCAACGCGCCCACGATCGACTTTGCGTGCGACATCGTCGAGATCCGCGGGAAGCCCGTGGCGAAGCGCGGGAAGTTTGGGGGCCGAAAGGAGCCGTTGCGGTGCTCGAAGTGCGGCACCTACGAGATCGGCACGAGGACGTGCCCCGCCTGCGGCGGTCCGATGGCGCCCGCGTACGTGCAGTACCTCAACACCGCGTACGTGCAGTACCTCGACGCGGGCAAGGCCAGCGCCCCGTTGCCGTCCCTCTCCGAGATCCGCAAGCGCGTGATCGCGGAGGTGGACCGCGCTTCCCTGGAATCCTGACCGAGACTCGATCCGGCAGGAGAGGAGACTGCCTCCCATGGGCATCCCTACGAGATCGGCCGTCCGCGAGACGTACGAGCGGATCGCCCCTTCGTTCGCGATCGCGCGGAGGAACGCGTGGCCCGAGGTTCTTGCGTTCGTCGACACCCTCCCGCCCCGGTCTCGCGTGCTCGACCTCGGATGCGGGAGCGGGCGTCACGTGCGTGCGCTCGTCTCCCGCGGGCACGCGGTGGCGGGCCTCGACTTTTCGCCCAGCCTCCTCCAGATCGGGCGCGGCTCCGTGCCCGCGGGGCTCCCGTCCGTGCCAGATCGGGCGCGGCTCCGTGCCCGCGGGGCTCCCGTCCGTGGACTGGATCGAAGCCGACGCGTCCACGCTCCCGGTGAGAAGCGGGTCCTTCGACGCGGTGCTGTGCATCGCGGTCCTGCACCACCTCCCCACGCGGGCAGGCCGGATTGAGGCCTTGCGCGAGGTCCGTCGGGCCCTGGTCCCCAGGGGTCGGGCCCTGTTCAGCGCGTGGGCCCTCGACCAGCCCCGGTTCCGCGACGTGGCCGAATCGCAACGGGACCGCCCCCCCGAATCGCGAGGAGACGTCGAGGTGCCGTGGACGATGCCCGATGGCACGCATATACCACGCTTTTACCATCTCTTCCAGGAAGCAGAAATGGAGGGATTGATTATCGAATCCGGCCTCCACGGAGAAACCTTTTTCCGGAGCGGCGGGAACTGGTTCGGACGAGCAGCGAACCATGGCTGATCCGGGCTCCGCGGTCCAGGGCTTCTTCAACACGATCACGCAGAATCCCGTTTACCTGCTCCTCTTCGTCGGCGGCATCGCCCTCTGCATCGTCCTGATCGTCGCCCGCCACATCCACAAGATCCACGGCCAGGAGATTTTCGTCCACCAGGCCTGGGGCGCGCACTGGAAGGGCCGCTAGCGCGAAACGCTCATAACGGGAGGGCGCATCGACCCTCGCGGTGCGATCGTGACGAACATCCCCGAGAGCCTCCGCTACACGAAGGACCACGAGTGGGCCAAGATCGAGGGGAGCCGGGCGCGGGTCGGGATCACGGACCATGCCCAGAGCGAGCTGACGGACGTCGTCTATGTGGAGTTCCCTCCCGTGGGCAAGGTCGTGAAGCCAGGGGATGTCCTGGGGACCGTGGAATCCGTGAAGGCCGTCAGCGAGATCTTCGCGCCCCTCAGCGGCAAGGTCGTCGAGGTGAACAAGGCCCTCGAGGACGCGCCGGAGCAGGTGAACAAGGACCCCTATGGTTCCGGCTGGATGGTCCTCCTCGAGCTCTCGGATGCGGCCCAGGCGGCGAACCTCCTCGACGCCGCATCGTACCGGAAGCTCATCGGCGCGTGATCAGAGGCTCTCCGGCCTGATTCGCCGGAAGGCGCGGTAGATCGCGAGGTCGTAGGCGATCTTGATCCCCCCGCCGATGAAGAACGTGATCCCGAGCTGCTGCCCGAGCAGGGTGATGAGCCCGCTCGCAAGGAAGGGACTCGCAGCCTGCGTCGCATTCCTCGCGGTGTTCGTGTAGGCGTTCGCCGCGGTCCGCTCCTCCAGGGAGACGATGCCTGCGAGGTACGCCTGTCGTGTCGGCACGTCCATCTGGGAGAGGGCCTGACGTCCCAGGTAGGCCGCCACCGCGAGGGGGAGCCCCGGGGCCAGGGGGATCAGGATGAGTAAGACGTTCGACGGGATGTGCGTGTACACCATCGTCTCGAGCAGCCCGATTCTCTCGCCGAGGCGCGCCGCCAGGAGGAAGGAGAAGGCGGACAGGACCCCCGCGATCGCGAAGATGAGCCCCAGGTATCCCTGCGAGCCCGGGTACGTCACGGAGAACCAGTACAGGATCGTCCCCTGGAGGACGAAGCCCCCCGCGAAGCTGTCCGTCGCGAAGAGGGAGCCGATCGCCACGATGCGGGACCGCGACGTGGGCGAGAGGGGAACCCGCTTCTGTTCCTCCCGCAGCTCCACGGTCGCGGGGAGTGCCGCGCTGATGCCTGCCGCGACGACTCCGAGGAGTGCATACAGGAGGAACATCGGCCGGAAGTCGTCGACGGTCGGAGGGCCGCCGGCGAGCAGGGCGGGGATTCCGCCCGCGAGACCTCCTGTGGCCGCTCCCAGAGAACCCAGGAGGTTGTAGACCGCGAAGGCCCTCGTGCGTCGGCCTTGTTTTGCCGCGTCTGCGACGATCGATTGCTCGATGGATAGGAAAGGACTGACCTCGGTCCCCGTCGGGCTCACGGCGCCGAAGGCCAGCCCGAGGAGCGCGACCGGAAAGCTCGAGGCGACCGCGAGGATCAGTCCCGCGACGGTCATCAAGAGGCCGAAGAGGATCATCGCCTTCTTGCGCCCGAACCGGTCGCCGTAGTATCCGACGAGGATGTTGAGGACGGCCGCACTCGCGAGGGCCACGCCGAACGCGGCGATCACAAGCGCGGGGCTCGTGCCCAACCGATCCAGATAGATCCCCAGAACGACGGCCAGGAAGCCGTATCCGAACGTGCGCGTCGCTCGGTTGGCGATGAGGAGGCCGAGGACGGAGACCAGAGGCAACCCTCAGTTGTCGGGCCGGCAAGGCCGTGGAGATTGAAAGGCTTCGCTGTTCGCATACCCTTTTATCGATTGGGACGGTTCGACCGCCGGGCACGTAGGCTAGCTTGGACTAGGCTAGAGGCCTTCGGAGCCTCAGACGGGGGTTCGAATCCCCCCGTGCCCGTGTCCCCTCGGTCCCGCCCTCCTCCCTCCGGGGCGGACGCGGTCGTTCCGTGCACATCGCCGTCGTCCTGCCAGCCGCCGGGGTCGCCGCGCTCGCGCGGTCTGCCGTGTCGATATTCATCGGAGTCCTGGAATAAAAAAGGCGCGGGCCGCCGTCACAGCGGCCCGCAGGTGTAGGAGGGATGGCTGGGGATGCCAAGGCCATCGGGTTGTTCTGCCCAGAGCTTGAACTCGAAGCTCCCGCGGGACGCCGGGTGGATCTCCACGAGGAACCCGTTCTGGGAGCCGTCCCCCGACATCACGAAGTGGTCCGCGAAGGGCACCGTCAGGGTCCATTCGGCTAGGTTCGGGCTGTCCCCGGAGGGTGCGCGGACCATCCCGTAGTAGTACAGCGCCTTGAGCGCGTTCGACCCGGAGGCGCGCACGCCCGAGGAACCGTTCAGGCCCGGGTCAACGAGGGAGCGGTAGCCCAGGGGATCCCGCACCTGGACCTCGTGTAGCACCGGGATCCAGTAGTCTGCGGAACCGATCGCGGCGGAGATCGTCGCGACGCTCGTGCCCGCGGCGAAGGAGATCCCCTTCGCGGCCAGGAGGGGCCCATTCCACCCGATGTAGTACCGCAGCGTGCGGCTGCTCACGACCTCCTCGGCGCCGCAGCCCGCGTAGAGCGTGAGCTCCTCGGGCGTGGTTCCGTTCGGGTTCCGCACTTCGATCCGCAGGACGCCGGCCACGGGCCGGTTCACGTTGTTCGTCAGCGTCGCGGTCACGCGGAAGATCTCGCCCGGCGCGGCGGTCGCCGGGATGCCGCCGACCGTCAGCGTGAAGGCCTGTCCGTCGACCTGCACGATCCGTTCCTCCGTATTGCTCAGGGTGGGCGTCAGGATGCCCACCGCGCTTGCCGCCAGCACGATCGCCAAGAGGATCGCCGCCCGCGGCCCCAGTTTCAGTCCCCGTTTCATCGTTCGCACCTCGCCCGCGTCCCACGCGGGTCGAACCGGTGGACGGTCGTCTCCCGTGGATAAGCGGGGCGCGTACAGGCATCGTGCAGGTAGCGGGCCTTCGCCGCCCATTCGCGGGGCCTCGCAGGAATGTTAATGTGCGTCCCTAGGTCTATGGAAGGCGCTGGGTGGAACGGTCCATGACGGAAGTGGTCCTCGCAGGCGCCTGCCGCACGCCGATCGGCAAGTACGGCCGGGGGTTCCGGAACGTCGAGGCGGTCAAGCTCGGTTCTGTCGTCGTCGCGGAGGCCGTGAAGCGCACGGGGCTCGTCCCCGCGGACGTCGAAGAGGTGATCCTGGGCAACGTGATCCAGGCAGGACTCGGCCAGAACCCTGCGCGCCAGGCCGCGCTCCTGGGCGGCCTCCCGGACCGCGTCGCCGCGATCACGGTGAACAAGGTCTGCGCCTCCGGGATGAAGAGCGTGTCGATCGCCGCCGACGCGATCCGCGCGGGCTCGGCGGAGACGGTCTTGGCGGGCGGCATGGAGTCGATGAGCCGCGCGCCCTACCTAGTCAAGGAGGCCCGCTGGGGCGTCGGGTACAACCATGTCCCGTTCCTCGACGCGATGGTCCATGATGGCCTGTGGGACGTCTACAACCAATTCCACATGGGCGTGACGGGCGAGATCGTCTCCGAGCGGTTCAAGGTGACCCGGGAGGAACAGGACCGGTTCGCACTGGAGAGCCACCGACGCGCCGGGAAGGCCACCCTCGACGGGAAGTTCAGGGACGAGATCGTGCCTGTGGACGTCCCCGGTCAGGCCCGCGTCGAGCTCGACGAGGGCATCCGCCAGGACACATCCCTCGAGAAGCTCGCGAAGCTCCCGCCCGTGTTCCAGTCCAACGGAGTGGTGACCGCCGGGAACGCGTCCCAGCTCAGCGACGGGGCGTCCGCGATGCTCGTGATGTCGCGGGAGGCCGCGGACCGGCACGGCGTGAAGCCGCTCGCGCGGATCGTGGACTACGTGACCGCAGGCGTCAAGCCCGAGCTTGTGATGGAGGCCCCGATTCCCGCGGTCCGCAAGATCCTCAAACGGACAGGCCTCGCGATCGAGGACTTCGATCTCATCGAGCACAACGAAGCCTACGCGGCCGCGAGCGTCGCGGTGATCCAGGAACTCGGCATCGATCATGCGAAGTTCAACGTGAACGGCGGGGCAGTTGCTCTCGGTCACCCGCTCGGCTGCAGCGGGGCGCGGATCCTGACGACCCTGGCCTACGCCCTCCGCGATCGTGCCGGCAAGCGCGGACTCGCAACTCTCTGTCTCGGGGGCGGCAACGCGATGGCGATGATCATCGAGCGCCTTTGAACCCCGTAATCGCTTCGCGGCTCCCGCGGGTCCCCCCAATCGGCTCCGGCCGGGTCAGAGCTTGCCGCCGAGGAGCTTCGATAGCCACGACGTCGTCGTGGCTTCGCTGGCCGCCTTCACGTAAGGCCCCTGGGCCTGCTGCGGTTGAGACGGCTGCGCGGGCTTCAGGAGGCTCTGGCCGGCCTTCGAGCGGGACGCGGCGAAGATGACCGCGCCGAGGGCTGCCGCCGCTCCCGCGATCGTCAAGAACTGTCGTCGGCTCAACCCACGCCCGTTCTCTCCCCTCTCTTCGGGCATTCGAACACCTGTCGGCCCACGGCCTTCCTCTGGGCGGCGAATCAAGGGGACCGGGGTATAAGCCCTTTGCGACCGCGTCGCCCCGACGCATCGAACCCGCCTTCACGGCGGCGCGGGATCCGTCGTTGGCCACCCCTTCCGTAAGCATTTTTAAGACCAGCCCCTATACCTCGCGATTTCCGCTTCGCCCGCGAGGACGCACCATGCTCCATAGAGTGAAGAAGGCGGCCACGAAGGAGGAGGTCTTGGATCTCCTCCAGCCGTTGATCCGGGACTGGTTCACGGCCAAGTTCGCCGGTCTCACGGAGCCCCAGGCCTACGCGGTGCCTCTCATCCACGCCCGCAAGAACGTCCTCGTGTCCTCGCCCACGGGAAGCGGGAAGACCCTGACCGCGTTCCTGTCGATCATCAACGAGCTCTACGCGACCCAGCTGCGCGGCGAGCTCAAGGACCAGATCTACTGCCTCTACGTCTCGCCGCTGAAGGCCCTCGCGAACGACATCAATCGCAACCTGGAGGAGCCGTTGCGGGAGCTCACGGAGCTCGCGACGAAGGAGGGCAAGCCCACTCCGGGGATCCGCGTGGCCGTCCGATCCGGCGACACGTCGGCGCAGGAGCGCCAGAAGCAGGTCCGCCGGCCACCGCACATCTTCATCACGACGCCCGAGAGCCTCGCGATCATCCTGAGCACACCGAAGTTCCGGGAGGCATTCTCCCGCGTGCAGTGGGTCATCATCGACGAGATCCACGAGCTGTGCTCCTCGAAGCGCGGCGCGCTCCTGTCCGTCGGGCTCGAGCGGCTGCGGGAGCAGACGGGCGCGGACTTCGTACGGATCGGCCTGAGCGCCACGATCGCCCCGATCGAAGAGGAGGCGAAGTTCCTCGCGGGCTACACGCGAGGCAAGGTCCGGGACATGCACATCGTGGAGGTCGACACGCGCAAGTCCCTCGACCTCTCCGTGCTCTGCCCGGTCAAGGACATGACCGCGGTGCCGATGGACGTGGCCAATGCGCGGATGTACGACCTCTTGAGCGAGCTCATCGACGCGCATCGGACCACGCTCATCTTCACGAACACCCGCAGCGGGACGGAGCACGTGTCCTTCAAGCTCAAAGAGCGCGGGGTGGAGGATCTGGAGGCCCATCACGGATCCCTGTCCAAGGTCACCCGCCTCGATGTGGAGGAGAAGCTCAAGCGGGGCGAGCTCAAGGCCGCGGTCTCCTCGACCTCCCTCGAGCTGGGCATCGACATCGGGTACATCGACCTGGTCGTCCAGATCGGATCGCCGAAGAGTGTGGCGAAGGGCCTGCAGCGGATCGGCCGCGCCGGCCATGCGTACGGCGAGACGGCGAAGGGCCGGATGATCGTCTTCGAGCCCTGGGACCTCATGGAGTGCGCGACGCTCGCGAAGGCCGCATACGACGGGCGGATCGACCGCGTCGACATCCCCACGAACCCCCTGGACGTGCTCGCCCAGGGCCTCGTGGCGATGTCCCTGGAGAAGCGGTGGGACGTGGACGAGGCCTTCGAGCTCATCCGGCGATCCTACTCCTTCCACGACCTTCCGAAGAAGGACTTCCTCGCGGTCCTAGACTACCTCTCCTCCCGGAACCCGGACATCAAGGTCTTTGCGAAGGTGTGGTTCGACGAGCAGGAGCGCCGCTTCGGGAAGAAGAAAGGCACCCGCATGATCTACTACACGAACGTGGGCACGATCCCCGAGGAGGGGACCTACCACGTGTACTCGGAGCGGGGCACGCCCCTCGGGGAGCTCAGCGAGAAGTTCGTGGAGTACCTGAGCCCGGGGGACATCTTCGTCCTCGGCGGACGCACGCACCAGTTCGTCCGGGCCCGCGGCACGAGCGTGTACGTGAAGGACGCCTCCGGGCGGCGCCCGACGGTGCCCTCCTGGACCGGGGAGATGCTCCCCCGGTCCTTCGACCTCTCCATCGCGGTCGGGGAGTTCCGCCGGAACCTGGCCGCGAAGATCGAGGCGGACGGCGAGGCCGCGGCGAGGGAGTGGCTCATCCAGGAATACCGCGTAGACGCAGGCTCGGCACAGTCCCTCGTCTCCTACGTGCAGGAGCAGCGTGCCCTGATCGAGGACCTCCCGACGGACCGCCGCGTCCTCCTCGAGGGCTACATCGACGTGAAGGGTAACCGGAACGTGATCTTCCACTTCCCCT
>Ga0209341_10006885_pt1 | contig 10114 bp, 7 predicted proteins | sample RifCSP13_2_FD_184020 | JGI IMG/M metagenome (GOLD analysis project Ga0209341, IMG submission 184020) | Soil microbial communities from Rifle, Colorado - Rifle CSP2_sed 13_2 (SPAdes) (version 2) | ecosystem: Environmental > Terrestrial > Deep subsurface > Rock core/Sediment | place: Rifle... | reverse complement strand
TGCTCTCGGTCGGCGTACACGACGAGTTGGTCGTAGCCCTGTTCCTCCGCGCGGGTCCGGAGCCGCTCCAGCCGGTCTGCGTAGATGGCGGCCGGGATCTCGGGCACCGCCTCGGGCGTGCCGAAGTCGGGGAGAGCGACCTCGGCCAGCCGTGCGGCGGTCATCGCCTCCTCCTTACCCGGTCGATCCTGCCGGTGGAACCCAGAGCCGTGGCTCCGAAGCCCCGCGCTCGATCGTGGCGAACCGGTTAGCGTCGAGCTCCAGCCACGGGCTCGTCTCCCCGTCCGGCCACAGGACGCGGATCTCGGCGCCGTCGGCCTCGCCCAGTCCGAAGTGGATCCAGCCGAGCTGCCCCCCGGCGTGACCCCCGCCGATCGTCACCTCCCGCCGGATCGTTCGCTCGCCGAACCTGACCTCGATCCACGACCCGATCGCGTCCCGGTTGGGCCCTGGTTGCTCGAGCCGAACCGCGATCCAGTTACCCATCGGCGCCGGCTGCCCCGCCTGGCCCCACCCGGCGCTCCTCCACAGGCTCACGTTCTCGCGTCGGTTCACCTGGACCAGGTCCAGCATCCCGTCGAGGTTGAGGTCGACCAGCGCCGCGCCGCGGCCACGGACGAAGCTCACGATACCGGCGGCCTCGGCGCCCTCGTCGAAGGTCCCGTCCGACTGGCCGAGGAGAAGGTTGCTCGGGTCCTTCGCGGCGAAGTCGGGCATCGCCTCGACGTTCCCCTTGGAGATGAACAGGTCGATGAAGCCGTCGTTGTTCACGTCCTGGAACTCGGGATGCCAAGCGGTGGAAGGCAGGGCCTCGCCTCCGGTGTAGGGCCGATGCGCGGTGACACCGCGTCGGAGCGCGATGTCGCGGTAGTTGGGCTGGGCCGCCCCGTCGGCCAGGGTCTGGAGCTTGTTGTCGCCCTGGCTGGTCAGGAGGACCTCCGGAAGGCCGTCGCCCGTGACGTCGTAGCTGGCGATGCCCATGCCCCAGATCTCCATGTGCTGCCACCCCTCGTCGTGCGTGTAGAGACGCGGCGGCTCGCCGTCGGCGACGCGCCACAACTGTTCCTCGCCGTCGAGGTAGTAGTGCCGGTCGTTGGTCATCCTGAGGTCGCCGCGACCGGATCGGTCCCAGTCGCTGAACAGGATCGACAGCGTGCACCAGCCGGGTGAGAGCGGTGTCGGTGCGGCGTAGGTCGCCGCACCCTCCTGCGGCCTCACCAACACGTTGTCCGCGCAGGTCGCCCGCTCCTCGCTCTTCGCGAGGTCGAGGTAGTTGCCGAAGGCGAGGGTCGGCAGCGTGTTCGAGCCCTCCCACTTGGCGCTGAACGCCGCCGTCCACGCGTCACCGCCGTCGAACCCCCAGTCCTCGTTGCCACGCTCGAAACGACAGTCATCGAGGCCGCGCAGCAGCACGCTCTCGCCGAGCCGCAGGACCGCGAGGTCGACCCGATCGTCGCCGTCGATGTCCAGGGGGTAGGCGCCGACGACCTTGGTGAGGTCGGTGATCGGATCCGGCACCTGGGTGAAGCGCAGCTCGCCTCCGATCGGGCTCTCGTTGCGATACAGCGCGGCGGGGTTGGTGCCGCCGGCGAAGTACAGGTCGGATCTCCCATCGTCGTCGCAGTCGAACGCGGCCACGCCGCCTCCCACGAAGAACGTGAAGTCGCCGTCGTAGACGTGGTCGATACCGGCGGCGGCCGCCTCCTCGACGAAGAGGGGAGGAGCCTGCGCCGTCGCAGGCGAGTCGGTCCAGAACACGTTGACGGCCAGCACGGCTGCGAGCGCGACCAGCGAGCCGGCGGCCACACCGATGACGAGCCACCACGCCGTTGCCGAGCGGTTGCCTCGTCCTTCCTCAGCCTTCGTCAACGACCACGCCTTCGAAGTGCTGCTGCGCGAGCGCCCAGGCCGCCTTGCCGCAGAGCGAACCCATCTGCCGGCCGCCGAAGTCGTCGGCCGGAACGTGGATCCCGCCGAACAGGCGCGAGACCCCCGCCTGATCCGCAGCGTCGTAGTAGGTCGCCCACTGGAGCGTGACGTCCTGCGTTGGCCCGCTCTCGACCTCGAGTGAGCCGGCCGGGATCGTCCACTCGGAGAGCCCCCCGGGGAAGTACTCGCTGCCGGTGATGGCGGTGAGCACCTCCGCCGCCGCGCGACTGAAGGTGCTGTGCCCGGACACGTATCCGGCGAACGACGGCGTGACGAACGTGGGCTGTTGGTACGGAACCCACTCGGTCGCGAGCATCCAAGACACGCCGCCGGTCTGGGTCTTCGGATCGGCCGGGTTTCCCGCCCAGGCGTAGATGGCGATCTCGCCCTCGTGACCGGCCAGCGCCTCGTGTCGCTCGCCCGTGGCGGTCGTCGCCTCGGTGATGACTTCGACGAGGCCGGGTGTGAGCGGGAGGCCGTCGGGGTCGTACGCGGGACCGGCGGGATCGCTCGACTGGCCGACCCCGCCCATGTAACGGATCATCGAGATCGGTCGCACCGAGTCGTAGTAGCCCTTCGCCCCCCAGGCGGCGACGGCGGCGTCGTGCACCGCCCCGTTGAGCGCGAAGTAGAGCTTGACGTCCCACTCGAGTCGGTTCACCTGCGGCCCGGTGCCCCCGATCCGGAACTCGAAACCTGGCGTGTCCGACACCTCGTTCGCCACCACGTTCCAGTGCCCAGGCGGGGTCTCCGATTTCGGACCGTCCGCCCAGAACTCGGTCAAGGCGCGGGCGAAGTCTCCCTGGTTGACGAGGTTCGCCTCGTAGGGTTGGCCCGTGACCGGATCGATCTCGTAGCCATGTCCGTCGTTGGTGCCTAGCGGGTTGGCGCCGAGCGTGCCGGGTGAGATGTCGATCGTCTCGGCCCCGGCTGGATCGAGGAGGCTGCTGAGACGGATCACCTCTACGGCGGAGTCCTTGAAGGCCTGGTCGGACCCAGGGTCGCCGAGATACGGCGGATCGCCGACATCCATCGGTAGACCGTCGGTACCCCCGTCCGGTAGCGCGAACCCGGTGACGTGTCCCCAGTGCGGTCCGATGAACTGCTGGACGCCGTTCTCGATCGGGATCCCGTTTTGGGAGATCATGTGCTCGAGCTGGAGCGGTTGCCACCGGTTCGGATCGGTCATCTCGATCTTCCCCGACCCCGACACCACGAGCGGCGGGTTGACCGGCTCGTAGTCGCTCGCGTAGCCATCGGCCTCGTTCGATCCGTCGGCGAGCCCGGAGTCGATCACCGCCGCCGCGATCCGGTTCCCGAGCGCCGCCGGCGTATCACCCTCGGTGCTCGTGAAGCCGATCGGATAGCACAGGTCCTTCATGAGCTGGTCGAACTCGAGGACCGAGTCCGTCCCGCCGACCGCGTTCATGTAGCGGTGCTCGAGCACGCGGTACGCGGCGTAGCTGATCGCCTCGTTGCGCGCCGCCGTGACGTCGTCCGCCGTTTGCTTCTCGTGGACGAAGTAGCCCGCCGCATCCGGATCGTAGGCCGCCCACGCATCCCACATCGCCGCAGAGGTGTGGAACAGGTTCCGGGCGTGGACGGTGGGTGCGGGGAGGGCGCGCCGGATCGCGTTGAGGAGGGATTCATCCCAGCGACGGGCGACTGACCGATCGGGATGGCTCGCGACCGGCTGGCACTCGGGTTCGCCGGGCAGGACGCGTACGATGGCGAACCCCGCGACGACCACCGCGACGCCGATGGCCCCCCCGGCCAGCGCCAGCGCGCGTTTGGATCGCCCTTGCCGAACCGGTCCTTCGGTCATCGTTTGTTCCTTCCACCAACCGCACGGCGGCTCACGTTGCGGCCGTCAGCGCGGGCGGGATCGGCGATCACGCCCGACAGGATAAGTTCGGCGGCCCCGATGAGCGGGGCGTCCGGGCCCAGACCACTGCAGGCGATCCTCGCCATGTCGCCGGGGGCGTCGAGGGTCCTCTGCCCGGCGCCCTCGACCACGGAGGATTCGAGGAACGCGAACAGGCGCTGATAGAGCCCTCCGAGGACGACGAGGTCGGGGTTGAACAGGTTGATGAGATCGCCGACGCCGGATCCGAGCCATCGCCCGACCTCGGCGATGGCTCGGAGGGTGGCCTCGTCGCCGGCTTCCGCCCGCTCGGCCACCTCATCGAGGCGCCCCGTACCGTCGGCTACCCCGACGCGACGCAAGAGCGCTGCCTCACCGGCCTCCGTCTCCCAGCAGCCGATCGCCCCACACCGGCATTCCCTCCCACCGGGATTCACCAGGGTGTGCCCCGCCTCACCGGCGTACCCCGCCGAGCCCAACAGGGGCTTCCCGTCCACGATCACCCCGACGCCGATCCCGACCTCGCCGGACACGTAGATCAGATCGCCGGTACCCGGGAGCACCCCTCGTCGGTGCTCTGCCAATGCCCCGAGGTCGGCCTCGTTGGCGGCGAGCACGGGGACCCCGAGATCGAGCTCGTCGGCGAGCATGGCCGCCAACGGGACGTCTCGCCACCCCAGGTTCGGGGCCAGGTGGACGAAGCCGTCGGACCTCCTCGTGATGCCGACAACGGCGGCACCGACACCTGTGAGGACGTGGTTCGCGGGGAGGGAGTCGAGAAGTGGGCCGGCCATCTTGACGACGTCCTGGACCGTCTCTTCCGGCGAGAAACGCCCCCTGGGTCTCGCCACCCGGATCCGGTTGTACGCGTGTCCGCCCAGGCCCACCGTCGCGATCGCGACCGAGTCGACGGCGAGCTCGATCGCGAGCGCCGTGGCGCCCTCGGACCTAGCCTGGACAACGGGAGAGGGTCGTCCCGGGCCCGAGGCGGCCGGCCCGGGAACCTCCTCGACCAGCCCCAGGGTGGTGAGCTCTCCGAGCAGGTCGGCGATGGTCGAGCGGTTGAGCCCGGTCATGGCCGTGAGCTCGGAGCGGGAGAGCGGTCCCCCCAGATGGAGTCGCTCGAGCACCGCGCCGAGGTTGTGTCGCCGAAGCTCCTCGGAGGCCACACCCCGGCGCCGGCTGGAGCCGTCTCCGCCGATGTCGGTGCCGCCCGCGCCGGTTCCAGGGTTTGTTGGGGGCCCCCCCATATGTACGTGCATCACACACCTACTTCATCCAGGACGGTGCCGGGTGGGTCCTCCGGGTCCCGCGGTTGCGAGCGAGGATCCCTCACATCGAGGCAAGTTATCCGAGCACCCCGGACGCCGCAACATGCCCGAACAAGCGGTGTGGTGCGTTCGGTCAAGTGGTGACCATCGAACCGAGGCCCGATTTGTTGCGCACCTGGAAGAACTGTGGCATGGTGTCCGGCGCCCGCGCTCGTCGGGCGACGAGGAGGCGAAGCACCACGGACGCAAAGCGTTGCAGAGGGCGCTAGGATGGCCCCACATGGAAGCCCGAAGGGCACGTCGGGTCGTAGTAATGGGGGAAGGGGCGGAGCGTCCAAGGGACCCCGCCGTACAGAAGGGGGGAACGTTGTGAGACGTCGGTTGTGGGTGTTCTTGGCCCTGTCCGCGGTGCTGCTCGCCGCCTGTGGTGACGACGGGGGGGGTGGCGGGACGACGAGCGATACTGGCGGCGACGGCGTCATCGTCGGTGTCTCTTGGAACAACTACGCTCAGCCGCGCTGGGCGAAGGCCGACGGGCCGGCCATCATCGAGGCGGTCGAGGCCGCGGGTGGAACGGTGATCGAGACCGACGCCAACGACTCGTCGGAGCAGCAGCTGGCCGACGTCGACAGCCTGATCGCACAGGGCGCCGACGTGTTGATCCTCCTCGCGAAGGATGCGGAGGCGATCCTGCCGGCCGTCCAGAAGGCCACGGAGGCAGGGATCCCGGTGATCGGCTACGACCGGCTCATCGAGGACACCAACGCCTTCTACATCACGTTCAACAACGAGCAGGTCGGAACGATCATGGCGGAGGAGATCACGGCGGCGGTCCCGGAGGGCAACTACGCGATCGTGAAGGGCCACTCCGCTGACCCCAACGCCGACTTCCTGCGCGGAGGGATGCAGCCGGCCCTGGACGCGCACCCGGGGATCACCATCGTCTGCGAGGACTACAACGACGACTGGGCCACGGAGAACGCTCTAGCCATGATGGAGGCCTGCCTGGCCGCGAACAACAACGAGATCGACGCGGTCATCTCCGAGAACGACAGCATGGCAACAGGCGTGGTGGCCGCGCTCGACGCCGTCGGGCTGGCGGGGACCGTGCCCGTGACCGGTCAGGACGGAGACGACCCGGCCCTGAACCGCGTGGCGCTCGGCACCCAGCTGGTGTCGGTCTGGAAGGACGCCTTCGCGCTCGGGCAGACCGCGGGAGAGATCGCGGTCCAACTCGCCGATGGCGTGGCGCTCGCGGACGTGAAGGCTCCGGACGACCTCCAGTCCCACGTCGCGCCTGAGGCCGGCATCGACGCGCAGCCGTTCACCACGCCGGGTGGACTCGAGGTCTACTCGATCATCCTCAAGCCGACCCCCATCACGTTGGACAACATCAACCTGGTGGTCGACCTTGGCTGGGTGACCCAGGACATCGTGTGTGCCGGCGTTCCGGCCGGAACGGTGGAAGTCTGCGGATAGCCCCACGTACAGCTAGGATTCGACCGATGGGTGCGCCCTGCGTCGGGTAACCTCGGCGCAGGGCGCATCCGTTTGACCATGCAGGGGGAGCGGCCGCATGACCCAGGTCTCTGACGCGGTGCAGAGTCAGGTCGAGGAACAGACCCCTCGGCGCAAGGGCGGCTTCCTGCGAACCATGGAGATCGATCTCCGGGTCTTCGGCATGGTGTTGGCCCTTGCCGTCATCCTGATCGGCTTCGGCATCAAGACCAACGGCCGGTTCCTCGAGCCGGTCAACCTCGTGAACCTGGCCGTGCAGTCGGTATCCATCGCGATACTCGCGACCGGGATGGTCCTGATCATCGTCTCGCGCAACATCGACCTGTCGGTCGGCTCGGTCGTCGGGGTCGTGGCCATGCTCTACGCGCAGCTGATGGCCAGGGTGTTGCCCGACATCATCGGCTTCGATCATCCGCTGATGTGGGTCATCGCCCTCGCCGCCGGGGTCGCGCTCGGTGCGGCGATCGGGGGGCTGCAGGGATTCATCATCGCCTACATCGGGGTCCCATCCTTCGTCGTCACCCTGGGGGGCCTCCTCGCCTTCCGCGGCGCCACGTGGGCCGTCACCAAGGGCGTGACCATCTCGCCCGTCGATCCCACGTTCAAGCTGCTCGGGGGCGGCCCGAAGGGTTCGATCGGGGGAACCGCGAGCTGGATCGTCGGCCTGCTGGTCTGTGTCGCGATCGTCCTGTTCCTGGTCTCGAACCGGCGGCAGAAGCAGAGGTTCGGGTTCCCGGTGCGACCGATGTGGGCCGAGACCCTCGTCGGTGTCGTCGGCTGTGCGGCCGTCTTGGGCATGGTCTCGATCTTCAACGCCTACAAGTGGCCCGAGGCACTGGCGCAGAGGCATGCCGAGGAGACCGGCACGACGATCCCGCCGGGAGGTCTGCCGGCCGGTATCCCGTGGCCCGTGATCGTCCTGATCGGCGTGACCATCGCGATGACGTTCCTCGCCACCCGCCGGCGATTCGGTCGCTACGTGTATTCGATCGGTGGCAACCCGGAGGCCACGGAGCTGGCCGGCATCAAGACCCGATGGGCGATCATGAAGACGTTCATCCTGATGGGGGTGTTGTGTGCCGTCAGCGCCGCCGTCGCCACCGCCCGGCTCGATGGCGCTACCCTCGACCTGGGGGAGGGATACGAGCTGTACGTGATCGCCGCGGCGGTCATCGGAGGCACCTCCTTCGCCGGCGGGATCGGAACCATCCCCGGTGCGGTGCTCGGTGCCCTGGTGATGGCGTCGCTGTCATACGGCCTGAGCTTCATCGGCATGTCCTCGCCGATCCAGGACATCGTGGCCGGGATCGTGCTGATCGCCGCCGTGGGCTTCGACACGATCAACCGACGACGGAAGAAGTAGGGGAGGCCCGCTGTGAGCGAACGTGTGCCCCTGGTCGAGATGCGGAACATGGCCGTGGCCTTCGGCGGCGTCCACGCCGTCGACGACGTGAGCATCGATCTCTACCCCGGCGAGGTCGTCGGCCTGGTCGGCGGCAACGGCGCGGGCAAGACCACGCTCATCAAGACCCTCTCCGGAGCCCACAAGGCGGACTCGGGCGAGATCTTCATCGACGGCGAGCCGGTGGCCATCAGCACGCCCAGGGACGCCAAGGCTCTCGGGATCGAGACGATCTATCAGACGCTCGAGCTCGCGGACAACATCGACGCGCCCGGGAACGTGTTCCTCGGGCGGGAGTTGACCACACGCCTCGGGAACCTCGACAGCAGCGCCATGGAGGATGCGACGCGGAAGGTGATGGGGCGACTGAACCCCCGGTTCGAAACGTTCGTGGTCCCTGTGGAGTCCCTGTCGGGCGGTCAGCGCCAGTCTGTTGCGATCGCCCGCGCCGTCCACTTCAACGCTCGGATCCTGATCATGGACGAGCCGACCGCGGCACTCGGCCCGGCGGAGACGAAGCAGGTCCGGGAGCTGATCCGGCAGTTGCAGCAGGAAGAGATAGGGATCTTCATGATCAGCCACGACATCCACGACGTGTACGACCTGGCCGACCGGATCAGCGTGATGCTCCAGGGGAAGCTGGTCGGCACGGTCAACAAGGGCGACGTTACCGTGGACGAGATCCTGGCCATGATCATCCTGGGGAAGAAGCCCGAGGAAGTGACCCAGAAGGACATCGCCCAGCTCGCTGAGGGCGGCCTCGCCGTGGGCTGAGCTATCGGCCCTCACGACGATAGCGTCGGTTCACGCCTTCGCGGGCACGCCGGGCGGCGCCCTTGTCGACGCCAACCTCGTTCACTACCGGCCCTTGGGCCTCGTCGGCAGCACCGGGTCCACGGTGGAGGACTATCGGCGAGGGCTGGAGCTCGCCCGCTCGGGAGCGGTCCCCCCTGCCCGGCTGCCGTCCGTCACGGTCCCGCTCGGAGAGGTTCCTCGTGTCTTGTTGGACCCGGCGCCCGATCCGGGCGTGCTCAGGTGCTCGCGACCGTCTGATCGCCGTTCCGCGAGCGGGTCACCCCGTCGGACAGAACCAGTGGTCCCGCGATGGGACGGGCTCGCTGGACCCCGGGGCCGGGAACGGCTCGCGCATCGTGAACGCCTCGGGCGAGGGTCCGCGCTCTCGAAGCAGGCCGAGGCGGCGCTCGGCGTCCTCGACGCTCGGGATCGTGCCGGCCCGGATCCACCACAGCGCGAGGTGCGCCTGCGCCATCTTCTCGAACCACTCCCGACGCCGTCGCAGGACCTCGACGTGCCGCGACGCGAACACGAACTCGCCCAGCGCCTCGATCGACTCCCACACCGACAGGTTCACGATGATCCGGTGGTCGTCGAAGGCCCGGATCGCCGTGGCGTCGCCGTCCTCCGTCTGCAGCCGCCACACGAACCCGGGTGCACCGTCGGCGAGCGCGTTGATCGGTTCGAGCATCTCGACGAATCCTGCGAGCTGCGGCGAGTCGAGCGGTGCGAGCAGGATCGCGACGTTGACCTGGGCCACATGCCAGTCGCCGAGCGCCATGCGCGCAAGCCTAGCGGCTCCTCGGCGTCCGGTGCTCTTGGTCCGTTTGCCCGAGCCGGGAGGTTCGTCGGATGATGCGACCAGGAGGTGGGTGAAGACATGAGGACGCTGATCAAGGGCGGAACCGTCGTGACGGCGAGCGAGACGACCGCTGCCGACGTCGTGATCGAGGACGAGAAGGTCGCCGCGATCGGCACGGGGATGAGCGTCGAGGCCGACACGGTCATCGACGCGACCGGGCGCTACGTGATGCCTGGGGGCGTCGACGTGCACACCCACATGGAGCTGCCGTTCGGCGGGAGCTTCTGCTCGGACGACTTCGAGACCGGGACCCGCGCGGCCGCGTTCGGCGGCACGACCACGATCGTGGACTTCGCCCTGCAGGACTTTGGCGAGGGCCTGCGGCAGGGCCTGGACCGGTGGTTCGACAAGGCGAAGATCGCCTGCATCGACTACGGGTTCCACATGATCGTGCGCGAGGTGAACGACCAGGTCCTCAAGGAGATGGACGAGCTCGTCGGCGAGGGCGTGAGCTCGTTCAAGCTGTTCATGGC
>Ga0209341_10006883_pt1 | contig 10115 bp, 13 predicted proteins | sample RifCSP13_2_FD_184020 | JGI IMG/M metagenome (GOLD analysis project Ga0209341, IMG submission 184020) | Soil microbial communities from Rifle, Colorado - Rifle CSP2_sed 13_2 (SPAdes) (version 2) | ecosystem: Environmental > Terrestrial > Deep subsurface > Rock core/Sediment | place: Rifle... | reverse complement strand
TATGCCACACTACTTCGTGTTGGGGAACTGGACGGATCAGGGAGTTCGGAACGTGCGGGAGTCGCCGAAGCGCGTCGACGCGGCGAAGGCCATGGCGGAGAAGCTGGGCGGGAAGCTCGAGCTGTTCTACACGATGGGGAAGTACGACTTCATCGGGGTCGCGGAAGCCCCGAACGACGACGCCGTGATGCAGCTCGCGCTCCAGATCGGGAGCCAGGGCAACGCACGCACGACGACGATCAAGGCCTGGACCGTGAACGAGGCTACGAAGGTCCTCGCGAAGATCCAGTAGATTCCGTTGCGGAAGCGGGGCGCGGACTCGCGCGGGCTTAGGGCGACGCTAGGGCGGGGGCCAGACCCGGACGACGCCGGGAACGCGGTCGAACACTCGGTCCTCAGAGAGGATTTCCCGTTCTTCGGCCTCGAGCGCGGTCCCCCGGTTTCCCGTCAGCCCGGGCCGGCCCCAGATTTCCGCGCTCACGTTGCCGCGAGGATCGCGGACCGCTGCCGATCGAGGTGGCCCTTGTATGTGTCGATCCGGCGGACGAGCTCCCGGATCTCGGGTGTCTCCCCGAGGCCAAGCGCGTCCTGCCGGAGGGCGTCGAGCGTTCCGTCCACCGCGTCCAGCACGCGGAGCGCAGCGTTCGGGTCGAGGGAGCCGATCGTGTCTTCGAGCTGGCGGGTCATCGTGGCACCGGGCCGTGGGACGGCCGATGCCGTATTTATGGGTCACGCATCGGAATATTCCGATGAGGGCATGCGGACCTTTGGCCCAACTGGGCAAAAACGCGTGGGGGACGCCCCCACCCCCGGTCGTCCGTAGTGTATGTATGCTTTCCTTCCCTACAGACCGAGGATTCTTCCGCGTCCGGGGAGACTTCTCGCCCGCCATGATCGAATCACCCGTCGTCCAGTTCTACACGAAGGAGTTCTTCGAGGAGCTTGCCCGCCGCCTGAACCAGGACGAGGACTGGCTGAAGTGGGGGACCGAGCTGAACGTGCGGATCGTGTGCAGCGCGGTGGACATCGGTCGCGCCTTCCTGATTGACGTCAAGGCGGGGGAGGTCCGGACGAGCGAGGTCTTCGACGACATGCCGGCGAAGTTCAAGCTCCAGGGCAAGTACGAGAACTGGGTGAAGCTCTGCAAGGGGGAGGCGGAGCTCGAGAAGCTCATCCAGACCGGCCGGATCCGCCTCACGGGCTCGATGCCGGACCTGATGGGGATGGCGGGCCCGCTGAACCGGATCGTCCTCGTGGCCCGGTCGTTCCCGAAGACGTTCTGACGGCCTGGGACGGGCGTCCGCGCCGTCAGATTTTTAGACCTCCGAAACCATCCGCCCGCGGGGAACGCAATGGTCAATCCCAAGTTCATGCAGAACTACCTCGAGTGCATCAACAAGGAGTTCAAAGGGATGCTCGCCGGACCGCCCGCGGTCTGGCCGGGAGGCGTGGAGATGGACCACTACAAGGGCCTCGCGAGCGCGCTCGCGGTGCGGGTCGTGCCGTTTATGAAGGAGACGTACGAGGCCACGGAGTTCGTCTTCGGCGCGATCCCGGTGAACAACGCGATCGTGCCGCGGATGTACTTCCAGTGTGCGGTCCTGAATGTCGGCGGGAAGAACGTGCCGGGCGTCGGCAACTTCGGGGCCGTCGTCCGCGCACCCGTCTCGGAGACGTACGTGGCGCCGTACGCGGACTGGAAGCACCGCCTGCTCCCGATGTCCGCCTTCACGGGAGCCGACGTAAGCGCCTCGAAGCTGTTCAAGGCGAAAGTCGGTTGGAACCCTCTCTTGGAGGCCGTGAACAACGACAAGAAGGCGCTGAAAGCCCTTGGAAAGCCGTGGAACTCCTCCACGGTGGGGAACTACAAGGTGAAGATGGACAGCATGCGGATCCCGGGCTTCGTGCAGCTCGCGCCGTACAAGGGGCAGACGCTGATCACCGCGGAGTCCACCCCCGGGATCGGCGCCAACGTCGACAAGCCGCTCTACGACTTCAAGGACCTCCACGAGGTGTTCTTCACGATCGCGGCCCACGTGATCGCGCATCCGAGTCCGGGGCCCGACGTGGGGAACCTGTACCTGAACCAGGGCAACGCGGCGATGATGGACCTCATGACGAAGGCGGTGAACGCCGCCCTCGGGCCCTCCGCCGCGGTGGCCCCGACCCAGGGACCCCCACAGGGTTAAGCCGCGTTCGTCCTTCCCCGCCGCGGTGGGGAACATGTCCGAGTACGAGGCCCTTGCGAAGACCGTGATCAGGAAGACGCTGCACGTCAAGCCGAAGGAGAACGTGACCGTGGAGTGCTGGAACCACGGCCTCCCGGTCGCCACGGAGTTCGTGTACCAGCTCCGCGCGGCAGGCGCCCGCCCCCTGCTCCTCCTCGAGGACGAGGCGACGGCCTGGCGGTCCATGGCGGACCTGCCGAAGTCGAAGCTCGGGGGCGTCGGGAGCCACGAGTGGAAGGCGATGGACGAGTCCGACGCGTACGTGTTCATCCCGGGCCCCGCGGACATCACGAAGGTCCGCGAGCTCGGGTTCGACAGGTGGGAGGCCTTCACCGGCTACAACTCGGACTGGTACAAGCGGGCGAAGAAGAACCGCCTCCGCGGGGCCCGCCTCTCTCTCGGCTACGCGTCCCCCCAACGGGCCGCCGCGTACGGCTTCGATCTCGACGCATGGCGGGCGATGCTGCTCGAGGCCAGCGCCGTTGACCCGTCGGAGATCGTGCGGCGCGGGCGGAAGGTCCAGTCTCTGCTGTCGAGGAAGGGCCGCCTGGAGATTTCCGCGCCGAACGGGACACGGTTCTCGTGCGACCTCGTAGGGCGGACCGCGGGGATCGACGACGGCGTCGTGTCCGAGGACGACCTCGACGAGGGCGAGAACATCACGAACGTGCCCGCGGGGGAGGCGTATGTCGTCCCGGACGAGAAGAGCGCGGAGGGCACGATCGCGTTCGATCGCCCGGTCGCGTACCTCGGCCGCTGGATCCGCGGGATCTCGCTGGCGTTCGACAACGGCCGCCTCACGAAGTGGAGCGCGACCGAGAACGCCGAGATGATCCAGAAGGACTGGGACGCGGCGAAAGGCCCGAAGGACCGCCTTGGCTACGTGGACATCGGGCTGAATCCGAGGGGCCGCCAGGGCTTCCTCCAGGACGTCATCGCGGCGGGGAACGTGTACGTCGCCGTCGGCGACAACGACGAGGTGGGCGGGAAGAACAAGACGGACTTCTTCCTCGGGTCCTCCCTGACCGGGGCGACCGTCACCGTGAACGGAAAGCCCCTCGTGACGAACGGCGCGCTCGCGGTCTAGGCCCTCACTCCTGATATGTGAAGTGATCCCGGCAACGACGAGCGGACGTTCTCGGCGGGGATTTTGTAAACCGCAGGCTTATCAAACCGAGGCGCCTTGTGCGGGCCCACATCCATGGTCGTCGCCGGCGGTGACCACCGCATCGACTCCGAGGTCCAGGACCTGCGGGAGAGCGACCGCGAGGTCCTCGAGCTCCTGAGGAACGAGCCCGCCTCGGCGGTCGGGTTCCAGGGTCTCAAGAGGCGGCTGGGCCTCCATCCGGAGAAGCTGAGCCGCGCCCTGCGCCGCCTCGAGCGGGACGACCTCGTCGAGAAGACGGACCTCGGGTACCGCCTCGCGGGGCGGGCCCGCGCCCTCCTTTCGCCGACCGCGATCCGTTCCGCGACGCCCGCGATCCCCGTCCTGCAGACGTTCCTTCCGCCCGAGGTCCACCTCCCAGAGCTCGCGGCGTATCTCCGGGGGAAGTGGTTCGGCGACCTGCGCTGGTACGGGCTCATGGAGACGCCCGAGGAGCTCACGCTGTCCTGGCTCTCGGAGGACGACGGGATCCAGATTGACGCCCGCCTCCGGACGGGGGCGCTCTCAATCGAGGCCCGCATCGCGGAACCGTCCCAATTCCCCGCCGCGACGATGGCCGCGCACGAGCTGTTCCAGCACATCGCGCAAGCGTACGGCCGCGTCGGGATGAACGGGTAAAGCTCCTGACCCTGACTGTGACTTGGCCGGTCCTTTTCGAGTCAATATGGCCCCGCCCGGCCTTGGCCTTGGCGGGAATCCAACCATGACCACGACCATCGGAATCACGTGCTCCGACGGAGTCGTCCTTGCCGCGGACAAGCGAGCGAGCAAGGGCTTCTTCGTCGGGTCGAAGGCGGTGAACAAACTCTTCATGCTCGACGACGCCACCGCGGTGGCGATCGCGGGCCAGATGAGCGACGCGGAGTACCTCGTGAACCTCGCGAAGGCGGAGCGGCGCCTGATCGCGCTGCGGCGGGGCTACCCGCTCAGCGTGAACGAGAGCGCGCGGCTGATCTCGAACATCGTGTACAACGGGATGAAGGCCTACAACCCGTTCTACGTCGAGCTCGTCGTTGCGGGCGTGGACGGACAGGGCCCGCACGTGTTCACGGCGGACATGAGCGGGGCGATCACGAGCGAGCCGTTCATGGCCTCCGGGTCCGGCAGCCCGCTCGCGTACGGCGTGATGGAGCAGGGCTTCCGGTTGGGGCTCGACATCGAGGCCGGGAAGCGCCTCGCGGAGCAGGCCGTGCGGGCCGCGATGGAGCGGGACCCGGGCAGCGGGAACGGCGTGGACGTCCTCGCGGTGCGCACGGATGTATGGCGGGAGGTGGCGTGATGGCCATGGAGGCGCAGTCCGGCGGCCGCATGCCCTTCTTCTACAGCCCGGAGGGCCGGCTCCTCCAGGTCGACTACGCGATGGCGGCGGTGGGCCGCGGGTCCACGACCCTCGGCCTGAGGACGAAGGACTTCGCGGTCCTCTCGAGCCACGTCAAGCCCACGCGGAGCCTCCTGGAGCCCGCGGAGAAGGTGTTCGTCGTGGACGAGCACGTCGGCGCGACCGGGAGTGGGTACATCGGAGACGTGAACTCCCTCGTGGACGAGATCCGCGTGGAGGCCCAGCGCCACCGCCTCGTGTACGACACGCCCGCGGATGTCGGCTCCCTGGCCCGCCACGTCGGGCAGTACCTCCACAACTTCACCCTGTACACGGTCCGGCCCTTCGGCGCGTCCTTGATCCTGGCGGGCACGGACCCCCTCGGCATGCAGCTCGTGCAGATTGACCCGAGCGGGACGACCTTCCGCGGGAACGGGTTCGCGATCGGCGCGGGCGCGGACGAGGCCCTCGAGGTGCTGACGAAGGGCTACCGGGGGGACCTCACGATGGACGAGGCGATCGCGCTGAACGCGCGGGCGATCGAGTCCCTGAACGGCGAAGGCACCGCGATCGAGCACGGGGTCGTCACGCGGGAGTCCGGGAAGTTCGTGCACCTGAACGGCGGGAAGGCCCCGACCCCTCCCGTGCCGAAGGCGCGCTAGGCTCGGAGCGTGCCCCGGGGGCGGGCCCTCCCGCCCTCCGGCCTTACCCTCGTACGCGGTACACGGTCGACTTCGGACCTTCGACCCGCTCGATCACCCGACGGGCCTCGAGATCGAGCTTCGTGCACTCCATGTACCACGGGATCGAGCCCTCGAACTTCCCCGCCAGGCTCCGCTCGACCGCGGTCGTCAGCTCGTCGTGGGTCCGCTCTCCCTTCCGGAGGACCTGGAGGATCGTCGCCCGCATCGCATCGTATTTCGCCTTGCTGATGTTCACGCCCCTCTTGCCCTCCGGGTGCAGCGTGAGAATCTTCCCGTCCATGGGTCGTGGGAGGACCTGCGGGGTATAAATCGGCGAGCCCGGGGGGTGGGCGAAGACCCCCCCCGCAAGGCCCGCCTCCGGCGTCCCCGGAAGAACCGTTAAGTGCTTTCCCGCCATCGTCCGGCCCACCCGCCATGAAGGTCGTCTCCCTCCTGCCGAGCGGCACGGAGATCCTGTTCGCGCTCGGGCTCGACGACGAGGTCGTCGGCGTGAGCCCTGAATGCGACTACCCGCCTGCCGCCCGCACGAAGCCCCACGTATCGACGACAGTGATCGACCCGACGTCGATGTCCGCGGGCGCGATCGACGCCGCCGTGATGAACCACATGAAGGAGGGCGGGTCCCTGTACCACCTGGACGCCGCGAAGATCGAGTCCCTCGCCCCGGACGTGATCGTGACGCAGAGCCTGTGCAAGGTCTGCGCGGCCTCGATCGAGGACGTGAACGCGGTCGCGTCCCGCCTCCCGCACACGCCGAAGATCGTCTCCCTCGAGCCCCGCGACCTGAAGGGCGTCCTCGCGGCGATCGAGACCTTGGGGGCGGAGACGGGCCGGGGCGCGGAGGCCCGCGACCTCGTGGAGTCGCTGCGGGCCCGGCTCCTCGCGGTCGAGACGGCCACGTGGGACCTCGAGCGGGTGCCGACCGTCGCGTGCCTGGAGTGGTTCGACCCGCTTTTCAACGCGGGCCACTGGGTCCCGGACATGGTCGAGCTCGCGGGCGGGGGCGACGTCCTCTCCGTCCCCGGCAAGCCGTCCGTGCGAATCGAGTGGCGGGACGTCGAGACCGCGGCCCCGGAGGTCCTCGTCCTGATGCCGTGCGGGTTCGGGGTGGACCGGGCCGTCGCGGAGTCCTCCCTGCTCACCCGCCTCCCGGGATGGCCCGACCTCCCCGCGGTACGGACGAACCGGGTGTACGCGGTCGACGCCTCGAGCTACTTCAGCCGCCCCGGCCCCCGGCTCGTGGAGGGCGTCGAGATGCTCGCGCACATCCTGCACCCGGACGAGTTCCCGGGCGAGTGGCCGAGGACCGCCCTCCTCCGGGTGGTGTGAGTGGCCCGCGTGTACACGCGGACGGGGGACAAGGGCGAGTCCACCCTGCTGGGCGGGGTGCGGGCGAGCAAGGCCCACCCGCGGTTCGAGGCGATGGGCGACGTGGACGAGCTGAACGCGGCGATCGGGGTCGCGATGGCGGTGCAGGCCGACCCGCGGGTCGTCGCGGTGCTGCGGGACGTGCAGAACGCGCTCTTCACGGTGGGCGCGGAGCTCAGCGTGGCGGCGGGAAAGAAGGCGGGCGTGCCCCGCGTGACCGCGGACCAGGTCGCGGCCTTGGAGGCGGAGATGGGGAAGCTCGACCTCGGGGAGATCAAGGAGTTCATCCTCCCCCGCGGATCCCCCGCGGTCGCGACGCTCCACTACGCCCGCGCAATCGCGCGGCGGGCGGAGCGACACGCCTGGGCGCTGTCGAAGAAGGAGAAGGTCAACCCGGAGCTGCTGAAGTATCTGAACCGACTGTCCTCGCTCCTGTTCACGCTGTCGGTCTGGGTCCAGCGGAGCGAAGGGATTGCGGAGGAGCACCCGAAGTACCCTCGCTAGAGCGGGACGCCGTTCCCCCGCAGGAACGCCTCGATTTCGTCTACCGCTCCCCTGGGCCCCATGTCGACCGGCGGCGGCCGCACCACCCGCAGCATCTCGGGGATCAACTCCCGCAGCCGGGACGCGTCCTCGTAACGGTACCGGAGGCCGAACGCCCGCAGGTTCCGCTCTGCCTCCGGGTGGCCCTTGGCGGGGATCGCGATCACGGGCGTTCCCGCCGCGAGGGCCTCCATCATCGTCCCCTTCCCCGCCATCGTGATCACGAGGTCCGCCGCGAGCACGTAGTCCTGCAGGTTCGGCACGAAGCCCTTGTTGAACACGCCCGCCGTCTCGGGCGGCTTGAGCTTCGGCCCGCTCACGAGGATCATCTGCGCGTCCTCGAGGGCGAGGTCCCGCCAGGCCTTCACCGCCTCCTCGATCAGGAATCCCCCGAGGGTCGTGCCGCCGGGCGCGACGAGGATCGTCTTCTTGCCGAACACGAGCTCGTCCCTCAGCGTCTCGCGGTCCCGGGAGAACGGCCGGACGATCGGGCCCACGAACCGCGCGTTCGGGAGGTCGACGCCCGCCTCGAGGCCGAGGACCCGGACGCCTTCGCGGGTCAGGACCGACCGCATCCACCGCGTCCCCACTCGCTCGAGGAGGCCGGAGAGCGGGTCCCGCGCGAACGCCTGGCCGACCGAGTGGACGAGGGCGACCGTCGGCACGCGATGCCGCACGGCCTCCCGCACGGAGGCGAGCTCACCGTCCGAGATCAGGAACCGGAACCGGTCCCAGTCCGCCTCCCGCCGCAGGAACCGCCGCGCGAACCGGAGGTAGCGCATGTACTCGATGTACCACCGCCCCATCGAGCGGATCTCCCCGCGCTCGTGGAACCACTCCGGCGTGGGCGGGAGGGGCATCGCGTCGAAGCCGTGCGCGACGACGAGGTCCAGGGCGGGCGAGCCCGCGAGGAAGAACAGGTCCAGGTCCGGGTGGCGGCGGAGGAGCTCCTTCGCGACCGCGATCGCGCGGGCTGCGTGGCCCAAGCCGAGGGAGCTCACAGCGACGTACCCGGACACTCCCGCCATCGCGGGTCATCGATGGCCCGGCTCTACAAAGACCTTGGCCGCCGGGACCGCCTCACGGCTTCGGGGTCGGCTTCGCCGGCATCGGCATGGCCGGCACCTCGCCGGGCGCGGTTTCCGTCAGGAACTCCTTGTCCTCCCACATGTCGTACGCGATCGCCACGGCGGCCGCCTGGGTGATGATCGCGAAGGCGTTCACGACATGCACGAAGAGGATGATGTAGAACAGGGAGAGGTTGAGCACCGGGACGGTCCAGGACAGCGGGTCCTTGAACAGGAGAACGACGCCCAGCACGGCCATCACGATGGACAGCTGGAACGTCGACTTCGCGGTCCGCTTCACGCGCCCGGCGATTGTGGACTTGCGGATGCCGTCGTAGTTGTTGAACGCCAGCGCGACGATGCCGAGCCCCAGGCCCACATGGAGCCAGATCAAGATCGAGATCAGGACCGAGGAGCCCGTCACGTGGGTCGACATCGCGAGCAGGAACTCCATCAACACGATCCAGATCATCCCGTACAGGGCCTGCCACAGCTTCATGTCTTTCCGCCTCGGGGGCGGCAGCGCGCGTACGGCGGAAAGGCGTTCGCTCCTTACCCGTCTTTACTGTACGGGGGTCGGAGGGTCCCCGGTACTTTCGAGCCCCTCCCGCCAAGCCTTATCCCCGTCCACGGCCCTTCCATGCCCGCATGGACCCGCGGCGGCTCGCACGCTACCCGTACGTGAAGGAGGCGTCCGCGTACCTCCGGGAGCGGGGCGTCCTCCTCTCGGACCTGCTCCGGGACGACGCGTACCGCCGGGCGCGCGGCCGCGGCCTGTACCGAGTCCTAGTCGCGCTCGAGAAGGGGGACCGGGCGCCCCTCGACGACCCGCCCCTCCACCGGGAGGAGGAGGTGCTCCCGGAGATCCTCGCCTACCCGGTCGCGCGGATGATCGTCTCGTGCCTCGCGGACCAGTACCTGATCCGCCGGTACGCGCTCACGGAGGCGGTGTGGGCCCAGGCCCGCCTCGACCGGGAGGACGCGCCGTTCATCGCGTCCCTCGCGCAGGAGTTCGGTCTCGACCTCCAGCCTGCTAACGGCGGATTCCGAATCCACTTCACGGACTTCCTCCGGCACACAAGCACGATGCGGGAGAAGGACTGGAAGCTGATCAACCAGACCGTGGACCGCGGGTACGTTCGGCTCCCGCGGGAGCGCGCGCTCCGGGTGATGCGGAACGCGGTCCAGCGGCGGATCGAGAGCGAGCTCCCGCTCCAGGTGAACGACGAGGTGATTGAGGCCCTGCGGGCGGAGGCGTCCCAGGTGCGACCCCTGCTCGCCGCGCGGAAGGAGCGGTTCAAGGCGGCGGAGCTCGGGAAGGTCTCGATCACGCGCTTCCCGCCGTGCATGTACAACCTCCTGGCGGCGATCCAGAACCACGAGAACGTGCCCCACACGGGCCGGTTCGCAATCGTCACGTTCCTCCACCACATCGGCCTCTCAAACGAGGAGGTGTTCCGGGTCTTCGGAGACGTCCCGGACTTCGCCGCGGACGTCACGCGGTACCAGATCGACCACATCACCGGGACGACGAGCGCCACGGAGTATTCCACCCCGGAGTGCGCGACGATGAAGTCGTACGGACTGTGTCCGGGCCCGGACGCCCTCTGCCTGACGATCCGGCACCCCCTCACGTACTACAAGCGGAAGCCCCGGTGGGCTAGGTCAGGCGGCGCCACGTCGCGACCCCTCGCTGGATCGCCGTGACGTGGCCCAGGATTG